>Ga0335398_10007751_pt1 | contig 13020 bp, 5 predicted proteins | sample BON03_FD_205742 | JGI IMG/M metagenome (GOLD analysis project Ga0335398, IMG submission 205742) | Freshwater microbial communities from Lake Bonney liftoff mats and glacier meltwater in Antarctica - BON-03 (spades assembly) (version 2) | ecosystem: Environmental > Aquatic > Freshwater > Ice >...
TATATATATATATATATATAAGGGTGGTCTCTGTTTCAGATGTTTTATCAGATTCTGACACCTGGAGAGGGTAGAGGAAGGGCTCTATTTGTACAGGTTTAAGGGTAGTCTCTGTCTAAGGTTCGCAAGCTTCAGGCACTTGGCAGGGGGAAGGAGAGGGGCTTGTTCTTGGGTTAGTACAGGTTTAAGGTGAGCATAGGTCTACGGTTAGTAAGCTTCGGGCACGTGGAGAGAGGAGAGGAGGCGTGATATGGTTGGACGTGTCTACGGTTGATATTGTCCACGGTTAGTGTCACATACCAGATAGGGGATTGCGGCAGAATCGGGAGTCGAACCCAAGACCTCGTAGGTGAAAGCCTGGGGACCGAACCACGGATCTAAAAGGTCAGCTGTGATGAGTGGTCGGGTCCCCAAAGATCGGGATATATGTGTGGCATCGACTGCTCACAACAGTGAGTAAGATTCCAGCACACCGAGCGCGGGAGCAGCGCGAGGCGCAGCGCGGGCGCGAGGCGGAGCGTGCGTGCCGCCAGCACCGATGCGCCGAGCCCGAAGGCGGAGCCCACCGCCAGAGATCCAAAGATCTGTTTGGCACGCGACGCCATCAGTTTGCGGTAGGTGTACATTTGGAGCCCGTAGCCCACGACGGTGGGCGCGAGTAGCGCCGTCAGCGCGCCGCCGCCCACCAGCGGCATCCCGCTCGCGCTCCGGAGCGCCGGCTCGAAGAGATGTGCGCGCAGCACGGTCATCGGCGCGCCGACGCCGGCGACGGAGAGCGTTGAGACTGCGGCGGCGGCGGCGGCGGTCGAGACGAATATTGGGTGGACGGCGGTGCGCAGCTGCTTGGGCAGGCGGCCGGCGGCTTTCAGGCCGGCGAACGTTGCGGCAGTAACACAGCCGTCGATGGCGAGGCGCGTGAGTGCGAGTCCGGGAGAGGCGGCGGAGCCCAGGCCGAACCCGCGGAAGGAGGCGAGGGCGGCGACGGCGCCACACGCCGCGGCGGCGGCGGCCAGCTTGGTATCGGTCGGAACCGATGACTGTGGCTGTGTGACTGGCGCTGCTGCGGGCGCGCTCGCTGGGCGGAACGGCGCGCCCACCGGCAGCGCCGGCCCACCAAGCAGCTTGCATGCTGTGGCTGTTGCGAGAATGTTGGCCGCCAATCCGATCACACACAGGCCCATGCAGCCTGCGATCTGGAGTGGTGCGAGATCAGGCGCGGTGAGCGGGAAGGAGAGGAGGGACGGCACGTAAAACGCGGCCAGCCACTTGTTCAAGAGCGCCGACCCCGGGGCGAAGAAACCGGCGGCGGCGGCGGCGGCCGAGGGCGCGGTGGCCGACAGCGCGCAGAGAGTGGCGAAAACCGTCAGCATGGCCACCAATGAAGATGGCACTGCAACTCCAGCCGCCAGCAGGCCGACCCGCGCCAGCTCGTTGATCGCGAAGAACGAGGCGATGGGCACCACGCCGCGTAGGACAGCACCGGCCGCCCGCGCTGCCCCTGTGATGACTGGTGCTTCGGGCTGCATCGCTGCGACGGGGCGTGTGCCGCCTCGCAGGGCCAGTGGTCTGGCCCCCGTGCGCGCCGGCACTGCATGCTCCCCTGCTCGTACCAAATGCGCTGGCACCGCCGGGACGAAACCCTTGCCGCCGACCAGCCCAGGCCGTGCGCCATAAGCCAGCGCTGCCGAAACGAACAAAAGCGCAGACATCCCGCTACTGCCGCCCGTAGAGCCGATGATAGTGCGACAGGATGAGCAAATAAACGTTTCCAGTTGGCGGCCCAAAATAGATCCCCCAGCCACCCGCTGAGTGGGTCAACCAAAATTCGCGGGTGTTTTGCCGCGAAACGGTGGCGCGCGCTGGGGTCGCTCTAAGCACAGCATGACGACGCCAACCACAGCAGGCGCCACATCAGGCTACGGCCCCGCTCCCGGCATGCCAATGTGCCGCTTCGGCAGCCGGTGCTCGCGGAAGAATCCGTCCCACTTTGACGACGAGAACCACCCCGACGACCACCCGCTGTTTGGCCCCGCCCCGGGCGACGCCGACACGCCGGCAGCGGCTCCGTGCGTCTACAACCCGGCTCCCGGCATGCCAATGTGCCGCTTCGGCAGCCGCTGCAAGCGCAAGAACCCGGCACACTTTGACGAGGAGAACCACCCCGACGACCATCCCTTCTTCAGTCCGTCGCCCTCGGCCGCTGCCGACGGGGCCGGCCACGCTGGGCAGAAGCGCCAGGCTGCCGCGGTGCCTCTGGACTCGCCCAAGCGCCCCGCCGCCGCCCCGGACGCGGATCCGCCGTCGCCGCCCTTCCCCTCGCCCGTGCCGCTCTCGCCCACCGTCGGCGGTGGCGGCGCGGCGGACTTGCGAAACCACTTTGGATCCGCCCCTCCCGCGGCGCAACCCGCCGCCGCCGCCGCCGCCTTCGCTGCCGCGCCCCCCTCGTCCTCGTCACCCACCACCAGCGCCGCCTTCACAGCCGCGCTGCCCTCCTCCTACTCTCGCGACGCGTGGAGGCCGCTGCTGCTGCAAGCCTTCTTGACCCCCTTCTCGGACGACTTTTTTATCCTGCACGAGCTCTGCGCCTCGCTCCGCCCCGACAACCCGCTCGGCGCGCTCGCCGCCGGCGGACTCGCGCCCCTCGCGCCCTTCCGCCTGCTCAGCGGTGACGCCTCAGCAGCCTCGCCCACCGCAGACCGAGGCCTGCACGATGCGGCCGAGTTTCAGCCACTGCTCGCGATTGGCCCTCTTTCGGACGGACGAGCGCTCGGCTACTGGCGCGACGAACCCGGCGAGCTGCCCGGCCTCGTCGTCGAGCGCAAGCCGCTGCCGCGCGAGTCGGCGCCCGGCGCGGCCCACTTCGGGCCCGGCGTGAGCTACAGCGTGGTGGGCGACAGCCTGCTGGGGGCCGTCAAGAAGAAGCTCGTCGAGGAGGCCAAGGCGGGGCGGCTGCGCTCGGCTGAGGCCGGGCGGCTGGCCGAGCGCGTGGCGGCGGCGGCGGCGGGCGCGGGGCTCCGCCACGACGCCGAGGGAGAGACGACTCCCGCGGCCAAGGCACGCAAGCGCGCGGGCCAGTCCGGCGGCAAGAAAGGCTTCAAGTGGGTCGAGACGAGCTCCAAGATTGGGCTGGTGATTCCGTACGACCGCGAGAGCGAGCTGGGCTACCGGAGGCTCCACCTGGGGGGCAAGGAGTTGCGTAAACTGCTGGCGCGGATCGTGAAGAGCCCCAAGGAGGAGCGGACGCAGCACCAGTCCGAGCTCGACGAGCTCGTCAACTGGTCCAACATTTCGAACGACGAATCCGACTTCGGCGCTGGGCTGCAGCTCGGCGCCGACCTGCTCAACCACGACGTGACTTTCGCCTCGGCCGCGGCGCAGCAGCTCAGCACCGCATACTCGCTCATAGGAAGACACGCGTTTGCGGAGATCGCGCGGCGGCACGCCGTGGTGAGGCGCGCCGCCGCCGCAGCCGCCGTGGCCAGGTGATGAGGGGGCGGCTCCGTTTGGTGCCCTGCTTTCTCTCTCCCAATGCGTCGCCTAACGTCACGTGCGTGCTCGTCGCGGCTGCGATGTGGCCTGCAGCCGTGGCGACGACCTAGAGCTGCTGAAGCTGATATGGGATGTGGAGCGGGGTGCGATGAGATGGCTTGCTTGTTGATATGCTTACGTATCGGGTCCGGTCCGGGCGGTCGTCGAGATATGTACCTGATCATGATCATTAACCTGAATCTATCTGAGTCTGACTATAATATACGACTGTACTATAACGGTTTTCTATTCGGGTAGGCCGGGGGCTGGCTGCGTTGTTAGTGCTAACGTATCTGCTGATGTTGATGTTAGCAGTCTGAGCAGGTTGCATCAATTCATCCCGGGTCCCGGGTCAACATCGCCCGCCGGGCGCCCGGGCCTGGCCTGCGAGGGCGAGGGACGTTCAGGTTCAGATATCAGATTTTTCAGAACACAAAAGGAAACGGACGTGGGGCGGGGGGGTGAAGGTGGAGGGGGGGCGGGTGGTTTATAGGGCCGGGCCGTCGGGCGGGGGCGCTGTGTGGGCTGTGGGCTGTGGGGTTGCGGCGTTACGCGGGTTGGTATATATATATATATATTATAATATATGCTATAGATAAGTGATATATAAGTTATAAACTCTACCCATACACATATATATATCACATAATTATAATTATATAATCATAATAATAATATACACATACCATACGACTACTACTACTAATACTAAGTAACTTAGACTTAGACTACTATACGCTGTACATATACTATACACTTCTACACATACTCATTCTCGACCCCGCCCCTGACCCTGACCCTGCTGCTGCTGACTGCTGATTTTAGTGATTATTATATATATATATATTATAATATTATTATAAATTATATATATATATAGTATATATTACCATACAGCATATAGTGATTATATAGTATAGCGTATAGCTAATAATAATAATAATAAATAAATAATAGTAATAAATAATAGTCGAGAGTCGAGAGAGATGAGTGATGAGTGAGAGTGAGAGTGAAAATGTCGTCGCCGCGTTGTGCGTTGTACTGGTTGTGCGTTGTACTGTATAGAGTGTTGTATATACATATACGGCACGTGTTATTGGGTGTGCTGGTGCTACTGAGTGCTGGGGCTGGGGTAGGTAACAGTAACAGCTAACCTGTGTATAGCCTGTATACCTGTAGGTAGAGGTAAGGCGGGTATGGGTAGGTAGCAGCAGGGGGAATGTGACGGCATCTCGGGATTGGGATTGGGATGGGGGGGGGGCTAGAGGTTTGCGTTATGCACATGTACATATACATATACGCATTTGTAATATGATAAATAATCATTTATATAATTTATAAGTCAAGTTGCAAGTTAGTTGCGTTGCATAAGCATAAGGAGGATAAGGCTTGATAAGGAATGATGAATGATTCTCAAGGACAAGCAAGGAGGAAGGGAGATGCATAATATGGATAAGACTATCGGCTTCTTCTCCTTGCCCGTGCCCGTGTGCTTTGTGTTTGTGTGTGGCTCTGTGAGGATTTTTGATTGATTGATGCTGACTGACTCTGACTGGCACTGGCACCGAAGTGAAGGCGAAGCGAAGCGAAGAAGCGAAGTAGGCTGGGGGACCCCCCGTCTGCCCCGTCTTCTCCGGCTCTGGCTCCGGGCACCCGGCCTTCGCCTTCGCTTCGCGATGGCGATGGTGCCAGCCAGTGCAGGGTGGGCAGATAAACTTAAACTGATCTTTATCTGTATCTCTTCTGGTCCTGGTCCGAGACTGGTCCGTCGCCCGTCGCTGGACCTGGACCCAGCCCACAATTACAATTACAATTCAATTACACAAAGCATCCCGCACCCGCCGCATCCGTAACCGTATGATCCGTTATCCGTGCTTTGGCCTTCACAAGATATTCTTTTACTTCGAGTCGTTTGCTGTGCACGAATCAATCGTCATTACATTCCTTCCGCCCACCCGCATTGCCCACACTGTTGCAATACTATTGCACGTCTATTGGACAATATTAGACCCCCCGCTCGATCTCCCTTGTGTATGCTATACACCGTACAATATTGGTAATAACAATATCGTGTAAAGGCCAATCCGTGCTGCTGCCGCCTCTGCCTCTAACTGACCAACACACACAGACCACTCCGAGTCAACCTCCACACTCCACAAACGCACGCACAAGGTGACGCTCGGGTGTTGGGTCGGGCCCGTGGGCGTGGGCGCGAGGAAGCGGCCAGCATCCAGCGGCAGCCTCTCGAAATCACGGGTCCCCAGCGCACCCAATAATGACCATCGAAACACGCTACGACTACGTGTAGTGTATGACACTACTGACACAAGGGCGCACACGGCACACGGCACGACATGACATGACACAGACGACAACAGACGCGCACGCGCCGAGTCGCAATGAAGAAACTGCTAAATGAAAATGACCACACAGCACAATTAAAAGGCATACGGACAAGGGGGGGTCCGCGAAATAATAACAAAGGGCGGCGCCGCGTCACAATAAAGTGGAAGGCCGCCGCCCAGGCAACGGCGATGGAGAACCGCCGGGAACAATGTGTGGCGCGTCACTCCACCCAGAGTGGAGAAGCATTTAGCTGACGCGCGCCCTGCCCCGGGTGCCCATGCACGAGTCTGGGCTGCGCGCCCGCTTAGGCGGGCTGCGACCCCAGCGCGCGGGGCTCGGCCCAACGACGCCCGCCTCCTCTTTGGCGGTGCGCACCGGCGAGCGGTCGCGGCTGGTTCGCCCTGCACGGCGGACGGGCGACTGCACGCGCCTCTCCGGCCCCCAGCGGTTGCGTCGCACCCGCGCCCCGCCCCCTCCCTCTACACTGGCGGTGGCCGCGGGCGCCGAGTCGTCGGATGGCGTGGCGCGTGGCGAGAGTGCGTGGGGCGAAGAGCTCCAGCTCAACGCAGACTCCAGGTTGGCCGGCTCCGGAGCGTCTGCGAGTGCCGCCTCGGCGACGGGCCGAAGCTCCACGCCCCTAGCCTCGACAGGGCGGTCGGTGGCCTCGGGCACGTCGGCACTTAGGTTGAGCGGCGCCGCCTGGACCGCCGAGCGGCTGAGCCGAGCGAGGCGACGATCCTGGGCAGACTGGCCCGTCGTGGCGGCCACGGCAGCGTCGCCACTGCCCGCCACTTTCTCTGCCTTGGCCGGCTCCTCCGCCCCCGCCGTCTCCGCCACCGCCTTCCTCTCCTCCTCCACCGGCTTGGCGTCGGCGACGACAGCGGCGACAAGTGCCACGGCCGGCTGCTGCGTCTTGGTTCCGCCGAGTTTGATCGACATGACGTTCCGGCGGCCCGCGCGCGACTTGAGCGCGGCGGCCACCTGCGACGGGAAGAGCGCCGCCGTCTGCGCAGCTGCAGCCGGCTTGTTGCCCGCGGCTTGTCGCCCTGCAGCCCAGAAGCCATTCGGGGCGGGCGTGGTCTTGGCGATGTGCCGGATGTGTTCGGGCGCGGGCCGCACGATAGCCTTGATCTGCGAGGTGAGCAACTCGGCCGCCTCGGCGTCGCTGATGCTCACGATGGGCTCTACCTTCTTGGGAGCCACCACCACCAAAACCTCGAGCCGCGGCGGCGGCTTCCCACCCCCGTTGGCAGAGCCCGCCCCGGCGGCCTCGACGGCGGCGGAGGCGACGGCGGTGGCGATGGGGGCGGCGGCGAGGGGTGTGGAGGTGAGGGGGGTGGCGGCGACGGCGGAGGCGGCGATGGTGGTGGCGGAGGCGGCGGCGAGGGCGGCCGCCGTTGCCGTCGGCGGAGCGCCCGGCGCCGTCGCGCGTGGCACAGCGCGCGAGCTCCCCGCCATCCCGGCCGTCTCCGTCTCCACCGCCCCCTTCGCCGCCGCCCTCACCGCGGCCTCCTTCGCCGCCACCACCCTCGCCGCCGCCTCCTTCGTCGCCGCCGCCCTCGCCGCCGCCTCCTTCGCCGCCGCCGCCAGGGTCGCCGCCGTAGCCACATCGCTCGGCACAGCGCTCGCCGACACAGCGCTCGACAGCGCCACAGTCGGGATCGGCGCCGCCGCCGTAAGGCTCGGCGCCGCAGCGCTAGATGCCGCCTCCATAGGCTGCTGCGGCTGCGGCGATGGCGTCCGCCTCGGTTGCTGCTGCTGTGGCGGCGGCGGCGGAGGAGCAGGCGGCGGTGGCAGCTCCCGCCGCTCCTGTTGCCACTGCTGCTGTTGTGGGCGCGGAGGCTGCTTCTGTGTCTGCAGCCGCGGCTCTGGCGGCGGCGGCAGGATCGCTGCGGCTCGCCAGACCACGGCTGCTCCGGCGAGCTGATTCTCGAGCACGCAAACCTCGGCGCTCACCGCTTCGATTCGGTGCTCGATCTGAACGATGGTCCGCTCGAGCACCTGCAACTGCCTCGCAAACTCGCCGTTGATGGCCGCCTGCTGCGCCAGAAGGTCCTTCATCATCTCCATCCGCTGCGGGCCGTACTGTGCCACAAGCGACGCCGTCATCTCCTGTAGCTTCTCGCGCAGCTGGTCCGGCAGGCTGCCCAGCTGGCAGCGCGTGTCTTCCAGCCGCCGCTTGTGGTCCGCCCGCTGCGCACGAAGGCCCGCCAGCCGCGCCACCGGCGTCTGCGGCGAAGCGCCGAGCGACCGAGGGAGCAGCGACGGCGCGAGGCCGAGCGATCGAGGGAGCAGCGACGGCGCGCGGCGCGCGGGAGACGCGAGCGGGACGCGGGCTGGCGAGCGGACGGTCTGCGGCGCCGTCACCCCCGCCGCCGCCGCCGTCACTACCGCCGGCGCTGGAGCCGTCCAGGCGGCCTCATTGGCCGCTGCCGTCTCGCTCGCAATAGGCGCCGTCGGGAGCGTGCCCTGCTCGGCGGCCGCGCCCGCCGCCGCGCCCGCCGCGTCCGTGGTCGCGTCCCCGACCACGTCCTCCACATCGGCGGCCGCCACCTCTACCGCCGCCACCCCTACCGCCGCCTCTAGTGCCGCCTCTACCGGCGTCCCTGCCGCCGCCCCGCCGTCGCTCGCTTCGCTCGAGACCGTCGACTCCGCCCCGACGTCGCTCGCTTCGCTCGAGAGTGTCGACTCCGCCGCCCCGCCGTCGCTCGAGAGCGTCGACTCCAACTGCGGCGCCGCGGGCAGCGCGGCGCCGCCCTCGGAGCTTCCATCGGAGCTTCCGGCGTCCACGGCGCCCTCCGCCGCGGCCAGATTCGGCGGAGCCTCTCCCGCGCCCTCCTCCTCCTCCATCTCCTGCAGCATCGCCACCACATCTTCGCCAACCACCTCCTCGTACCTGCGCCACGCAGCGGGCTTCGATGTCGCGCGAGTCTTGCGCTCGAGGTCCCAGTAGACCTTATACGGCCGCCCGCCTGGGGGCACGCAGTCCCCCACGGGCGGCAGCTCAGCGTTGGTCTCGCTGTCGCCGGCTGGGCACGCCGGCGGCGACGGCGACGGCGGCGGTGGCGCTGGCGGCGGCGCCGGCAGTGTCGGGGCTGCCACCAAACGTGCCGGCGCCGCCACCGGCGCTACTGCCACCGACTTGCGCCGCTTGGGTGCCGGCGCAGTGGGCTTGGGCGCCGGCGCGGCGGCGGGCGGCGCCTCGGCCCCGGCGGGCGGCAGCTCCACCTTTGGCGCGAGCTCCTTTTGGCGGTTGCGCAGCTTGGCCTTCTCGGCGCCCAGCTGCTGCCGCACCCGCTGCAGCTCCACTCCAGCCTCGCCCGCGACAAACTCGCCGTCCTTGCCCATCTCGCGCTGCAGCGTCGCACCCACCGTGCGGTGCAGCCGCTCCGCCAGCGCGCGCAACTCGCCCACGAGCCGCGCCGCCTCGGCCGCCTGCGCCGTGTCGGGCCGGACGGTCGCCAGCAGCCGCGCCGCCCGGGTGAGCGCCTCGCACTTTTGGCTAAACTTGTCGGGCTGCTGCACTCGCTCCTGCAGCTGCAAGAGCGCGGCGCGCATCACGCCCGCGTCGACGCCGTTGGCCTCCCACTCGATATCGGACCAGTAGCGCGAGAGCTCGAGACGGCCCACGTCCATGGCGGCCATCTCGGCGGCAGACGACTCTGTCGCCGCGAGCGCGCGCGAGCCCTCCGGGCAGAAGGGCAGCTTGGAGCCGTAGTTGAACTTGATCTCCTCGCCGCTCTTGATCGGCCGGTTGGCCTTGAGCGTGGGCACGCGCGGGAAGAGCTGGAAGGCCTCGCAGCGCGCGAGCGGGATGAAGGAGACCGAGGCGTTGGCGCCGTGCCCCGTGTCGTGGTTGGCCATGGGCCCGGCGCCCTGCGAGTACATGGTGGCGTGCTCCCTAGTGGGGAGGAAGATGTCCCCGGCGGCGTTGGGCGCCTCGGAGATGCCCGAGGCGTAGTGCCAGCCATCGACCAGGAAGTCCGAGTCCGAGATGCGCATCAGGTAGCGGTGCGACTGCGAGCCGCGCGTGTCGCGCCGTAGCCGCGCCTCGTCGTCCGTGATGAGCTCACCACCGTAGACAGTGATCGTCTCGTTGACGGCGAAGTCACGGCAGGCGAAGAGACCGCGGCCCAGCGCGTTTTCGCCCACGATGGTCTGCACCAGCGAGGGCCGAATATCAATCTTCCCGTTGGCGAGCGTGCCAAAGTCGGCCCAGACGTCCTGGTCCGCCTCGTCGGGCACAAACCCGAGCATCAGCAGCTGCTGGAGCGGCTCGAGGCCGCTCATCACCTGCTGCCGCTTGGCGTAGCTCTCGCGGTGCTGCTCCGACCGCGTCCCCCGCTCGCGCCCCGTCCTTCTGAAGGAGGACGGCGCAGCCGCGCTCTCGGCGGCGGCGCCGTCGATGGCCGCGTCAGTGCTCGATGAGGCGCCAGCGTCGCTGCGCTTCCGCGACTTCGCAGCCGGCGCCGCCTTGTCCGCCTTGTCCGCGGCCGGCTTGTCGGGTGCCGGCGCCGCCTTGAGGGACTTGCCCCGCTGCTTGGCGGTGAGCGCGGCGGCGACGTCCGAGGCGGGCGAGACGTCGCCCGAGGAGCTCGGGCCCGCCGCCGCGTCTGCTGCAGAGCTGCGCTGGCTGCTGCAGCTGCTGCTGCTGCTCGCGATCTCCTCGGCCGGGGCTGCCAGCTGCTTGGCCGCTGCCAGCTGCTTGGCCGCGGGACGCGCCCGCGGCGCCGGCGGCGGCTTCGGCGGCTCGGGCTTCCTGGGCCGGTCTGAGTCGGCTTTGGCCTCAAACAGCGACCGCTGCTTGCGGTCGCGCTTGCTCGGCACGGCCGACGCGGTCAGGATGCCCGAGTTATGGAGCTTGATCAGCTCCCCCAAGCCAGACGGCAGGCTGAGGCGGGACATACGTCGCTCGACGCTGAGCAGACTGGCCAGTGCAGAGATCTGGCGCGAACAACACCAGCGACTGATAATACCGCTGGTCCACTACCAAAATAGACTTGGAAATACCGCCGGGGCAACGGATAAACAAGGGTGTCTTGCGCAAGAAAGGGAATCTTCGACGCAGCATCTTTTTGCTTTAACTTTGTCCAAGTCCGGCCTTGAGCTAAGGCTGCCTTTAGCGATGTGCACTGCTTCGAAGGACGATGCCGCCCCGGACCCCACGGTCAAGGCTCCGCCTCTCGACAAGGTGCGCCGCGCCCGAGCGCTTGGGCCCGCTTTGCCCCGGCGTGTTGGCCGTGGCCAAGGCCGGCGCACCCTAGCAGTGAACAAAGGGATGCCCCCCCGCCCCGGGGGGGGCGCCGTGGCCTAAGGTCAGTGCGCCCTTGCCCCGGACAAGGATGCTGACGCCCGCCCCGTCCCCGTCCCCGCCACGCGCAGACCCCGTCGGATTACTTCTTCACTCGCGCGAACCTGCTCGACCGCGAGTACGAGCTGATTCAGTGCCGCATCTCCGGAAAGCCCATTGCCGAGACACCGGGCATGCGCGACGGCTTCCCGACCCCGTCGCCCTTCTGGACGGGGCTTCGGTTGTACATCCTGATGGCGCCATTCACGATGCTCGCGCCGCCCATCTACTTGATCAGCACCCTCAAGGGCGCGCCCTTCTACTTTGCTCTCGGCATCCTCGTCTTCCTTTCGTGGTCCGGCCACCGCCTCTGCAAGGCCGACGCCATCCTCGCCAAGGGGCGCGCCGACTCGGCCTACACACGCGCGCCCAACCCGATCCAACACATGTTCATGATGGTCTTCATCCCCTGCTGGGCGGCGTCTACCTTCGCTGGGCTCTTTAGCGCCGAGATGGCGCCGCGGCCGCTGATGTCGATCGGCCTCTTCTTCGTCTTCCTCTTTCTGAAGAACGGCATCGGCATGTCGGTCATCCTCCACCGCTACTGCGCGCACGCGGCTTTCAAGTGCCACTGGGTCACTTCGCTCGTCCTGGGCGCGTTTTCATGCTTCGCATACCAGGGCGGGCCCATGTGGTGGGCCTCGCGCCATCGCTCGCACCACAAGTTCTGCGACACGACACCGCGCGACCCGCACTCGCCCGCGCTCATCGGCGTCGTCAACGCCTTCTCCTTCTTCCTCTCGGGCACCACGGCGGACGACATGCGCTCGGTCCAGGCGGTGGACGAGGAGTTCAGCCCGACCCACATCGACACGCCGGGCATGCGGCTCATCGACACGTTTAGCTTCATGTTCCCGCTGCTCGAGTTCTACCTCGCCCTCACCTACTTCGGCCTTCCCGGCCTCTGGGTCTCTTTCTCCTCCTCGTGGATCGGCCAGGTCTCGACGCTGTGGTTCAACGTGCGCAACCACCCCATCGGCGGCGCCGAGGCCAAGCGCCAGGGCCCGCCACCCGAGCACCACTCGCACCGGCGCTCGTGCTCGTCCAACATCAACTGCGACGCCGTCGACGCGCCCTCCACCGTCGACACGTGGCCGCTCTACATCTTCCTCGACGGCATCGCCACCTTCATCTCGCCCGCCGTCGGCGAGGACGACCACGACCACCACCACTCGCACCCGGCGCTCGCCGTCCGCCCCGGCTTCGACGCGCCCCATTACTTCGTCACCGCCATGGCCGCGGTTGGCCTCTGCTGGAACGTGCAGTGCGAGGGCATGCCGCGCGTCAACTCATCGGCCGACTTCTCCCTCGTCTCGCTCGTCTCCAAGGCGCTGAGCCGCAACACGTCCGAGGCCTCGCTCGCCGACGACGAGTCCAAGAAGCCCGCCAACAAGGGGCCCGGCCTCAAGGCGGAGTAGGCGCCACCCGCTTTCCCTTTCGGGTGGGGGCGAATCCGCGAGCCGCAGCCGCCACCAACCCTATCATGGCGCCGGCCGGGGATAGATACCCCAGGCCGGCGCGCCGGTGCTATTTGCATAGGATTGTGTAGCTCTTATTTCGACCCCACGAGCCGGCTGCTGCTCCATCATAAGGTGTGAACGCGCCGGCCTACTATTGTAATATCCATGAATGTCTCGGTCTCGGTGCCTGTGTCTTGGGCTGCTAGTGTGCGTCGCGGTCCGGATGGACTGCGTTTGAGTTTGATTGTTTTGTATTTATTTGTTTTGTTTTGTTTTGTGGAATAGGGTGTAGGGTTTGTCTTGTGTGTGGGAGGGGGGGGGCGGGGTGGTGATGTG
>Ga0335398_10007752_pt1 | contig 13020 bp, 14 predicted proteins | sample BON03_FD_205742 | JGI IMG/M metagenome (GOLD analysis project Ga0335398, IMG submission 205742) | Freshwater microbial communities from Lake Bonney liftoff mats and glacier meltwater in Antarctica - BON-03 (spades assembly) (version 2) | ecosystem: Environmental > Aquatic > Freshwater > Ice >...
GCTATTTTGATCGTGCGCCGAGACGTTTTGCACCACGAACCCATCCTCAACGAAAAGCGCTGAGATCTGCCTCTTGAGATCAGACAGAAATAATGACCTTTGGTTTCGGCTGACATCGGAGGCGACAACGACCTTGAAATCCATGTCTTCCGACATTCGGGAAATGAGCTTGTGGCCCTTGACTAGGCTGGTGCCTCCGCAAAGAACGAGTCCTGCAAGCTCTGGCTGGCGTGAGCTAAGCCGTTCCAAAATAGAACTCAGGTGCAGGTCTTTCTCCAGCGCTGAAACGGGATAGGGACTGAGTCCTTCGTTGACAACGTCTTGAATGAGATCACGCTGCCGGGCGTCGATTCCTCTCAAAAATCACCTCACGGCCCCCGAGTTGAATGCGCCTCGAGACTCGACTGGACCCGACATCGATAGAAATCTCCATGGGGACATCCTGGGTGAGACCGCCGACATAGGCCTTGGCTGCCGATCCCAGTTGCGCATCCACACCTAGGGCCGCTAAGGCCTTGTAAGCGACAGTCTCAAGGGTCTCAACAGGAACCGGGTTCCCGGTGACACTGCTTGGTCGTGCCTTGACGAATATTCCTCGCCCCACACGAATAATGCGCCCGTCTGCAATCAACTCTTGCAGGGCTCGAGTTACTCGGGTTGAGGTGCCGAACGATTCAAAATCGGGACGAAGAAACACTGTCTTTTTCTTCGAAATGCCCAGTGATCGCGCAATGCGCGTCTTCGTAGAGATCATACTTATACCTTACAATTTGTATGCGGTGTAAAACTTAGTAAGTTCCGTAATTAGGCTTTATTTACTGTGTTTATACTAGCAATTTATATGCGGTGTAACAAGACCTTCCTGCCGTTAATCGGAGTTTCCGCAACCGCAATCGCGTGGGTAGGCGACACCGCATTGTGGGAAACCCTCATTTGGCAGAAAAGCTGTCATACGCCTAATGCGATAACAGCCCAACCAGGGACGTCACCTCTTTCCCCTGGACGATATGTGAATGGTTTCATCACTGCTCCTTTCTCGGCTCTGCCTCCACAGGATAAGAAAGGTTGCCAGTGGTCGGGGGAAGTTATCCCCAAGTTCGGCGGGCGATTGTCGAGGCTCGTCTCACCACAATCGCGGCGCATCGCTGGCACCGAACCGCGACGCGAGTAAGAACGTAGCCGTCTGACCAGACCTGTGCCCTCAACCTGCATCAGACCCGTACTAATAGCAAAATTAGTGGTGCGCTAACAGCAAAATTGTGGAAAACCGGCGGTTCCGGGCACAAGCCTGGGGAACAGGACAGCCCACTAGAACTCAAACTGCAGGGCCTGCACGCCCGGATACACCGCAAAAATCACGGTCACGGGAAGTATCAGCAACACCATCGGCACGAGCATTCGCACCTCGGCTTTTCCTGCCCGCTCCACAAGAGATCTGGAGAAATCTTCTTTCGCATCAACGCTGTGAGCTGCGACCACCTCAGCCAGCGGTGCCCCTCGCTCCAACGCCTGCGCCAGGTGCTCAACAAAAGCGATAACTCGGACACTTCCTAACCGGGCGGCAGAGGCCCGCAAGGTCGGGGCTAGGGGTGCACCTAATTCAACCTGGGCCATCACCGAGGCCCATTCGCGCCCGAGCTCTCCTCTGCCACGGGAAGAGACCCGGTCAAGCGCTCGGGGTAGCGAATCTCCCGCTACCAGGGCAAGCCCCAAAAGCTCAATGACGGTGGGGAACTCTTCACTAATTCGCTCTGCTCTAGCCCTAGCCTGCGCTCTGAGTCGATAATCCACATATCCCAGCCCTGCCAGGGCGCCCATGGCGCCACCGAGGATGATGAAGGAAACCACGCCGCTTCCAGAAATCCCAGCGACCACTGCCCCCACAACTACCCCTGCACAGGCGCCTGCACTTGCGGTGATCACTCGGTTGTGTCGAAAAGAGGCAAAGCTCTCTTTTCGCCCCGAGGTATCGAAAACAAGACGTTGGGTTTCTGATCCTCCCAAGAGCTTGTCGAGCCTTGTCACCCACCCAGACAGTGTGGGTGAGAGGACGTAACCAGCGATCGACACGGGGTCATCCAGCAAGGGTTGATGAATCCTCCTGGCAACCGTTGAGACGTCAAGCAGTGCCGGCGCAATCCGCTCCGCAAGAGAAGGTGTCGCATGCCTGGAAAAGAGGGCGCCCCACAGCGTCCACAGGCCTAAACCCATGGCGAGACCGACCGCCACCGACTCAGGGGTCATGCAATCCACCTCGAGGCAACTGGCAGCGCTCCAATGCTTTTCATCATGCGATACGCCACCACACTCACGATTGCCCCGACCACCAAAATCACGGTCCCCTCGAGGCCCTGATAGGCCTCGAGGGTTTGCTCTCTGGTTCCAATCACCAGCAGCACAATCCAGGGTGCACCAAGTGCCAAGAGAGCAGCCGAGCGAATCCACGATTGGGCGGCTCTGGCATCTTCTCGCACCGCAATATCTGATCGAACACTCTGCTGGAGTTGCAACAAGACAGAGGGAAGGTCTGTTCCTCCCACCTCATGGGCCATGCGAAGCACCTCGCAGACTCGATCCCCAACGGGGTTTGCCAGCGTGGCAGAAAGCTCGCCAAGCGCCTGGTCGGTGTCATATCCACGCCGAATGTTGGCGCGAAACTCAGTGACCGGACGCGTTATTTCTGAGGGCAATGTGTCAGGCAACGCCATCAGCGCAGTAGTGACATCCGAACCGGAGCGAATTCCCGCCCGCAGATGATCGATGACCCCAGGCCACGCCTGTTGAAGCCGGTGAAACCGTGCTTCTCGTTGTTTTCGGATGTACGCAAACCCTGCCAGCACCATAGCCAGGGCGGAGAGAACAGATAAAACAGGTATCGGCACGATAACCACCACAGTCACGCCCACCGCCGCAGAAGCAATCAGGACTGTGATGAGGAACACGAGCGGATCAACGCGGGGGTGTCCGGCCTCAGCCAGAAGGGAGCGAACTTTTCTAAGGATCATGGGCGGTCGTTTACTGGAAGCAGGCGGGACTGAGTCAGAATCCCCCGGGAGAAAACTCTCCACCACAAGCCACAGGCCAACACCCAGAGCTACCCCCACCACCGCGAATGCCCCCGGCATTAGCTTCCCGCCACACGGGCAAGCTCGCCGCCTCGCCGGTCAAAACTTGTGACCGCTTCAATCACGCCATCTGTGACGGTTCCGGTTGGATGAATGATTTCCACCACGCGCCTGGACCCATCCATTGTCCGCTCAACATGGACCACCGCGTCAATAGTGCCCGCCACTGTCGGCAACACAAAGCTGTGGTCAATATTGCGCCCAGCCAACAGTGGGAGGGTCGATATCTTGACCAAGGCGTGCCGGGCACTTTTTGCGTGGAGAGAGCACATGCCCGGTAGCCCTGAGTTCAAAGCAATCAGTAAATCGAGAGCCTCTGCTTCCCGCACTTCGCCCACGACGATGCGGTCTGGTCTCATCCGCAATGCTTCCTTCACCAACCGGCGAAGAGTGACTTCGCCGGTTCCCTCAAGGTTTGCTCCCCGGCACTGCAGCCCCACATGATCACTGCGGGGCAACTGGAGCTCAAAGGTTTCTTCCACCGAGATAATGCGCTCAGCATCAGGAACCGCAGCTAAGAGTGCCGCTAATAAGGTGGTCTTGCCTGCCTGGGTTGCACCGGAGACGAGAATACTTTTTCCCTCCTGGACGAGACCCCGCAAATAATGGGCTGCCTGAAAGCTCAGGGCCCCCGCCTGGACCAGATCCGCAAGCTCGCGAAGGCCCGCCTGGAATTTGCGAATATTAATCGACCAGTGCTCCCTAGTGATGTCGGGAATCACGACGTGAAGTCTCGAACCATCCGGTAGGGAGGCATCGACAAAGGGTTGGGACATATCGATGCGTCGACCCGTGTGGCGAAGCATCCGCTCGATTAGCCGCCTGATTTCGGGGGCGTCCAACTCGACATCCACTGCACGGCCGACCCCCGCGGTTGCCACAAATACGGAACCTGGGCCATTGATCCAGATTTCCTCGATTCCGGGGTCATCGAGAAAGGGTTGCAAGACGCCAAACCCTTCGAGTTGGTCGCGCACCTCCCGGGCAAAAGCATCATGTTCCTCCCCGGGAGGGCGTGAAGAAGCTACTTCGGTCGCCACGAGCGAGGCGAGGTCTCCTGATTCAGATAGAAACCGGGTTCGAATGCGGCCCGCGAGGGTTGCTGCAGAAAGAGTGGATGCCGTCATTGCTCCAGGGTGGAGGGAATGCCCTCACCCGCGCAGAGGTTATCCCCAGCTCACTGCCGGGTGTCCTTGCGATTCGAGAAGACAAACGTGCGAACGACGAAGAAGTTAATGACTACAACGACGCAAATTGCGAAGATATTCGCCCATTCGGGAGAGACGCCCCATCGCACCAACATTTCAAGCAGCCCTAGCTGCACAATCAAAGCAATCGCGTATGCAATTAGGTACCGAAAAAACTGGGCACCAATAGAGTCTTTGGACCCATAAACCACCCATCGGTTCAAGGCAAAACTCACAGCAATACCACTGAGATAACCTGCTGCTGCAGACAGAAGGTACTGATTGCCAAGAGAAAAAAGAAAAAGGAAAAAGGAATAGTTCACCACCGTGGCGGTGCCGCCAGCAGCAATGAATCCCACAAATTGGAACTTGGGTGGAAGAGTCACAGGGATTCCTAGCGGAAGAAAATCTTGGCGATACCCAGAGCGCCCTGTTTCCACGGAACCCGGTGGGTGGTCCCCGAGTGGCCGGCGAATTCGCCTTTGTTGGCCACATACCAATCGTAATTGCGAATTAGCGCATCAGTATTGCTAAACCGAGGAGACCACTGGAGTTTTTCCATGGCCCGATCAATTGACACATAACTGTCTTTCACTGCTGTTTCGTAAACCCAGGGATAGAGGGGCGACAAACCCCACTTATCGAGTAGTCGAAGAATCCCGAGAACCGGATTAACGGGCAAACCACGTATTTTTTTTCCAAACCCCGCCCGATCAAGAACAGCTTGGAAATCTGACCTAAAAGTGCCGAACTTTCGTGCCCCGATGTTATAGGTGTCGTTGGCAATCGAAGATTCGCTGGTCAGCGCGAGATAAATGGCATCGCACAAATCTTCGACATCGAGGTACTGGTAGCGATTGTGCCCGTTTCCGGGGATAGGAAAGTGCAGACCTGAAGAAGCCCAATCAAAAAGGAGGGAAAAAACCCCCAACCGCTCTGGACCAATAAAGGATTTCGGCCGAATTATTGTCGCCACCATGTCTTTTCGAAATCCTGCGACAATTTCTTCCGCGGCAATCTTTGCTTTCCCGTAAGGTCCGACCCCGACTAAAGGCGAGTCTTCAACGATCCCGCCAGATTTGGGAACACCATACACAGCAGTCGAGCTGATATGTACAAAGCGATCGACGCTGAGAGAAACCGCGGATTCCGCAACAATCCGAGTGCCCTCTATATCAACGCTCAAGATTTCTTCATCAGAATTAAGAGGCAGGGCAGCCGCCGCGTGAACCACCCAATCGCAATTCTCCATCGCCGCCATGACGGAATCCTTGTCCCGGATATCCCCCATCACATGCTCCACGAGGCTGGCCTCTGGATAGTCAAAAGGTTCGAGATCGAACGACACGACTTGGTGCCGTTCGCGGAGCAGCTTGCGCACCAGATTGATCCCTAAAAAACCAGAACCACCGGTGATGAAGACTCTGGACATTTTTCCTTACTGAGCAATCACTAGTAACAGAGCGAGCGCGACGACAACCGCGTAACTAATCCAATCTTTCAACACGAACTCAATCGGGTCGTGGTCTACTTTGCCACGAGACACAATTATCCAAAAACGGAGGACCCAATAAATCCACAATGGAACCGTAAGCCAGAGCAATTGTGGGCTAGAAAAATTAGATGCTGCTATTCCTGTCTCCACGTACAAACCCAAGAGCAGGGCCGAAGAAATTCCCACTCCTACGCCTACCGTCTGAACTACCCCAAGATCTGTGGACACATAGCCCCGCCCACTTACAAACCCTCCTTCGCTTGACTCAGCCATCACAGATAGCTCGACAACCCGCTTTGCCGCGGCGATGCTCAAGAAGGCAAAAAAACTCGTGGCAAGCAGCCAGCTCGATACCTCCACCTGAGTGGCCAGTCCACCTGCAAAAATGCGGAGCACAAAAAAGCTTGCCAACAGAACGATGTCTACCGCGGGCACAGACTTGAGCCACAACGAATAAACCAGGGTTGCCACCACGTAGGCAACTACCGTTGCAAAAAAGGCTGGGGACAGGAGCCAACCCAAGGCTCCCGATATCCCCAAAAGCACGGCAGCGAGGGCGAATGCCGTGGCGGGGGTGACTTTTCCTGACGCAATCGCCCGAAAGCGCTTCGAGGGGTGATCCTGGTCTCTGGATCGATCTCGAACATCATTGACCAAGTACATGGCCGAGGCAGCAAAGGACAACGACACAAAGGCGATGAGCAACTGATACCCCGCCAGCATGGTCATCGACCCTGCGGTGAGAGGAGCTACCACCACGAGTAAGTTCTTTAGCCAATGTCGGGGGCGCAAGGCCGATAAAAGAACCATGCTCAACCCTCTCACAAGAGTGACACCCGTTGCCCTATATCGTGAGCACCAACCCGGCAACACCGAAGTAGATCAGCAGGCCAGTGGCATCAACGAGTGTCGTCACCAAGGGAGCGGAAATCACGGCGGGGTCAATATTAAGAGCCCGAGCCATCAACGGCATCACCGCCCCCACGGTGGCAGCCCAAATACAGACAAGCACCACGGAAACGCCGACCGTGATGCCCACCCCGATTCCCGCCACAAGCCACCCTGCGACGAAGGCGAGGGTGCCAAGGACAAGACCCAACAGCAGCCCCACTCGCGACTCTCGCCAGGACACCCGCAAAGCATCGGAAGGCCGAACCTCGCCCACCGCCAGAGCCCGTACCGCGCTGGTGGCAGCCTGCGCTCCCACATTTCCACCGGTCCCCACCAAGAGGGGGATGAAGAGGGCCAAAGCGGTCACGGCCACCAGAGAGGACTCGAACACCTGCAACACCGAGACGGTAAGGGTAGAGGCGACAATCAGAATCAACAACCACACCACGCGAAGCCCCGCCAGCCGAATAGGGCTTGCCGAGAGGTAGTGACCAGACGAGGGCAATGTCGCCGCCTGACGCGCAACATCCTCTGTGTCTGCTTCTTCAATGACTTCCAAAGCGTCATCTACCGTGAGGACTCCGAGGACGCGGTCTTCTGAATCGACCACGAGCAACCCCAATCGGTTGGTTTCTTGAACCAACCGGGCTGCTTTTTCTGCGTTGTCTGTCACGGCAATACTGGGCGCTGCTCTATCGGCCAGATCCCCGGCGGTGAGCTCAGAGGAAGCCATCACCACTTGGCTCAGTCCCACGAGTCCCACCATTTTTCTCGCGCCATCGACGACAGCCAATATGTCGATGGTTTCTGCGTCCTGACCCTTTCGACGCACCACCTCCAAGATGTCGCTGACCGGGGTGCCCTCTGGCACCGTCACCACCTCGGGGCTCATCACCCGGCCCACAGAACCTTCCGGATAACCCAGCAGTGAGGCTGTCATGGCACGTTCTTTGGCGCTTAATCCCTGTAAGACGCGGTGGACAAAAACGGCGGGGGCTTCCCCCAGCATTCTGGCCCGGTCATCCGGGTCCATGGATTCAAGAATTTCCCTAAACGCCTGGTCTCGCATACCGCTGAGCAACTCTTGCTGCTCCGTCGAATCAAGTTCTTCGAAAACCTCTAGAGCTCGATCCCGGCCGAGCAACCGCCACACCAGTGCAGATTGAACAGCATCCAAACGGGTGAATTCTTCGGCAATGTCGTGGGGGGCACGTTCATCGAGCCAGCTCGCTATTTCGCTGACTTGGCCCCTGGCCAAGGCGTCCTTGAGCTCGATGTCGGCGAAATCGTCCATCAGTCACCACCGTGTTCGGCGTGTTCCTTGATGGCTTTGTGTGCCGAGTCACTTTCTGCGGGGTCGATTACAACTCGATAGGCGGCAGCTACGACGTGCTGGCTAGATCGGTAGCGACGCTGATTTCCTCGACCGAAGCTAAACAAAGCGATCCCCACGACCATTCCAATTCCCGCCCCGATCAGGACGCCCGAAAGGATGGGGGTGGCAAAGTCTGTGGGGTCCACCACAACTACCACCAGTCCTGCCAGCAGGCCCAGCCAAGAACCGCTCATCGCCGAGGACAGGGCGGCCCTCCCGTATCCGACTTTGGCGTGCACCTGCTCCACCACCGCTACGTCAGAGCCCACAATCGACAAGGAACTCGGATTTACACCGTGGGTAACGAGAGCCTGAATCATGTCCTGGGCATCAGGGTAGGACGGAAAAGTTTTGAGCGTCTCGCCTGTGGGAATCGCAAAAGGGGTGTCTGATCGACGCGAGGGCCATCTTCTTCTTGTGCTCACTCCACTATTCTCACACCACCACTGACTTAGGCTTGGCACCATAACCAGTAAGGACCCCCGTGGCGCTTTCGATTGAGGATGTGACCTCAGCCCTCTCGAGTGTGATGGACCCCGAATTACGCGCACCGATCACCACCCTCGACATGGTGGGAGATATTTCTGTTTCCGACTCATCTCTGGCTGTCGAGATTCGGCTCACCATCGTGGGCTGCCCTGCAGCAGACACCATTGAACGTGATGTTCGCCAGGCGCTCTCCGGGGTCGCTGGAGAGCGCTCAGTGGAGCTCACTGTCGGTGTGATGACCACAGACCAGCGGACATCTCTCATCACGCGACTTCGGAAGGGCAAGTCCCCCACCAATCCGTTCACGCCAGACTCTTTGACGCGAGTAATTGCTGTCACCAGCGGCAAAGGCGGTGTGGGCAAATCGAGCATCACAGTCAATCTCGCTGCAGCGGTGTCCCGGCAGGGCTTTTCGGTGGGCATCATCGATGCCGATGTTTTCGGGTTTTCCATTCCCGGGCTTTTAGGCATTCCCGGTCTTCAACCCACCCGAATCGATGACATGATGCTGCCACCGGTGGCCCACGACATCAAGGTGCTCTCTATTGGGATGTTCCTCGGCAGCGAGCAAGCGGTGGCCTGGCGAGGACCTCTGCTCCATCGCACCCTGGAGCAATTTCTCACCGACTCCTACTTTGGCGACCTTGACTTCCTCTTTCTCGATTTGCCCCCGGGAACCGGGGACATTGCCATCTCGGTGGGCCAACTTCTTCCCCACGCTGAAATTCTTGTGGTGACTACGCCCCAGCCCTCGGCCTCAGATGTTGCATGGCGGTCAGGAGATGTTGCCCGACAAACGGGGCAAACTGTCTTAGGCGTCATCGAAAATATGTCCGGTGTCACCCTGGCTGATGGAACAAGACTGGACGTGTTTGGCTCCGGAGGAGGGCAAGCGGTGGCCGAGCGTCTGAAAGTTCCGCTACTCGGCTCTCTTCCTCTATCGCAGTCTCTCCGAGAGGCCGGCGATAGAGGTGTTCCCTTGGTTATCGGTGAGCCCGGTAACGCTGTCTCGAATCAGCTTCACGACATCGCCAGCGCCATAGTCCAAGGCGGGAAGAGCAAGGTGGGAGTGAAGCTCCCCGTTTCTCTGGTCTAAGGACAGCAAGACACTCCCCCGGAATAAAGCCCACTCGAGGGGTGGCGCCCTAGGCTACACACGAGCACACAAACAGGGGTAAGGAATGTCAGACAAAGAACTGAGTTGGCGCTTTCTCGAAGAGCGGGTTGTCGAATCCCCTGCCGTTGAACGAGCTCGTCGAGCTTCCCTCGAACACGGCATCGATCCCATCACCGCTAGCGCCGGGCAATACATTGCCACGATCGCCACCGCTATCGATGCCCGAAGCATTATTGAAGTGGGAACTGGTTTAGGCGTGGGAACGCTATGGCTTGCCCAAGCGTGTCCCGATGCGAACATCACCACAATTGACTCAGAGCTTGACCACCACGTCACCGTGCGGGAACTAATTTCCCAAGCTGGTATTGCGCCTTCCAAGGTCCGTCTGATTACGGAAAAAGCCCTCGATGTATTGCCCAAAATGAATGAAAGCAACTACGACCTTGTCATCATCGACGCTGACTTCACCAATGTTCAGGCCTATGTCGACCATGCGCTCACCCTGGTGAAACCCCGCGGCAGCGTCATTGTTGCTGGGGCCCTCGCTGATGACTTGGTCTCAGACCCCGCCAAACGCGATGACAGAACGTCTGCCTACCGGTGGTTACTCAAAGCCCTTGAGGACCGTGAGGATGTCTCCCACACCCTCAACATGGTCGGCGATGGGCTTGTTCACATCGTCCGAGCGCCCTAGAGGCTTTTCAGACCTACTGTCCGAGTGCGCCCGCGAGCGCATCGTGTAATTCTTGTGCTTCAGCAGGAGTGACAGAGACAACCAAGCGGCCGCCACCCTCGAGTGGGACCTTGACAATAATCAAACGCCCCTCTTTGAGCGCCTCCATGGGTCCATCACCGGTTCTGGGCTTCATTGCTGCCATGGCAGGTTTCTCCTCTTTTTGTTACCTAACGTGTTCCTATTATCCCCCAGTTTCGCAAGCCTGCGAGACAACGGGGGCTGAAGCCTGCAATGGGCAGGGGAAAAGCAATTCTCTGCGGATGCCCGCTACAGCAGGTTGCGATGCAGGGCAACAAGCTCGTCAAGCTCGGGCAACCGAAATTTTCCCCCAAAAAACAGATCCTGAGCGAAGTCGAAGGCCGAGACGATGCTCGCTCGCGCCGGATGTTGTGCGTCAAACATTGGGCTGTCCGCAAAACCACCATCAGGTCGAGGCGCCCAATCGAGCAGAGCCCTTGCGCTGTGGGTGTTAATCTCCTCCGACAGCTCCGCTACCGCGTTCTGTCCCAACCTGCGAAGGTCTCCTCGAACCTCTTCGTTGGATAGGAGGTGAAAGATGTCGTAGAGGTGTCGGCCGCTTTGGGCTATTGCAGGAGCATTTTCGAGTTGGACGGCGCAATGCACTGCCGCAAGTTTTTCCAAGAGTGTTCGTACCGGAGCCAGGACTTCTACTTCGAAGGGATCAAATTCCTGAAAAAGCTCCCCTCCCGGTGCTCCCTCCGAGCGAACATAGTGACAGATGAGTGAGCGAAAAATGTGTGTCGAACTTGGCCAGGCACCTCCCCGATTCCCAAGCTCTAACAGAACTGATTCAGAAATCGCAGGGTTTCGAGAATCACGTGTATAGGGGTATCGAGTACTCCGCTTCACCCCGGTAGTTGACCCACCCGCAGGCACAATTGCCTCGATACAGAGGTGGGCGGAAACATCGTTGGCGATAGCTTTGAAGGCTTTGTGACGAGCGCCCGCACCCATAGGGGTTGGGAAAGTAACCAAGAGATCTACATCTTCGGAGAATCGCTGTGTGATTCCGAACACACGACTGAGACTCGTGCCTCCCTTAAAAATCGGACCGATGGTGATGGATTCACCATCCGCAGATAACAGCATCCGTTTTCTGCTGGCAATCCGCAGGACCTCCGTCACCCAAAAGTCTTTCTCGACATAGTCTTTTGGAACGGAGAGGTGGGCGGCTGTAGCGGTAATGAGTGCCGCTAGTTCTTCAGGGGAATCTCGCAAAGGGGGTTTCATGCCGCAAGGGTATTCAGACCCTCCGACATGAGCTCAAGCCCGAGCTTTACCTTCACATTCGACTCAGTAGTTCCTACTTCGAGCAGGTTTTCCCAGCTAACGAGACCCGCCCGCTGAGCATCAGAAACTGCCGCAACCAGCGATGCCCAACCCCCTTCGACATATACTTCGGGCGCTCTCAACAGCTCTAACAGCGCAATTTCTTTCTGGTTCAATCGCATTCGAGCAAGATTCCGCCGGCTAACCTGCGTTACACCCGCAATTGCTGCTACCGGTTTGAGCGTGGCCACATGAAAAGTCGCCGGTACCTGCGTGGTGACCCCCCACGCGCGAGCGGCCGAGAAACCGGCAGGTCCCACTCCCTCTCGGCCGAGGACAGCGGTCACCACCTCTTGAATACTCGGCGTCGCCATTCCGTAACGGGTCATTGCTCCGCGGTAATACAACCCAGGCCTGATGAACAATAATGTTCCCTCCGCAGCCGCTCTTGACAGGGCTTTGCGCGCCGCCACGGGGCTACCGGGAAGGGAGGAACTCCGGACGAAGCTCCCCTCAGGCACCCCGCTTAGGATCTTCACCGTGCCACCTCCCGTAATGTCACTTAATACTAGTGAAAGTGTGACATTTTAGCCACACCATCTGGGCCCCGCCACCGTCATCCGACAAGACACCCCGTCTTGGTGAGTCAGTGGTCTGGGGAGAGCCACTTCTTGAGGCTCGAATAGACAGCGTTGATCGCCGCTATCGACACTTGTTCGTCGTCCGAATGGGCAAGCGATGGGTCCCCCGGGCCAAAGTTGACAGCGGGGATACCCCATTCGCTGAACCTTGCAACATCCGTCCAACCATATTTGGGTCTCACCTCTACACCCAGCGCGGCCACAAAACCCCGTGCCAAATCACTGGTTAGTCCGGGCCTGGCTCCAGCAGACGAGTCAACCACCACCACGTTAAAGCCCTCAAATACCTCCTCGACGTGCGCGTGCGCTTGCGCTACCGACTTATCGGGGGCGAAACGATAATTCACCGTAATCTCACACACATCAGGAATCACGTTTCCCGCCACCCCACCAGAAATCCCCACGGCGTTTAAGCCTTCGCGGTACTCAAGACCGTCCACCATGACTGTCTGAGCCTCGTATCGCTCTAGCCGGGAAAGCACCTCGGCGGCGCCATGGATGGCGTTCACGCCCATCCATGACCGGGCCGAATGTGCTTGGGTTCCCCGGGTGGTGATCACCACGCGAAGAGTCCCGTTGCATCCACCCTCCACAGCACTGTTGCTCGGCTCCCCCACAATCGCAAAGTCGCCAGATACCCAATCCGGGTGGACAGTGCCAAACAACCCCAGCCC
>Ga0335398_10007761_pt1 | contig 13014 bp, 16 predicted proteins | sample BON03_FD_205742 | JGI IMG/M metagenome (GOLD analysis project Ga0335398, IMG submission 205742) | Freshwater microbial communities from Lake Bonney liftoff mats and glacier meltwater in Antarctica - BON-03 (spades assembly) (version 2) | ecosystem: Environmental > Aquatic > Freshwater > Ice >...
AACTAAAACAATGTCCATGTCCGTCTGCATATACTGCAACAGCATCACTACTTGGGCAGTGATTACATTTATCATGTCTTAGAAATTCACTATTACTTTCTTCTCTGATTGTGTCCCGACTCATAATTTTTCCTATAATTTAATTGTTCAAACTTTTAATCCTTGATGCTGATGGTTGTGGTGTTTTTTCATTCTCCACTCCCTATTAGGCCTGCGATACCTGCATACTTGTTTTTGATTTTCTCTGCCTCACGTTCTTGAAGTAATTTTTTAAAGTTCTGTTCTTGCTGCATCTGCAAAGGTGTCTGTGCTGCTGCAATAAAAGGTTCATAGGTTGTGAACTGTATTTTTGGGTATGATGTAATAGGTGCTACTTTTTTCTTTTTAATAATTGCTTTAGGCTTATCGTACCTGCCATCGGCACCCGTCATTTGTCTAGACTTCTCCATATTGTAGGCAAGTATAGCTACTTGTTCTGGTGTTGCTTGTGTTGGGTATTGTGGTTTTTTACTTGGTGTTTTTTCACCCACATAACCTTTAACTGGTATGGGTGAAGTTCTGATCACTTCTTCAACAATATCGGGACCATCTTCATATTTGTTTAACGTATTAATAATATGTTTGTTCATATCCATCTCTACTGTGTTTGGATGGCTACTCTTAGAAACTCTAGTCATATACTGTACAGATTCCTTCCTGTGCTTAGGGTTGTTATCGTCATAGCTCATTTTTTTCTTTTTCTTCCATCACCACCATAATAGCCAAGTTGTTTTCCTTGTTTGATCAGCTGATTACATTCAATGTTAAGATGTTTTAATTGTGCTCTGATATATTGGTTCTCTGTAGCAAGACCCGGTAGTTTATTGTCGTCAAACCACTTAGTGAAATTTACTTTGTTATATAAGATCTTATGTGAGTAGGGTGGAGTAAAACAAATATTTAGATCGAACTTTTTTTCACTCCTACATCTTTTCAATGCATTCAATGGAATTTGAAACATTTTAGATACTTCCTTTTCTGTTATATTTATAATCTCCATTACTCAACTCCCCCTGGTGCCATTCTTAATATGTACTGACTAAGGCTCTCTTTTTTTCCATCAATTTCTATAACTTGAATTCCTTGGTCATAATCATCAATCAGTTGTGCGTAAGAATTTTCTTTAACATCTCCTCCATTTTTAAGGATTGACCTCAATAGTTTCTTGGGTGCTGATCTTATAAAGTCGTCTAGGCTACCCTCAAAGCCGTTGTCCAATGCCTCACGATATAGCTGCTGTAATCCTATACCAGCATCTATCGTTGGATCATTCTTTGCTGAATAAATTTCTTTTTCTATCATGCGTATTCCCTTTTGTTCATCGCCATAAACTTTTCGCACTCAATTAAATTGTAACGAACACAGCCGCCTACTTTATGAAATGGAAATGCATTTTTAGTTTGTTTGGATCTTTGTTTACGGATTGTCCCTGGCTTCATATTGAAATGCTGAGCCAATCCTAAAGTGTCAGTCCAATGTGTTGGGTTTTTATTTTCTACAGTCATGCACAACATTTAACAATGATGTACAAAAAGTCATTACCCTCAACTATTGCGAGGGTAGTTTATTTTTCTTTTTCTATCTTTTTTAGGAATGCAAGAGTGGCACTTATGAAATCTTTGTAGTTATTATTTTTCTTATTCAGTATGCACCAGGATTTATATTCTTCAGGGCTGTTATCTGTGACCCTTTTATATTTACTTCGCATGTTCTCAATAACTTTTACATATTTATATTTATAGTTTACCCTCTTAAATTTTTTATTCTTTTGTTTTTGTACAGCCTCCCAGTTTGCACCCATATGTACTTTGTTTGGATCAATAGACATTACAACACAAAGCTCTGGAAATTTGTTTAAGCAAGCCGTATAGAAACTCGTTTTAGTTCTATCCATCTCCTCATCTATCATCATTGCTAAAGTTAAATTATGATCTCCAATTTTTTTAATAGGGGAGTTGTCGTGAATAATTTTTCTTAAATCTAGTGCTGTGTATATGCCTTGTGTTTCAGCATATTCTTTTATGTTATCCCAACTAGAGTATGCTCTTAATGCTCCACCTATACCAAGGAATTGCGGACCATGTTTATTTTTTCTATTCTTAATAGCCGCCTTATTAAGTTGTTCAATTTCTTTTGTTAGCTTTAAAAAGCTGCTGTCTTTTTTATCTTTACGCACACCCCAGATATATAGTCATCTGGAGTATTAAACAACTACCCTTACTTTTAGCCTCTTGCGTGGGCAAGGAAATTACCAATAACTTGCGATTGTTGTAATAGTTTTCGTTTATTATATTTTGCATAAACTTCGACCATCTCAAATGTTTTCCATCCTCCTTCATCTTTAACTACTGCAAAATTACCATTAGTAGCTTCTAATGCTAAACATCCCCAAGTATGTCTAAGCAAGTAAGGCTCTTCATGTCTAACTCTTGCATCGTTACATATCTTTTTCCAAGTTTTTCTAATGTCTTGGATGTACGGTTTTTTACTTTTACGAGTAGATGGAAACAAATAACCAGCTCTAACAGTTTTATGTTTTGTGCCTTTAAAGCTTTCTTTCTTGAAAGCCCATAGACTATTTAAAACCCATCTAGATAATCTATTGATTGAAAATTCAGACTTTCCAGTTTTAGTTTTTGGCAACCTTACTTTGTTTGCATCCCAATCTACCTGAGTCCACTTTAAAGATAAGATTTCACTTTTATATCTTCTCCCAGTGTACATGGAGAGTAATATACCCATGCATGCAACGTATATTCTAGGCTGTTTTTTAATAAGTTTGATGCATGATTTTCTCAATGCTCTCCACTCATCTCTAGAGTAGGGGTCAACATCATCTAGTCTAGTGTACTCCTTATTCAACTCCTCATTCTTAAACTTACAGATATTCTCTTTAATGATCTTCTGATCCAAGGCCCATTTAAAAATAACCTTTAAATCATCCATACATCTATTAGCCTGGTAAGGTCCTGTTTTAGTTACAGCAGCATGCCACGCAATCAAATGGTCTTTAGTAATTTCAACCATCTTTAGCGGGGCAATATTTAGATCCTTTCTATTATCTAGGATGATTTTATTTGTAGCTGGTGCCATCGCATTAAGATCAATCCAGTTTTTTAATCTTTGTTCCGTGTCCAAGATTGTAGATGCAGCAAATCTAGTTGATTTGTGCAGCACTTTTTGTTTCCATTGATCTATTACCTGATTTAATGTTTCAGCTTTCATTCGTTCGGTAATCACTGATTTTGGATCTCGGCCAAGTGTGATTGCATGCTTTAGTTCATCAACTAAGGATCTTGCAGCATCTACACTCATCTCTGGGAATTTACCTAGATGATATTTGAGAGGGTTTCTTTTATTCTTTTGTGTGTGTTGGAAAAAGAATGAGATGGATCCGCCAATAGTTGCTCCATAGTTTGCTTTTGCTTTTAATCCAATCTTCTCGCTATCGTTTATTACATTCTCAAGATACTTGTCTGTCTTTGGATCGTACTTTCTCTTCAAGTATTTCTTTAAGAGAGTATTGGTAAAATTCATTCTACCCGTACTGTTACCATCGCTATCTAGAATTAAAAAATCATTCAATTCTTTTGGTGGTTGGTTGTGTCCTTTTAGTGTTGGTGCCATGTTGTTTCCTTTCATGTTTACTTATTTAGTCTTTCTATTTTCATTGTCATTACCCTCACTACTCTGAGGGCAATCTAAAAGGAGCCAAGTATGCACCAGGTATGGAGAACAAAATTTCCTCTTCCAAAACCAAGTATGTAATGGGTATGGAGTTTGTTCACTTCTGTACCCAATACTGCCTCTTTTTAAGTTTGCATTATTAAATTAGTTGTTATAAATAACGGGTAATTTGGTTTTGGGCGGTTAGCTCAGTTGGTAGAGCATCTCGTTTACACCGTTCAGCACCCTAAAAAAATTTCCTCTGCAAGTCTTCAATACCAATACTTATTTATAACATACTCAATCAAGAATAATAGTCGGGAGTACATCGGGAGTACAATCGATTATAGCTTAGCTTGAATAAGCTAATGTTTATGCGGTTAATTTTACACGAATTATTTTCAAGTCGTGTAATTAGAATACTTTAATATCAATAACTTACGGGCCCTCTGCGAGGCTTTAGTCTTGCTTAATAACTAAGTTATCGTAGTCTCACTGCAAGGCGCTGGGGCAAGTCGGCCTCTTATGACAACGCTGTCGCGCTGCTATCTGGTCCCTTGGGTTGCACTACTTGAATCTTATTCGTGTAAGTGGCTTTAAATTCGTTTCTAGAGGTATCTTTTCAGGGGGGGCAGGTCAATTTCCCACCTATTAGGAATTTTAAAGGGTGGGGAGGGGGTTAAATCCTGATTTATGGTACCAAATAGATCCCCTTTAGACTTGGACTTACTCATTCATAAGTGATCATTTTAAAATGGGTCTAAAAAATATTATAAATATTTTAAAACTTTTTGAAGTAAAAGATTAACGATGAGTAATCAGTTGGCACCAGGTAACAGAAGGCCCGTTACAACTCTCTTAATTCTCTTTATTTATTTTGCTGGTTAGTGTTTAGTTTAGTTTTAGATGTAGCTAGGACGTAATTTTTTACTGATATTTGCTGAAAAATGCTTTTCTATTTTCTTCTTCTGCAATAATTCTTTTTATATCAGCGACTGTTAACCAACATTCTAAATATATTGTTGCGTTGTTAATCAAGTTGCCTAATTGATTATTGTTCAACATTGTTTTTGAGCCTGTTGTGAATTTAATATCATTTGAACTTATAAAAGTTTTTACTGTTGAAACTTTAATTCCAAAGTTAAAACTTTCTACACCAGCTTTTTTTCCAAAGTTTGCAACCGCAACTCCAATTACATTTCCAGTTTCATCTATAATTGGACCGCCACTATTTCCTTGGTTTAATGCAGCATCAGTTTGAAAATTAGAATACTTACTTTTGTCGTTTCTATATAGGTCTTGGACACAAAAATTATAAGTCAGGTAAGTTTGAGAAAACTTTAAAAACAAAAAACATCAAAGAAGCAATCACTAAAGCAAATGCACTCTATAAAGAATGGTTTAGAGAACATACTGATACTAAACAACAAGTTAGAGAACACGACTTTGATTTAGATATTGCACAACCATATCTTAAATACAAAGTCAGAAAATATAAAAACAGAACTGATATTAAAAATGCGGATCAAGGTGAGAGAGATAAATCAAAATGGGAAAACTATTTAAAACCAATATTTGATGAAGTTGATGATACAGACTTAGAGTTAGTTGAAGACATAATCAATAATGACTTACTCTCACAACTACAAGATAATGATAAATCTGGAAATACAATCAATAAGTATATGTCTGTAATCACACAAATGTTTAAGAGAGCAAAAGATAGAGGTATAGTTAATTTTGTTCCTGATACTCCAACTCAACAAGTAATCAACACACCAAGATATCCATACGAGAATCAAGAACTAAACTTTATCAACGAAAGATGTAGAGAACTGAATAATAAAGAGATTGATGATTTTCATCTTCACAGTAAAGATTATTACAATCTATGTAGAGGTGGTGGATTTAGACCAGGGAATGAACCATTAAGTTTAAGAAGAAAAGATTGTGTAATCATATCAAGTTCAAACAATCCAAATAAAGAATATTTAAAATATACGATTTGGGGAACAAAAACCAAACCAATACACAACCCGATTGCAAACGATTGGTTTCTTGAACACATTTATCCAGAGATAAACGAAAGAGATAAAGAATATCAAAATGATAATGACTATTTGTTATTTCAACATATAAAAAATAGAAGAACTTTGAAACATAAGACAGGAAAGTTATTTTCAAGAATCTCAAAAGATTTGAAACTCTTTTACTATAAAGGTGGAACGAGACCTCTTTAATTCAATCAGACACACTTATGCATCTGAACTCTATAAGAAAGGAACTCCTATTGATGATATTGCTACTTCAATGAATACGAGTGAACGAATGATTATGTCTGTCTATTTGGGATTATCAGATCAAACTCTAGTTGAAAGACACAAAAGACTTTATAGCAATATGAAGATTGTAAAATAGTACCCTCGGAATGAAAGTTTCGGGGGTTTTTTTATAATTTGTTGCTTCTCAACCAATCATTAACAAGTTCATATTTTAACTTGCTTTTTTTTTAAATCAAAATTAAATGACTTGTAAACTTAATGATAAATATTCCAAAATGTTTTTTAACTATTTAAAAAATATATATAAAAAAATATACATATTACACAATCTATATATTCAGAATAAAATTTACCTAAAAAGAGACTTTTACTCTCAGAACAAAGAGGACATTTTTGTACTAAAATATTTCAAAAATAAAAACAAAGGTCTATATGTAGATGTTGGCTGCCATCATCCAACCAGAATTAATAATACATTTCTTTTATACAAACATGGCTGGAGAGGTGTTAATATAGATATGAGCAAATTATCTATAGATTTATTTGACCTATTAAGAAAAAAAGATGTAAATATTCATTCTGCTGTTTCAAATAAAGATAAAATAATAAACTATTACACAAACAAAAATTTATTTACAAGTGCAAGTATCATTAGAAAAAAAGGTAGCTCAAAATTTAAGTATAAGAAACAGGTACCATCAAAGCCCTTGACAAAGATTTTAGGTAAAACAATTTACAAAAACAAACAAATAGATTTTTTAAGTATTGATGCAGAAGGAGCAGATTTTGAAGTTTTAAAATCTTTAGATTTTAAAAAATATAAACCAAAATTAATTTGTATTGAAGTTTGGCAAGATCAAATAAAAGAATTCAATATTAAAAAACACAAAATTTATAAATTTTTACTTAAAAAAAATTATAAATTAATCACAAATTTGGCAGACAATTTTATTTTCACGAAAAATTAAAGATGAATGGGAAATCCCTAGTGCTGAAGTAGAGGTACACAACATCATACTAATAGAGATCAAAAAAAAATATTAGAGAATAGATTTAAAGATTCTACTGATCCTCTAAAAATTGTGATCGTAAGAGATATGTGGTTAACAGGTTTTGACGCACCTTGTTTAACAACTATGTATGTTGATAAACCAATGCAAGGAGCAAATCTTGCACAAGCAATAGCAAGAGTGAATAGAGTTTTTGGAGATAAACCAGGTGGACTGGTAGTTGATTATATTGGTATTGCACCCCAATTAAAAGAAGCGTTAGCAACTTATGCTGATAGTAATGGAAAAGGGCATCCAACAATAAATATTGATGTTGCATTAAATATACTTGAAGAAAAACTTAAAGTTGCACAAGATTTACTTCATCCAGTTGATTGGTCAGATTTTAAGAAGAATGCTTTGAAATTATTACCTTTATGTTTGGATAATATTCTTCAAAAACCTGACGGTAAAAAAAGATATTGCGATACAGTTTTATCAATCACTAAAGCATTTGCACTTTGTGGAACTATGGATGAAGCAATGAAATATTCTGCAAAAGTAGCATTTCATCAAGCAATAAGAGCACCTTTAATCAAAAGTGGAAGTATTGGAAAATCAGGAACATATAAAAATGTTGATTTTGAACTTAAACAACTAGTTTCAGAATCTTTAGTTTCAGGTGGTGTGGAAGATATATTCAAAATAGCAGGTTTAGAATCCCAAGATATTTCTATTTTATCTGATGAGTTTCTTGATGAAGTAAGAAAAATGCCACAAAAAAATCTTGCTGTTGAGTTATTGCAAAAACTTATGAAAGATGAAATGAAAACAAGATTTAGAAATAATATTGTAAAACAAAAAAAGTTTTCAGAATTATTAATAAATGCACTAGGTAAATATCACAATAGAACAATTTAAGCAGCACATGTCATCGAAGAACTAATTAAAATGGCAAAAGAATTTAAGAAAGACTTAAGCAAAGCAAAAGAAATGAATTTAAATGAGTCAGAAGTAGCATTTTATGATGCTCTTTCTGATAATGAGTCAGCAAAGAAAATGATGACTGATGAAGTATTAGTTCAAATTTCAAGAGAAGTTGCTGAAAAATTAAGAAAAAATGTAAAGGTAGATTGGTCAGTAAAAGAATCTGTTCGTGCAAGACTTAGACTTATCGTTAAAAATCTTTTGAAGAAATATGGTTATCCACCAGACGCAGAGAAAAAAGCAATTGATTTAGTTCTTCCGCAGGCAGAGCAGTTTTCTGCAGAGTGGGCAGTTAATTAGTTATATTCTAGAATGTACCTATAATAATATTATCAAAGTTCATTACTTGCGATTCATCAAGTAAAATGGTGATCTAAAATAGTTGTTTAAACAAACAAAAACATAACAAAAACGTTACACTTGCAAATGCGTCTATAACAAAATTGCTGAAAATCTCTAAATATTGATTTCAATATTCATAAGATTACTTAATTCTTTAATAAATTTTTTAAAATTTCTAGGAAAAACAGCATATCCAGAACAATATTTTGTTTTATCATGATTAATTATTTTTAAATTCCAATGAACCTGACATGTTAATGGTTCATATTTTGGTTTTTTATGAGGGTATTTTTTGTGCCAATTCCAAACACCAAGTTCATCTATATTTTTCCAGAAGTTTTGTTTTTTAAATTCATCTATTTTAACATCAGTAAAATCTCCATGTTCATTTACAAAACCTCTATTATTTTCAAATGACACGTGGATTTCTTCACCATAATATTGGGCATCTATTTGAACAACCTCATTTTCTGTTTTGAAACTTTGTCCTTTTTCAACCTCAGAACCAAATAGATTATTTAATGCATTAATCACTTTTTTAAAATTATAAGGATACTCTTGATGTCCGTTCGCAACTTTTATTTTTCCTTCTCTATTTCTTAAGTGTAATTTCCATAAATGACCATCACAAATACTACCAACTGGATTATAATTTTTCTCCCAATTCCAAACATCAAGTTCATCTATCTTTTTCCAAAAATTTTGTTTTTTTCTTTCAGTTAACTGAACTTCTAGTCCTTGCATGACACTTCCTTTATTACCTGCTTTTAGTTCTAGAATTTCTGGCATATCTGGGAATGAGTGACTTTCATAAAAAATAACTTCTTTTTTCATTTATTTTTCTGATACTAGTTCTCTTAAAGTTTTTCCTTGATAACACCAATAACCAGCACCTTGTACTTGACCCCAATCGTAACCCATTTCATTAGTTACTAATAATGCTGACCCAGACAAAGTAGTTTCTTTATCCCTAAAGATTATTTTACCATTATCAGAAACTACACAAGTTATATTTTTATCTTTTGAAAAAGTGAGAGTTGTTCCTTTTTGTATTCCTAGAATTCCGAAGTAATCAATTCTACCTCTTTTCTTTCTAGCATTTTCCAATGCTTGTTTATCTTGAGGTGTTTCAACTATATCTTCTTTTGGTGTAACATTTTTTCCACCCATAACTTCAGCGATTTCTAATATTGATTTTGCCTGTTCTGGTGTAGCATTAAAAAACTCTCTATTTTGTCTAACTCTTTTATCATCTAATCCCTCGTGAATTTTCTTCTCAATTGCTGAGGCATTTTCAACTTCGACAGCATAATAACATTCAAAAGGTAAAGGTGTACTTGTGTTATCTAATTCTCTAACTCTTCTATCCAAGTTATCTGTAATACCAACCTTAATAGTGTCAGACATAGATTCGTTGGTAAGTATATAAACTATCGCTATAATTCTATAAACTTACCAACATTATTACATTCTAACAATTATTTTTTTTATTTAAACATCGGCAATACTTGGTTGTAATTTTACATTACAAATATTGTGTCTAATGATTTCTTCATTAGGTGGAATTGAACTTTCTCTTTTAAGAATATTAAAAACCCAAGATTGAGCAAATTTCTTACGAGTTGACTTGGTAACAACTTCAGCAATCTTTTTATAAGAGTTACCTTTCTTTCGTAAAATCTTCATTAAACGAATGATTGATTGTTCTTTCTCAGAAGGAACAAGATAACCATTGTCGTCAACATCATAACAACAAACCCAAGTTTTTTCATTGACCATTAGTTCATGCAATTAATCATAATATTGATATTTCTTCTTAGCTTTGCCATTCGATCGAAAAGTATCCCAATCTACCCATCGATAGGGTTGTTTTTTGCAGTTATAAATTCCTTGGCCGTAATTTCTAAAGGTTCCTGGTTTATATAAAGTATTACGCTGATGCTGCTCCTGGCGAAAACGTTCCAGTTCCATTTGCCGTTGTTGTTTTATATGATGGATTGCAGCAGGAATTAATTCCAGCTCTTCACGGCTAACGGACCTTTGTAATTTAGCGATCATCTTGAGTTCATTGTGCTGCTTCATTTTAAAATGAGGGTAATGAGTCACGGCGGAGCCCAGTAAGGATTGATAATGCTGACCTCTTTTTCTGCGACGAACAGGTGGTTTTACAAGGGTGGTGCTTTGTTGGTTAGGACGGGGTCGCTTGTAGAAGTACTGGTTTTCTATAACTTTATACTCGCCTATTAATTTTCCCGTACGTCTTCTGGTACGTAAGCATTCTTTAGTAACGCCAATGATTCTAGCGTATTCTGACTGTGTAAATGGGTATTCATTTTCCATAAATTTATTATAACATGTGTTGTAAGCATTTTGAATCCCACCATGGTTTATGGGAGGGGCGTATTGAGTTGTGGATTTAAGTCCATAATTACTTACATAGTTTCCAATAAATTGTTCTTGTTTGGGTGTAAATTTTAAAACCCTATAGTTCTTATTTTTTGTCATTGGTTAATATCCTTACTTGAGTTGCCTTTCCTGATTTTTCATCAGAAAAGTATTCAATTAAATTTTCTCCTCTCAGTTTTCTTAATGCATCATATTTAGTGTTTCGATGAATGTTGTTTTTATATTGCTGGAGATCTTTATTAGTTACTGGATAGAAACCGTCCTTTTTAGCTAGTCCCATTTTAAATTTAACGACTAGATAAATACCAATACCAGCCAGCCCAGCTATTTTTCCAAAAAGGGCAATTTCGTTCTTATAGACATCTTTAATAAAAAGTTTTGTTTTACCTTTTGGGGTTTTTCTAAAATTTATGATGTGGGGGGTATGTATATCCATATTGAGTATATTAATTAGTATATTGGCACAGATGCTTTAATAGATTGCAGGGGGTGCTGTCTGTGGTTGCACCACCTTTGTTTGATTGTATTTACCTATAACAAAATCCCACTTATCCTTTTCTTTTCCCTCTTGTTCGAAATGACCTCGTATGATTTGAACATCAACTGGAATCCTGTAGCCAATTACTTGTTCAGATGCAGCAAGCATAATATTTTTAATTTTTAATATGTTTACTTTTAAATTTTTTTGGGGGATGTGGACCATCACGGCGTCATGAACCAGAGCAGATAATTCAATTTTTTCATCAATCAAATTTAACATTGCTACTCTTAAGATTTCAGAACCATGTGATTGTATTGGCCAGTTCAGCATTGACCTTGGATTAATTATTTCATTCGGTGTAAAATGTATTTGCCACCCGTATTTAGTTCTCGCTCTTTTGGTAACGATTGCTCTATCTTTCCAGGCATCAATCCATTTATAATAAACAGTATAGGCAGCTCTTATTTCGGATAAAATTTTTCTAGCTTCTGTAATGTGAATATTTAAAACTTTAGATAGTCCAAATGCTTCCTGACCATACCCAGATGCAAGAAAAGATAATTTATACAACTCTCTAATTTGTGGATGTGTTTTTTTACTTGATCCTTTTGGTACGGCTCCCGCTTTGATTGCCGTATACATATAAATATCACCAGTTTCATATGCGGCCTTTAATTCAGGATCCCTGCTTAAACTAAATTGTATTGCTGGTTCTTGGCTACGATAATCTATGTACGCAAGCACTTTACCTGGATCAGGCTTAATGAAAGTCCTAGCCCAACGAGGAGCACCGAAAGGATATTTTGCTGGGGATGCGTTAGTCCTACCAGTTTTTTGTCCAAACATATTTAGATAGCATCTTGATCTGCCATCACTACCAACTTGATAGCCTTTAAGATTGTTACAGCCGATAAACTCTTGGCATAATCTAAATTGATCTATGGCTTTGTTAGATACAGAAAATTTATAAACAGTTTTTCTATCTGTCTTAAATTTTCCAGTTTTTGTTTTTGGCCATCTATCTGTTAGCTTTTCTCTAGATAACAGTTCTGAAAATTTGATATGATTAAATTTACCATCTACATAAACATTTAATTCTTTATTAGTTTCTTCAATTAAGGTTTTAGCAATTTCAGGGAACGACCTTTGAAAATCATTATAGAGTTCTGCATCAATTGGTATTCCGTTTCTTTCAACTTTAGCTGTGTAAGCGTTTGCCTTACTGTGAAATAAATTAGTACTAATACTTCTGCCCGTATCGTGATCGTCTTGTTCTAGGTATTCCGATTGTTTAAAAAATAACTTCTCTGTTAATAAAACATCCTCTGTGCAGTAATCTGTAATTCTTTTCATTTCTTGCTTTGTGTAAGATGTATTATTTATAATCAGATCTCTGTTATTAGTTTTTTCTTGCTCTGACATAGCATCGTGGATTCCGTACCTCTCTGATGTTTTAATTAATGAATAGGCACCAGGCGCATTGGGAATTGCACCATTGAATAATTTTTTTTCTATTATAAATAAATCCCAGCAGAAAGAGGGCAGTCCAAAACCTAGTTCCAACATACAAGCGGCTTCTGCATTTAATTGGAAACCAATGAACAAGGTATCTTTGAAAGAGTAGGGTAACACATTTAAGCTGCTACCCTTTACTACTATAACTATACCACTTTTTAATTCTTTATAAACACCACAGACTACTATTGGATTTTCTCCAGGCACATGTCTAAATTCATAATCAACGACAACTATGTTTTTAAAATTTTTGTACAGAGTAGTTAAAAGTTTATTCAGTTTTGGTTTCAACAATGCCACCTCCAAC
>Ga0335398_10007766_pt1 | contig 13007 bp, 13 predicted proteins | sample BON03_FD_205742 | JGI IMG/M metagenome (GOLD analysis project Ga0335398, IMG submission 205742) | Freshwater microbial communities from Lake Bonney liftoff mats and glacier meltwater in Antarctica - BON-03 (spades assembly) (version 2) | ecosystem: Environmental > Aquatic > Freshwater > Ice >...
ATCTCAAATCTAAAATAGATTTGAGCGCATAGACCCTCAATCAAGGGTACTAAACTACTTTTTATAGTAATAAAAGCAATCATCATCATCTGCGTAAACACGTATTTCTGTCATCTGAACTGACATTTATTGACATACTTCCAACTCCTGGCAGCACTTCTAACCCTATATACATACGGACATATTGATAGATCTATGTGCGTACATGTCAGTGCATGTCACACATATCAGCTATACCCGCGTCTATGTACGCATATTTTCATGTTCTGATTTGCTATGTATACGTCTATTCATCTATCTAGATGTGCCTACGTAGCATGATGCATGTAGGTATGCACATACGTATGTTTAAATCAACAGTGTGTATTTATATGTACATATGTATATGTATATATGTATGTATATATATCTGTGTGTGTGTGTGAGTGAGTTTGTGTCTGCTGCTGTGTGTGCTCGCGTGCCTCTGTGAGAAATGGACACTGGCATGATGTCGCACCAAAGATAAGATCCAACAACACTTGACAGCACATACATGTTTTTTAGTCATCCTGGCGATATGTCCATGTGATTTAGTGCACAACATTTAGTAGCCTTGTCGACATATACATGTGATTTAGTACACAACATATCACATATCGTTTGAACTTTGAGCTTTTATTGCATCTGTTACAATCCCACTGCACTAGGGGGCTATAATACCCCGACATAATATTGACAGGGTCAAGGCTGTTGACAGGTTTAGACACCGACCATCGAGATTCAATTAAATGTCATACTAGTTTAATTTAGTGGTGAACACATTAATTTTTATTTGATTTTCTAAAACACACGTATATGTGATTTAGTAACCTCGGCGACATGTATATGTGATTTAGTACACAACATATCACGTATGTGGTTGTAATTAAATGTCATATATATGTGATTTAGTGCTAAACACAATAAAAAGTTAGTTAGATCTTTTAAAGTATACATATATGAGATTCAGTTTTTGAGAATATGAGACTGACTGTTAAATGTAATATATATGTAGTTTAATATTTCAAAACACACATATACGAGATTTAATCTTTGCAAATATGAGATTTACTATTAAATGTCATATATATGTAGTTTAACTTTTAAATCACATTTTATGGTAGTTTAAATTTTTAAAAAACAAAAAATGAGATTTAACATTAAATGTCACATATTTTGACTTGTATTTTTCTGATGATCTCCAGGATACTCTCTGTTTTGTTTGTCTTCTTGTGTTTCTGATTTGACTTATCTCTTCTTGTGTTTCTGATTTGTCTTGTTTCACGATTTGTCAATGCTGTTTTGTGCAAATTTTGTTGGTTAGTACAATGAAATAAAAAATTATTTTACACTGAAATATAAAAATTATGTTATGAAACAAAATGCTTCATAGGTAAGATTTTCTACAAAACGAAATGCATCTTAACAAGCAAGATGTTCTTCTAAAAAATGTTTTACAACAATTGGGCGCGTGACAGCGAAGATGCTTGGGCGCGTGGTCATTGGGCGCGCGGCAGCGAAGACGCTTGGGCGCGTGGCCACTGGTGAATTTTTGAGAGAGAGAGAGAGAGAGAGTAGCCATGTGGCAATTCAGTACCCTAGGTCCTAATGCAGACTGAAACCCATATGCAAAGTTGGGGGACCGCTGGTGGCTTTCACGAATTCACAAGTTTGTCTGTTAAAGCACAAGTTTGGCACTTTAGGCTGACCTACGTTCTCGAGCTATTGATCAAGTCTCTCCGAGCATGATCGAGACTCCCTAACTTCTTAAGATTGTTTGTCACTGCCTCGCCCGCTTTCAAATACGTTCCAAGACAATTACATACATCGTAAGAATCCATCGCAGTTCATATGTTGCACAAGACACGGATTAAGTGTTTTGTAAGGGCTTACACAACATATGGAGCCATAGAACTCCTACTGACGCACCTATATGTTGTACAAAAAATTGGTATGTTGTTTAAGAATTAAACAAGATATGAAAATATGCTACACAACATATGCAAATATATTACACAACATATGACAATATATTACGCAACATATGACATAATCTACAGGGTCGTCCCGGGAAGTAGAAACCACGGTTTTTGACCCAGCCAGCGTGTTTCTAAGCACACACTGATGAAGTCAGCAATTCAGCCTGCCAGTGTTGTTTCTATAAACCATTAAGAAACTGCCACCCCAGCCAGCGAGTTTCTACAAACCCCCTAGGAACCAAAGAAAATCATAAAAATCAGAAAGATCATATGATTTTCCCTTATGATTTTTTTTTGTGATTTTTCTATGATTTTTCCAATCTATGATATTTCAGAATTTTTCTATGATTTCTATAGAATCAAATAGAAATCATAGAAAAATGATAAAAAAATCCTCAAAAATCATAGAAAAATCACAGACATCATAGAAAAATCATAGAAAAATCCTAGAAAGGCAGCTAGCCAGTTTCTAAACCCAGTTTGTATGAATCTTAAGAAACTGCCCCAAATGCCTGCCAGCAGGTTTCTAAAGTACACTGGAAGAAACTGGCCAAATCCAGTTTGCAGTTTCTACTTGCCAGTTTCTACTTCTCGGGGCGACCCTGTATGCAACATATGAGAAAATTTTAAACAACATACGACACATATCGCACAACATATGATCACAAATCAGACAAAACATGGCTACAATTTAGGTATCATACTACAAAAAGAAACACACCATATAGTTGTTGAATAACGAATTAGACAACATATCAGGAAAATTGGACAACACATTTGAACAAATCAGACAACATGTGATTGAGTTCTAAGCAACATTTGTTTTGTCTTCAATTTATCCATACAACTTTCCTAAAGGCATCCAAACAGTTTCTTCCTCCCCCCCCCCTTCAATGTAGATGTAACTTACTCCTAATTATCCTCCGACCTCACCCTTTTCTCACTTGTACTTTGAGGCACAATTAGATTTCTTTCCACCTTTTGGACTGATTCTTTTGGGGTGACTGGTATCATGCCACCACTTCCACCCACTTGAAGCCACGCACACTATTACCTTGGTTGGGATGTTCTATCTTGAACATGGTGTATGTGTCGCAACATACCTCCTACAGAATGGGTTTAAGTATGCGGTGGATTTGGTCAGTCCACTCCATGAACGCATCCACATCGGTATCCTTACTCGGCATTTCAGTCATTCACTGCTGAGACTTGAAGGCCATGTCTGCCACTTGGCCTAACTCTTTGATCTTGTCCACGCTCGTTTGGTTTCATTCACGGTTTTGAAAGGTAATTTTCTCTTGTACTGAAGAATATCCATTGTATGATGCACCATTTGAAAAAGGACTGATTGCGGCTCCTGCGCATCATGTCAACACAATTCTGACTTGTCAACAATTGCGTGTTAGGTTGGGTTTCTTTTGCTGTGACCTTGTTTGAAAAATTGCTGATGGGCACGCGGCGCCAGGTGTACACCCTGGCGGTGCTGCCTGTAGGAACCAAACCCGCTGTGGTGCTCACAGCCGCTGAGTGTGTTTGGTCTTTACAAAAATTGCCAGTGCGGGCGCTGCGGTGCATGGGCCTTAACCCCTATGCCGCGGCGCGCTGTGCAGTAATAAACTTTCTGAGATGAACACAATTGTAACCATGCGATCCCGGTGGATATTCTCCCAGGGGTTTCACTTTCCTCACAGGGCGGGAGGTAAAGTAAGGATTTTCGGGGTTTATGACAACAAACAAACAAACAAAGAAACAATTAAACTCGTGTCCTTATTCTAGAAATAGTGATTACCCTTCGGCGGACCTTATTTTAGTCAAGGGAGCAAGAGACTTGACCCCAACAACACCCAGCGCCAAAGATTTTTTTTGAGGGTCCCTGGTTTTGGGTGTTGCTGATGGGCGAGCGATGGCACCAGTTCTCCACCCTGGCACAGCTGCGCACCACAGGGGGTTGGTTCCTACCAAATTGCTACTACGTGCGCTGCGGCACAAGCGCCCCAAACCCTATGCCGCAGCGCGCTGTGCAGTCATAATTTCTCCGAGTTGAACACGAGGGTTCTTGTGTCCTTATTCTAGAAATTGTGAATGCCCGCTCGGTGGTGCAGGGGTCTTGCCTTGATCAAGGAAGCAAGACAGACACACATCCAGTGAATGAACCTTTTTACGCTCATTCTATTATGTGTCCTTAGGCTAGCTCTAACAATGACAAATGCGCGCGCCCAGACACAAGAACCTTGACCCCAAGGTCCTTGTGTCCCGTGAAAAAAATCACAGAAGCAAGACTTGACTTATTAAGTTTGGCAGATGCCAAACAAAAGGATTCACATGTGGCAGGATTAGATGCAGCCTTGGAACTAGCCAAAAGGCACGCAACCTACAATAAGGGTCAAGACGACACAATAAAGCACTTCAACACAGCCATGATGGAGTTCCTGGAACAGAGCAGGTTGATGAGGGAACAGGAGACAAAGTGGTTCGACTTGGCAACAAATTGTGACCTTGATGATGGGTCAAATGGAACTGTAAACTGAAACAAACTTGCACTCCAACAGTGGCTGCTCGCAAATGGGTGGCACGGACAATCATTCCTGATTTACATATTTTGAATTCCGCAGTCAGCCTAGACACGTGTCGCATCACAACAAACACACAAGGAGTGTGGAAATGTAATCTTCCTGTGACCAGTCTCCCTCTCCAACGACTGGCAAAATCCGCACTTTTCATGTCTGACCTCCAGAAAATGCCTCGGCAATAATGTAATAGTCGAGTTACAAACTCCAGACACTCATTGAATAAATTGAAAAGAAAAGAAAAAAATACCCCGTTGCCAGTACATTGTGCATTCCTAGTATGCGGGTGTAAGTTGATACGTTTGAGAAGAGTATTGACTCATTCACAGTCTCGTGTACCGCGACTCCGGTTAATATGTTCACACGAGTTGTGTGACAAAAAACGTTGTGTTGACGGGATGAAAGTGGTCAGACAACCAAATATGTGTTACCTACAGACAACATATGAAAAAAAGTGATACAACATGTATACATAAAAGTAAGAACATATGACCATGTTTAGTGTTAAAATGAAGCCATATGTTGTGTAATATTATTTCATATGTTGTGTAGTGTAGTAATATGGTGTGTAATAATTCTGAATATGTTGTGTAATAATTACACAACATGTGAATGTTGTTGAGTGGTTACAATATGTTGCTGAGTGATCATAAAACTGTCATATGTTGTGTAAGAAACTTCATATGTTGTGTAAAATCAGAGAACATAAGAACTACAATGTATCTTTATGCAATTTACATTCCGCCGGACCCAAACAATCATTTATGTTCCCTTTACTGGTAAATAGAGTTGAGAAAAGTATTTTAATAATCGTTCAGTACAAATATCTAAAATCCTGTACTGGAGATTTTATTCTCAAGAATCTGATCCTCCGCACAAGATCATGCGGTACTGGTTTTGTTACTCAATCTGGTTGGATTTTTCATTTCCACCCGACCATCATGGTCGGGTGGAAATGTTTTGTACCACAGCTGTACCAGTTCCGAAGGGGCATCTCGGGGGGGCCAGCCCTTAGATATTTTTACATGATTCATTGGGGCGGGCTGACATCGTCTTTTGTTCCTTCTTTCAAGTTTCTTTGTGCCTGAAAACCTGACCATTAAGATAGCCATGTTGTTTAAAAACCCAGGAACTTTTGCAATCCACAACTTCCAAACAAGTTTGGGAGCCCTCAAGTGGCTTGCCCCCTCCCTAGCCTTTCTCATGCTTGATCCATACCTTTTTGTTGTCTCTTTCCTTTTCCCAGGCGCAGAGTTGCTTTGCTTTTTTTCTTTCTTTCTTGGGTGGCGAAGGCCCAATTTAATCAATGGACTAAGTGGGTGGTGTGCAATTAATAAAGTCAGAAAATCTCCACCAAAAATAAAATTTGAAATTCCATAACAATCATCAAAGTTTTTCGAATAATTTTGCTGTGTTGTGTTTAAAAGTCGAAATTCTGGACGATAAGGAGTGACTATCTGGATGGGTAATTGATTTCAATCCACACATTTTGAATACGCAGTCGTTCGCAGATCCTCGTTCAAATAGTTCAAGAGCAATTTATAAAAATTTCTTTCTGGTGTTAAATTTTTTTTCATGCTTTAGGGCTGAAAACCTGCCGGGCCACCCGTCCAAGGTTCATTCAGAGCCTGGATAGTGCCAAATTGTGTTGTGTTTCCTGTCCGCCGCACCGCAGGATAAGTCTGGCCATTACAAGCATGACTGTGGGCAAGAATTGGGAATAGCTACGGCACCGGGTATATTACATTTTGATGAACACCAATGACGGCAGAGGTGTGTGGGTGTCAAACCGGCGGCGCTGGGAGGCTTTCTAGTACAAAACGAGAGAGGTTTTGTTTGACAAGAATGCATCTGTTTAGCCTCGAAATTTGGTATCAGATGTCTTAACTTTGGCGCCGTGCATTTGAAATTTGGCCATATTTGTCAATTTTGGTACCAACTTCTCAAAAAGAAACGTGTCTTTCAGACGGGGGGGAGGGGGAAGAGAGGAAAGTGGGCCCAAGTTTGCCAGAACCTGTTTGAGGGGTTGTCATCAATGTACAGTTGGTGTCAGGAAAAGGTGTGAAGGGCCCACCCCCCTTGATATTAAAGATCCACATGCAAAAGCGACCCACCTCATTTCATTTCCATCAAGAATAAAGGCAAAAGTCAGAATTATCAGTTGTGGTGTTCGTGAGTGCTGTGGTGGTAGTCGGGGGGATCTAAACATGTGTCAGAGTTGCTGGGACACACTTTTCTGGGAGAGGGTCCTGCTGGGCTTGATTTTATTTCAACTAAACCCCAATTTACCGCAATTTTTCGTATGCAGTCCGGGGTGCGGCATAATTAGCAATGAACACTGAATCAAATGGGTGGAGGGGGAGGGGTGAGGGGCTTGAAAAACAGCATTGTTTCGTGGTGTGCGAGTGCTTTCGTGTTATTGAAAAGGGAGTTGGTCCAAATTGGGAATATTCTACAATTTATTTTTGCCATCAAAGCCCGCTCGAACAGCAGACTGCCGACCCACTTGCAGAACATCTGCTTTGCTAAGACTAGCCACGAGTCGAAAGAACACTGCCGGCTCGTTTGGGATTATGTCACTGGAAAGGGAGAGGCTCTAAAGAACAAGTACGCTGGTGTTCTGGACCACCAGCACCTCACCTTCACCGTCACGAATCCCATGACGAACGCACAGATTGCATCTCCGCAGGGTGTCATCCCATGGGTCGTGAAGCTCCCGCTACTTTTCATCGAAGGTATGTACCCCTCCCACACCTCCCACCTCGACTCGACTCAAATTCGCTGCCTTTTACCCCTCCGATGTTACTGTGTGTTTCGCAATCTAACGCACTGCTTGCTGCAACATTCTGCACACACAATCAGACAAGGAAGGATTCGAAAAGTACTACAGCACGGGGTGATGCACCTATCTTCCGAGCAGTGTACATACTGCTGGTATCCTGCACATGCGCTTCTGTACAGCCACTTGTGTTTGACTTATTTCTCCTTGACTTTTGCTTTGAATAATATGTATGTGTCATCGAGTGCGATCGTTTTTGTAATTAGAGCGTTGGCGGTGATTTTTCATGACGTTGCGGGACAATCTCCTAGCGTATCTAGATATCTGTATTCCACTCATCTCTCTTTGATTCGTACATTGTATGCGTTGTCGATGTTATCGAGTGCGAGCTTCTCTGCCAGTAGTCATGCGACTGTACTCTCTCCTTTTGCGGGGCACACTTTTTTCGCATTTGGCTATTTGTGTTTACTCTGTTTCCCTTCGGTTTTATGCATTGGATACTGTGTCTATGTTGTCGAGCGCCAGTTTCCTTGACAGGAACCTGGTGACTGTGATTTTCCTTGACTGTGCGGGACAAAAGTCCTCTCTCACAATGCGCATCAATTCTGGTTACGCTCTTGACTCCGCGCGCTGCCTTTCTCCCTGCTCACTCGATGGATTGAAAGTGTTCCCACTGTCATTTGTCACTGTCCCCTGCCTCTCCCGTTCCTATAACACTGACGATCAACCTGCTTTACCCCACTGGACTGTTTGTCTGTCGTTATTGCAACAGATTTTGGCGCATCAGAACTTCTCTAGGGTCTGTACCACCTTTTTTCTCCGCCACTTCCGTGCCTCGCCAGGCCGACTTAGACTTCTTAGGCAATCGAACCGTGGTCGTAAGCGCTTACATACACTTAATTTGGAGTTGCTCCAACACCACCCATTTATAGAGACTAGAACTTCTCCGCACACTCAGCCACTTTCTTCTGGTCCTCCAGACCCCAACAGTCGGCCCCCTCCTTCCAACCCTTCTCAGCGTTCCCACACACCGTCTGGACCCTTACGACAATCATCACTGCCCACATCTGCACTTAGTAAACGGCCTATTCCAGTATCTAGCAATGTTGATGGTAACAAAAAACCAAAAACCCAATCGTCTCCCCCTCTATTCGATCTCTTCATGGTCTCACTCTCAACATTCGTGGTATGACTCCCGAAAAATGGGAATCTATGCAGGATCTCGACATCTTTCCGTCTCTCGACTTTATCATCTTGACTGAACATCAATTGAGCGCTCAATTTCGACCTGATGAGATTATCCGAAGTGGATGGGATTTTCATGCTGTCTCTGGTGCAGTTACAAATTTGCCCCGAAAGGGATACCGCGGTCAGCGACACAGGGGCGGACTTGCACTCCTGACTCGTAATAGTAAACACTTCTCTGTTAAGATGAAATCGCTGAGTGGTGCTGTGAATAAAATCACGGGTGATAATTGTAAATGTATGGATAAGAGACGAGGCGGTCATGGGCATGGTAGCGGGTCCTTGCCAATTTTACATCAGGCGGTCACCTGGTCACTCACCTCCCCCCTCTTTAATGATACTACCCACTTGACTGGCGTCTACATCTTCCCTGATGAGAATCATCTTCAAGAATTTGTCGACACTCTCATCGCATACTCCAACCATCCTCCCTGCGAACCCCACATCTACGCTGCCAGTGGAGATGTTAATGCTTACACTGCTGAAGAACTAGAAAATCACGTCACGCACCACGAACTACGCACCCTCCTCCGCCGCTCAGGAGATGTTAACCCGGCTCATTCCCCTGCTCCCCTCCCTCACATCTGCTACTGTACCAGCCGCCGACTACAAGGGACGTCTACTCTTGAATATGATCAATTCTCTAGAATTTATTATCACTAATGGCCGTTTTCCTGTCCCTCCTCCCACCCTCCGACCCTACACCATTTTCCGAAAACCGAACACCCACTCTGTCCTTGACTACAACCTCATCGCTAAACATCATGTCACCCTCATCCAGAAGTGCGAGGTACTCCGCGATTCTCTCCCCGCCGGTGTCACAGACCATATGCCTATCCATCTCCACCTTGCCCTGCCCACCTCACCCACCCCCCCTCTCCAACCCTCTTCTCACTCATCCCCCCCTCGCACCCTGTACCATTCTAAACGCCTCAAAGACAAGGAAACCAAGGATTCATTCACAAAAGCATTAGCTAAAAAAGTGTCACGTATCACACCCATCATCCAGAAATTGCACACCCAACTTCTAGGAAAAAAATCTCCCCACAGTCCTTCGCAGACACAGCAAACTTTGAAATCACATCCATCTTACAAAAAACAGCCCTCGAAATCCTGACACACATAGACCCCTCCCCACACACACGTACCACCGCAAACTCACACGTAAAACCCTCCAACCACCACTCTTCTAAGGACCCACACGAGGCTCTTCTCCAACGCACTATCCAACTTCACCGAGATGCTCTTGCCACTCTACGACAAGATTTGAGTCTAGATGACATTGACACACTCACCTACCATCAGAACAAACTCAAACAAGCGCCAAACGAACTCCTCAAATCACAAACGAAAAAAAGCAGGACAAATTATTGGCCAACGTTGCATGCGATTATGGAGATGATGGAGTACCTGCAGGACAAAATCTTGGCTCTATGTGGAATTATCTCCGAAAATACAAAAACAATCACGCAAAGAATTCCCTACCACCCGAAACTCGCTCCAACGCATCTACTGATGCCCGAATCTGGGAAAGCGGACCTGCTGCCCTCAACCCCCTGAACTGGCACTACTACAGATTCGCCTTGGGTCACCACCTCTTCAACCACAAACTTTCCCCATACGATGAGAAAGAAGCGAAACTGATTTCTTCCCGCCACGCTTCCGTACAAGTACAGGCGTCCAATGCCTCACCAAGCACCCATCCTCTCTTCATGCTGCCCTTCACCCTACTTGAACTCACCACCCAGAACAAGAAACTCTTTCCAGACAAGTCTCCTGGCCCTTTTGGAATCACTAATCGAATGTTACAAGTTGGAGACGCTGAATTTCAATCCCTACTCTTACTACCCTTCAATGCCATATGGGAATCCCTACCAATTGGCAACTCTCCCTCATGCAACCCATCTATAAAGGCCATGACAAAGACAAAACTGACCCTGCCTCCTACAGGGGCACATACACCTTGGCCAAACTTTTTGAGGGTCTCCTCCTAGCCCGACTGACGACAAACACTGAGGTCGACAACACTCTCGCCTCTAACCAACTTGGCACCAAGCCTTGCACACAGACACATGACGCTATCTACTCTCTCATTTCCACCATCCAATACAACAAGCATACACTCCAGAAACCTACATATGTGGCATTTGTTGACTACTCCACAGCCTACCCCTCAGTGCACCGAGACAGACTGTCATCTATCCTCCTGCACAACGGCATTGTAGGTCATATGTGGCACCACCTCCGTGCTCGCATCGACCATATTCGACTTCGAGTCTTGCACCCCAACATTCAAGAACATCAAACTGTTGACATCCTTCGCGGACTTCCCGAAGGTAGCCGCCTCAGTCCCACCCTATTCGGCATATTTGTTGCTGACCTCATCCATGAATTGCAAACTAAATCCCCCACGCTGTTATTAATCTTGCACCTGGTCTGAATCACAATGGGACCACGCAAATCTGGATTGGAGGGTTACTGTACGTTGATGACCTCACGCTCATACATACTTGCCCGCGCGAGCTGCAAGCCATGATACATGTTTGCCAGGAATGGAGTGTCCGAAATTGCATGCAGATCAATACACAGAAGACAAAAGTCATGGCTTTCTTCGAGACCCCCTCCCTGCAAAAGGCCCGTGGTGGCCAGCACCGACCCGGCCCAACCCTACCCCCATTCCACATCCACGCACCCTTCCCAACCTCCTCCCCTTGCTCTTACCTCATTACTGAGGTACTCCAATTTGAAAACTTGGGACTTATCCTCGACCCCAAACTCACCATGCACCTCGCAACTACCGAAGCCATCCGACGCGCCGCACACGGCCAGTCCGTGACTCAGGCTGTCTCCTATTCTCTTCGCTATGATTAAAAACGTTCCCAACTCACCGCAACACAAAACTTGGGTCTATGGAAATCTACTGTGCTACCTCATTTCCTCCAGAATCTGCGCTATATCCAGAGTCCTACTGCTTTTGCGAAACTTCAGACTAGCCTCAACCTCTCCCTCTCCCGCGCTCTCCATGTCTATGGAGATCATACAGCCTTACTAGCGGACACTGGTGTCCCCCCCCTTAACCTCATACAATACACCCACCTTGCCCAATTACACTTCCGTCTCACAAAAACGCAGCCTGATACCCTTCCTGCTACTTTGTTCACGACTTTTAACAAGTCACTCGCCCTCAGCAACCTTCACCCCTCTACTCTCGACTACCACATCTGGAACTCACTCCACCAACTCCACATTGACCCCCTCGTAGACCCTCTCCCTCACATGGACACCTTACCCCCTAAAAGTCGCGAACGTGCCTACCGCAACATACTACGCACTACTATTTGCACCCTTTGGCGAATGGACCTTCTCAACCAAGTCCCTCTGCACCTACCCCACACTAATTGTAGGAAGGCTTCCTACATTCACATTGCCCGTGACGACCTCCAGCGCCGTGATCTTTTCAAACCTGCACAATACCTTCGCTCCCACCTTGACCAACTACCCCTAATCCGAACCCAAGCCACCTCCTACATCCCATCCCACCTCCACCTTGCTAATGACCACACATACACCCCCTACGACCAGCGCTATTGCCCCTCTTGTCTCCCCATACAGATCGTGGGTAATGAACCCCACACCCTCTTGCACTGTCCCCACTCTTCCCCCCTCTCCCATCCTGCCATCCTCAGCCTTACCCGCGCTCTTCGTAGATATGACCTCTGCTCCTGTTTCTCACACACCCCACCCCAACAAACTGCTATTCTCCTTGGGTCCAGCCCCCCTAAACTCCTCCGCAAACACGACAAAGCATGGACTCACTCTACCTCCACTACATGCACACAACTCATCTACTCACTCCAATCTCACTTCTCCAGACACCAACCCTCAACCTCTTCCGGGCCCGTACCGTCCCTCCTCTCCTCCCCTGCCAGCCCCCCCTCTGATGATACACAGTGCCAGGTGTGTCAAAGTCCCTTTGACGAGGAAAAAATGCTTCTCTGTGACATGTGTAACGCCGGTTGGCATATGGACTGTCTCCTCCCGCCCCTCACCACCATCCCTGCTGGGATATGGAAATGCCCCTTGTGTACCCCTCCTGCCCCCTCATGTCAGGGCCCACTGCGACACCTCCGCTTCCCCCCTCCCATCCTAGACCTTGACTCTGACTAAACACCACCTAGAAAAAGGAAAAAAAAAAAATCCCCCCATCCCTTGTCATCACCAAAACTGTACTCTCAAATCATTTTTCAATTAAAACTCTATTCTCAAAAAAGGAGGCAGAGCCGATATTTCATGAAGGAAAAAACAACAAAATGCCGAGGATGCGACGATGATGCGCCTATGACGAGGGGTCAGGGTTTAAACTCCAAGTTTAGTACCGTGGTTCGCCATGGGGGGAACTTGGGACCTCGACCCAGACAG
>Ga0335398_10007769_pt1 | contig 12996 bp, 11 predicted proteins | sample BON03_FD_205742 | JGI IMG/M metagenome (GOLD analysis project Ga0335398, IMG submission 205742) | Freshwater microbial communities from Lake Bonney liftoff mats and glacier meltwater in Antarctica - BON-03 (spades assembly) (version 2) | ecosystem: Environmental > Aquatic > Freshwater > Ice >...
AGAGAGAGAGAGTGTGTGTGTGTGTGTGTATGTGTGTTTGTGAGTGTGTGAGGCTTAGAGTCACTCTTAGTGCCCACTGCAACATGTTGCACTCTGCATGCACACGTCACAGCAAATATCTTGAGCTCTGTACATGCCACATAAGAGTATGTAAACGTAAGAATGTGATGAGATCTTGCACTTACCGTGCTGTAATGTACACAGGTATGCACTTGTAAAAAAAGTGTTTATATGAATACACGTGCCACAGTAATTTAGCACTGCACAGGCTCACACGCAGGGCAAGTGGTGTCTGAAGGATAGAAATATGGTGCGGGTTCAAAGTTGTTCGTGACAAACTCTGCACCTGCTGGTGTTGAATGCGTTGTTCTTGCTGTTGAATAATGGCACAGAGATGTTTGTGCGCCTCAGCCTCAGACACTTTCGAATTCGTGAGACGCGCTGCAACAAGGGCTTGCTGTTGCTGTTGCTGTTGCTGCTGCTGCTGCACAGCCACGGGCCAACCTCGCGTCAACTCGTCATGTTTCAACTCATCATTCTCACGTGCCTCTACATGATGCACTGATTGGCCTGCAACTGAATCATGAGGCGGCGCCGCAAGATGCGTGCGAAACACATCCCCCCTTGGAACCACGTGGTCCTTTTGTGTATGCGCCTCCTGTCATATTCACAAGGGTTTAGACGCTCTACATTATCAACATCACGACGCTCTATGCAATATGTCATGCACATCAAGACGCTCTATGCCATCAACGACGTGCCTCACCACCCCCGTTTCACACGTTCTACACACTCTGGTTCAAGCTTGGCTGCTCACCACACCCACCAACAGCCAACCGGCCACAGCGAGCCACACTCCTCCTCCGGCTAACTAGCAGAGGCAGGGCGACACACCTGAAGGGCAGGAGTTGGGACGAAATGATCATGGTGCAGCAAATCATCATGGTGTAGCCACATAGCAGGCGTCCAGGTCTGCACACCAGCAGTCAGGAAATCATCGACAATACCGTTGAATGCCGACGCAGCCTGGCCTTGAAACATGGCAGGCGTGCATTTCATCGACGACCCCATCTGTAATTGCTGCATTTCGAGATACCCATGCTCCACATACATGCTGTCATGCGCCGAGCCAACGTTGAGGCACAAATAGGGCAGGTTGGTCTCCTTGATATACGTAATCTGCGACCTGCAACATGGGCTGAGCTCGCACGAAGGAGACAAAATAATAAGTGCTAGCTTTGCTTCATTTACTGCCATGACAAAATCTGTCATCTTGACTGGGCGAGCGTTTGTGCAAGTCTTGTCGGGCCATGTGCCATACCCTGCGTCTTCGACGTTCTCTGCCACCACACTTGACACCTGCCCGTCTATCTGATCAGCAATGATGACAATATGCGGGCGAAGAGTTGACGCGGCGTGCTGCGACGCATTTGTGGCTACAGCATCGACATGCACAAGCAACATTCCAAGCTGCCATCCAAGACCCAAGACCCATCCCTCATATTCCCCGTTGATGTGCGTGCACTCAGCGAGCACGTCCAACAGGGAGGATTCGAGCATTTCTTCTTTGCACGCAGGAAGAAACGAAAGATGCCAGCACAGCTTAATAGCTTCAATGTCTGTCAGGAGATCTCGCCCCACGTCTTGCTTGTGCAGGATTTCAATAAGGGTGTCGACAAGTCTTGCCTTGTGCAGCCGCCTCTTGTTCTCATCGTGCGATGCCAGCAGATTGAGCGGGATCAGTAAGTCAATTGGCTTGTATTTGAAGCTGTTACCACACTCCCCTCGCACAGTAGCTGCCAAAGTGCTGATGAGCACATCAACGCCCGTCGACGGAATGAGGTCAAGCAGGCGAGTGTCGAGGCTACTCAAGTAGGCCATACCAATAGCTGCTTGAACCACAATCCGGCGGCCACTTTCGTCCTGACTATCTGCTTGCTTGTGCCGCAATACCGGTAGAAAACATCGCGCTGGTACCGAGCTCCTCAAGAGCAGGGCTGCAGCCTCAGGAGTCTGGGTGAGGGTTTGGAGCGCACTGATGCTCGCCTTCCTTGACCCCACTCCACTGCCCGCCAGGTCTTCTGCCATCAGAATCAGACCTTCGACTGTGCCTTGATCCCGTACCACGGCTATAGCTCCTTCTCGCGTTCTTGCCAGCGAGGCCATGCAGACAGCAGCATATTCGGAAGCCTTTCGAGGGACAGCAATGTCGACAACAAGGCTGCTCAGTGCCGCTAGCAAGCCAGCCACAGCCAGGACTGCCATTCGATTTGCATGGCTGTTGAACGTAAGATTTTGTACCACGGCTGCTCCATGTTCCTTGGCGCGTTGACTTCCTGTTTCGAGGCATCGTTGCAGTGCCTCCATGACACCATGAACCGAGGAAACCGCCTTTTTATTTTCCGAGCAGCCAACAACCAAATTAAGCAGCGCGCTGCATGCATCTTCCTGAAATTGCGATGCTCTCTCACAATTGAGCATCAGCTTCACAAGTCCATATAGGAGGTCCTCAGTTGCTGCGATCCTCAACTTGTGGTCAATTGTGGTAACAGCAAGATTCTGCAAACAGCACGCCGCCTCACCCGCGTGTCTTTCTGAACCCTCCATCAGCATGCACCGAAGCCCATACAGAACACGCGGAATTTCCAGAATTGAAGCCCGCAGCTCTGTGTTGACGGCAAGGTTGCCAAGAGCAGCAGCGGCATCAGACTTACCCTTGTCTGTACCGCTCAACAGCAACATTACGAGACCCTCGATTACGCCATCGGTGCAGCCAACACTCGTTCGGATTTCGCTATTTACTGCCAGGTTGCCAAGGATAGCTGCTGCTCCTTCCTGATACAAGCCTATGGATTAGCACCGCACACACATGACACAATCTCCTTGCATTGCAGGGCTCAGGCGCTCACCTGTACCCTTGGACTGCCATTCCACAGAACACTTGAAATGCCCATCAGTGCCCGAGGGGCAGAGGCAATCTCGACACGGCAGTTGGCCATGGCAGCAAGATTCTGTAAGGTTCCAATAGCCTTTTCTATCCCCTTTCCCTTTGCTGTGTGGAGCAGCAGGGCAAGACCAGTAATGACACCATCAGTCTGCGCAACGAGCATCGCCGAATCCACGCTGTAGGAAAGATTCTCGAGAGCCGCAGCAGCCTCTTCTTTTGCAGCCTCGCCACCATTCGCCAGGAGCGAAGCCAGCGCTTCGATGACACCGTCTGAGTGTGCAATGATGAACTCTGCTTCTTCATTGACGGCCAAGTGGGCAAGTGCACCGGCCGCATGCTGCGTCGCCTCGTCCGTGCCCTCCAAAATCATACCAACTAGACCCGAAATGGCCTCTGGCATGTGTACAATTGACATGGCCTATCGACAGTCAAAAAATTCAGGAAATTGTCAAAATCATATTGCATACCACATGTGTGCAGACTACATGTGTGACCACGCACACATTGCAAGCACGATTTTTCAGATCGCACAATTCTGGCAAGACAGGCCGCACGCGATTCTGTGTGACCAGCCGCACCAAATCTCACCTTGTCTATATTCAGAGATAGATACTGTAGCGCCAGTGCAGCGTGTGCTCGGTCCTTGTCCGGCGCGTCGCGCGCAACCAATTTCTCGATGAGCTCCGGCAGCGTCATCGTATTTTTGAACCCCGGAGATCGATTGGCGTTAGTTCCATCGTCTGCCATCGACATTTCGAAATCGCTGGGACGTACTTAAAGCACGCGTGCTCGATGATGACAATAACTGATGTCGCCGTGCGTGCTTCGATGTTGAGGCTGCGCCCTGGTCCGCAGGACTGCGAGCGTCTATAAATGATGCGATTGGCCTGGTTCAGGCACTTTTCGAGCTCATGTCATGGCGCCAACTATGGTGTGCAATTCTCCATAAATCCACGCCCGGGTCCGTCCACACTCACGTCTTGCCCTTGGACACACAGCTACAAAGAACAATACAAATATAAGTTAATTTTTGTACCACGAAAATAGTACCAAACATTCAAATACTTTTTTGAAAAAGCGGGTAGACAACGGCATCTTCCCGCATCGAACGCAGGCAGCAAGGGCGGCGAGAGCGCGGCGTGTTCGCTCTCACGACCCGCACTACGGCGCGCGCTCGGCAGGCAGAAGCAGATAGCACGCGTGCTTGTCCAGCAACATGGCGGCGACCGTGAAGCATCTGAAGCAATTCGAGAAGATCTTCCTCGGCATCCGTGAGAATGCCGACGAGAAGCTCGCACAGCTAAACAGCGAGTTTCAGGACCACCAGGATTGGCTGAGGAAGGCCGTCGTCGACACCAAAGAGAGCAAGTACGTTCATGTCTGCCAAGCTTCTTGTGTTATTCGTTTCAGGACTCTCTAGCGCTTTGCGTTTTGAGAAAGAGAGAAGAGCAGCAGCGTGGACAACGCAAGCACATACATGTGCCCATATGGTGCAAAACAGGTGCTGTGCTGGTTCTGATGCTCGCTGCGTTTTGTGCACGTTTTTTGCATGTGCAGGGACGGACTGGGCCTCGTGTGTCCCGCTACTGTGCGCAAGGCGAAGGCTGCTTCTCGCACTGCTCCGAAAGACGAGGCAGACAAGGAGAATGTCGATAATGGTGGCAAATCTGTGCGCTCGAAGCGCAGCATTAAGAGCACTGCGCCAAAGTCGGTCAATGGGGATGACGAACTCGATGTCTTTGATCCTGAGAACGACGAGCAGCTCCAGCAGCCCTCAAAGACAGCTAAGAATGGTGCCAAAGACAAAGCTAGTAGCAAGGCAGGAAAGAGCGCGGAGGGTGCGGATAACGCAGAGCGTGAGAAGGAACTAAGCAAACTCAAGGTATGCATTCCTGGCTTCCATTGCTACCCATGTGCGAGTTGAAGGAGTGTGGCTAATTTTCCCCGGCGGCTTGTTTTGCGCAGGTCGTGCAGCTCAAAGAGGAACTTCAGAAGCTGGGGATGCCTACTGCCGGCAAAAAAGACGAGCTTATCACCAGATTGGCCAGTGCCATGGACACAAAGGACAGACAGTCAGAGGTCAAGAAGGTTGTCGAATTTGTTGTAGGAAAGGATGTTTCGCCATACGTTGGTATGCGCGTGCGGCACGAAAGCGGAAAGGATCACAGGTCCAGCAAGGGACTGCTGGGCACCGTTGAGATCATTCCGGGTCGTGGCGCGCTGAAACCCGACGAGCGGAGTGTGAGTGTGCGCTGGGATGCCGACATGTCTGATGTGCGTGGTCCCTATTACACTGGCGAGCCGTGCGACAGAGGATCGGGCATTGGCACAGAGAAATTTGATCTCACTACCCTGCAGGAAGTGTGCGAGGACGCGAAGGTGGGAGAGCAAGATGCTTCCCAGTATGACGAAGTTCTTCATGACACAAAACCAGCTCTTGTGCCGGAGAAGGCGACTGAAGAAGCAGCACCTCTCGTTATTCAAGGGCTGCAGCATGATGGCATGGATGAGGAGGTGGTGGCGCATGACGATGGGAATGTTGTAGATGACTGCAGCCATGGTGCAGATGTCGCTTTAGCTGCCGCTAATGCAGCCCAACACCCTGTAGTCGTGTTTGAACAAGACACACAGCGACTCCCTTCGCCCGTAAGCATGTCGGTCAACGAGGACACTGGCAAATTGTCGGGCTCAAAGCGAAAGAGCGATGGTGAGGAAAATGATGATGATGGCAAGACGACTGAGGGCGAGGACATTGCCGCTGCGTCACCCACCGCGACTGCTTCAGTGCAGGCACTTCAGCAACGCCTGAACCAATGCAAACAAGCTTGGACACAGCGCATATCGACTGACGTGCAGTCGCCGTCACCTGCCCCGCCCAAAGTTCTCCGTACTCCTGTTGTGGCCAAGACAGATGTGGCAAAGGAGGAGCCCGAGGTGGAATCACAGGCCGAAGAGCACTCGCGTCCGGTACGCAGCACGCGCAACAGTAGCGCGAAGAAGGCTGCTGCCGTAAGCACTCCCGCAAAGGAAGTATCGACTCCGGCGGCTGCAGCTTCCAGCAACAAGAAGGCACGTGGCATGCCAAGAGCAATGGAACCAGGCGCATCGCTGTGCTCATCTGCCAAAAAGGCAGCACAGCCTGTGGGCCCAAGCAACCAGCCGCACGAAAGTGTGCAGCACTTCCGCGCCATCATTTCGCGGATCAACGCTGAGAAGGGCCTTGTTGACTTTTCGGCATCGTCTTCGGGCGCGGCTGCACTGCCTCCTCGCGCTGCCACCACGTCGAAGCTGCCTGGTGCCTACACCTCGGCTGCGTCGGTGACGGCAGCGAGGGAGGAGGCGGCATCGCTACAGGCCACCAAGCCCGTGACCTGGCCACCCCCGCCACTCAAGCCCACGAGCATCAAGTTGACTGAGGCAACAGAAAGCAAGTCTAGTCGGTTAACGTCGGAGCGACTGTCGGCGCACATCAAGTCGGAGGGCAAGCACAGCATGATGCAGTCTTTCGCGGCATCGCCAGCCGTATCGGCGTCGGCCAACGGCAGCCGAGGCGTGGCGCCCGAGGCATCTAGCGAATCCATAAATGACGCTGGCAAGAAAGTGATGGATGCAGCCGCCCGCCAGAACCGCGCTGCCGAGAATCGAGCGCGCATGGAGGAAGAGATCAAGAGAAAGGCTGCAGACCAGGAGAGGAGGCGCAAGGATCTCGAAATGAAGCGCCTCGAAGCCGAAAAGATTGCTAAGGATCGACGCGACAAGGAGGCTAAAGAGCAGCAGGACCGGCTGGATGCAGCTAAGCGGCGTGCGCAGGACGAGGAGGAGCGCCGCATCAAGGCAGTGCAAGAGCAAGAGGATCGCAAACGCCAAGAACGCGAGCGAGCCGAGGTGCAAGAGAAGGAGCGCCTAGATCGCGAGCTCAAGGATCGCCAGATTAAGGAGCAAGAGCGCATTACATTCGAGGCGGCAGCGGTGGCAGCAGCAGCAGCTAAGAAGCCCTCTGTCCCGGTGTTTGCTGGCACGTCCAGCAAGGCGCCCAACGGCACTGGCTCTTCTTTTTTTGGCGCCATCGGCAGTGTCTTCAAAGGCGTGCTGGGTACTCCTGGCACCAGCGATGCGGCGGCGCCTCCCCACGCTGCCCCCGCTCCCTCTGCTGTTGCCTCGCTGAAGCAGAAAGAGGCGGTAGAGCAGGGCCCTACATCAATCAAAATCATCGAGTCCAAGAACTCTGATGATAGTGATTCCGAGGACGAGGGCAAAAAGCAGCCGGTGCCAGTGTGGGCGCAGAGCCCCAACCTACGTCGCCAACTTCAGCGCCAGATCGGTATGGTGTAGGTCTCTGTTTCATGTGACATAGGTCTCTTTTAACAAATGACATAAGTCTCTTTTTACATATGACACATGTCTTCTTTTCCGTATGACCTTCGTCGCCAACTTCAGCGCCAGATCGGTATGCATGCACTCCTGTTTCCTACCTACCCCGCGTACACTCTACACGCCATTGCCTCTCTTTCCCCCCCCTCCATGCACCTCGGCAGCGCACGGAAGATGTAGACAAGCTTCAATGAGGTAGGGCGGCACAAAACACTAGGGTGGCGTGTGACAATGCCTCGTGTGAGTTGACACGCATGATGTTTGGGGTTATGGTTGACGCGAGTAATGCGTCTAGTCTCTCATCCATTGGCCCTTTGAGTCATGACTCTCTCATTCATTGGCTCTTTGAGTCACGAGTCTCTCATGCACTGGGCGTCTGAGTAATCAGTTTCTGATGCATTGGGCCTTTGAGTCATGAGTCTCTCATGCACTGGGCGTTTGAGTGATGAGTTCCTGATGCACTGGGCGTGTGAGTAATGGGTCATGTCTTTGATGTAGGTTGTGTTTGAGCCATACGTCTTGTCTATAACGGGTGGTGTGTTGATGGCAGACGCGAATAGCGAGTGAGGTCTCTCAACTGAAGTATGGCGTGTTTGAGTATTGAGTCTCTCATATGTGGTGCGTTTACTGGCAGACGCGAGAAATCAGTAATGTCTCTTATAAACATCATGTTTTGAGTAACATGTCTTGTCTCTGATGTGTGGCGCGTGTGTTTGATTGCAGACGCGAGCCCCACTCCAGTGTTTGGCGAGTGCAAAAAGACATGCGACCTGGCTGCCATGTTCGTTAACCACCAGCCTAAGCGGCGCCGATACGATAAACGTACCTCCAGTGCCAACTGGGGCGATGACGGGTACACACTCACACACACACACTGTCTCTCTAGTGCCAACCTCACTCCCTCCCTCCCCCTCTCTCTCTAGTACCAACTGGGGCGATGATGGGTCTCTTCCCTCTTCCTGCGTGCCCCTCTTTCTCTCATCCTTCCTCCTGTTCCAATGTGTAGGTGCCTCGGAGCAAAGGGCGGAGGGAGAGTTAGTGGAGAGTGAGTGGGCGAGAGGGCCTTGGTTGCTACTGTAGTGTGCGCCTTATTTTGCATCCGTCATATCACGTAGATGGATACAACAAGTCACGCATAATGTTATGTATGAACGAGTCATGTCACACAGATAGATCCAATTCATCAAGTCACACATATGAACGAGACAGTCGTGTGCGTCTTGTTTGCAGCTTCTACTTTGTTAACGCGCCTGTGTATCCATTGAGTGTGGATGAGTTCTGAGTTGAGCGACTCGTCGTTCACCCGGCGAGAGGTGGGGGGCTGGGGTCGAGTACCATTTTCAAGAAATTTAATGAGCCCTACGCCCCGTCGTAAATGGTACTTAACGACGGGGCGTAGGTTTCATTAAATGGTACTCGACCCCATCCCCCAATCTCTCCCCGTACATTTTTTTGGGTCTCGACCCCAGCCCCCCACCTCTCCACCCGGCCGTGCATACGAATATACATATATGAATAGGTATGTGTGTATTACGCTTGACTCGCTGCAGTGCAGTGAGAGGAATGCTGATGGAGTAATGATGAAGACACAGGGGCTCATCATTCATGGCGTAATACATGTATCTATTGATATATATCGTCATACAGTAATACAAATATCTATTCATATATTGGAATACACACATAATGATAAAAACACAGGGGCTCATCATTTATGGCGGAACAGCGTTTCGAGCAGCAAGTCAAGCACAACATCGCCATGCAGGCCGACCAAGTATGAGCACGCTCAAGTCTTAACTCTCACGATTCCTGCTGCCCACGAACGATGTGCCCCTCATGCACTGGCTCCACCCCACAAAAAGATGTCGAGAAGACGAGGTTATTCGACAAGCTGCAGCACATTTACACATCGACGTGTTAAGTAAGCTGGCATCCAGCCTTCGTCTCCTGCTAAGAGACACACATGTGTGTATGTGTGTGTGTGTGTGTATATATATGCATATACGCGATCAAGCAGAGGCAACACACAACGGAAGCGTGCTAGCTTGATGAGCGCACCGCTCTTGTACATGAAGCTGAAAGCGTGGCAGGAATGATGGAGCACACACAACTATGATGGAGCACACACACATGACGGAGCACACAAAACTAACCAGCCTCAGAACTTCTGTCACGACAACTAACACCAGCGACATAGTTTACAAGGTCGTGCCGCCCAAAAATAAAGGGTCACAGCGCTTTGTTCGCTTAAACCAAAAGTCATGGTCGCATTTGTGACGTATCCGGTGACAAAAACTTAAAGTCCACTTAGACTGACACGCGCCGCGGAATGCGACGTTGCTGCTGCATGCTCGCCTGTATCAGGCATACACGTGAGGGAACCTCTCTTTTCAGCAAGGGGTCCGTCAAGGGGCCATCGCTAGCACAAACACGACACATTAAACCTTTGAAACTCAAATATTAGTGTCTTGCTGGTGCCTACTTACACTCTCTGTGGAATACAGACTTGGAATCACATGATTTTTGATTTACATTTAATCAGCCTTGCCTGGCTTGTTGGAAAGTGTCACTCTGTCAACCCACACGAATCTAAGTGATCACGGTTGTACCACATACTATGATACTACCTGGAGGTAAGGTGTCCCGGGTGCCGGAGGGCTCAATTTTGGAGACCATGTCTGCTGACATACACTTCAAAAAAGCATCATACACACACGCATACACACACATGTATACCGCACCAAGCCTTCGTCTGCTAAGCTGTGATGAAAAGGCGGTGCCTCGTTGATGCCTCTCCTCCCTTGAAGGTAATATTTCCACGCGAAGGGAGGTTGTGGAATTTGGAGCAAAAGAGAGTAAGACGCAGGGAGTGTAAGAGGTACACTCTGCGATCTTTCTCGATCCTCGAGCAGCAGTCTTCCGCAGAAGTGCTTCTTGTGAGGAGGAGGAAGCGTGTGTGATTCGTGACTCGATTACAATCTTGTAGGGTATACCCAAACTACTTGTTAACCGTGACATGAATAAAAGCACAATCTTTTTCGTGAGTTCCGCCGAGAATTCCAAACCACCCTCCGGTGGAACTATTACCACTGACCGGTGCATAACCCACATCCGAGACGCCGTGCACAGCGAGAGGAGAAAGAGTCTGTCTTGCTGCCAACCGTACAGCGAGAACCACAACCTGAGGCTGCAGTCTCACTGACGTCAAGAGCTATCGTCACAGTTTGACATACTAATAGTAATGGAGTTCTAGAACAGAGTTTTCTGGAAACATGTTCTATCACGACATCTTTCTCTCCGCCGACCCAACATCTTAACAGAGGCGTCAGCGAGAGGCCCAAAAATTTGAGGCTGCGGTCTGATTAAGAGCTATGGTCACGCTGTGCCATTGTTGAGCTCTAGAACAGAGTTTTCTAGTATGGAATTTGTTCTATAACGACAATTTCGTTGACGTCCTTTTTAAGATGTTGGGTTGGTGGAGAGAAAGATGTCGCGTGTTTGCATTTTACACGCACTTTTGCACTAGATGGTCATTGGTAGTGTCTTTGCTGTTTCTTGCCCATGTCTTTGCTGTTTCTTGCCCATGTCTTTGCTGTTTCTTGCCCATGTCTTTGCTGTTTCTTGCCCATCCATCGGTGCGCCTTTGGTGTTCACTCAGACGTTGTCCTCACGCAGCGGCCATGCCCGTGCAGATTCGTTGGAACTCTACACCTGTTCCTTCCCTCGTTCGATGGGAAGATGGCCCTCTTTGATAAGATGGAACCGCTCATTCAACAGAGCCTTGTCCCTTCTGTTTGTCTGTCTGTCTTTCTGTAGCGATCACGCAGCGGGAGGTTTCCCGTCAGCGTGTAGGGCTGTAGAAACAAAGCATGTGCATATGAGTTTGAATCTCAACCAACGGTGATCTCTTACCGAGCGTGGCGCCTCTTTGAACCTCGTGACGCCTAAATGTCCAAAAAACTTGAAGAAATTCTCCAAAACTTGAACGGCATTTCTCCTGAGACAGTGGCAAAGGTCCTAGAAACCCTATCGTCTTGAACTCTGTCCTAAAACCACGAACTGTTCGCGAACTCCCCTGATAGCTAAGTGGTATCTAGGCGGTCTGCTCACGAACTGTCTATTGACTAGTGGTCGATGGGTGATGTGTCGCTTCTGTCATTGTTTGAGCTTCAGAGTTTTCCTCTGCTCTATACCTTTGATCTAGAACTCCCCCCCCGGGGGAGGTCTCAGTAATTTGTTTTTCGGTGGTTCGAAACCGAGAGGCGGGAGGCGAGATTCCAACGGATGCCTGGTACCAAATTTGACTAAAAAATGGTTAGTGGAATCTCTTTTTCTCGGCTGATAGTCTCGAAGCACCCAAAAGAAGACCCCTTCAAACCCTATACTCTAGGGGATCATACAATCAACTTGTCCAAGCCCACGCTGCAAGCAACAGAACGTGCCACATTCACGGCCTTTCCATCTGAACGAGGTGGAGTAAAGATTGGAGATTTTGCAACGTGAGTACAGGCCGCTCTTCAAGAAAAGCGGTGGGGTAGCAATGGTTCGCAGGTCAGGTCCCCCTTCAAGAACACAAAAATTTCTCAAGGAACATCCCATGAATATTTTCAGTAACTTGAACCTGCACTGTGACGAGTTTTTCTTCGTGATTTTTTTTTGCTCTTGGAGGGGGATTTTTTTGATGGACCCGGGAGGGGGGCTTTTTAAGTTTTTTTTGATGGGGGTCAATGTGGTGGGCCAATGCGGTGGGATTCCTGTAAATCAAATACTGATTAGAATAGGGGTTTTACCACAGTCCCACCGCGTTCGAGTTATGTTCTGCTAAAACCTCCACCGCTGGTTGCAATTTCGAGTCTAATTTAGTCTATTCTTGAACAGTGACATCGTAACCTCCAACTCGAAGGTTATGCTTCTAGTCGTCGCAACCTCACCTCACCCAAAGGCATGCAGCGCATGGCAAGACAGCAAGCAAACGATCGACGACTGCCGTGTATCATTCTAGGGCCATGTATCATTCATGCGTAGACTCGGAACTAGGGCCATGCATAGACTCGGAACAAGGACATCTTGACTGCCTATTATCATAATTACCGCACCTCGATAGTTGGCCTAACTGCCCAGCCCGGGCCTGCGTGGCCGCTTGTGTCGGACGGTCAGATTAAAAAAGACCGCTCAGAGGACCAGAAGCAGAAGCACCACTACTCTCCCTTGCTACCTACTACAAATGGGGTGGTTTGGGTTTGCTCTCTTTCAAAAAAGAGCTAAAACTTGAAGATTGAGGCACAGTTGATCTACTTGATCATATCTGAACAAAAATAGGTTGGCACCCTGGCATTTGGGTCCATCGAACTAATGGATCGTAAAAAACACGGGGGTCGCTGTCGAGTTGTGATTTCAACATGTTGGGCCAGTAATTACAAAGGATTTGGTTGTTCGGCGGCATCCTGGAGTGGCAATGTGCCATTACATATTGTAAATATACATGTATGTATATAAATGTATATGCATATATAAATATAAATATATATATACATATATACATATATGTATACATATATATATGTATGTATGTATATATATATACAAATATATATATGTCTGCGTATATATATATATGTGTATATATATGTATATATATATATGTATGTATATATACATACATATATATATACGTATAT
>Ga0335398_10007771_pt1 | contig 12995 bp, 15 predicted proteins | sample BON03_FD_205742 | JGI IMG/M metagenome (GOLD analysis project Ga0335398, IMG submission 205742) | Freshwater microbial communities from Lake Bonney liftoff mats and glacier meltwater in Antarctica - BON-03 (spades assembly) (version 2) | ecosystem: Environmental > Aquatic > Freshwater > Ice >...
GATGCCTCCGCCCAGTTCCTTCTCGGCGTGATGTACTCCGAAGGCACAGGCATACCGCAGAACTACCAAGAGGCAGTGCGGCTCTACAGACTGGCGGCAGACCAAGGCTATGCCTCCGCCCAGTTCCTTCTCGGCGTGATGTACTCCGAAGGCACAGGCATACCGCAGAACTACCAAGAGGCAGTGCGGCTCTACAGACTGGCGGCAGATCAAGGCGATGCCGACGCCCAGTACAATCTCGGCGTGATGTACTCCGAAGGCACAGGCATACCGCAGAACGACCAAGAGGCGGTGCGGCTCTACAGACTTGCGGCAGACCAAGGCTATGCCGACGCCCAGTACAATCTCGGCTTGATGTACTACAACGGCACAGGCATACCGCAGAACTACCAAGAGGCGGTGCGGCTCTACAGACTTGCGGCAGACCAAGGCGATGCCATGGCCCAGTTCAATCTCGGCGTGATGTACTACAACGGCACAGGCGTACCGCAGAACTACCAAGAGGCAGTGCGGCTCTACAGACTGGCGGCAGACCAAGGCTATGCCTCCGCCCAGTTCCTTCTCGGCGTGATGTACGCCAAGGGCACAGGCGTACCGCAGAACTACCAAGAGGCAGTGCGGCTCTACAGACTGGCGGCAGATCAAGGCGATGCCGACGCCCAGTACAATCTCGGCTTGATGTACTCCGAAGGCACAGGCGTACCGCAGAACAACCAAGAGGCGGTGCGGCTCTTCAAGCTGGCGGCAGATCAAGGCGATGCCGACGCCCAGTACAATCTCGGCTTGATGTACTCCGAAGGCACAGGCGTACCGCAGAACAACCAAGAGGCGGTGCGGCTCTACAGACTGGCGGCAGACCAAGGCTATGCCATGGCCCAGTACAATCTCGGCGTGATGTATGACAACGGCACAGGCGTACCGCAGAACAACCAAGAGGCGGTGCGGCTCTACAGACTGGCGGCAGACCAAGGCTATGCCATGGCCCAGTACAATCTCGGCGTGATGTACCGCATGGGCACAGGCGTACCACAGAACTACCAAGAGGCGGTGCGGCTCTACAGACTGGCGGCAGACCAAGGCTATGCCATGGCCCAGTACAATCTCGGCGTGATGTATGACAACGGCACAGGCGTACCGCAGAACTACCAAGAGGCAGTGCGGCTCTACAGACTGGCGGCAGACCAAGGCTATGCCTCCGCCCAGGTCAATCTCGGCGTGATGTACCGCATGGGCACAGGCGTACCACAGAACTACCAAGAGGCGGTGCGGCTCTACAGACTGGCGGCAGACCAAGGGAATGCCTCCGCCCAGTCCAATCTCGGCGTGATGTATGACAACGGCACAGGCGTACCGCAGAACTACCAAGAGGCAGTGCGGCTCTATAGACTGGCGGCAGACCAAGGCATTGCCATGGCCCAGTACAATCTCGGCGTGCATTACGCCAACGGCACAGGCGTACCGCAGAATAATATCCTCGCCCACATGTGGTTCAATCTCGCAGCATCAACGTCGAGCGGCGAAAATGGTAAAAATGCAGTAATGAACCGTGACATCGTCGCTCGTAAGATGACCCGAGCGCAGATTGAGCGAGCACAGAGTATGGCTCGGGTGTGTCGGTCATCCAACTTCAACAACTGCGGACAATAACCTGAGCGCAAGCCCGATGGTGTTCGAAAACCCGACCGTGAAACCGCCTCATAACTGACTATTATACTGTCAGCTATGAGACCGGTAGTAGAGCCCCAAATAGATTGTATATAAAGAGCAATTTTATAAATACGGATCTATTGGCAGTTTTTATTTTGATGAAAACCACAAGCCAAATCCTGCATCATTTTGATGGTTCCAGCAGCGATTATGGACGATTTCACTCACACCCAATCCCGTCATTGTCGCGATCCAAGTGACTACCATAACACGGTTGTCCCCGGCGAACTGGCGATGCACCGGCCGCCCGTGCTGCCGCACAATTAGGATAATAGACTGCACCATCCCGTTCCGGCTGCGCTCTTTGCTGCGATGTCGGAGCTCCATGACAGTGCCGTCCACCGTTCTTTCGATCGTTATGACAGCCATCGGCCGCCAAGCGTCCGGGGTGTGCTTGAGCGCCAGTACTGGACAGTAGCGTATAGCCAGCGATGACGATTGAGAGCGCCATCAGCATTCCGACTAGACACGCTTCGAGCTTGATACCGAACCCACTTTCTTTTGGTGACCCCCATTCTTTCAAGAGCACCTGTGCCCCTTCCAATACCGATCCCAGCGTGCAGCCCAGCCACCGCTGACCATGGCGCAGTTTACATCGCCGCCCCTCGGCGACACGCACCAAGCGGCTGTCCGACTACCAACGCCTGAGCCGTCAGATCTGCACTGCATGGCAGGACCGCGCACCAGAATATGACCTTGCCCACTAGTCCCTATAGGCTCGCCCAATAGCCGAACGAGCGCGTCCCTTGCCTCTATAGCGTCCGCAGTGGGGCAGGGGTGGCCGGGGCTGCATGTGCCGTCCAATTCCCTTGCTGCAATGCCTGATAGGCGGATGCGAGGACCTTCGTCGCACCAGACAGGGCCGTCACCATCCCAGACGTGTGTGGGCGTGCAGGTGAAGGTTTCTCCGACGGGGATAACGGGAACGGTTAAAAGAAGGGCGATCAGTGCTGACATCGCATAGGCGTATCCGCCTTCTGTTGATCAGCAAACAACAAACCGATTACAGAAATGTTCTCTTTCCGTTCTACCAGCCGGAATGAGCAGCATACGCCTCAATACCCTCGCAGACTTCGCACGGCACAAGTACAAACTAAGGATCGAATGCGATTGCGGGCGCATTGTGCTGGCCGATCCGCACAGGGTTATCGCAGCGTGTCAGGAGAGGCGTATCAGTCATACCCTAGATGCTGTGACTGCGCGGCTCAGGTGCGCAAAGTGTGGCAAACGACCTTGGAGCGTTGGGCCGGGGCTGGGGCCTTAGTGTTACCCCATTTGTTACCCCAGCGCATTTTTCGCTTTACCTGAAGTCTAAATTCACCGCTAAGCCTTTGTTTTTTATGGTGCCGGCTAAAGGATTCGAACCCTTGGCCCCCTGATTACAAATCAGCTGGCACCCCCTAACTAAGCCTCACAAGTCAAAACGCCTTGGTGGGTATAATTCCAATCAAGCCATTGTGTTAGCCCGTAGCGTTAGGCTATGCGCCTATCACTGGGTAACGAAGCAAAACGCATTAATCTGTTACCCCAGTGTTACCCCGGCAGGCTTTTTGATTATGCGCCGGGACCAACTGAGAGCGGGGAAACTGCGATGGCACGGGCATTAACGGCAAAGACAATCGAAACAGCGAAGGCGACCGACAAGCGGCGCGAATTGCCAGACGGGATCGTTCCTGGGCTTTATCTGGTTGTGCAGCCAAGCGAGGCGAAGTCATGGGCATTGCGCTACCGCTATGCCGGTAAACCCTGCAAGCTGACGCTTGGCCGCTATCCGATGTTGACTCTGAAAGACGCGAGGCAGGCCGCTACCGATGCGCTCGACAAGTTGGACCACGGTGACAATCCGGCGGGGCTGAAGCAATCCGAAAAGGCGGCGCTGGTGCAGGCGCAGCTTGAAGGCCGGAACAAGGTTGCGAACCTGCTGGATGAATTTGAAAAGCGGCATCTCTCCAAATTGAGATCCGGCAAACAGGCGCGAGACTTTCTTGACCGTTTCGTGGTTGATCTGTGGGGCGACCGTGACGTTCAATCCATCAAGAAGCGGGACGTGATCGAATTGCTCGACGGGATCGTGGACAGCGGACGCGGGACCAGTGCAAACAGGGTGCTGGCGCATACGCGCAAGTTTTTGAACTGGTGCGTCGAACGCGATATTCTCGAATTGTCCCCCGCCACAGGTGTGAAGCCACCCGTTAAAGAAAATCAGCGTGACCGCGTTTTATCAGATCATGAGATACGCTTGTTTTGGCAGGCTTGCGATGACGTTGGACAACCGTTCGGGCCGCTGGGCAAGATGCTACTGCTTACAGGCCAGAGACGCGGCGAAGTGGGCGAGATAACCGATCATGAGATCACCGGCGACACGTGGCACCTGACCGCAAGCAGAACGAAGAATAAGCGCGCGCATGATGTGCCGCTGACACAGGCTGCACAAACTGTTTTGGCAGGCGTTGCGCGCATCAAGAGCAAGGCGGGCTATCTGTTCACCACTACGGGCGAAACGCCTGTGTCGGGCTATAGCAGGGCGCACAGCATAATCAGCGCCAAGATGGCAGAGATTGCCAGCAAGGCCGCAGGTGAGGCCGTGGAGATACCCGCTTGGACGTTCCACGATCTGCGCCGCACTTGTGCAACAGGACTGGCGCGGCTGGGCGTTCCGGTCTGGGTGACAGAGGCGGCTCTTAATCACGTAAGCGGGACAAGGGCAGGGCTAGTAAGCGTTTATCAGCGCCATGACTACGCGACCGAAAAGCGCGATGCGTTGGACGTGTGGGCGCTGGCCGTTGCCGATGTTGTCGCAGGGCTGGACCCGCTGGCTGAAAAGGCAAGGCGCGAACAAGAGCAACGCCAGCGCGAAGGCGAGATTGCTGCTGCTGACAACGTGGTGAAGCTGGGGGCGCGGGCGTGACCGTATCAATGGCCAAGGTGCTGGCAAATATCCGCAAGCAGAAATATTACCGAAACGAGGACGTGCTGAACACATTCATCTCCAAAGTTGAAAGCGGGATAACACCGCCGGATTGGATGCTGCAATTCATGGCAGACGGTGCGCGTGAGTTTCTCAAAGGCGGCAAGCCGTGGCAAAAAGAGGGAGGCAGGCCAAGCAAGCCCTATGGCCCGAAAGAACTAACCTCCTATCTGTTATGGCACTATGGCGGGTTGAGCGCCGAGAAAGTGGCGACCGTGCTGGGCGAGACCGATGACGACGGTGTGGACCGAGTGCAAACCATGCGAAGGACCATCAAGCGGGGCTTGCTTGTGTTTGTCGGCGCTAGGGTGAACTCCCCCGATCTAATTAAGGCTGCTTTTAGTGAGTCACTCGACCTTGAGTTTGCCGACCTGACACCCAGTCAGCGCCGCAAGTGCAGAGATGGCTTGAGGGCTGGCCTTGCCGATATAGAGCGCGATGACATCGAGCCGAACTACGAGCCGATCTACACCTGACAAAAACCGTTTTCGGTTTCTGTAATCAGGCAGTTATAACCTTAGCTAGACTGTGGCCATGTTCAACAGAGGACTTGGCAATGATTACGCAAACCGAATTTTTAGAGCGCCGGATTAATTCGAAATATACTCGTAAATTGTGTGGCGGCATTAGCGATATGAGCCTTTATCGCTGGCTCAAAAATGAGCGGCTAGGCTTTCCGCAGCCTGTTTACATTCAAAAGCGGCGCTATTGGCGTGAAGCGGAAATTGTCGCTTGGCTTGATCGTCAGTCGGAGTCGGCATGATGGCAACGAAAAACCCCCGCGCGGGCAGCGCAGGGGCTTCGTTATCCATAGCAGCGGACAAGCGAAACCTTACCCCTAATCACCCCGACAAGCAACCAGCGCGGCGGCAATTTCGCGTCGTTCTTACGCGTGGCTTATGGCGCGGTTGTATCGTTCAAGTTGAGCCCGCGACATGCAATCATCAGATGCGCAGCTTCCCTGATTATCCGGCGGCAATTGCCTTTGCCGAGGAGCTCGCAAAGCTTGAGGGCTGGCCGCTTGTCGACCGCGTGGGCGGTGCAGAATGAACGCGCAGGAACTCACCTTGTCGCTGCGCGGGCGGTGGCATGGCCGATACGGTTGCGCGCCTTGCCCTTTGTGCCAGCCGGACAAGCGCCGCGACCAGAACGGGCTGACGCTTGCCGATGGCCGCGCCGGGCTGCTGCTGAATTGCAAGAAATCCGGCTGCGAATTCCGCGACATTCTCGCCGCTGCTGATGTGCAGCCGGGTGACTATCGCAAGCCGGACCTTAGCGAGATCATCCGACGCAAGGCACAAGACAGCACAGACGCGCTGCGCCGAAGTGAAGCGGCAAAGCGGGTATGGCAGGAAGCCAAGCCAATCACAGGCACGTTCGCTAAAACCTATCTGCGCGGGCGCGGGATTAGCTGCGCTTTGCCGGATAGTCTGCGCTTTCATCCGCGTTGCTATCATGGGCCAAGCAAGAGCGAATTGCCTGCAATGGTTGCGCTGGTGCAGGGTGGCGACGGTTTTGCGATCCACCGGACATTTTTGCGCGCCGATGGCAGCGGCAAAGCAGGCTTGCCCGATGGCGATAAGATGATGCTAGGCCGTGTTTGCGGTGGCGCTGTAAGGCTATCGGAGACACCGGGGCGGCTGGTTGTGGCCGAGGGCATCGAAAGCGCCTTGTCGCTCTTGTGCGGGCTGCTGTCAGAACCCGCAACCGTATGGGCGGCGCTATCCACTAGCGGGCTGCGCTCACTGCGCTTGCCCGATGTTCCTGGCCTAATCTCTATCGCGACTGATCCAGACCCTCAGGGCCGTGAGGCTGCGCATATACTTGCGAAGCGTGCGCAAGGGCTGGGCTGGCGCGTCTCAATTCTCGACCCCGGCAATGGCCGCGACTTTAACGACATTTTGAACGAACAGGCGATGGCGGCATGAACGCGCAACCTAACTTTGACGAAACCGAATTCACGGTGCGAACCTTCGCGGAATTGCTCGATGCGGCGAAGGCATTGCAGGGAGGCGACACTGCAGATGTTCAAGCTCTTGTCAGTGAGTGCGATGATCTAACAGCGGTGGAGCGGCACCAAGTGTTTCATGCCATCAAAAGCGCAACCGGCATCCCCCTTGGCACCCTCAAAGAACAGCGTCAGCATGGGAGAGATCCGGAGCCGGACCATCTCGACCTTGCGCGGCAGGTTATCGATGCCAAGGGCCGCAAGAATGTCCTTTGCGCCGAGTCTCACGTGTTTGGCTGGGACGAGCGGGGCGTTTGGACCAAGCTGGACGACCGGGCGGTGAAGCAAGATGTGCAGGCAGGGCTTGATGCGTTGCCGAGCGTGGAAGTTATGAGCGGGACCGTCAACAGCGTCGCGGACGTGTTCAAAACCGAAATCTTTGTGCAGGGCCATGAATTCAACCTGGGCAATCCCGAAGCCGTGAATTGCACAAACGGGCAGGTGGAACTTGTGAGCGGGCATTGGCAGTTAAAGCCGCATTGCCGCGAGGATTACCGCACAACGCAAATCCCCGTTGCCTATGATCCGCAGGCAACCGCGCCCAAGTTTGAAGCCTTTCTTGCTCAGATATTCGGCGGCGATGCCGACGCGGACAATAAGCGGCAAACCTTGCTTGAATTGATGGGCTACACCCTGATGAGCCATGCCCGGCATGAGCGGTTCGTCATTCTTATCGGCGTAGGGGCAAACGGCAAAAGCGTCGCGCTGTCAGTGCTGGAGGCGCTTTGCGGCGCGGACAACGTGGCAGGCGTGCAGCCATCAAACTTCGATAACCGTTTCCAGCGTGCGCACCTGCATATGAAGCTTGCCAACGTAGTGACCGAACTACGGCAGGGCGAAGTGATTGCAGATGCCGAATTGAAAGCGATCACCAGCGGCGAAAGCGCGACCGTGGAGCATAAACATAAAGACCCCTTTGTGATGCGCCCATTTTCGACCTGCTGGTTCGGCACAAACCATATGCCGAGCACGCGGGACTTTTCCGATGCGCTATTTAGGCGCGCCACCATCCTGACATTCAATCGCGTGTTCGCGCCGAGTGAGCAAAACCCGCGCTTGAAGGATGAGCTGCTGTCCGAATTGCCCGGAATCCTGAAGCTTGCCCTAGAAGCCTATGCTGATGGTTTGGAATCCGGTTTCACGCGTCCGGCATCGAGTGAGGCCGCGAAGAATGAATGGCGACTTGAGGCCGATCAGGTAGCGATGTTTGTGGATGAGGCGTGCGAGCGTGACAGCTACGCGCAAACCCCCGCCAGCGATGTTTATCGCGCCTATAATGCATGGGCCGCAGACAGCGGAATTCAGAAAACCGTCTCGGCTAAATCGATGCGTCAACGTCTAACTAAGCTGGGCTATGGCGAAGGACGGGATATGCACGCTCGTTACTTCACCGGGCTGCGAGTGACTCAAAGCCCTCACCCGTGGTGACATGACAGGTATGACAGATATGACGCTTTTCCCTACTGCATCTTAGACAAGCTGAAAAAGAGGTTTGTTGGTTGTATTCCTTTTTTCCGAATTCTGTTTGCAGTGAGAAAACCCGTCATATCTGTCATAAGCGTCATGGGTTGGCAGTTGGTTCAGAAAACTCGGCGCAAATCTGAACGGCATTTTAGGGTTTTTCTCCCCCTGCTACTTGTCACCCGCTTCATGATTGGCGGGGCTGTGGATAAGGACGCGCTGATACTCTATCACAGGGCTACTTTGCATAACATACTGAAACATAGAAACTATCTTAACGGCTAGGGCTCGTTCCGCTATATGGGGTAACGATACGGGTATAAAATTGCCGAGAAAGCCCCCCATTTGCCCCGAAATAGCGCCACCCATGACAAGCCCCTGCCCAACTTCAGCACGAAGAAGGGGCAGAACGCTGTCGCCCTCTCAGGTGTGGACGGGCGGAGCCTCATGGCGCGGCGCTTCCGCGAGATATACTCGGGCATTGAGAGCGACCTCGGCGGGGACCTGACGGAAGCACAGCGCCACCTCATCGCTCGTGCTGCAACGCTCGCCATCTGGTGCGAAGCTCGGGAGGCTGAGCTCGCACAGGGCGAAGACTTCGACGCCGGAGGTTATGCCACCATCTCCAACGCGCTCCGCCGCCTGCTAAGCGACCTCGGGCTCGAGCGCCGCGTTCGGGACATCACGCCTACGCTCGCGGACTTCATCGAGGCGCGCACGGCATGAAGAAGACCTTCGCATACGTCCGGCCCAACCTCGTCCTCTATGCGTGGACAGAGGGACAGCCCATCGCTCAGGTCGAGCTCACGAGGCAACACGCCCTCGCTCTCATCGGTGAGCTGGCTCGTGGCATCGCGGAGACGGACGTATGAACCCCGCCATCGACATCCGCGAGGTGATGACTTCGCCCGCGCTGTTCGGGAAGGAGTTCGGAGGCCCGTCCTTCGCCGCGTGGAGAGCCCTCCTGTGTGCATTCTACGGCCTCAAGCTGTCCGACGAGGAGAAAGAGACGCTCATCGCTCTCACGGGCCGCGCTCTGGTCCCCTTTGGCGCGTTCGAGGAGCTCTGGCTGGTGATAGGCCGCAGAGGCGGCAAGTCTCAGGTGGCGGCCCTCATCGCCATCTACGAGGCCTTGTTCACGGACTACCGGAAGCAGCTCGCGGCGGGTGAGGTGGCAACCGTCATGGTTATCGCAGCCGACCGGAAGCAGGCGCGCAGCGTGATGCGCTACACCTCGGGTCTCATCAACTCGAACCCCATGCTCAAACGCTCCCTCGTCAAGGAAACCACGGAGGAGCTGACGTTCAATAACCGCGCCGTCATCGAGGTGGCGACGGCATCCTTCCGCTCGACCCGTGGCTACACCCTGAGCTGCGCCATCCTCGACGAGATAGCCTTCTGGCACAGTGACGGGGCCAACCCTGATGCGGAGGTCGTCGGAGGCCTTCGCCCAGCTATGGCAACGCTGGGCGGGAAGCTCATCGCGCTGTCCTCGCCCTACTCGCGGCGCGGTGTGCTATGGAGCACGTATAAACGGCATTACGCAGGAGAAAGCCCCCATATCCTTGTCGCGCAGGCGCCGAGCCGGACGATGAACCCGACGCTGAAGCAGCGCGTGGTGGACAATGCTATCGCGGAGGACCCAGAGGCGGCGCGGGCCGAGTATTTGGCGCAATTCCGCTCCGACATCTCCGCCTTCCTCGAGCTCGAGCAGATCGAACAGGCGACACGGTCAAAGCCTCTTATCCTCCCGCCAAGCTATCGCGACACCTATTTCGGCTTCGTGGACCCCGCTGGCGGCGGGAAGGACGAGTTCACCCTCTCCGTTGCGCACCGCGAGGGCGACCTCACCGTGGTGGACGGTGTCTGGGGGCGTCTCGGAAGCCCCGCTGTCATCACAGAGGAGTTCGCAAACATCCTCGACAGCTATGGCGTCCCGCGCGTCACGGGGGACCGCTATGCAGGCCGCTGGGTGTCCGATGAGTTCGCTCGGCACAAGATTACTTATGAAGCCTCAGAGCGGGACCGTTCGCAGCTCTACCTCGACCTGATGGCTCGCCTTAACAGCGGCTCTGTCGTGCTCCCGCCTTGTGAGAAGATGCAACGCCAGCTCGCCAACCTCGAGCGCCGGACCAGCCGCAACGGCCGCGACACCATCGACCACCCACCGCACAGCCACGATGACCGCGCCAACGCTGTCGCCGGAGCAGTCGCCATAGCAGCGCTGCCCAACCGCCGAATGCAATTCGTTCAACTGACAGGCATCTGAAGCCATCACCTCAAAGGACTATCCCATGGAAATCCGTTCCCCCCCGCTCAACAGCGTCTCGACGCGCAACGCCCTGATGCTCGACACCTCGCAAAGCCCTGAAATCACCCAAGCCCTCGGCACCATCGACCAGATCGGCAAAATCTACGATGCGGTCCGCAATGTTCACGAGACGGTGAACCCGAAGGAGACCGTCGAAGCTCGGGCAATACGCTACGAGAAGCAGCTCATCGCCAGCATCCGTATGCTCACACGCAGAACCGCAAGATACTGCTACGCATGACAAACTTTTGAATCGGGCTCTAAGACCTTCGAGGCTAGCATCAGACAATTCTCAGGAGATATGGGGGTAGAGTTTGGGCGCTATGATTTTATGACTGTGGGAGACACCGATGAACTGGTCTTCCTCGAGTTCAATGCTAACGGGCAATGGGTGTTTTTAGACCCGTTCGATAAGCATGGCTTGCTTCAATGTGTGACGGATTGGCTCAAGGCGGTATAATTATAGCGCTATCTTCCTTTAGCGCCTCACTGCATCTCCACCCACCCAAGCTTGCTGCGGCTTAGTGTGATGTGCCTGTACTCGCGATAAAACTCCTGCGCGTTGGAATAACGTTTCAGTATAATGTCTATTGTCGCATCTTCGGCAAGCCCTTCGAGGTAGCCATAAAGCGGGTCCAAATCCGTAAACTTCTGTCCGTCAATGCTGACAATATAGTTGCCGAGCTGAACCTCGGTCATCCCAGCTTCCTCGCTAGTTTCCAACCAGTCTATCACTAAGTTTCGGCTCGGGTTAACCTCTAAGTCATCCAGCTTCCAAGGCTTGACAATGATGAGGCCTGACAGGTTGATAGCGCGCGCCTTCAATGGGTCTGCTACTATCCGAAGAGGGGCAGGCACACCAACCTTTGCGCCGTTCCGTTCAACGGTAACGGTCACGTCGCCAGAAAGCCCCCTAAGCTCGTTGGCGAGGCCCGACAACGTTGTGATAGCGGGGCCGCCGTTTATTTGGCTAATGACGTCGCCCAGTTGGAACTGAAGCCCTTCCTGAAACACCTCTGCCACGCGAGGGCGCAAATCATCACCCGAAGTGGCAGTGGCCAGCGGCAGCAGGCGCAAGCTAGCATCCTTGCCACCCTTGAGTAGGTCAATGATTTTACAAATGGGCGGCGTAGGCTCTGCGAAGCCGATTGCGGTGGCTCCTGCGTCATCCTCGTCTGGCTGGTAGGTTGATGTGCTGACGCCTACGACAAAACCATCTGTAAGGCTTATAAGGGGGCCACCGGAGTTTCCGCTGTTGATGGCAGCATCTGTTTGAATGAAATAATTTGGAAAATACGAGGTCAGGCCAGACACAATTCCACGGGACGCAGTGTACGAGAGGTTCCATGGATGTCCGTAGGCAAACACGGACGTACCGGGTTCTGGCAAGCGATCACAAGCCAGTCGTGCTTCAGTTGCGTTTGAGGGTATGGAGCTCGGATCAACAGCGACAATCGCAACATCGATAAAGGTATCGACATGAATACGCTTAGCAGCAATCCGTTGGCCGTCTTTGAACGATACTGTAAGTTTGCTGGGGGAGCGGGTAGCGACATGGGCATTGGTAAGCAGCCATCCGCGCTTCTTATCAATGAGGAAGCCTGCACCCATCGAAGAGCCTCCAGTATCTTGATTGAACCCAATATCGTTCAGGACCATTATTTTAACGGTGTAGCGTGCGGCAACCGCCAAGATTTGTTCAGGTGATGGCTCCGCGATTGCGACGGCTGGCGTCAAAGAAAGGCAGGCGCACAGTGCCAGCCGCATAATCGTCGATTTCATTATTTCCCCAATTCATTCCCAATGCGGATACGTTCCGTGCGCGCGTGCTTCTTACGACCTTAGAGCCCGAGTGGAAAGCATTTGGGCAACATCGCCCAAGCGCAACCGCTCGACGCGATATACAGGATCGCGTCCATCACCTTGCGCAGATCGGTCGTGCGGGGCCGCCCGCCGCTGCGCGCCGCCGGAAACATCGGCGCAATCAGACCCCATTCCGCAGCGCGCAAATCGCTTGTATAGCGAGCACTCTTGCGCATATGCTGCTTCCGGGCGGTATCAGTCCATGCCATGATGCAACCCTTCTGCTAGCACAGACAGCTGAATCATAAATGGCTGGTATTGACCAACTACCTTCGGATCGGGCTCTGAGCGTGGGCAATGTCAAACACTGGGGGTGCGTATATATATGCGAGTTGTATCTGTGTTAATCCGTAAAGTGCTTCTGGTCATAGCCGTCACGGTGGGACTGGGTGGAGCATTTACCGCGTACGCTGGTCCACTCGAGGATGGGGCCGAAGCATACAAAAAGAGTGATTACGTAAATGCAGCTAGGCTCTTCAAGCTGGCGGCAGACCAAGGGGATGCCTCCGCCCAGTTCCTTCTCGGCGTGATGTACTCCGAAGGCACAGGCGTACCGCAGAACAACCAAGAGGCAGTGCGGCTCTACAGACTGGCGGCAGACCAAGGCTATGCCTCCGCCCAGTTCCTTCTCGGCGTGATGTACTCCGAAGGCACAGGCATACCGCAGAACTACCAAG
>Ga0335398_10007772_pt1 | contig 12995 bp, 17 predicted proteins | sample BON03_FD_205742 | JGI IMG/M metagenome (GOLD analysis project Ga0335398, IMG submission 205742) | Freshwater microbial communities from Lake Bonney liftoff mats and glacier meltwater in Antarctica - BON-03 (spades assembly) (version 2) | ecosystem: Environmental > Aquatic > Freshwater > Ice >...
CAATCCATTTATCATCAGCTATTACTTTATCGCCTGCTGAAACTAATTTGATTCCAAATTTTGTATTTAATTCGTTGAAGAAAACAGACTGCTTTTTTGCTAATTCAAAATCAGATGCTAATTCACCCTTTTTATTATAATCGGGTTTAGGTGCTTCACTTTCTCCTTTTGCTAAAGCACCTGTGCATAAATACTCAAAATAATGACCTAAATTATTTGATTTAGTACCAATACCATATTGATTTAAAATCCATTTGTTATAAAAAACCAAACCACATAAATCGTCCTTTTGATATTTGACTAAATCTTTGACTAAACTTTGATTGATATAAATTTTACTCATTGTCATTTATTTGATTAATTGAATATTCTTCTGCCCACTTAATAAAATCATCATAATCCCAATCTACCAAGTACATTTCTTTTTTAAACCATTCTAACATATAGATACTGTTTTCCTTATCTTCTTTTTCATTGACATATATTTCCATCCTGCCAATTATGTTATTGAATTTCATCAAATTAATAACACGATTTCGGTCTATAAAAATTATATTTCTAGTAGTATCAATGTCCGAATATTTTAAAAGAACATAGTCATTGATTAAATGAAATAACCGAAGCATTTTTTTTAAATTCATTTTAAGTGAATTGAAAGACACCCCTTTGTTAAGGGATGCCTTAAAGTGAATAAATAAATTAATTCATATTGATAATTGAAGGAACAACACGCTTAATATCAGCTTTATCAAATTCTTCTATTGAATCCAATATCAAAACAGATTCTAATTCTAATTCGTATCGTTCTTCGGGAGAAGCATTGTGTTGAGCATAATATGTTAATGCCTGTGTTACTCCAAACGCATTTGTATCACCCGACTTGATAAAATAATTAAGAATGGATGATTCTTTTTCCTCGCTAATCGAAAGGTGTTTAGATACATTTTTAATCGTTTCAATGGGATGATTTAATTCCTTATTTCCTTTCTCCGTTAATTCGTGAATTTTTGCACCTAAAAATTCCTCTGATGCGTAGAATTTAATTGCATCTTTTACTTGAGAACAAACTAGTTCATAATTTTTTTGTCTAGTTTCTTCCGACCAATCAATGCTTGTAAATTCTTCCATTTTAGAACCCAAGTGTGTTTTCTGAAAAGCATCGTTTTTGAAAATCATTCCATTACGACAACCTAACACAATGGCTCTAGGTGAAATAGAAAATTTACCATTTCCTGTTTCTGAATTGGAAATCACAAATCCCGAAATAATTCCGTTACCACCTTTTGAACCATCGGGCAATCTGTAATTCTTTAAAATTTCGGGTGCTTCCATCTCAATATCGGGACAAATAAATCGCATATAAAATTTAGTGTCAGTAATATCTCCACTTTCAATTTGTACATTAATACCACTTTCACGAATTGCTTCAAGTGTAGCGAGCATTACATCGTAATTATCTAGTACATTATATCTGTCAGATAAAATGGCTCTAGCAATACCCGTTTTCTGTTCTTTGTCGATGAATGTTCGCAAGAAAAAATTGTTCTGATTTTTTTCAGAAAACCAATTCGTTACATTGTAATCTAGAATGTGATGATACCTATTATTACACAACATTTTGTCGTAGTATTTTTTAGGAATATCCAATCTAGTTCCAATTTGATAATGACAACAATCTAGAACCGCTAATTCGATTTTTTCTAAATCATTTTCATTAACTGCAATACCTGTATCGAGTAATAATTTTGATAAACTATCAAGTTTACTTTCGTTAAGAACTATCAAGTTTGCATCGTTCATTTTCAAGTATTTACTTGGAACAACAAAATCTTGCTTTAATAAATTTTGATTCTGTAATTGTTGAACGATTTCTTGCAATGATAAATTTTTCAAATCTTCTGTTTTCATTTTTCTATCTTCTTAAATAACGTGCGTTTTGGATGCGCACCCCCCATTATTGATTAATTCAAATTGAATTGAGAGTTCAAATATAAAAATAATTATTCAATCAAAAAAATAAATAAAATATTTTTTATTGTATTTATTATTCCTCAAATAATTCTTCTTCTTCTACTTCTTCAAAATATTCAGAAATAATTCCGCATAAATGCACCAATTTATTTCTGTATAATTGTTCTGTTTCTGATAACTCATCAAAATCAGTTTCACTCATATCTTTGAAACAATCGAGTAAATCTTTGTATGTGTTTTCAAATCGGCAATAAGACATATTTCCCATAATTCTAACTATTTTAATTTATTTGTTACAAATCTGAATAATTAATTCCTGCGTATTTCTCTGCTTCTGATGGATAAAAACTTAAATAAAGTGGAATCCAATAAGCGGAATAAAAAGAGTGTCCGCATGAAGTCATAAATACAAGATTATTGAAATCATCTAGTCCTTCAATTACACCCAATCCAACCGATAAGCATTTTACAATTTCTTCTTCCGAATTATAAAATGAATCACGAAATTCAAAACAAGTATTCCAAACGGGATAATTTTCTTTTTCAGAAACATATTCATAAATATCATCTTCATATTTTATCAAACACCATTCTTTAAATTCCTCAAAAAATTCTTCACCTAAAACTGAAATAAATGATTCCTTAATTGTAACATCGGCTTGCTCATATAGTGTTTGAAAATCACCAAAATCATCATAACCTTTTTCAGAGAAAAATTCTGCGATTTTTTCCATTTCATCATAATCGCTCAACCAATCTTCAAAAACCTCACTAGGACTTTGATGGCATATATATTCGTGAAGTGTGCTATCACAATATTTTTCCAATGCTTGTACTTTAATATAATTAAATGTTCGCTCTACCCATAAACCAACACTAGATTCTAATTCTCTTTTTAATTCTTCTTTAGAAATTGAAATTTGATTTTCCATTTTATTTAATTGATTAAAAATTATTTAATTGTTTATTTTTTATTTGAGTTGTTAAAAACTCAATGATTTCTTTTGCTTCATCAATAGAAAACAAATAACCCGATTAACCATCTTCTATTTCGATTAGATTCTCATCATTAATTTTGTGAAATGTAACGTCATTTATTTTTAAATAATCCATATTATTCTGATTTAATTTTATAATTCTGTTATTTTCCAATAAATACTTCTTAAAACAATTTTATCTTCTTCCGATGCTAATGACAGACCTAATGCAGTAACATCATCAAGAACATCTTTTATTTTTTCTTTTCTTGTGGCTTTTTTTTCTAAAGGAATTGGCATTTTATCTATACAACACCATTTCATTACACTACGTTTAGAGAACTGACATTCAACCGTACCTAATTCAGCTAATACGCCCATTTGAACTAATTCAGTAATACGATTTCTGATAGTTTCTGAATGTTGCGATGTTGGATTATTGTTGCGATAAATTTCGCTTACTTCTGCGCCTGTTAATCCTTGTGGGTTTTGATAAAATATATCAAATACCTTCAACCGCTTTTCGGAAATTAATCCCGAATTTTTAATTGCGTGATATGTTTCAATGCTCGTTTTTTGTATCATATTCTGATTTATTAAAATTTAACATACATTTCTTAAAAATAATATCTGCTTCTTGAAAATTGTTTGGTAATTCACAAGTAACTATGTGTTTGTGTTTTACGCCAATTTTATTATTTAAAGCAATCATTAATCCATTATTTAATACGGATAAAGATTTATTTCCTTTTTTCCATATTCGGTTATTTATTTTCCAACCCTCATCGATTAAATAATTATCGATGCAAAAATTTAAATTATTGCTCATTTGAAAAAATTAAAATGGGGCAAGTAATTTACTCCCCCCTATTGTTACCAATTTAAAGAGTATTTATCTACAATATTTTTGGGATATAAATAAGAGTTATTGTTATATCCAACAACATCTTCCCACCATCTTATTCCTGCTTCTAAGCGTGCTAATGCGAATTTCGGAACATCTTCATCGTGAACATAAAAAAACACATCATTTCTACCGCCTGTATCGGGAATAGGATTTCTTAAATTATCTAAATCGGGTAAAGTTTTAACTTCATTTACAAACTTAATTCTTGCTTCAAATCTTTCTAGCATCCAATTTTCAAATTCTTGAATTGTAAATCCATCTAATACGACACCTTGCCATACGCATAACTGATTGAAATTATTATTTTCCATTTTAAATATTATTTATTATTTAAATATAAAATGGGTGCAACACCCTGCACCCTTGGGTTATCTACTAATGTTAGAAATTACATTCGTTTTAATTCCTCTAAATTCTTTGTGCGCTTTTATTGTCGCATTAAATTCTACAATTGAACCTTCTTCAACTTCTGCGTGATTACTAATTAAAAAGCGTTGAGGAATTTCACCGAATTTTGAAAATAAATTACCATTATCATCAATCATTTCAAATAGCGTTGTATCTCCCCAAGCACTATTAATTTCTTTCATTAAAACGATTTTTAATTTGGCTTTATATTTTTGTCCAATAATACCGACAAATCCGCCCTCTTTAATTACGATGTCATTCTCTTTACTTTCGTGGTCTGAAAAAGCATCAAAATCTGTAACAAATCCAAGAACTGATTTTGCTCTAGTGTAAGCAACATACATTAGGTTCTTTTCTTGTAATTTTTCCCAATCTTTTTTAGCGTGTTTAGAAGGCATCAATTCGGAATGAATAATAAACACTCTGTCTGCTTCTAAACCTTTGCTCTTATGAATTGTCGATAAACAAATACCATCTGAATCATCGGAGAAAATAATTTTTAATTTTGCAATTAAATCATCACCCGTTAAGCAACCATTTGAAAGTGCTTCTAGGGTAGAAATTTTATCCTTGAAAGAAATCAATAAACTATTTTCTTCTGCTTCTTGCTCCGTGCATTTTTCTTTATTCATAATATTTTTCACCAATTTATTTTTCTCTTTATAAATTCGTGCAAAAATATTTTCACAAGAAAATTCTTCTGTTTTTCTTCGGCAGGATTCAATCATTGTAATTAATGATGCGGAAATATCAGTACCCATCACATAGGCTTTAATTCCTTGTGATAAATACTTCATACATAATGATACTAAAGGCATTGTATTTCTGCATAAAACCATATCTCCTTTTACAATATTCTTGTAAGAAAAGTTTTGGTCAATTAATCCCTTTTTTGCAGTAGGACTTGCTTCGATAGTTGGCATCAACTTCTTAGCATAGTCAATAATATCCGTACCACATCTGTAACATACAGAAAGAGGTAAAGTAATCGTATTTGGTATTTCAATTAATTTCTTAAAACTATCAGAATCCGAACCTGCAAATCCGTAAATCGCTTGTGAAGAATCACCTACGGCAATAAACCTACCTGTATTTGGTTTAATTGCTTTCTTCATCAATTCTCTCTGACAAGCATTAAGGTCTTGACATTCATCAATGAACACAATATCATACTGTACTGTCTGCAAGTTCAAATGATTAGGTAAAAACACCATATCTGTAAAGTCTGCCGTAGCTAAACAAAATGAACCGATATTTATTAATAACCAAGCACGATAACATTCGCCATTGATAGTTTCTACATTGTGTTTAATCGCTAACTCATTCAGTCTATTAACACCATTGTCTTGATTTTTCAAGTCAATTAGATTCATTCTGCCTAAATCAGATAATTTTTGAACTCGACTGAAATATGCAATCTTATCATCGATTAATTCTTTTTCAGAATCTTCAAAAATAAAATTATCGACTAAATTAATTTGTTCTAAATTAAAGTTATATTGTTTCAAATAAGTCAATTCACAATTTTCAGAATAGGATAAAATATCCTTCAACAATTTCTTGTATTTATTATTATCAATTTCTGATTTGTGTGATTTGGTTAAAGAAAAATAACCGTAGGCGTGTAATGTACGCACTTCTATATTTGTAGCACCTTTCGGCACTCTTTCAGACAACTCTTGTGCGATACTTTTATTGAAAGCAAGGAATAGCACACTCAATTCCGATGGAATTAAATTAAGGGCATTTATTAAGGTAGTTGTTTTACCACTTCCTGCTACCGCAGAAACTACTGCATTGCCATTGCCTGTCGTAATAAAATCATAAATACCTTGTTGGTAAATACTAGGTTTAAATTTGCTCATAATAATTTAATTTAAAGTAAAAGGTAAAACCTACCTTATTTGGTAATTTAATTTTTTAGCAAATAACCTTAATTAAGTCATTGTACCGATTAATTTTTTCTTGGAGAACCCTAACATAAAGTTCATAATTAAAGTTTCCATTTCTTTCCCACCATTCAATAGCATATTTTTTATTTACCCATTCAAGGTCATAAAAAAGTTCGCTAACTAAATTTTGTTTTAAAACCATATTCTGATTTACAGGAATAGCTGAATAATTAAGAATACTTGTGATAGCCATTTTGAGTATATTAATTTTAATAAAAAATTAGACAATTCACCCTGTCTATTTAGGTTGCTATATGTAAGGAATCGAACCTTAATTAACCATTCATATATTTTTAAAAAAAAGGGGGCAATAAATTACCCCCTAAATCTCTTTTTATTTCTCAATTTTTTGCAATCGGAAAACGACCACTATTTGTATTTATTAAAATAGTTACCGATTGCTTTTAATCGTTCTGCTATCCTGCAACAGAATAAGTCAAGGTTTGGCGTGATTTTTAGTCCTACACCTCTCCACAAGGATAATTGCTACACGCATCGTTCTTAATAATGTTTTTATTATCTTTCATTAACTTATCTGTTTTACAACATTCAATATCTGAAATCAATTTACTCACCATTCTATACAACCTGCGATATGTCAAAGACCGTTTAAGCATTTCTGCCGAGCGTATAAGATTAGCATTTGAATTTTCTGTTACCCCCTTTCGACTTTCAAATCGTTAGGCATAATAGGTGTGCGTTACTCTCGTAGGTTATACTACCCTCACGCTATCCGTGTAATTACTCTGTTCATCTGCCAATTAGGGCAAGTGTACGCACTTGTTTCTCCCTACATCAGTTCATTCAAAGAACGCTTTCGTTATTGAACTGATAGGACAAATGTAAGGGAATATTTGTAACCACCAAAATTATCTTTGAGAATAATGTTGAAATAATTGTTAATAACTATTCTAAACCCAATGTTTGCAAAGGATGTATATGTTGATAACTTATATAAAATATTTTGATTTTGCTAATCTTCCATACCTCGCTTGCGTAAGGTATCAGCATCGGAATAGGTTCGTATCTTGAAAGATTCTTGTGGCTTCAAACTAGCCAATTTGCCCTTAGATAAGTTCCTAACTTCATCTATGAAAGTACGCAAAATAGATGTTGATTTAAGTTGTTTCATTAACGGCAATGTGATTAAATAATCGTTTAATTTTGCGCTATCTAATGCTTGAATTAGAAGGTTCATTTGTACCTTATTCAAGGTGCTATTTTCTGCACTCAAATTATCACGTAATAACGCTAAATTATTTTTCAAATTAAGTGAAATAGCAGTTTTGTTTTCATAGTTAGAAATGGCAAAAAGTAGAAAGTTTATTTTGTTTTCTGCATCATCTTTTAACAATAAATTAATCGGAAAACTATCTTCTGAAATACCTGCTTCCGAAATTAATTTTGCCATTTCTATTTTATCATCTTCAATTTTATTCAATTCTTCTTGCCTGTCATTGTCTTGTATTTCTACTTGATTTAGTCTAAATTCAACAAGTAAATCAACATTATTTAAAATTTGCTCACGTTGTCTTACAGGAACATATTTAGTTTGTATGAATTTTGAATAATTTACTAAAACTCCATCAAGTATTCTTACAAAATCGTGTTTGTGAATATCCGTTTTCCCGTATTTCTGAACTTTATTTCTTCCGTAATCTAGTAAATGAGAAAATTCGTGTAATACCAATTCTGCTGAATAAACATTTTTATATCCAAATCGCCAATCACCTAATCTTGGTAAAACAATTTCTTTAGACATTGATTTTGCGTGTCCCCGAATATTGGTAGAAAAAACTAAATTAACTTTTTCTACTTGATTTGCCTTTAATTCTTTTTTGTATTTCAATGTTAAATCATCGATTAAATTAGCCACTTCCTGTTTGGTTAAAGGAATCGACATTGCTTTATTCATTAATACAGGTTGTGATGTAATTTGCTGAACTAAAGAGTATTCTCCCCATACTCGTTGAGATTCTTTACCTGCCAAAATACATAGTAATCCAATCTTTTTCAAATATAAGACTTCATCAACCGAACCATTTAATTCTTGATTCTCAATATCCAATACTTCTGACAACAAAATATCCATAGACATAATAAAAATGTTTTTTGTAAAATTTTTAGCTAAATTATTGATTAAAAACAATATATTTGCTTTTCAAATAAGATAAAAAATAAATTTAATATAATTATTATGAATAAAAATGTTAAAATTATACTCGGTATTGGAATCGGTGTAGGTTTAATCTATTTAGGTTATACATACTTTTTTAAACAGGAAAAAGGTGCTACTGATTCATCAAAAGAACCAATTGTTTACGACAAAAAAAGTCGTGAAGTTGTTTTAGTAGAAACTAATTAAAAAATAAAAAAAAATGGCACAAGTACAACTTAAATACCCTGCCGAGGGATTGACTTCTCCAACTTCTTGGGGTTCACAAGAAAGTATCAAAAATATGATGGCTAAAATCTATAAAAATTATGGTAGTTTCATCAGTTTTGTTGCTAAAGAATCAAATTTGCCCGAAAAAATGATTGCATCTTTTATTGCGGTTGAATCGGGTGGTAATGAAAAAGCAGGTGCAAGTGGACACATTACTCAAGGTCTTATGCAATGGAATCGAACATACGCAAAAGCTATGTTGGAAAAAGAAAAAAAGGAAGGTAGAATGACAAAAGCCGAGCAAGATAAATTAGCTTCTTACGGAATTAAATTCGATGCGAATGGTAAAACACGAGCAATTACAAATGCAGACCAATTAAAACCCGAATTAAATATCCTTATTGGTACGATGACTTTAGGTCAATTAGTAGATACTGATTGGGGTACAGAAGATGGTGAAATTAAATTAGACCGAGTTATTTCAGTATATAACGCAGGTGCTTATGGTGATACAGGTAAAAAAGCAAGGTCAAAGCAATACAAAACACCAAAAGCCTTGGCACAAGTAGTAAATCCTATAAGTAGGTCATATATTAGTAAAATTTTAGGACTTAATGGAGCATTAGATTTGAATCGTCAAATTAAAACCGCCTAAATTCATTTGTTTCACAATTCATCCATTGGCGATGCTTTGTTTTAAAACATTTGACAATTGTAAATTGCAATTTATTTCTAGATAGTGTTGCTTTAACTTTTGCAACATCATCTGATAAAACCATAATGCCATCGGTGTAATATCCGATGGTATTTTTTTGCCCTATTTTTTCAAAACACAACGAACCGAATAAATTCCACGCTTTATATCTGATATTCTCATAAATGGTGTGGTAAATACCTGTATCTTCTTCTATTACATTCAATAATTTGCCATTTTCGTAGTATTCCACCGATTTGGGTGCAATAATGCAGGAGAGAGCCATATTTCGATATATTTTTAAATCGGGATTAAGTAAAATCTTTTTATAATAGTTTTCACTAATATATCCATTCAAATAAGCAATTCTCCAATAACAATGTTTCACATCCAAATAATAAAAAGAAGTACCATTTGGAAGGGAATCAAATAATAATCTATTCGTAAAACTACTATCGTATTTTTTTTCAGTTTTATCTATTTCAAAACCCTTTAAAACTAAATGCTTATTGATTGATTTTTTAACATTCGCAAATAAACTTAATATTAGTCTAGTTTCATCTTTTTTGGTATGGGATAGTGTATTTTTTGATTCGGCTTTAGCAATTTTTTTTCCATTAATAATAAAAATTACTTCGTTCCTTTTTCTTTCAATAGTGAATGGAACTTTTCGTATAAGCAAGTTTTTTTTAAATTGCTTTAAATTTTCAAAATTTAATTCTAACATTTTAAATTGGAAGTTGTATTTTATTTAAAAGATTCACAGAAACGTGCGTATATATTTCAGTTGTTTTTGAACTACTATGTCCTGCTATTTTTTGTATAATTCGTAAATCTGTTCCATTTTCAAGAAGCGATGTAAAACAAGAATGTCTAAGACAATGAATCGAAGATGAGGAATCAATATATTTTTTATAAATTTTCTGACAACTTCCAATAGAGTAAAAATTGTTATTTTGACCATTAAAAAGATATTCTATTGGTTTGTATTTTTTGAAATATTCACGAAGAACAATTAAAACTTTTAATGATAATGGTACGACTCTATCTTTTTTGCCTTTACCATTTTTTATGTTAATTATCATTCTTTTTGAATCAATATCTTCAATCTTTAAATTAACTATTTCAGAAACTCTTAATCCAACTGAATAAGTCAAAGTTAATATAGCTTTATGTTTTAAATTACATATTATAGATAGTTGGCTCAAAATATATTCATTATCAATTACTTTTGGTAATTTCTTTTCGGAACGAGGTCTTTTAAAACTAACCTTATCGTATTTTTTTTCTAATCCATATTTATAAAGAAACCTAATTGCATTTATCACTTGATTTTGTTGGCTAATAGAAGTAAACTTATAATTATCCAAATAATTTTGAAAATCTTTAGAAGAAAGGTGAATAACTTGTCTATCTCCAATACTTTCTAAAAATCTTTTAATATGAACTAAGTAGTTTTCAGATGTTCTCGGTGAGTATTTTAAGTATATAAACTTTTGTTCGCAAATCTTTATAATTTTATAATTCATAGTTTTGATTTTTAATTAGTTAGATGGTACTTGCTTATATATAATAGTTACCTACAAGTGCTTAATTCTGTTCATTAAACAAAGTTGGTGCTTCATTATCTTTTTCTTTTCTTTTTTCTTCCACCCTCTTTAAAGAAATATTAAAATACTCTTTATTCATTTCAATACCTAAAAATCTTCTATTTGTGTTTAAACAGGCAATACCAGTTGAGCAACTTCCCATTGTATTATCTAATACATAATCTTTTTCATCTGTAAAAAGTTTTATCAGAAACTCATTTAACTCTACATTCTTTTGTGTAGGGTGCAGTTGCGGTTTAAACACGTTTGTATATTTTAATACCGTTCTTGGATAACCTGTTTTATTCATTATATATTCATTGCTTCTACTTCTTCTAGTGCCATAAACACCACTTTCATCAGGTCTTTTTACTCTCGTATTACAATCTTCTAAAGTTGGGTTGTATTTAGGTAGTTTTTTATAAAATACTAATATATTTTCGGGGCTTCTTAATGGCATTTTTTTAGCATTAAAAAATCCAACAGGCTTTGTTTTTTCCCATATCATTTCATACCTAAAATATTTTCTATAAGCATTAATCAAATCACTTGCAAAAGGTTGTTGGGCATAAAGTAAGATTATGCCATTGTCCTTTATTATTCTATCGTATTGTTCAAATAATATTTTTAAATCAAGCGTCTTATCCCATTCATTTTTATCAGTAGTTCCATACGGTAAATCACAAAAAACCATATCGACTGTTTTATCTTTTACATCTTTTAATATTTCAAGGCAATCGCCTAATCTTAAATCTATCATATACTGTATAATTTAGCGTATTCAAAAGCCCAAAGCATCCCTTGTTCTGCTGTTATTTTTATAAGCGATAATGTTATTTCTTTTTTATCAGGATATAATTCTTTTAATTTATCCCTGAAAAAATCTTCTGCTGTTATCATAATATTTTAATTTTATCAAATTAATTTTGCCAACGCTCAAAAAAGAAAAGAAAAAGGTTCAGTTCTATTAATTAAGTTTTAGCTTTTAAAGTCGCACCAGTAGGTAACACCGTGTATAGCAAATAGCCGATTAAAGTTTGTGCTAAATTTCATCGTTCGTGCTTCGGCTACTTGCCATACACAAAACGTTACCTGCAAGTACTACATTAGTTCTTCGATTAAACATTTGTGGGAGAAAATTTAAAAAGTTTTTCAATACTTTCCTTGTTCCCTCCAATCTTTCCATTTGCCGATAAAGAAGATTTTGCGGATTTACTCCAAACACATTCAAAGTCTGTGGGTGCATTATATTCACTTACAAAAACCGTATGCCCTTGATTTACTTTTTCTCTGCACCAATCCCAAAAACTCGAATGATTAAAGTCTTTTGATGTTGAATACTGTTTTGTTCCTTTATATGGAATATCACAATAAATAATACTTTCCTTTGGTATTGATAATTTAGTATAATCAACGCTTTCAAACAAGCATCCTTTAATTTTTGGGAGTTGCTTGTCAATATTATTTATCGCTTCTTTAATGTAATCTCTAACAGTTCCAATTTTTGTATTTGATTTACCAGAATACCCACCATCAAAAAACCTACCATTTGCAGAAGCCATCCATCCAATCCATCCAATCATAAAGTAATCTAATACACTTGTTCCGTTATTATATTCTGTTCTTGCTTTATCATAAAGTTCTTTTGATATTTCAGTAGGTCTTTGTCTATTTTTTACTAATCCTTGCCACATAGCAATAAGGTGTTTATTCTTATCGTTTGCTATTCGGTTTCCATCAACATCACAAATCATATTCATACCCCCTGCAAATGGTTCAACATACCATTGTTCAGGTTTTCTGTCTTTCAAAATAATCGGCAAAATCTCTTTACTAAATCGTGCCCTACTTCCCATATATTTCATACTAAAACTTTTTAAATTTTCTATTCGTTTTCAAATCAAAATTCTGCTAAATGAACCGCACCAGCAGGTAACACGTGCTATAAGCAAGTTTTGTGAAAAACAAAACCAGCCCATAGCACCATCCGTTATAAAACATATTTTTTAAAAGGTCACCACTCATACGTTCTTACTCAATCCCATAAATGAAAGAATATGAATGATAATTGGTAAAGTCCAACCATCACCAAGTAAATTACCTGCTTTTGT
>Ga0335398_10007774_pt1 | contig 12991 bp, 12 predicted proteins | sample BON03_FD_205742 | JGI IMG/M metagenome (GOLD analysis project Ga0335398, IMG submission 205742) | Freshwater microbial communities from Lake Bonney liftoff mats and glacier meltwater in Antarctica - BON-03 (spades assembly) (version 2) | ecosystem: Environmental > Aquatic > Freshwater > Ice >...
ATATATATTTATGTATAAAGATATATATATATATATATATATATATATATATTTATATACATATATATACAGCGTGTAGCGTACATACCTAGTTCACAAGCGTACAAGCACTATGGATCACAGGCCATGAAGGGTGGCATTTTTTGTGTATGGTACTATCAGTCCTTTTTATTCAAACCCAATACAACGAAACAAGACGCTAACTCCCCTAGTGTCCTCTCTCTGCATGGGGTCTTGGAGGACCTGCATTCACGGGATTTTCAAGCAATATACTCCAGCCTTTTTCGCTGTAGGCCTCCGCTGTAATCCGTGTTTCGTTTCAACCCTAATAACACACGTGTGTAAACCAAAGCACAGCAACGCGCTTTCATTCTACGCCCATATTCCCATGCGCTTCGCTGATGGCTTTTTGATCTTTGTATCGCTCGGTGTGCACATACCCACACGGTGTCGTGCATTTGCAGTCAAATCCAACATAAATCACAGTGAGTATATCTTTGAAATTGTCTGGGTCTGCAGCCTTTTCTTTCACGCCATTCAGTTCTCGCAGGAGTAATTTTTCTCTCTCGTCCCGCGGCAACTCTTTGCACGTAATGTGGTCGTCGCCCACATAAAATGGATCTGGGTTGTAGCGCAGCACCACTAAATGCCGCTGGAACTCGAATGAGGTCAGCAGATTGTTCAGGCGTGACAGCTCACATGTGCTCTGAAGACTGTGGTGTTGGTTCTCATCTACCTCTATGTAGATGGTGACCAGCTCGTCATTTTCGTGCTTCACCTGAAAATCTGGCCTATTTGCTGAGCTCTCGCAGGTGCTATCGCGATTCAGCTCTCGCTTGTCATTCACATAGTCGATGTGGTTGACATCCAGCATAATTTTGACCTTCATCTCTTTTTTCTTGTGTGCTCCAGTCTTTGGCAACTTAATCAACGCCACCCCTTTCTTGCGAAGCCAATAGTGTAGTTTCTTCTCGCAACCGTGAATTCGCGATCTCCGTTCGTCTCGTGCGCACCCGTAGCATGCACCCGCTGGTGTATAGTACTTGTTGTCCACCTTGATGTAGGTGTCGTAAAAATAATCTTGGTCAAAGCTGTCGAGATCTGCGTTAGTGAAGTCCACCTTTTGCAATAGAGCCGCTGCGAGCAATTCATTGTGTATTTCAGTGCCTGTAGCGGGTTCTTGGGAGCCTTCAATCGCCCGCCAGCAATATCCAGCTACACTGCCAGTCGATATTGCGGCACGTTTCTCGCACATGTGTACGTGGCATTTGGGACACTCCCGACAATTAATCTTCTGCCTTCCATGTATGCATATCTGAGATCCGCCACACACACGGCATATACTCCCCCGCTTATTATGGATACATATGCTACTGCCCATGCATTTGTAACAGGATGCCTTATGCTTCATATGTTGACATATATTGCTCCCCTTGCATTGAACACAATTGTGTCTATTTTTTTTATGAATGCATACACCTACACCCTGACACTCGACACAGCCGCTCCTCCGCCTATCGTGTTTACAGATTGCACTCCCGGCACATTGAACGCAAGTGAATTTTTGACATTTGTGTTTGCAAAAATTCTGAGGAGAGCATTCCTTGCAGCTTGATTTATTATTACCATGTAGACATTTCGGGGGAATGTCCGTCCTTTTAAAACCTGGGTCACAGTCACGGCATCTCCCCCTCTGCCTTTTGTGGGCACAGAAATTGTGTGGGGAGCATTCCTTGCACTTTTGCTTACAAATACCATGTGGACATTTTGGGATAATTCTCTTCTTTTTGAAGACTGGGCCGACGATCACATCAAGTGTATGGTGTGCAGTGACACTTTCATCCTGTTCACTGCGACTATTGCCTGTTGCTGTTTGCATTTCCAGTGGGTAGAAAATATGTGTTTTGTTTGCGCACTGTATAACTCTTGATAACAATCTTTGCTTGCCGTGCACTCTCCTGCTTGGCTTTTTGTTGTGTATTGGGCAGATTCATCCGCAGTTTTATTCAGATGAAATGGAGCTTCTTCCACAAATAGTTTTGCATCTGTCAAAGACAATGTACACGGGCGAATGATGCCAAATTGACAAGCAGGCATGCAAATATGTGTATTACAGACAAAAACTGCCAATTGTCGGTGAATATACCAGTTTATGCAGGATCGAGTGTGTAAATATCCAGCAGCATGCTTCACAACAGTGACTTGTTTTTGACACATCTGTTGAGAAAGGCTCCCAGAGCCTTCACTGTCTTTTCATCACCAAAACCATTCGAGCTGTCCTCACACTAGTCCTAACGGGGCACCCCTCCCCCTAAAAGGCCCTTTAGTGCGCAGGGGGCCTCTACAATGTCTCCTTTAAATAGTACATATTGCACTATATATTGGTATATTTTGCACTATTTTGGTATATTTTACAGTAAACTGTTGCGCTGGATCTGTGTATATAGCGCCCAGTGAAAAGTGTGGGATATAAAACACGCCATGTCCACCACGGCTGCAGAGGCGCAAGACCAAGCCTCGGTCCTTGCCTTTGAAACCGAGGCATCTCGTTGCGCTGAGGATAGGCGTGCACTCAGTATCGTCATATCAGACAAAACGGAGGCAAAACTATGCTGTGAGGCTGAACGCATTGCACACAATGAGTTAATTACGCTTGAACTACGCGCCGACGCCGAAAGGATGAAACTCATCATGAAAATGCGCCGTGCGACGCTCCGCGAGACATGAAAATACCAATATGACCCTGATATGAGCCATGGGAGGACTCCTACACAGCTTCTTCTTACTTTTTCGTTTTACCATTAAATACCTATATTTTCAAGCGTTTTGCTTCACTCAGTCATAATGCTGGCGTTCAAACTATGAATGGAGACTTTGCAATGGATGCGAGTAATTTCGTTTTATTTGCCACAAAAACGCAGTGTCAGTTGAAGCAAAGTTTGCAGTTCAGTCAGCTCAGGCATATGCACCGCAGTCGCGGGCCTGCTGCATGGACACCCGTGCAATCCTGTCGGCGTTCCGAGCCTCTTCATGCCATCCCTCCTTGGACGGCGCATCCACCGCAACGGCTCTCTTGTGGGCAATCTTGGCGGCCCTGGCGAGCAGCGCTGCTTCGATCTTCATGAGCTTATGCAGCTTAGCGCGCGACTCGGAAGCGACGTATTCTTTGTATTGCATGTTGCTGCGCAGCTTGTATTGAACCCGCCAGTCCGGTTCCGTGCTGACGAGGTACACCTTTTTCGATTCGATGAAGGCTGATCGGTCGAGTAGATTCGTTTGCCACGCATGTCCAACTTTTTTCGAGTGTGACTGCCCAGACCTGCATTCGTATGCGATGCGCTTGGCAGCTCGTAGCGTCTTGTTGTCCAGGAGGGTGAACTTTTTCTTTTTCCCTGGAGCCATGGTGTTTTGTTCGGTGGCGACGTCTTTCACATTCGCCTGGCCTTTTATGCATCAAATTTCCTCAAAACCGTCCAAAAAACATCAAACACGACCAAATCTAGTCCCGAAATACTCCAAAAATACGGCTCCCCCCTCTCCAGGGCAGAGGGGGTCTGAAACGGCGGAAATCACTTGGTGCAGGCGTATATCGAGATGTTGTAATCAAGCAAAAACGTTTCTACGATATTTTGAATATAGTAGGAGCAGTCCTCTGTTGTGCACTTGAGACAGCCGCGCGAGTTGCTGGCGATATTGTAGTTTGGTTCCAGACAGGCACACTCGTTTGCTGCGGCCAAGTTATCGTTGTTTTTCCCTGCGTCTTGTAGTACGTTCTTGTAATAGGCTGGGCCGCTGGTGGGGCTCGAGGGCAAAGGGTCTGTACCCACGGGTTCTTGTTTTGCATCTTGAACAACCTCCATGTCTTCTATGTCTTGCATGTCAGTCGTGTGTTCCATTGTCCCTGTGTCGCTGACAGCGACAGGGGCCTCGTGCACTCGCGCAGTACGCCAGTAGCCACACTACATGCCTTTTGTTTTGTTGACAAGACCTGACTGTCAGTGATGGTGGCATGTTGATTCATGATTGAATTCACTACCCCTCCCCCACAACATCCTGAGGACCTGCATGCAGGTTTTTTTTGAACTCTCGGGTTTTGAGTTTTTATTGACAACAAACCCATACAAGAAGACAAACTGTCTCTTGTTCTGACCTACTGAGCTAGTTTTACATGACCCCTCCCACAAACCCTAAAGGGCCATTTAGGGGGGGGGGCCCCTCCCCCCTCCCCCACAAGGGGGCCCTCCCCCCCCCGCAGGGGCCCCCTGCCCCACAAGGGGGCCCCCCCCTAAAGGGCCCTTTAGGGTTGTGGGCGCCCCTCAGGAGCCCTTTAGGGGGGCCCTTTAGCCCGCAGGGGGGGCCCTTCAGGGGGACCTCCTCTAAAAGGCCCTCTTAGGGTGTGGGGGTATGCACACGCAAGCGATGAGAAAAGGCAGATTTTTTGGACTGTGTTTTGGTTTTGCGGGCAAAGTGGCAACAGTCAACGACTTAGGGAGTGGATGATGCAAAGACTTCAAATTCAACCACTAGGAAGGTTATGCCCGGAGGGCCGTGTTCAGAGAGTTGTGACGAAATCTGGAGACCGCTTGAATTTCTCTGCTCTCGTTGGGCCAGTTGTCGAGCACGTCTTGCAAGGAAACATAACAGCCGCCATAGACACGGGTTCACGTTGTCTGGAATTTTGCATGGATGTGAAATATCCACTACCTGTGCCGACCCCTGTCTGCAAAGCGGACACCTAAAAATCCTTGTTATCAACTCATATAGCAGCGGGACCCCGGAAAAGACATGCCCACACCCTGCTAAGCGTATGCATGTAGGTGCATCGCTGATATCTAAATTTTGCAAGTCCTGTTGAGCCGCCAGGAACTGTGTCTCTTCCCGTGCCTCCGTCAAGACCCCAGTTTCAGACGGAGGCGTGTGATACGCCATCAGTCGCTCTTGCAAGAAGCTTCTGGCATCGCAATGTGTGACGCCACACAACGTGAATGCACATGTAACTTCGCTGTGTTGCTTGGAGTCTGACACGTCATAGGTCTCGAGCAAATCGCTACTCTCCAACAAGTTTGGCAGCAGTACATGCATGTGATCCTCGAGACCCCTTCAGACTTGCCTTATATATCAAAGGGGATGGGGGCTCGCCCCCACAAGGGGCCCTTTAGGGGCGCATTCCATGAGCTACACTCCAGTGAAAAACTTGTTTTGACTCCACAGACACATGCAGACATTAATGGCCACACATTCAAATCTCCAGTGAGAGGCGTAGACAATCCCCATCAATGGGCTTGATTTCCCTGGACATACAGCGATATTTCACTGTGGAGCTACAGGAAAGACTGTTTTTCAATGACTGTATTGTGTTTCCCGGGGCTGTGTCGAAAACACAGATACTGCACTTTGCAAAAAACACAACATTTGATCGCATCAGGATTCACGTGCGCGACAGCAGTGTGATCTTCTTACACATTCACCAGAAAATGCATGTCTACAACCTGGAGCACAGCCACAGCATGCGCACACTGGGCCTCACTTGTGTGGACTTGGTCCATGAGGTGAGCAATTTCATTCGCCGCGGACACTCGCTCCGCCACCCAGACTGTCTGTGTCACTCGCTGCGTGACACCATGCTCAGCACGCAACGGCAGGCGGATTATGGCCTGTGGATAGACAAAACATGTGCTCACAGCCAGAAACGTAAACGCATCGAAGTGCACGCGTGTTTCCTGCGACGGGCTGCCACCCCTAAAGGCTGCGAGGAGATCTGCCGGGAAATCGGGGCGGAGAGCATGGAAACGCAAATCACTCCCGTGGAAACGCTCAAGGATGTGCTGTTGAGATCAGACTGTTTTGTGGTGCAGCAGGACGCGCACAGTAAAAGTGTGTGGAGCATGAAATCGAGCGACGAGATTGGGTCGCACGCTGAGTTGCTGAGCTTTGTCAGAAAACACAAACTTGGCGTACACAGGGATCATTACAAACTGCAGTACAAGAATGCAGACCTGCACATAAATGCCCTGCGTTGTACGAATGACATCCTCTACCTGCGCAACGAGCAGATGCTGTATGGCAACCCGCTCAAGACCCAGACCCGCTGTGACGAAGACATACGTGTGCTCTGGCACGCGACACGCGGTAAATAAGACAGATGGGCAAACTGTATTTATTATCACTCTAAAATGCATACCTAAAAATTATCTCGAACGCCCGTTCTGGACCCGATATGGGCTTCATAGGCCTTTGGCCCGCCCACAACCATAGTTTTCCCTAGTTTTTCGATTCCTTGCCTTCGCGGCGGGACTGAGCAGCGGCGATGGCTGCTGCATTCGCGCCATCTGGCAGCGCGACAGCGGCCTTGGCAGTGTGGCAGGCTGTGATGGCGCACATCAGCGCAACGTCGTCGCTTCCATAATACATGGTGTACAAAGCCATGAATCTCCAGGTGACACCCAGGGACTCGGCGCGTTGTGTGAGGTTGTAGCGCACTCCACCCCACAAGGGGGCCCCCCCCCGCACCCCTAAAGGGCCCTTTAGGGGGGACCCCCTGCCCCACAAGGGGGCCCCTTGTGGGCGGGCTAAAGGGCCCTTTAGGGGTTGTGGGCCACAACCCCCCGCACCCCTAAAGGGCTCTTTAGGCCCGCAGCCCTGTAGGGGTGTGGCGTCCAGGGCGTCTGACTCTTCGTAGTACTTGAACATGGCGAGCACCGACTCATGCATTTTGGCCAGGTCCATGCCATGCCTCTCGAGGAGTGTTTGTACCATTGCTTCCTGCATTTCAGGGTACGCTTTTTTCGCAAGCCGCAGCTGCTCAGTGTTGCGCTCGATACGATGGATATCGTCATCCAGCTCGGCATCGTCATCCAGCTCGGCATCGTCATCCAGCTCGGCATCGTCATCCAGCTCGGCATCGTCATCCAGCTCGGCATCGTCATCCAGCTCGGCATCGCTGTCCGGCTCGGCATCGCTGTCGCTGTCATTTTTGTAGGCGGTCGCGGCCAGCATGGCGATTTGCATCATCTTGTTGTCCATAGTTTCGCCACAGTATAGGATTTCGAAGCGGGTGGCAGCTTTTTCCACATACTGCCAGAAATGGAACGCCTGCAACACTGAACCCCCGACTGACACCTTGGCATTCCCAATGCTGAACTTGAAAAACTGCAACACCTTTGACATCAGCCTCAAGAGCGCAATCTTCTTCTTGTAGTCCTCTTCCCCAGAAGAACCCTGAAGGGGCCCTGAAGGGTCTTCACCCAGGTCGGTCTTGATGGGTTCTGGGCAGACTGGCAAAGGATGAAAGGTATTTTCTTGCTCCAAGATCAAGCCCCTGAGAGTGATAGAGTCGTGATCCTTTTTGCTTGTCGCAGCAAAGCCAGCTTTCGTGTTGCACATTTCTTTGAATACCTTGATGATATCAAGGAATTGTTCTTGTTGGGTCTGCATAAAAACCCGAGTCTTGAAGTCGTCAGTACTGTCAAACGCAATTGCGTTCAGGGTGTCGAGGGTCTTCAGCAGCATTTCACCGCCATGCACCAACTCTTCTGCTGACATGTTGTCTGCAATGCGCTGGTATGTGTCTAGAGGTCCACTCTCCTTTGCGGACTGTCCCGAGTCTCCAGGAGCGGAGACGGTCTGCTGTATGGATGTAGACATTGACTTCTCACAAGCCAGATTGGCTGCAGCAGGCTCGACAGACAGGGGCACGCCGATGAGGGCATTGTCCAATGCATCGTCAGTCTCGCTGCGTGCACGCTTGCTCATGCTTTTTGTCTTCCCTGCGAGAGAAACCTAGATTACTGTCCTTTGTTGCGTGGCTCGTTATATATGTTTGGTGTGTGCACGCGCGCAGATTTTATGTGCTAATCACAAGTGTCCATCTGTCCGCATTCACTACACGCCTCGTTCGATCACAGAATTTGACTGTTTCTGATACGTTTTTTTGATTTAAGAAGGGTTACAAAGAGGGCATCAGAGCGTGGACCTGGCCATCTCTGAACTCACATAGCTCAGAATCACTTGCATGTATTCCATTGCGGGTAGGACCTCTGAAATTTTAGATAGAGGTATCGAAGGACCTCTGAATTTTAGATAGAGGTATCGAAGGACCTCTGAATTTTTAGATAGAGGTATCGAAGGACCTCTGGATAGAAATCCGGGCGTGTAGCAGCAACAAACATTGTCTTTGTGCACTCAGTTGAGCGCAACGAAGCCAACTCGCCAAACAGAGCCGGGAGACGCGATAGGGCGCACTGGTGGATGACCAGTTTCGTGAGCGAGGTGAGCGAGACAATGGGCACTGGCAGATGACGCACGGCCCGGAGCGCGTGCAAACACAGAGAGGTCAGGCTCGAATGCAACGCGACAATATACAGCAATGATTTTGTAGCAAATTGCTTTTATAACTGCACACCGTAGTCTAGAGCCCTTGTCAGTGGGTCGATTTGCTCAAATCCATGTGAATCTGAGCAGACGAATTTTCACGCTATTCCCTGTATTTAGGGCTATTTGCGGCAATTGTTTTTATAAAAGACGACGAGTCTGCTCGTGAAACCTACCGAGCAACATGGCACGCTCCAAAATGCCGGCTGCACCCGATCTCGGAAAACATACGTCTGGCAGGAAACCCACTTCCTCCAAGGCATCTCTGCAACAAGCAGGCGCTTTCAAGAGGAACCTGCCGACCCCGAAAGACCCTGCAGGGTCGTCTGGGACCGCTTTACTGTTGTCGTCGTCCATCGCAACCTCGTCTGCTCTCACAGGCCCTGCAGAGGCGAAAAAAGGCGTGCGTGCTAAGGGGTCATTTTCTCCTCAAGAACTTCTGCAGCGGGGACAGAATGCGTACAGGGAATCGCGCCGCTCTTTACTCGTGGCGCAAAGCCGACTGTGCTACAAAAAATGGCGCTTGTACATTTATTTGCTGCAGGAAGAAGCGATTGAAGGTGTCGAAGAATCGTCTTGCAGGCTCCAGCTTGCCTACAGGACGGCGTATCGCATCTGGTTGGTCAGTGAGCGGAACTTATGGTCGAAACAACGCAAGAAATTCCGCTTCCTCCTGGGAGTCGATCAGCAGAACTTGTTCCAAGATCACGACAATACTTGCGAGATGCCCTTACAAAGCAATGTACAAGCGTAAGCCCCCTCCCCCCTCAACCCCTAAAGGGCCCTTTAGCCCCCCCCCCCCCCCCCAAGGGGGCCCCTTGGGGGGGGGGCCCCGGGGGGGGCCCCCAACCCCCCCCCGGGGCCCCCCCCCCCCCAAGGGGGCCCCCTGGGGGGGGCTAAAGGGCCCTTTAGGGGGGGCCTCTGCGGGGGGGGGGAGGGGGGCCCTCTGCATCTGGGCAAAAAAATAGTCCGTATCTCAGAAGGGCGCTAGAGGCAGGTCCATGCACTTGATAACTGGCAGGTGCTGTGGGTAGAAGGTGTCGATCCGCATAGAGCAATATAATATAGCTTTTTTGCCTCTTTAGAGGACACCCTGTAGTCATGTTTTGATCCATAATAAAAAGCAAAATATATACAAGGAAGTGATTGTCGTTTTTCAAAAGAGACTCACACCCGGTTGATCTGCTGTTCTCGAGGGACCGTGGGGGTAAAGGCGTGGGTTTGTGTGGTGGATATGAACATGGACATGGACAATCGGCCTAGCTGGGAAGACTCGCAGTATCGGTGTCAGATTTGTATGCAGATCCTCTCGAACGAGCTTACATCGGACATGTGTCCACAGGTCGTGTGCGACAACATCCATACCGTGTGCAAGAAATGCACCGAGGTCATCCGTCGCGACCAGGCACCAAAATGCCCGCAGTGCCGACTCTTGTTAAGAAAGGATGATGTCGCAAACCGAGACGTGATTTTCTTGCTTTCTATTGCTGCAATGCGCTGCGGAGCGTGCGACAGCCAAGTCGAAATGTCGTGCGCGACCGCCCAGAAACACTCGAAAGAATGTAGTGAGAATCACATCACCTGTCCGCTTCTCAACAATGATATGATACTGTCACAGTGCACCCAGAGCATGAGTGTAAGCACGCTGTGGGAACACTGCCAACAGTTTCACGCCAGTGGGCAATCGCATGGCGTGAGCGTCGTCAATGCCGTACCTTGCGAGAACAATCTGTGGACCGCCATGCTGACAATTTCAGTGACATTTGAACGGAACCACTACTCGTTTTTTACCATTACGACACCACACAACAAATACAACATGTGTCTGCATATGTCCAAGGACATGTCAGATGCGGTGCGCACTGATCCCAAAATCGCAATATGTGTGCGCCGGTTCTTCCCGGAAACTGAATTGACGTTTCACCGTAAAATCATATCGGTGGAAATCGGCAGTATGTGTGGGATTCTGCTGCCGATTCCCGCGGTGGTATCCTCGTATGAAGACATTACCAGTCTCAAAAAACTCGACACACAAGCCCGTATGCAAAAAATCATCGAACTTCCGACGTCGCTACTGCTGCAAATGCTGCAGTACGACGACACGGACACCGTCGAGGTCGTCAATGCTACCAGCACACTCTTGCCAGAGGCAAGGACAGCTGCGCGTGGTATAGTCACTAGGCTCAAAGTTGCTGTTTCCGTGCAGTTTTGGTTCGAGGAGCGCGCAAAAACACTCCCCGACGAACCCGAGCACGCTCCCTGACAGGCATGTCGGCGCGCTTTACCTCTGTCCCGGATGGGCCTTTAGGGTCTCTTTAGGAACCCCTTGTTTAGGGGGTGTCTTTGAAAACATCTCCTCATCTGTAGAGACTGTCTTGAACCCCCCCCCGCAGGGGCCCCCTGCGGGCTAAAGGGCCCCGCCCACAAGGGGCCCCTTGTGGGGGAGGGGCGCCCACAACCCTAAAGGGCCCTTTAGCCCGCAGGGGGCCCCTGCGGGGGGAGGGGCCCCCTTGTGGGGGAAGGCGGACACGCATCACACATAAATGCAAGTCGCGCATCAATGCTTAGCAGAGTCTGGAACCAGGTGAAGCGATTCTCATAATATGCTTCTAGGAGGTGATTGGGAGGACCCTGTAGACAGCCAGTACAGACAAGTCGATTGTATTGCACATTCGTTTATTGAGATATTTGCGAAAAATAAAATTCAAGCACCATGCTCTGGTGTTGCACAAATGTGCTCCTGTTTGTCAATAACACCCAATGTACACAAAAACTGCACACCACCATCACACATGGACTCGGTACATCTGTAAAGGCGTTTTTGCGCTACAATGCGGCGAGCCCTAAAAGGACCCCCTAAAGGGCCCTTTAGGGGGGGGGCCTAAAGGGCCCTTTAGGGTTGTGGGGCAGGGAAAAGTGATCATGCCCCGGTGTCATCCTTGAGTGTGCTATTTGCAAGATGTGTGGCGCCGCTGTGCAGAGACGGCAAAAGCCGCATGCTTCATTTAAGCGGCTGAGCCCTCAAAGGACCCTGCCCACAACCCTCAAGGGCCCTGTAGCCCTTGTGGGGGCAGGGAAAGTGACCATGGCCGGGTGTCGTCCTTCTGTGAGATATTTCCGAGGAGACGCTGCACAATGTGCGTGGCACCGCTGTGCAGCGAGGGGCAAAAGACGCATGCTTCAATGATGCGGCGGAGCATGTCGGATGGCAATGCCGCGTAACTGCAGACAGACGTGCCACTGGCGTTTTCGGTGCCATTCAAGCGGGGATGTGTCCCCATGCAAAATGCCAGCGTAAACAGAAGCGCCAAGGCGTGGAAAACACCGACTTGTTCATCGCGATTGAGACGCAAGCGCGTGGGTAATGGGACGAAGCGACGGGTGTCCAGTGCATGACCCAGAGCACCAGGGATCAAGGTAAGGGTTGTCACACTGTTGAGATGAAATGCTGTAACGTGGTGCACCGCAGTGCCAAAGCTGTAGATCTTTCCATACGCATCCACCAAAAACGTGTGAGCATTGCCAGCAGAGGCACCAATGATAGACAGGTCAGCAAAATGCCCGGGTTCAATACAGGTTGGCACAAGTGTGTTGTCAACATGAGCAAACTCGTCGTTCGGCGTGTGTCCGAGGGCACGGTGTGCGCCTATGCCGCAAGTGTAGACCCTCCCTCCCTGCGTCAAAAAAACGGTATGATTGTCGCCGCAGGTCGCGTAAACAACCTGTTCGTCGCCAAATGCGTTGTCAAGCGACACCTGCTGCGGCAAATAAAAATCCTCACGTCCTCCAAGACCCAACTGACCGTCGCCACCTACTCCCCAGACCCAGGGCCTGCCAACGCTCATTACGGCCACTGTGTGATTTTTGCCGGTTGCAATCATGACAGCCGTGCTTCCAGCAAACAGAGCACTACCCTGAATAAAAGCTCGTCGGTCGACGTGCTTGGGCAGCGAAACACGCGGTGAATAAAGCTGGTCTGTGTATGCATATATGCCCAGACGTCCGTGTGTCGCATAGCCCCAACTGAAAACGCCCCCTGCTGCCCCCAGAGCAACACTAAAACGCTCTCCTGCGGCGATCATGACAATGTTGCACGGACCCGCACTGTTAGACGGCATAACGACTGGTCTCAGTGTACATTCCTGATTTACACTCAGACCACAGCCAAGCTGACCATGCTCCCCGTCTCCACAAGTCCAGATGTTTCCTGGCGCTGTGAGCACCATTGTATGATTTGCCCCACAGGCCACCATTCTCACTAGAGCACCGCCAAAAACGCTCGAGTCGATTCGTAGGGCGGAAAGACTACTCTGATACACTCCATGACCGAGCTGCCCATAGCTGCCTGCACCCCAACTCCATAATTTGCCGCGCCTGGTTATGCAGACCGTATGCTCTCCCCCAGCTGCCAGCATGACAGCCGGATCGTACAAGGTATCGCCAACATCGACCAATCGCGGTTGCTGCTGATGATATCGGCCTCCAATCCCGAGCTGTCCGGCATCGCCAGCGCCAAAAGCCCACACTTGACCCGAGCGCGTGACAATCGCCGTAAAGTCGCGGCCACATGCCACCGCCATGTGGCGTGAAAACACCTAAAAACAATATTTTTTGGGTTTTT
>Ga0335398_10007778_pt1 | contig 12982 bp, 14 predicted proteins | sample BON03_FD_205742 | JGI IMG/M metagenome (GOLD analysis project Ga0335398, IMG submission 205742) | Freshwater microbial communities from Lake Bonney liftoff mats and glacier meltwater in Antarctica - BON-03 (spades assembly) (version 2) | ecosystem: Environmental > Aquatic > Freshwater > Ice >...
CGAGGCAGGGCGGGAGGGCTGTTGACGCATGACTGGCTTGCTTGTATGAGAGCTAGGGGGAAGGGAGGGAGGGAGGGAGGGAGTGAGTGAGTGAGGGAGTGTCAGGTGTCAGGGGGAAGCTTATGACGGTCCCGGGCGACTGCCTATTGCTAGCGAGCTAGGCACAAGAGTCACTTGGTTGTCTTTTTGGTTGCTGGCGCGATTTTTGGATGCTGGCGCGTGACACAAGCATGAGCCAAACACTCAACTCAGTCCAAACAACATAAAAACACACAGCACACACACAGCCATCAAGCCGGCCAATGCTGCGTTCCCTTGTTGCCAAGACCGCCGCCCGCGTCCTCTTGCGCCCCCGCCGTCCCATCATGCCGTCCCTCCCCTCCGCCTCCCTCCCCTCGACCACCTGCTCCTTCGCCACGTCGACGGCCTCGCATCACCCCCCCGACACCACTCCCAGCTGGCCTCCGGCGCACATGCTGCAGGAATCTGATTCGGGTGCCCGCCTGTTGGAAAAGTTGCCGGCGCCTGCGTACCCGCACTTGGCCAAGGAGCGCCCTTACCTCATGGAACCCATTGAACTTGCTCCGCCCGGTGCAGCCAAGAGTAAAATCCTGTATGAGGTGACCTTGGAGATTGACGAGGACATTGTCGAGGCGTATTTGGCTTGGATTCGCGCGGGGCATATTCAGGAGGTGATGGCGTTGCCTGGGTTTGTGGGCTGGCAAATGTCAGTCTCGGAGGACGGCGAGGCCAAGACGACGGGGGCGCAGGGCCAGAAACGCGTGGTGTTTGTGGAGCAGTATGAGGTGGCGTCGCGTAAGGCGTTGGAGGAGTATTTCACCAAGTACGCCCAAGGGATTCGTGACGACCATACGCGGATGTGGGATGGGAAGTTTGCGGCTTCTCGTCGCATTCTGCATCGGTTTGGGCAGCAGACGGAGACGGAGGCGCAGCTCTGGAAGCAGCGGGATGCCAAGAACGCCTTTCGGTTGCAGAATCTGCAGCAACAACTTGACCAGATGCCCCGCTTTACGGCCGAGGGGTTGAAGCTCCAAGCTTTGCCGGCCCCGCTCTGGGAGAAGCTGCAGGCGTTCTACAAGGCGCACTGGCACGAGTCCGTCGAAGACCGATTGGACCCTACGGAGATCTCGATCAATACCTGGGTGGCCCCGACGCTCCGCCTTGACCTCCCCCCCGCCCTGGCCGCCGAGGTGGTGGCCACGTTGAAGCCTATCTTGGAGGAGTGGAGCGGCATCCCTGAGTTGGAATCCACTGGTATCAGTGGAATCCGCACGTATCTCCCCGGGGCTACGATTGCAGAGCATGTTGACATGGCCACGACCAATGTCATCTCGGCTCTTATCAATGTGGACCAGGAAGTGGCCGAGCCTTGGCCGTTTGAGATGAAGGACCATGCGGGCAAGTTGCACTCGCTGCATATGAAGCCGGGCGAGGTGGTGATCTATGAATCTGCCACGTGCGCGCACCAACGTTCCCGACCTCTCCCTGCAGGGGGCCATTACACCAATTTGTTCATGCGCTTCAAGCCCAAGGGCTGGACGTTTAATTACTAAGTCAGCTGTCGTATTTCTTTGTTGTTGTTATTATCTTTGAGGAGGGGAGACCATAATGACGTGCATGTACCATGTACTGAGCGCGTCTGGAGGAAGCGAGAGGAGAAGGAGGAGATTATGTGAGCTGTGCAGCAGCAGCAGCAGCACCAGCAGCGCCAGCAGCAGGAGCAGCAGCGACACCAGACGGAAGAGGAAGTGGAAGAAGAGAAGAACGAATCGAGCGGGGTCGGGCTAGGACATCAGAGTGCAAGGTTCCGAAAAAGGAGGAGAAGAGGGAGGAAAGGTGAAGAGATTGCAGACTTTACTAGTCCTTTTTGTAAATTGTCTGTTTTGTATGATTGTTTGTAGAGCATGTACCCTTTGTTTTTTGTTCGTTAAATTTGTGCAGTGAGATAAGTCGAGACTGAGAAGAGTAGCCAGCAAAATGCCTGCGAGACGACTATTACCACCAGCAGCAGCAGCAGCAGCAGCAGTCGTCAACCATTTAGTCACTTAGCTTGTGTTTAATCATAGTTATAACATACTGTTTTATTTCTTTGTGTCCAAAAATAGCATCGTCCCAGGGCATTGGCAAATGAGCTGGGAATGCACGACATAAAACAAATACAAAAACAAACTTGTCAAGCAGAAACGCGAGAAAGGCAAGCCAAGTTTAGCTAGTTGAAAGGTCTCCAAACGGGCTGGATTTCTTCTTTGCTTTCACAAACCAACACACAAACTCGCTTTGCTTTTTTGTTTATATGATCCGGCTGGGCAGAATATAGGTAGGTAGGTTCTTTTTTGTTCTCTTCTCAAACACACATGGACTCTCCCCCTTTCCTCCTTGCGAGTCCCTTCCCCCCTTTCTCTCTCTCTCTCTCTCTCTCTCTTTCTTTCTGAATCATGCCTCTCTTTCTCTCTCTATCTTCGCGTGCGCGCGCCTTGCTTCTCCCGCATTCCCGTCTAGCTTGTAGTGCGCCCTCTTTAAGAGGTTCTTTTTTTTGGTTGCTGCTGGGAAGAGTCCCTCTTCTGATTCTTCTCCCCTTCCTCCTTTACCCCCACGATCACTTCGCGACATTTAAATAAAACAACATCACGATGCCCCCCAAGCGAGAAAGGCATGCCCGCACTTCCCCTCTCCCAACCCCTTCTTTTTCTCCCCCAGCTTGAGCACCGACAAAACGCGCTTAGCTTACTCTTTCTGCTTCTTCTTGAGGGGCGCATCCTCGTCCTCCTGCTCCTCGTCCTCATCCTCCTCCTCCTCCTCCTCCTCTTCCTCCTCCTCCCCGCCTTGAGCGGCGCTCTCGCCCTCCTCGTCACCCCCCTCGTCCTCCTCCTCATCCTCCTCATCGTCGTCATCGTTGTCGCCGCCGCCGCTCGCCTTTTCACCGCCGGCGTCCTCACCGTCCGAGTCCGAGTCCGAGTCCGAGTCCGAGTCCTGTGAAAGGTGAAAAGAGGAAGGCGCAAGTGAGAAAAGCGGTTGTCGCAGGGATTTCCATTTATTTGCAATTTTGGCGCGCCAATCGCTTCGCCCTTTCCACCGGAGTTTCCCGTCGCATCTTACCTCATCCTCGTCGCTGCTGCCGTCGTCGTTTCCTTCGCCGTCCTCGTTCTCCTCCTCCTCGCCCTCCACGTAGTCGTCGTCCTGTGGTTTTGGTTGAAGTAAAGAAAAGGGGAGGAGAGTGAGCGGCTTTACACGCGAAATTGATGCACCATTTCCTTTCTGACACGAGCCTCCTGCTTGACACTGCCCCGCTGTGACATCTTATCCTCATCTCCCTTGCCTTGGCCAGTCCCGCCACACCTCGCCACACCACACACACGCACGCACGCGCTGCGCCCCCGCTCCCGGGGCATGCGGGAAATTCTTTGTTTTGCGCTACTACTTACATCCTCGTCGCTGTCGTCCTCGTCCTCTTCCACCACGTTCTTGGGCTTTTCCTCGTCGCTCTGTTGGTTTCAAGTAGGGGGGAGTGTGGGGACAGTGAGTGCGTAGTCTTGCTGGCATCCTAACCCCGCCGACCCTCTTTCTCCCGTCGTCATCAAATCAGAGGGCAAGAAGCCCCTTGGTTCGTTCATACAAACTTACCATGATTTTAGTGAAAAAGGGGCCTGAAGGAGCTAGAAATGCCTCTGAGCCGCGCGGGTCTTGACGCCTGTGTGTAGTGGGGACGAGGGGGTGATAAGTGTCTTTGCGGAAGGGCCGAATTTGCTTGCTTCCTTTGCTTCGTGTTGTTGAGGTCAACGAGAGAAATCAAAAACGCGCGCGGAGAGCGAGGAGGAGGGAGCCCTGTGTCTTTGCCCTCCGTTTTCGGACAAAAGCAGCCAAACCAAATAGCACGCTCACGGTGTCAAGGCGCTATGCAATGCTAAGCGGGTGTTGGCATCTATCGACCAAGGATGCGGCAACCAAAGAGACACAGACAGAGAGGAGGAATACGGCAAGACGGCAAGACGAGGGAGTTTTCATTATCCCGTCAAGCCGTCAAGCCGACAAGACTAAATTTCTTCCGCGAAGGCTTGGAAAGTTTTCTTGGGGGCGGATTGTAGGACAGGACCTAAGAATCAAAACTTGTTGAATTTTGCTGGTCCTAAAATGAATCAAGTACCCATCTTCGCGCCGAGAGTGTAACTAGTGGCATCAGGCCACTCGCTTCCATGACGCTTTCCCTAAGAGCCCTGGAATGCCGGCCCCTTTCAGCGTCAAAATTGGTGGGCAAAATGGCCTCGATAAGACCTCGGCGCGGGAAACGGGTTTCAGTTCCCTCCTAAAGAGCAGCAGAAATCTGTAGTATATGCTTTAGTACGAAAATTTACAAATGGACAAAATCAGTGAAGCAAATGCAAATAAATCTCGGGCGCAGGACAAGTCCTGAACGATGCAGTTCGTAATGTATTGATTAAACAGCGTATTTCTCGCACTTGTGTGAATCAACTTCTTATTTCCTATCAAAATGTTGAGGAATCTAAAAGGGAGAAGCTGGACAAAAATACACACGCGTCTTCACAAAAGGGTTTTCGAAAGGCAAGTGATCTCTCAAGGCTTTCTACCGTGGTCCAGCGGCGGGAGCAATGCACACCCGGCCGACATTTGTGTGCTCGTTTACAATAAATCAGAAAAGTATGCGCAATCGACAGGGAAAAAATCTTTCGTTTCACACAAGGTGGATGCGCATGTCCAGGTGTGGGAGGGAGGGAGGAAGGGAGTGCAAGGCGCAAAGCCCATTCGCGAGGGTTGTGTATGTATGTAAATAAAAGCCTCTAGGACGAGAAGAGAGCAAGTCCATGCAAGACTTCATCTGCATCCATCCGGCTAAGGCGCAAAGCCCATTCGCGAGGGTTGTGTATGTATGTAAATAAAAGCCTCTAGGACGAGAAGAGAGCCAAGTCCATGCAAGACTACATCTGCATCCATCCGGCTATCTCTTTAATTCTTAGCACTCTGACGCGCGATCATACATCGATCCCCCCGCATGAGCGCGCGGGATTTTTTGTAGTGCACTCGACCTGATTCTGGCCGCACGTTCAGAAAAGGGGGGGAATCCCAATATTAGTTGCTTGTTGAGGCCTGTCTGTCTAAGAAAAGACACGCCAAAAGCCCATTTCCTCGGGAAGGGTTCAAAAAGTTAGGAGCGGGGAGCGTCCACATCAAACTTCTTGCGTAGTCTCAGTCTGTTTGAGCGCGAGGCGAGGCGCAAATCAACAACGGTCACGGCCGACGCTCCCGTCGATTTTCCCGAGTGCCGGCACTTGGTTCCTCGAGCCTCGTTTTTCTCCTTGTCGCTTGGGAAGCACATGCTCATGGACACCGTCACAACTATCAGAATCGGGGCGACATTTTCATGTGCGGGAGCTGCCCCTGCAAGGTAGCCAGAAAGTTTGCCCTTTTGAGATTGCACGGAGGCATCACCTATTTTGTCCGTTGCGAGCAAAGTTTTCGACGGAAGGCCCATAAATTTGTATGTCCCGTCTTCGCTCCTCTCCGCATGGAGTTGAGTGTCTAGTTTTTGTTTTTCTCCTCGTTTGCCCCTCCATCTTACGGATTTCCTCCCCTCCCCGGGGGCATATTCTCCGTGGGTTGGTTGACTCGGGCATTTACGACACACAACAACGGCGAGCGCCCTTCATCACAGCGTCCACCACAGCGCCTGCTTACTTCCGGCGCAGGTGTTAACAGCGCCCACTTGAGGTTCAGCACCTACCACAGCGCCCATTTCTTCAATTCAAATAACAGCCAAGGTCGCTCGGGTCCGCTATTCCAAGGCCAAGGCCTTCACGGCGTGCTTTGGCAACATCAACACCGAGGAGGACGAGGGAGATGACCGAGACATCGATCTCTGTCAGTGGGAGGCTCACTTAAGGTTTGTCGCGGATAATTTTGTCGGAAATGCGAGTATTGAATTTCGACAAAGACTTTCGATTCTTCCATTTATTTCTATTTTTCAATTTAATTAGATTTGATTTAATTTTTATTTTCATCTATTTTTTATTTTTATTTTATTTTTTAATCACTCTCTTTCTCTACCTTCCCCTCGTACTTGTATTCGGTAATTTTCATATACGCACGTAAGAATTGGAGTTGTTTTCATAAAACCCCACTCTTTGTATGCTCTTCCTCTGTCTTGCTCTCCCTCGCTAGTTTTATAAAAGTCAAGTTAATATCTTGCTCTCTTGTTCTCTCCCTTGGACTCTCTCTCATGCATACAAGCGTCTTATCTCGGTCTTCTTCTTCATTCTCTCATTTTGCTGGTCTTCCCCCCTCCCTCTCTCCCTTTATCCCTCCCTCCCTCCCTCCTACACGCGCCCAGGTCTTTGACTGCTCCAACGACCCGGCAACGGATGCCCCCCTGGGACTCTCCACTTTTGCGTGCAGCTATGCCGACGGGCAGGGTTCCAATTTTCGCATCGGTGTTTGCAATGGGAATATTGTAATCGATGGCAGTGCGCTGTACGTGGCCTTCACCATGGACCGCAAGTAAGTGCTGGGGTGTGTGAGAGTGGATGGATGCCTATGCTCGTTTCAGTCACTGACTTTTACATTGCCCGCTTCGTACCAACAAACAGCGATGTGCCCGAAGACCAGTTTTCCCCGAGCCAAGCCAACTTCCCTGCCATAGTGGGCAGCACCGGTCTTTTCCCTCGAAATCCTGTGAAATACGATGACATTGCCTTTGCGAACGTACGTACACACATGGTTGTCTCTCTTCTCGCTCGTCCGCATTTATTGATCCATCCCTAACACACGCATTCACAGAGCACCTCCACGGATTTTCCCGTGAGTTTCACGCTCACCTATAAGGGTGGCAAGCAGTACGACCCCATGACACCCGTCCAGCTCAAGTAAAGGGTGCGGAAACGCGTGCGCTGATCTCCGATCTATGCTGTGTGTTCTTCGATGTGAAAGGGGCCTTTTATGTATCTGTGTTCGTGTGCTTGTTTGGGTCGGCGCCTCGGCCCGTGATTCCATTTCTTGTGTGTTTGTGTCAATTAAGTGCCAGTTACCTAGTGTGTTTCTGCCTATCCATGAAGTGGGCTTACTTAATATGTGTGATTGTCTTGTGTGTGAACTGACCGCGACGCACCGTGGTGTCTGTATTTCTTTTCAAACAGTCGGAGCTCGAAAAGCTGTAAAAGGCACTACAGTAGTCCCGCTCCGTCCATTTTCTTTTCATTTAATTTTTACGGCCGTCAATTTGTTTCATTCCCGTCAATCTTTTTCATTGCACATGCATGAGAAGAAAAAAGAGACAAAGACGAGAAAAGGGCATATGTGCACTGTTTGTTTCTTCTTCTTCCCTTACCCCCCTTCTCCACCCTGGGAATCCTTTAGCACCCGCAATTGGGCTCTCTAGCCTCCACCTTCCTGCACACTATCGAATTTCGAAGACTTGTACTCACCGCTAACATCATCAAAAGGCTCAAAATGTTTGCAATGTGCTGGGAAGGTCGCATTCCTATGTACTTTCACCGCCCCTCCCTTTCTTGCTTATTTACTTTGAGGACTCAGAAGCCAACACCCCAACCGCTAGTAGCATCGATTGCAAATGATTCAACCTACACATCGATGGCATCGATACAACAATACATTTCTGTGGCCTGCTCCTGGCACACCGTTTACCAACAACCTCCTGCCTCTCCCTTTAGGAAGTCCCTTGGAATGCATGTACCTGTCGTTTTCTCGGTCAACGAAACAAACCAGCTATACCGTACCTGATGGCTTAGAATGATGACAGCGAGATTCACGTGTACCGAAGGTATAATGGAAAACGGTGATAGGGGTCCCTTCTACGTACAGCCAAAGGGCAGCACACCCAGCGAACTCTACGTCCCGGCAGACCTGCGATGACGATGATGGAACGCGCCGTCATCAGGTCCGCCCATGTTTTTGCTTGACTGCACTCTGCCTTGCACTCACACCTTCCTCCCTACCTATACAACAGGACTACAGACGTGCTCCGGAGAGGCGAGACCGCACAGGCAAGGGCAAGGACAGCAGAGAATGGTAAGTGTGCGAAACTCATGACTGCTTGCCGTGCCCATCATCGCCAATTCCAGACGGGGCTGCCATGCAACACTGCCGTGCCCATCCCTGCCCCGCCCAAGCTCATGCACATGCCATCACACATACACACACATCCCTCCACACGCTCTTCAAGATTCGCTTCTTGCTGCTGCAAAACCGGCAGGGCAAGACGCGGCTGTCCAAGTGGTATGTGCCTCCGCCCACCGAGTCTGAGAAGTTCCGTCTCGAGGCCGACGTGCACAAGCTGATTGTGAGCCGGGACCGCAAGTACACCAACTTTGTGGAGTACCAGAGCTACAAGCTCGTCTACCGGCGGTACGCGGGCTTATACTTCTCCCTGGGTGTGGACGTGACGGACAACGAGCTCGCCTACCTCGAGTCCATCCACCTCTTCGTGGAGCTCCTGGACGAATTCTTCCGCAACGTCTGCGAGCTCGACATTGTCTTCAATTTCAATAAGGTTAGGAAGAGAAAAGGAAAGAGGATGCACAAAGCAGCGTGGTTGGGTGTGTATTAGCTGGGTATGGCTTGATTGTGCGGCCGGGCTTCGTCCTTGCCTGCGTCTCGTCATCTCCCGACACCACGCACGCACACACTAACCCCTGCACAAACACTTACAGGTGTACTCCATTTTGGACGAGTTCATCTTGGCGGGCGAGATCCAAGAGACGAGCAAGCGGGAAATCTTGGAGCGGATTCGGGACATGCAGGCCTACGAAAAGGCCTCGGAAAAGTGAGAGCCTGCGGACAAGAAAGGGAAAACATGAATTCAAAAAAGTAACAGCAAAACGGGAAAAGAGAAGATAGAGGAACGCCTGCATGCAACCGCCCCATTTTTGTAAAAAGGATCTAATGATGTCTGTGAAGCAAGAAGCCTTCTGTTGTGCATCAACCGAGGTGGCTAAAATATGAATCTAATTATTTGGTTTGTTCTTTTGGGTTGTTCGCTTCACAGCCCGCCCGCTGGGGACATTGGAGGTCTCCGGTGTCTCTCTTTTCACACGCAAAATACTGCTTTGTCTTGTTTCTACTTTAACGCTAATCCTCACCCGAATCTTCATCGTCGTCGTCACCCTCTTCCTCCTCCTCTTCCCCCTCTTCCTCGCTGCTCTCTCCCACTAGACCCTCCACCTCGTCCTCTTCCTCCTCCTCCTCACCCTCCTCGTCACTATCCCTGTCTACATACATCTCCACGGCCGCCTTGTCCTTGTCTTGCAGCGCTTGTTGGTGGCCGCTGCCATGCTTGGAAATCTGCGAGAGCATCAAATCCAGACGGCCCGACAGACCCAGGAGGCGGGGCAGCACGGCCACGCGCCGAGTGGCAAGCTTGTGCAAGCCCGCCAACCGCTGGTCCAGGCCGGGCACGCTGACTAGGTAGCTGGTGTGGTGGAGAAGTAGGAAGCGGACCCATGGGCAGAGCGTGGCAGCGCGATTGGGGCGCTTTTCCAGCTTCCGTACCAAGGTGTCCACAAGCGGAAGCGTAAGCGGCGCGGAGAGCAGCTGGATCGTGTTGGAGATGACGTGCGTGTCATGCACACCTAGACATTGCTCCAGCAGATCCTCGTCGCCCGATTTGAGCGCTTGGCTCAACACCGTGACCAAGGAGTCGGCCTTGGGGCCTGCCCGCCGACCCCCCGCCCCTTCTGTCACCGCCCCTTCGTGCCCTCTGCCCCCTCCGCCAGCGCCTTGCTCTAGGCCCTCCGCCATGGCCTGCAACCGCCGGCCAATCGTCTCGGCGTCCTCCTCCTCCTCGCTGTAGGCGCTGGTCCGACTCGTGGTGGCCAGCTCTCGGCCCTCGCTGTTGCTGAGGCCGCTGCTGCCATCGGTAGCCACCTTCTTGGAGGCCGGGTCCTGCGCGTCCAGAGCCTTGACCTCCTTCCGTTTCCTCTTCGTGCCCGCCGCTGCCTCGTCCTCCCCCGCCAACCCGCCGTCTTCCCTGCTGCCCCCCAGCACCACCTTGGGCAGCAACTCGCCCATTCCTCTGCCCGTGGCGAAGCTAAAGGTCTCGAACGACGGCGCGCTTTCCGAGCCGCGCACCAAAGCCACCCGCCAGGCCAAAGGCCCTCCCTCCCCGTCCCAAGGCAAAAAGCACGCCGTCAGCGCCGAGAGGTTCTCGTTCTCTTTCTTCCCTCCCACCGTCACCACGCGCACGCTCGTTGGTGGACCCGCTGCTGGTGTTGCTGCTGTTTCCCCCGTGCCGTCCGCGGCATCGCTGCTGGCGGCCTGCGACGGCAACCAGCTTTGCCGAAGCACTCGGACACTGCCCGTGTCGCAGCACGCAAGAACCGTAAACACAATCGCTGCGTCCGTCTCCGCCGACACCGGCTCGGCCCGCAAGGCCAGCGAGGTGGGGCAGCCATCCAAAGACAGCGTGGCCACCGCCTCCCGGTTCTCCTTCTTGCCGCGACAGTCAAACACATTCACGTGCCGGGCGCCTTCCGAGGCGGTGGCTAAGAACTCTCCGTCCTCCGAAAACGCCATGCGCGTCACGGCGGCCGCGTGCCCCGAGGAGATCTTCTTCCGCCGGTCCCCGCTCGCCACGTCCAGCAAGTGGATGCGCGTCCGGGCCACTGCCAAGGTAGCGCTCTCGGCCGGATCCAAGGCCAGTGCCGAAGCCCCGTGCTTGTCCCCCGGGATGCGCCGACTGCACTCGCCCGTGCGCAAGTCCCACTCCAGCACGTCCGCGTCCCCCGCGCCCGTGGTGTAGAGCGTGGCGCCGCCCGCCGCAAAGGCCACGCCGGTGACCCGCTTCAGATTTTGTCCCTCCCCCAACCGCCGGGCCAGCACCCCCCGCGTCAAGTCCCACACGCTCACGTGCCCTTGATCGCTGCCCAGGGCCAGAAGCCCGAGCCCGCCCTTGGCGCCGGCTACCACCTTGTTTGCGTGCTGTGTAGGTGGAGGGTTGACACGAGGAAACATGGATTATTAGTCGGGGTAGAAAAGAGCAACCGGTGTAATTTAGAAGGGGGGAGACATGGGGCGGGGGGGGGGGGGCGCATCATCTGGGGGAAGAAGAAATGGAAGACTTAGACTGCTCAGAGCTTTTGTTTTTCTCAGGCTTGCATATCAATAACACGGACCAATTAAAAAGCTTTTTGGATATTTGCGTCTCATCAGGGCAAATCTGTCTTTTCAATTTCCCTCCTCCACCCAAGGCACACACAGGCACACACAGGCACACACAGGCACACACACAGGCACACACACAGGCACACACACAGGCACACACACAGGCACACACACAGGCACACACACAGGCACACACACACACACACACACACACACATTGTGCTTGCAGCTCTTTTTCGATCATTCATACCTTGTCGTTCCAGGTCACGCCCCGTACCCATGCCAGGCAGGTGTACTGAAAGGCGAAGTGGTCTTTCTCTATGTATTTTTGCCGTAGGGTGCCTGTCGCCTAAGCGGTTGAAAGTACAATGTGGATGGAGAAGGACCAGAGTAGGAGGGAGGTTAGTATCGCGTGACTTGGCCGAGACTCACAGGCAGATCTTATGTATAAAAATTGCTCCGTCATCATTTGACGCCGCCGGTGCAGAAGCGGGGCTTGTGAGCTGCTTTCTGGCAGAAGTGTAGGGTAGACACGAACTCGCGGCGGCGCCTTTGATTTGGCACTTCCCCCCCCACCATCCACCCATCCCACCTCTACGAGACTCACAACAACCCCGCCGTTCCTAGTAGGGGGAGGGGCAAGAGCCGGCATAGCCTCGACACGGACGAAGGGGGACAACGCAGCAGACACACACGCAGACATACGCAGCACGGGCACACGGGCACTTCGTGGCCTCACCACGAGCGGCCCACACAGCCTCCCTCCTCCCACACACCACTTACCGCATCGTAGACTCGTATTCTATTGTCCGGGGCCACGCTAGCGAGCAGCTCCCCGTCTGGAGAATGCTGCCACATGCTAACTGTGTGCGGGTGGGTGGGGTGTGGTGTGGGTAAATGGACGGGTGGGTGGGTATGTATGTGGATGGATAATATCCATTTCTTGTGGCTTGTTTGCGCTCTTCAAACGCCGTGGGAAATGCATCGAAATGAAACAGGCCTTGGTGCTGGCAAGATGCACCAAGCCTTCACCTGTCTGTAGAAGATGCGCTTGGAAGGAACGGGGTGGACACGCGCGTATGGAAATGTAGTGAAGTGTTGGCAGGCAGTAAAGAGGGCAGGAGGTCGCATCTCTCCCATCCAACGAGCGAGCCGACGACACTCGCCGCCTCGCTCCAAAGGCCCATGCGATTCACTGTGCGTGTCCTCTACCTCTAACCCTCCCCTCCTTCCTTACTCAAACCCACCACAGCTTGCACGCACGCCATGGCAGACGGCGACCTCGTGGACACGCAGCCGGGCCCTGAGCCCAGTCTCGTCGCATTACCATCCCCCTCGTTGCATCATCATCATCATCAGGACGCCCAGGAGCAGCAGCCCCCCAGTCCAGCGGCCGCCGCGTTTGAGCCTGCGCTACCCGCGGACTCGCTTGTCGACGACGACGACGACAACGACGCCTTTCAAGAATTTGCAGTCAACACACCTCCGCTGGGCCCCGTGCCAGTCTCCGATGTTCTTATGCCAGTAGAGGGGGAAGTATTGGAAGAGGAGGGACCGAAGGATGAGGAGCAAGAGGAGGGACAAGGGAAGGAGGAGGAACCGGCTACATTCCCTTCGGTTTATGGCGAGCAAGAGATCCCAGCTTTGGACACGCCGCCAATCGCTCCTCCTACGCCAGCGGTGCTCTCGCATGTTGGGCAGGAGCGAGAGGAGAAGGAGGCCGAGGAGGAAGAGGAGATACACCTCCCGCTGCCGCACATGCAGCTTTCGTCGTCTCGGGAGGGTGATGGAGGCAAAGAGGAGGCTGACGAGAGGGTTTTGCCCAATCCAGTGGCAC
>Ga0335398_10007779_pt1 | contig 12982 bp, 11 predicted proteins | sample BON03_FD_205742 | JGI IMG/M metagenome (GOLD analysis project Ga0335398, IMG submission 205742) | Freshwater microbial communities from Lake Bonney liftoff mats and glacier meltwater in Antarctica - BON-03 (spades assembly) (version 2) | ecosystem: Environmental > Aquatic > Freshwater > Ice >...
TTCAAAAAGCACACGATAAAGGTTCTCAGTGATCGGAGCTCGTAAATCTGCCGTCTCCAAAAATGCTTTGATGATTCTTACCGTATTAATTCCCTCCGCCACTTCGTCCATATCTGCAAGGATAGCAGTGAGTGTTTCTCCTTTCGCAAGTCTAAAACCCACGGTAAAATTCCTTGAATGAACCGAGTTGCACGTAGCAACCAAGTCGCCAATTCCTGCCAAACCCATAACGGATTTAATACTTCCTCCAAGTGCATTGCCCAGGTGAATCATCTCCACCATTCCGCGGCTAATTAGCAGACCTTTTGCATTTTCTCCCAAGCCTAATCCTGCTAATGCCCCTGAGGCAATGGCAATAATATTTTTCAGCACGCCACTGATCTCAACTCCGATGATATCCGAATTACCGTAAACCTGGAATTTCTCCGACCTTAGTAAAGTCTGTCCTTCTAGGATGACCTCATTGTATTTACTTGCTATCACGGTTGCAGCAGGCTGACCTTGGGCAAGTTCTTTAGACAGATTTGGTCCTGCCAAGCATCCCACGCGAACAGCAACCGTTTCTTGAAGAATCACCTCACTCATAGTCAGAATCTGACTTCGCTTGATTTTCTTAACAGTCTCCAGCGTTTCCCCAGCTTTGAGATTTAAGCAAAGCCCTTTTGTCCCATGAATAATCAAATGATAAGGGAAAAGAAAAGGCGAAAAAGTCCGTATCACAGCTTGAAATCCAGACGAAGGAATCATAAAAAACAACACATCACAGCTTTTGCAGAGATGTTCTGGATCATTTGAAGCACTAATATTTTCACTCAGTGATTTTCCTTGGGCAGAATTGCTAGTATTGATCTCATCCACCACCTCTTGCTTTCGCGCATAGACCATTACAGGGTTTTTGGCAGAAAGAATATTCGCTATTGCTGCGCCAAAGCTTCCCACTCCGATTACACCAATGTACTTGGGCTTAGTAGAGTTTTTCGAGTCCATATCCGGTTAATCTGTTATGATAAAAGTAAAGCAGGCTCATGTCGTGTGTTCCGATATCCCCATTCTCATCTTGAATTATTGGTCGTTTGGCATGATACATTCCTACATTCTCTATTCCCCTCTTGATGATTTCATCCATATCCAGCGATAGGTGTGGCGCAGTATTAATTAGACCCTGAGACTTCAATTCGTTGATTTTATTCAAGATAAGCTGGCAATTCATTTTAAATTCCTCCAATGGAATAGTGATATCTTCCTCAGGAAGTCTTAGCAAATCAAACAAATCCAACTTTCGGTTTTGCTTTTTGATCATCTCAAAAGCAACAAAAGCCACCAAATGCGAATTAAATACCCGGTTGATTTTATGAAATTCCTCCACGATACGTTTGCCGAGCATATTCGTGTATTCTTCCTCTCGCTGATTATCTACAGAGACTTTGCCTCCCGAAACAAAATAATCACGTGCATTTATAACACGACCATGTTGATCCAAACTCCTTCCATCCACATCTACATAGTTGCCAAGTACATCCATCGCCTTTCCTACGGAAACCGAGATATCAGATCCTTTGGTGAAGAATTTGATTAGAAACTTGGAGATCTTATATGAATTAGAGAACTCATCATTTTCCTTATAATATCTTTCTTGCCCAGTGATACTCAAATGCTCCCGTATCAAACTTGGAGCCTCAAGCACAAAGTGATAATTGATCGTCACTGGCACAATGAAAATCTTACCAGAAATATCATTCAACCCATTTTCAAAATTTGCGCGCTGAGCTTCGATCGCAGTACTCAGAAGCCCAAGCTTGAGCTTTGATTCGATCATTCCGCTTCGGGATCTTGTTCCTCCGGGGAAAAACAAGGAGTGACAACCAAACTGAATTGCTTCTTTGGAATAGGTCTTCAGCGTCTCCAAATACATTAAATTCTTCTTCCTTCTATCCACTTTGTATGCTCCAAGTGAGTTCATAAAATAGGCAAAAATGGAGATATTGAAGAGGTTCAGTCCAGCTCCATAAATAAATGGAGGTAATCCCAAAACGGATATTACCCAGCCGATCAAAATACTATCAAGATTACTGAAGTGTGTGGGAACCATTATCACCGTTCCTTTAGTGGCAAGATCACGCAATTGATCCGTTTGGCCGGTAATCTGGATCTTATCCTGTAGGCTGTATTGATTACTGAAAATTGACTTAAATCCTTTTACACGAGCTGCATTCAGCAAGCGTGAAAAGCCATACGTAACTACAGAGCGTGTGAATTTATAATGCGTAGCTTTGAAATTACTCGCAATTTCTTCCGCATAGCGAGCTGTGATTTGATTCAAGACAGACTTATATTTCTGGAATTTCTTGATTTTACTCCTCCCGATTTCGGTACTAATCTGAACCAAAGAAGATTTCACCCCACTCCAAAAAGGCCCGTCATCATCCGGATCAACGACCCATGGATTCTGCTTGATCCGTAGCTTTTCCCTGTATAGTGTCGTCTCTAACTCTTCCTTGAGAATATCAGGATTATTGCCAGTAAGCTTGAGAATCCTATCTTCCGACAGATCAGCCACTTTCTTCACAAAATCCTTCCGCTCTCTCGCCAGCTTCACTACCGGCCATTCGTCTTTGCTAGGGTGAATTGGCTCGTATTTATGCTTGATGTATTTCTCCTCCAAGTGGGTAGTTTTTATTAAAAATCAATGCAAAGATAGTGAAAAAGCCCCTTCTTCTGTGAATCATCGGCGTGAAGAAAGCCTTATCATTGTGACTTTGACTTCACAAAAATAGCCACAATAGCTGAAGTAACTAAACCCATTACTAGTGCTCTGATCATTGACTGAATGATATAACTTTTCAAATTGAAATAGGCTTCCGCATCCTCTCGAGTCATTTCACCTTGATCCACAGCATAACTAATCACCTCAGTAAAATAATCTGGAGTTATAAATTCGCTTGTTATGTATTGAGAAAGTGGACTTAAAATCACTACAATCAGAGTAATCACCAACCCAGCCATAAAGCCCCGGTAATAGCTCATCACCCCGTGATAGAAATTCCTTCTTTTATCAAGCAATGCAAAAATTTAAATGGCTACTGACGGAATTGCGACCAGATTGGTCATTGTGGCATGATCTGCTATGTTCTCATCATGTCATCCTAAGGATTTTTCTAAAACCATCCAGGCTAGCATCATCCCCACAAAGATCAATGCCCACTTGATTTCAATCTTGATGTTTTTCATAGTTTCTTAGATTCAGGATGTAAAATCGTCACTACAAAATACATAATTCCATAAAATCAACCTCATTTTCCATTGTTTGCTACTCGTAGACTTCCAATCCCTTGTCCATGAGCGAAAGGGTATTATTTTTACACCATCAAAGACCGGATGAAACCAGACCTTAAGCAAATACAAGTCCCTATAGAGAACGAAATGGCTCAGTTTGAACTGAAGTTTCGGGATTCTATGAAAAGTAAGGTCAAGCTCCTCGACCACATTACTAATTACATTGTGAAGCGCAAAGGCAAGCAGATGCGCCCAATGTTTGTATTCTTGACGGCAGGAGTTTGTGGCGGCATTAACGACTCTACGCATAGAGGCGCTGCACTTATAGAGCTACTGCACACTGCTACGCTGGTACATGATGATGTAGTCGATGATGCGAATTATCGACGTGGATTTTTCTCTATAAATGCACTTTGGAAGAACAAAATTTCGGTTCTCGTAGGGGATTATCTTCTCTCCCGAGGTTTGCTCTTGAGCGTGGAAAACGGTGACTTCAAACTGCTTAAAATCGTTTCAAATGCGGTAAAGGAGATGTCTGAAGGCGAACTTCTTCAAATCGCCAAAGCCAGGAAACTTGATATCACGGAGGAAGTTTATTTCGATATCATTCGACAAAAAACTGCCAGTTTATTGGCTTCCTGCTGTGCTGTAGGTGCTTCAAGCACAGAAAGCACTGACGAAACGATTGAAAAGATGCGCGAGTTTGGAGAAAAAGTTGGTATGGCATTTCAAATTAAAGATGATCTTTTTGACTACGGCGAAGATGAAATCGGTAAGCCTTTGGGAATTGATATCAAAGAAAAGAAGATGACTCTCCCTCTAATTTTTGCACTGCAAAAGGCTGACTGGCTAGAGAAAAAGAAAATCATAAACTTGATCCGCAATCATAGCGAGAACAAAAAAGCTGTAAATCAAGTGATTAGTTTTGTGAAGAGAAGTGGGGGTCTTGAATATGCTAAAACTATTATGGACAGCTACTACGTGGAAGCACTAGAAATCCTGAAAACTTTCCCAGAATCAGCCTACAAAACATCCTTAAAAGGATTGGTGAGCTATACCATTGAAAGGAAGAAGTAGTCACAATATTATTTATCGAAGCATTACCAACGTAACATTTCCTAGTTAAGCTCAGCTAGAGGTCACATCTAGAAAACCATCAATTTTTCAGCCAGCCAAGGGCTTTTAGAAACAAGGTTCTACACCTTTCAGGGTCGGTATTTACTAATTTCAATCCTTTTTTCCACGGGTTGAACCCATGGCTATTCATGGTTTGATCCTTTCAGGATCAAACATAAAAAATGACCTATAACACGAACATATTTATATTTCATCGATCACAAAGTGGTCAAACCATGAATACTTGCGCGCCGCAACGTAGCCCCGTATGAAATGCGGGCTAGGAATGAAAGATCCCCACGACGTTGAAGCTGTCGAACTTTTGATTAAAGGAATTACAAATTGAAACTCCATTAAAGAAGCCCCTTCAAAAAACTCTTAAACTCCTCAAAGTCATTCCTCATCGAAATCACTTCCTTCTCTCCATCCATAAAAGCAGCTAATCTTTCTGGAAGATCAAGCTTTAAATCCAGCGCTTTTTCTACCGTTTCGCGGAATTTTCCGGGATGAGCTGTTTCTAAAAAAACGCCTTGGTAATCGGCATTTTCTGCCATGAAATCCTTCAATCCCAAATACCCAACAGCTCCGTGAGGATCCATCGTGTAGCCAGACTTTTTCACTTCCTGCATCACTTCTACCGTCTCTTCATCGGAGTAGAAATAGCCTTTTACATTATCCTTTAGCATTTGTTCGTCACGCCCGTATAGCGCAAGAAGTCTCGGGAAATTACTTGGGTTGCCCACATCCATGCTATTGCTAACGGTAGCGATAGATGACATCGCTTGAAAATCAGCTCCATTCAAAAAGTCAGGCACTACCTTATTTACGTTAGTGGCTGCTACAAATTGATCAATTGGTAAACCCATTCTCTGCGCCAAAATACCAGCTGCAAGATTCCCGAAATTTCCTGAAGGAACAGCGAAAACTACTTTTTTATCGTTTTTAGGCAGTCTGGAGAAAGCATAGAAATAATACAAGCACTGTGGAATCCAACGTGCAACATTGATAGAATTGGCTGAAGTTAGCAACAGATTTTCATTCAGTTCAGCATCCAAAAATGCTTCTTTCACAAACTTCTGACAATCATCAAAAACGCCATCTACTTCTAGCGCAGTGATATTTTGACCCAAGGTTGTAAACTGCTTTTCCTGTAACTCACTTACTTTCCCTTTCGGGAAAAGAATGATCACTTCCACACCATCCACGCCTAAAAAACCATTTGCCACAGCACTTCCTGTATCTCCAGAAGTCGCTACCAGCACTCGCACGGTGCGATCGGATTTCTCCATCAGCATACTCATCAATTTGGAACAAAAACGCGCACCAAAATCCTTGAATGCCAACGTAGGCCCGTGAAAAAGCTCCAAACTATACACATCTTCCTCCACCTTCACCAGCGGCGCATCAAAAGTCAGTGTATGATCTACCAATTCCTTTATTTGCTCTTGACTCAAAGCGGTAGAAAACAAGGCTCCAATCACTTCATACCCAATTTCCTGAAAACTCATCTTAGGGAATCTATCCAATAGCTCCTCCGATAAAACAGGGATTTCCATCGGAATATAAAGCCCCTGATCAGGCGCCAAACCTTTAATAACTGCCTCAGAAAGACCTACTTGATGTTCAGAATTATTTGTACTGAAAAACTTCATAAACTTATTTTTCTTCGATGACGTAAGCGCCTTTGGTATTGATTTCAGAGAAATACACATCCACTCCTAGTCCAATTGCCTGATAGATTTTCTCAGCCGCTTCAGCCATAGCTTCAGCAGTTTCCTTCCCTCTGGAAAGAGCGAAAAGCGTAGGACCTGAACCAGAAATCCCCATTCCTAAGGCTCCAGCAGCTTTCAACGCCTCTCTTACTTCGTAAAATCCAGGCAGCAATACAGCCCGGTAAGGTTCTGCTATCACATCCCGAAGCGATCTGGATATCAATTCAAAATCACTTTCATATAACCCAGCAATTAAGCCAGCCACATTTCCAGATTGAATCGTGGCATGTTTCATAGGAACCTGATCTCTCAGTACCGATCTTGAATCTGCTGTTTTCAACTCAAAATGAGGATGCAAAAGAGTGCAATACAAACCCGAAGGAACAGGTAGTTTGATCACATCCAGTGGATGATAATCGCGAATCAACACAAAACCTCCCAATAAACTTGGAGCCACATTATCCGCATGACCTGCTCCGCAAGCCACTTTCTCTGCTGCTATTGCAAAAGGTAATAGATCTTTTTTCGCAAAAGGGTCTCCCAAAAGTCTATTCGCTGCGGCCAAAGCTGCCACAGCACTCGCGGCGCTTGAACCCATCCCTGATCCCAAAGGCAAACCTTTAGTCAGGTAAATATTCATCCCTACGTTAGATCCCAATTCATCCAACATGGCTTGAATCGCCACTGCACAGGTATTTTTGGCTGCTTCAAGAGGAAGTTTCCCACCATCACCTTCAATAGAAACGACAACCAATCCCGGCTCATCTTTCAGTACCAATTCCACAGTATCGCCCATCGCATCTATTGCGAATCCAAGGATATCAAATCCACAAGAGACATTTGCGACAGTTGCTGGTGCGTAAGCTTTAACAGAGCGCATTATTCTCGAGTGTAGTTACCGATACGAATCACATCTGCAAATACACCCGCCGCAGTTACATCTGCTCCAGCACCTGGACCTCTGATGATCATTGGTCTATCATGATATCTGTCCGTAGTCAATAGAATCATATTGTCACTTCCTCCCAATCCACTAAATGGATGTGCAATCGGTAGGGAATTCAATCCAACTTTGGCTTTTCCATTTTCTAAAGTAGCCATGAAGCGAAGTTTCTCGCCTTTTGCTTCCGCTGCTTTTAGCATTTCTGCAAAGTCTGTATCATGAGTTCTCAACACTTCAAAAAATTCAGGAACAGACCCCAAATTCTGACAATCCTCAGGAACCATACTTTGGATTTCTATAGATTCAAATTCCAAGTCTTGCTCTGCTTCACGACCCAAAATCAAAATTTTTCTCGCCACATCCATACCACTCAAATCATCTCTTGGGTCAGGCTCTGTGAATCCCAACTCTTTTGCCTTTTTCACCACTTCTGAGAAAGGATCACCTTTTTCAAGTTCGGAGAAAATATAATTCATGGATCCAGAAAGCACCGCCTCTATACGGATCACCTTATCTCCACTTAGCATCAAATCTTGTATTGTGTTGATCACAGGAAGTCCAGCTGCCACATTGGTTTCGTAAAGGAATTTAACTCCACGTTTTTTAGCCAACTTCTTCAACGCCCTGTACTGCTCCATAGAGCCCGAATTGGCTTTCTTATTTGGAGTAACGATAGCTACTTTTGCCTCAAGGATCTTGGTATACATCTCAGCCACATCCTGACTTGCGGTGCAATCCACAAATACAGAATTGGAAAAATTCATCTCCTCCATAGTTCTGATGAACTTTAACAGATCAGTTTTGTCATCCGAATTACTCAGTTGATAAGGATTGCTCAGGTCAAAACCATCCTCATGGAAGGCCATAAATCTGCTATTTGCCAGACCATGAATCTGAATATCCAGTTCGTTTTCGCCTCTTAGCTTTTGCTGCTGGTTTGTAATCATCTTGATCAAAGCCTGACCGATCAACCCCGTACCTACTAGGAATACGTGAAGCACTTTGTTTTCAGAAAGGAAAAATGCCTCATGGAGGGCATTAAGAGCTTTCTGCAAATCTGGCTGAGGAATCACCGCTGAGATGTTCAACTCCGAACTCCCCTGTGCAATTGCACCTACGTTAATATTATTTCTACCCAAAGCTCGGAACATTCGTCCCGAAGCGCCTGGATTATGCTTCATGTTTTCACCCACCACCGCTACAGTAGCTAAGTCATGCAACAGGATAACTTGATCCATCTCACCAGATTTTATTTCGTAGAAAAACTCTTTTTCCACTGCCTCTTTGGCCAGATAAGACTCCTGGGTCTTGATCGCCAAACAAATGCTGTGCTCAGACGAAGCTTGGGAAATCAACAAAACATTCACTTTTGCCTCTGCCAACGCTTTGAAAACACGACTTGTGCCGACTGCGGAGTCAAGCATTCCTGCTCCTTGGACGGTGACAATAGACACATTTGGAATAGAGCTTATTCCTTTGATTAAGGCACCCGGACTTACTTCTCCATTGATAAGCGTACCTGAATTTGTTGGATCAAACGTATTCTTGATGTAAATCGGTATGCTTTTGCGCATCGCTGGCTGCATGGTGGCTGGGAAAATTACTTTTGCCCCAAAATGCGAAAGCTCCATCGCCTCATTATAGCTCAGCTGAGGAATGGTAAATGCGGTATAAACCAACTTCGGGTCTGAAGTGAGCACACCAGAAACATCTGTCCAAATCTCGAGATTCTCCGCATCCAAAGCCGCTGCAAAAATCGCTGCGGTATAATCAGAGCCGGATCTACCAAGTGTAGTGGTTTCTCCTTTTATAGTAGAAGCGATGAAGCCAGTGATTATCTTGATCCCATCATGCTTCGCAAAGTAGTTTTTGATCGCATCATTAGTGACTTCAAAGTCAACTTTTGCCTGTCCAAATCTATCATTCGTACGAATCACCTCGCGGGCATCTAGGAATTGAGTTTTGAAACCCTGTCCCTGCATAGACTCCGCCAGGATAAATGCTGCTAACCTTTCTCCAAAACTTGCCACATAATCCAGTGTCCGAGGAGAATTCTCTTTGATCAGGTAGATGCCATGAAAAAGATCCTCAAGTTCTTTGAATCTCACCTTCACAAAAGTCATTACAGTGGATTGGCTTTGAACCGAGATAAGCTGGCGAACGATGGTCAGATGCTTTTCTTCGAGAGTCTGCAGCACTTCGCGATAGGCTTCATCCCCTTCTCTGGCTAGCTGAGCAATCTTCAGAAGACTCTCCGTGACTCCACCAAAAGCAGAAAAAACAATGGCTACTTCATGCTCCTTGAGTTTGTCCTTAACGATTGAAAAAACTCGCTGAATATTTTCTGGGTTCGCTACGGATGAGCCACCGAACTTGATGATTTTCATAAATAAAATTTCTGAAATTAATTACTGGAAAATTAAAATAGACCTTCAAAAGGCAACGGGGGCGGGTACTTTATTAATTGCAACGGGATCAACCCGTAATCGTGGTACCCATCCATGTCGTCATAGAAAAAATGGTGCAGGCTCTCGCTTCCATAGCTGGAAGTAGTTTTAGGTCTGAAGAGATTTTTGCTGCAAATACCATAACTGGACAATTGACAGGGCAATCTTACTGCCAAAATTTCTATTAGCCAAACAATCCATTAGAGTTTTTTGAAAAAAACCGAAATTCAATTAGAAATTAAGCAACAATTCCTCGAATAATTGAGAATCTAGCATAATCGTAGTCAGTTTGATAAAAATGCAAAATTGAATTTGGCATCAAATAACCTATTTTAGTACAGTGCTAAACTCTTGATATCATGAAAGCTTTCAAAACTCTATCCTATGGACTTATCTTGTTGATTTCTGCAAGTTGTGGCAGCACAAAATCTATAAATCCTCTGAGTGTCATGACAGGAAATAGCTGGGCACTCTCATCCCTTATGGGTAAAGGCCTCGACATGAATCAGTTCGAAGGAGGTCTTCCTTTATTGCACTTTCTGGATGACGGTAAGCTATCTGGATTCTCCGGTTGCAATGATTTCTCAGGAAACTTCTCGCTTGAAGGTACTGGAATCAGCCTTGACCCAGGAGCAATGACCAAAAAAATGTGCCTTGGCACTGGAGAACAGGACTTTATAACTGCTTTGGCAAAAGCAGGAGACATGATAATAGGCAAAGACAAACTTACCCTACTCGATGGAGCTACCGAGTTAATGAGTTTTGTGCCAAATAGAAACTAAGTGAGATTTACAGTAATTCAGTGATCAGGATAGATTTTCCACGGAATTCTACCTGATCATTTTTTTTATGCCCAACCAAAAGCTCACCAAGCGGAGAGTTTTTGCTCATCATAAAAAGCTTTTGCCCGTCCACGGTTACTTGCCCCAGACTTATTGAAATCAAATATTTGTCTGTGCCTAGGTGAACCAGACTACCTTCCTGCACGGAAGATGATGGTTCTTTGATCGCCTGGAACCTACATAGCTCATCAAACTCAAAATTAGCCTGCTTGAGCTGATTCTCCACAGTCATAAGATCACGGGACATCGTTTCTCTGCCCGTCTCAAACTTATCTCCAGCACTACTTTTTGTGTCCTCCAAAATCCCATCATTGATTGCCTTTCTCTCGGCCTTCAATAGGTTGATTTTCTCTTTCACCTGCGCTATCGCAACCTGATAAACTTTTTCTTTAAACGTATTCATAACTAATCAAGAGCAGCCTTCTTTTCGGCGAGTATCAATGATATAAACTATTTTCCAGCCAGCGGCCATTTTTACTAATTGAAAGGAATTCACACCGCAATGGCTGAATTCGTCATTGACGTAAAACTCGTAGGGAGTCCAGGCAGTAGCCATTGGCTCATCAATATTGATTTGATAGTCAGTGATTCTCTCGTCAAGCTTCGTATCCATAGGAAGACTTCCTATTCCGTTCACGAAATCAGCAACAGAACCAGCTTTTACCTCGCCAATATCACCTGCAGTCTCTATCGTCTGCATAATTGCATTTTCTGAAAAAACACGCGCAATCTTATCAGAATTTTTAGTTCTCATCCCGTCAAAAAGAGATTCGATTACAGCTTTCACGGCAGCCTCTTCAGACTGCGAAAAAGCAGGAACTGTCAGTATACATGCGAAAATTATAAGTAATAGAGATTTCATTTTCAGGGGTTCAACTTTAAACTTCACCATAAAGTTTAAATGTCATGTTTCGGAGTGCATGTGTATTTACAGCATAATGCATTGCCTCGGCGATCTCATCCGTGCGCACCCACTTGCTAAAATCAGCATCCGGCATAGACTCGCGATTGGGAGGAGTATCTATTATACTTGGGACAAACACATGCGATCTGATTGGCGTATTCTTGGTTTCTTCTCCTACTATTTCAGCGAGTGAAATCACTAATTTCTTACTCAAGGAATAGGCTAAAGTTGCACCAGCATCCTCTATTTGTAGCGCAGGTCTAGCTCCTACAAAAAGGAACGTGCCTTTACCCTGCTTTTTCATGTAGGGCAAAAAGCCTTTTACAAGATGAAAAGCTGAGAAAAAATTCAGGTTGAACATTTTCTCCAAGTCTGACTGACTTGTGTCTGCTATCCCTCCTGAAGTATACCCGCCAACCAAAAAAGCTAGCGCATCAACATCACCGTACTGCAAGTGATATTCTTTAATAAATTCAGCAATAGCTACTTCATCCGTGACATCCACCTCATAGGTATCATCTGCTTCCTCTACCTCGTGGTTTTTTCCGGGCTGTAAAAGCGCGATGACATAATATCCTTCACGCTTGAATTTCTCAACAACCGCTGAACCCAAATTTCCTCCTGCCCCTGTGATAATGATATTTCTGCTCATACTTCTCAAAAATTCTTTCTGATATTTGTTAAAAATAGGCTTAATTTTTCAAAAACGACATGAATCAACTCAAAAGCATCATAAAGACCCAAGAAAATAAACGGAGAATTAATTTCTTTTTAAAGCTCGTGCTTCTGGTGATTTTGGTCATAAGCTTCGAGTCAAATAGTTGGTTCAGTCCTTTCTTTGAAACACATATAATCGCATCAAACCTCATCAGCGCCGCAATATTCCTGTTAAGTGGCAACCTAATAATCTCCCTAGGTAGAATCATTACTTTACAGTTTTACCTGAAGAAAACCGAGGATATGAGGGTTCAACCCAACTTTGTAATCGGTATTGACAGACTTTCCACCTTGCTCAATATCATTATATTTTTGATCACGCTGATGTTGGCATTTGGGGTTGAACCAATAAAATTCCTAACAAGCATCACTATCGTTGCGGCTGCCATCGCCTTACTCACTAAAGACTATATCACCAACATCGTGAATGGCCTAATCATGATGTTTTCGGATCAGTTGGAAATTGGAGATAAGATTTTGATTGGAAGAAGTGTTGGTTTTATAAGAGATATCACGCTGATCAACATGGTACTTAAAAGTGAAACAGGTGAAATTATCATCGTCCCCAATACGCTTGTGTTAACTTCCGAAGTGGTGAACTACTCCAAGAATAATTCCCATCAGGTAATCTTGGATTCGGAGGTTCCATTCAATACTGCGATTCAGTTAAATGACTTGGAAAAGACACTGAATGAGTCTTTGGGAGAATTCGCCGACTACGTTTATGTAGAAGGATCACAATTGAATGTAATCGACAGAAAACCAGAAAGCATCATCATTCGATATCAATTTCCTATTAAATCAGGTGAAAAAGCAATTGAAAAGAATGTCAACAAAACTGTCAATCAAGCCCTAATCAACTGGTCTAATGAAACCCGAAAAGCCTAATTATTTTGATCTCGTCTATCAGGTAGTACGTTTAATCCCAAGCGGTAGAGTCACCAATTATGGCGCAATTGCGCACTATTTGGGCATAAAAAGTGGCGCAAGAATGGTGGGATACGCTATGAATGCTGCTCATACGATGG
>Ga0335398_10007784_pt1 | contig 12976 bp, 14 predicted proteins | sample BON03_FD_205742 | JGI IMG/M metagenome (GOLD analysis project Ga0335398, IMG submission 205742) | Freshwater microbial communities from Lake Bonney liftoff mats and glacier meltwater in Antarctica - BON-03 (spades assembly) (version 2) | ecosystem: Environmental > Aquatic > Freshwater > Ice >...
ATATAAGTCCAAGTTGAGGTCAACGAATCACGAGAGGCACATCCGCACTATCGAGACACCGCACGCCAAGGTACCGGGAGTGGAATAGCCCGAATGGCGCATTCATGCCTCCCATAATCATGAAGATCCTGGGCAAGGGAAAACTACGCAGGCCCCCAGGCCGCCGCAGAGGGGCAAACCAGTCGAACCTGACTATTACTTGAAAATAGCGAGACATCACGACAAAGGTAGGCCACAAGGCGACAAAATTCCACTGAGTTGAAGCCCGCACCAGGAGCACACATGCTTTGACGTGCTCTATCTTGTAAGACATATATTACAAAAACGTAAAATCTTTTGTGGGGGAGAGTTGGCTTGGTCCTGGGTGGTTGGGGGAAGGCGCAACCCGTGTGACACTCCATGTAGGAGAAAGGGTGGAATCTGACTTCTGTGGTGATATGATACAAAATGAAAAGGACCAATGAACCAAGACTGGGGTTGAAACACAATGTGTTTGCAGTGGGATTTACATATGTTGGTAAAGTGTCATGGTTCGAATCCGAGTCTAGGGACTCGTGTTGAGGTTGTGTGCGAAGGGGCCCATCATAGTGTGTGGCAATATCCACCATTAGAAGTGATTACATGACAAGATGAGAGACTTTGAGCATGTGAGGCTAAGATGACCAGTGACTGGAGTGACACGACGAGATTGAGTGACTTGAGTGACACGACTGTGTGACAGCTGAATCACGTTCTGGGAAAATAGCCAGTGTCAGCTGCAGCAGCAGGAGAGAAGCCTGTCGGGGCTGACAGGTGATCGGGTTGAAAGCAAGGGGGCTAGCACTGGCAGACCAGACTTGCTGGTGAGTGTTTCTCCTGCTGCTTGCCGCGCACAACCGAGTGCCATAGCAACGAAAAACGCGCACTTCACATTTCTCGCCATTTTTTGGGAAGTTAGAAAAGTGGCGGGGCCGCACTGACCGGCAACCGGGCTGAAAGTCAAAGGGCTAGCTCTGGCAGACCAGACTTGCCTGTGACTGTTCTCCTGCTGCCTGCCGCGCGCGACCGAGTACCATGGCAACGAAAGACGAGCATTTCGCACTTTTCGCCATTTTTGCACCTTGTCGCGCACCTTGCCGTGTAACGAGCCCTGCTTGCTTTCTACCGCTGCCTATTTGCTGCCACCTGCTGCCACCTGCTGCCGTCGCCTGCTACATCTGCTGCCGCTGCTTGCTTTGCGAAAACCAGACCCGAGGTTCGGAGACAATCCTGGGGAGGGTTCTGAGCAATCAGTTCCTTGGCCGGTTTGGTCGCTCTTTGGAGCACGAATCCGCCTCGTTTACACGTGGCAAAAATCCCATTGGGGTAGCGACCATGGGTGCAATTGAGTGGGGTGACGCCCACGCTTGCTGTACGTTCACGCCTCAATTTTTCCTTGATTACTATCGACTTCCAACTTCAGTTGAACCCCTCACTCGTCGACTGAGAGGCTATGCTGGCCCCCACAGACATGTAGGATTCGTCCCTCTCCCACAACGAATTTGCGCTGTGCTTGCGATCGCTTCTTCGACCTTCCTTGGCCCTATCTCCATGTGAATTTGCCACATGTATGCGAGCGCTAATTTCCTCCCCTGTTCCTGCGTGCCTGCGTTCGCTTCCGCGATCCTCCTTGGCTCTGTCTCCAAGTGAATTTGAATCGTTATACATGCGTGCATTAACTCCCACCCATGTTCCCGCAGACTTTAGACAGTCTGGCTCCCGGCCTGGACAACCAGCCTGGCCCATAACTGGGCTGACCACTCGTGTTTTCCGCCGTCCCCTCCTGTTGCCAACCCCGCGTGTAATAGAATATTCTGATGACGTCGAGTTCTTGTTCCACCCTCCACATCTTTCGTATCACCTGCCTACCCCTCTCCCTGACAATTCTATTATGATTGTAATTGTCGAGAGCGTGTGGATTGTCTTGTCAATGTGACAGGTGAATTTAAATCAGTAGACCCGGTTTGAAACACGCAGGCCTCACACTCCCAGATGAGTCTAAACTCGTCACAAACTGGCCAGCAGCACCCAGTTCAGTAGTGTTTCCATAATGGAAATGGGAAAGACTTGGTTTCTCTGGTGCAGGTGCGCCTTCTCCTTCAGGTTTCTTTCCTTCTTTTTTTTTAACAAACATGCGTTGCTTTGGGTAGTGGGCGGTGGAGGATTTCACGACAATTGGGACCTTGTATCTCAAGAAATCTTATCATGACTCAGTACCCTCACCTATGCGGCCGAACGAACTTTGGACTTGCCCAGACGACGGAGCCGCCAGGGCACAAGCCCTTGGTTGTCAACGTAGTAGTTGTAGGTCCGTTCGAAGAGGAAAGGAGGGGATCGGTGTAACAAGCGACGTAGTTAAGGTGAAGGGTGAGGATCCGGACACCCCAGGTTATCAAAGGGGGGACAGGGTAAGGTTGTGACGTCGGCGATCTCAGATCGTGGGTGCGTCTCCCTTGGCTCGCTCACGATGAAGCCCCGGCACCGTACATAACGATTCCCCAATATCGGTTTAATAAAGCAACACAGAAACACACGACTTTGTTTCAGGGACGAAATACACAATGAATGGCGCCTGACTGCATGTGCGTATGAATATATGTCTGTATATCAATATTTCTGCTTGCGTGTACGTTTGCTTGAAGTGACAGGCATTGATGCACAAAATGTGTATCGCTTGCGCTCGCCACCGTGTCTTGTCCTGCAGCCGATTGAGACCAAAAAAAGTACACGAAAAGTCATTTATTCATAACTTAACTTCCAGGGTGTTTGGTTCATTGCATTGCAGTAGTCTACCAGTGTTAAGGTGTGTTTCTTGGAGACGAGTGATGAAAAGTTGAAACCCTTATCTCAACGCCAGCTCCTAGTAAAGAACACACTTTCTAAGTGAGCCAAAAGGAAAGACAAGAGAGCTTGCTATTACTACATGATTTCTGGGAACAATGATACAAGCACTCATCATCAAGTCTCGCCGTCTTCTGCAGTGCCATCTCCTCCATGATGGATCATGGCAACCCATGGTGATTCGAAGGATTGCTCGTCGTCAAGTGTCCAGTGGGGACGTGTCTCCTGGACCCATGACCGTTTCGTCCAGATGTCACGAATAGCTTTCGCCGAGACACCAAACTCGACTGAGAGTAGTGCTGCAGAGTGCTTTGTCTTAGTCTTGCCTTGATTAAAGATGTGGATGGCCAGAGCTGGGGTCAATCTGACTCGTCCTGAGCCTGAGACTGCCTCCCGAAGCTCAGCGTCAGCGTCAGCGTCAGTAAGCTCCGGGGCGGTAGCTGCGCCTTTCATGACACGCTGCGGCGAAGGCACCATGGATTCTTGGTCTTGACATAAAGAGTGTGCTGTCATCACAGCCCGAGGATGGATGGGCATCGGCAGGCTCGTCAGGCTGCTCAATGCCTCGAACTCTTTCAAATCTTGGCGAAAAGGGTCCACGAAGGGCATTGGCAAGCCCATCAGCTCAAATGGGTCAAAGTGCGACTGGAGCGGAGGCATAGCTGGACTGTTCTCTCAACATGTGATGTGAGATATTTAAATCGTCAAAGGTTCGATCCAAGTTCGATAGGTTGTGGATTAAATGTGTTTTCGTCATTGAGAGATGGTAATCCACTTTTCATATCCCTGGATCAACAACCTCGAGTCCGTGGACCATGGTGGTGCGGATCTTAAAAATGAACGCAACGTTATCGGTTTAATAAAACAAAGCAACACACACACAGGTAGCGAATCAATTACGACAGAGATGCATACAAGTGGTGCACAGTAATAAGGAAGCCTGGAAGCGCCTGACCGAATCAAACGGCACTCCCGCAATGGACTTTGGATGTGGAGAAATACGCGAACGCAAGTATACACAAACGAAGAATAGAACAAAACACACAACCACAATGGTAATTTAGGTGAAATAATGTGTCATTGTGTACAATAATATATTTTCCGAGTCGACAAAAAATCGTATTTGTTTATTTGTTTGTGCACATATTTGATGATGTATGACATGTATTCAAGTTATAGGTATTTTATTCATGGATTTTGGTTTATGTGCTTATTTACATATTTCATTGTGAATTGAGGTTATTCTAAGTTTGTTTATAAGTTTATGTTTCTGATATATCTTGTCACGGATCATATGCATTGAATTTGTTATGACTTTGAACATTCATCAAGTATTTGGAGTGTCACTGGAAGAATAATTAATTGATGTTATATTATTTTATTTTATCTATTGTGTTTGAATTTATTTAATTTTATGATTATTTTTTTCCGATATTTTTTTGGTTTTTGGTTTGTTATGCCGCCACACATGATAATTTAATTTATTGATTTGTTTTGCTCATATATTAGAGAAATGGAGATACAGATGGAAAAAGAGGATAGGCATATTTGCAGGTTGTGCGTCCGTGAATAGGCACCGTGACATAGGTGTCTATGAAATTTGTAGAAACAGAAGAAAGAAAACAAGAAAATGGTGATAAGTATAGGACAGAACATAAACCATATATATGAGGATGGCGGTAAGTGTGTATGAATATGGTAGAGGAGGGAAATGCGTATACAAGTTTAGGTACACATCCGCAGGAATTTACTCATAAGAGAACACATAAGGGAACAAGAGTTTCGAATAAAGGGGCCGGAGGATGTATTGAAATATGTATGTACATTTGGATGCAAGATACGAGAGGTGGGAGGGAGGTGAGAAATGAAGATGTAGATGCGAAGGAGTCTAGGTATATGAGCGGGGTTATACGTACATCAATAGGCACCGTGACATAGGTGTCTATTAAATTTGTAGAAGAAGAAGAAAGAAAACAGAGACATGGTTTTAAGTAGAGAACAGGACACAAAACATACTTATAGATATGACAATAAATGTGTATGAGTATGCAAGAGGAGGGAAATGCGTATACATGTTTAAATACACATATGCAGGAATTAGAGAAAGGAAGCTGCAGATGGAAAAGGAGGATAGGCATATTCGCAAGGTTATACGTACATCAATAGGCACCGTGACATAGCTGTCTATGAAATTTGTAGAAAACGAAAAAAGAAAATAAGAAGGCGGTTAGGACAGTACACAAAACACGCAGCGCGCGCAACACAGGTAGAAAGATAGGTAGAGAAGACAGCATCGTTCACGCTTACAATAAAAAAAGTGGCAGGTTCAAATCCGTGGCGCCAAAACGCAAAGGGGCGAAAACCCCTCACAAATAAAGAAAGAAACAGATTCGACCATCACCGAGCCAAAATATGTCCGAATCCCAATATTCTTGCACATTCCAAGAACAGAGGCAAATATGTATATATGGATTTATGGGTTAAGCATGCCTTGGGAAAAATTTCCTGCGTTTCTAAAATCCCACCAGTGTTGCCCAAAAAACAGACAATAACCGTTTCCATGTTCCTATCCACTTTGCAACTAACTGCTTTACTTCTGAAAAGTTTCCACTTCCACCTCCATTGTTACACCCTAGTAATAAGGAAAATGCATATCAGAATCAGAAATAAATTTGACTAAATGCATTACTTTTGGAAATTTTCCTCTTCCGCCTCCATTGTTACACACTAATAGTAAGAAACAAACATATTAGAATCGGGAATAAATTTCATTGTGTGGAGGGGGACACTTTCACACAACACGTGACTCACTGATGATGACTCCCAATGATTCCGAGGTCAGAAAGAAAGAAAGAAAGAAAGAAAAGTCATTCAAGTGAAAAGACAAAGCTAAAATCGTCGTCACGAACATCTCAATTTTAGTAAGGAAAATCGTGAGACACAATCAGTCTTGGACGGAAAATCGTGAGAGTCACAATCAGTCTTGGCCAAAAAAAATGTCATCACGTTTCGAACCCCAATCTCACAAGAAGTTCAGGTCCAGCCATAAAAGTAAATTTCCAATTCATCAGGCACCGTATCTATTAAACTATGGTCAAACTATGTACGTTCTCGTAAGGTTCGTCTGTGGGATTGATCTCATCTTGGGTCAAATAGGTCCTAAAAGTCCTGACCGAAAATCGACGAAATTGAGTCAAATTCCTTCAGGCCTCAAAATGGCAAAAACGAGATTTCAGCAACATTCGCTTTCGGGAATTGCGAGCTTTTCAGAATAGCTCAGCGAGGACACGTTCAGACGCTGACGCCGCGCCCATGAGAAAGGCGTCAGGCGTCATGCAGATGCGTCAGACGAGGCAAATGCAGATCAATGAAGATGCGTGTATTAGAAACTGAAAGGAGCAGCCAACCTCACGTGAATCTCACAGCTTATATACAGCTTCAAGGTGAACTTCGACCAACAGCACTTTCCAAGGACTGTGCGGCAGTTTGTGGCCTTAGAGAGATGGTGCGACTAAACCATGAGCTGCAGCCACATCCATCACGTCTTTGGACATGATGAATCGAAGGCAGTGGATTCGAAGGGATGCTTACAAAAAAACCAAAAAAACGCACCCGCAAGGCGGGTGCGTCGAACCGAATTTGGCACGTGCCACGGCGGGAAAATTTGAATAAAAGTTGAAACCACTCGGATTCAAGACCACAGAATGGACAAATCATGAGAAAACGCAACGAACCAAAGATGGCACATATCCAAATACTAGTCCACCGGAATTCTGAAATATTTGATAGTGTCGACATCGACACTTTCACGCCGGTCGCAAGACTGTTTTTAATTAACCCTGTCCACACAACAGAATGTAATATTTTTCAAAATAAGCTTATTCCTTGTTGAAACAATCGGAGGGGTCTGCATTTTGCTGCACACGCATGAGGTTCGAAAAACGAACCTGTAGTGCCAAGGTTCGTGATACGAACCTGCAGTGCCCAGTTTGCCGAAAAAAAGATAATAGAATGATTTCTGCTGACAACCTGAGAAGAAAATTCCTTATTTTTCTCTGCGAACTGGGCTCGGCCCGGTTCGCAGAGAAAAATAAGGAAGTTCCAACAAGGAAATTCCATATGAATAAGGAAAAAGCTCATGTTGCAAAATAAGAAATTTAGTTGCGTGGAGAGAGTAATAAAACGCGCCGTGGTTTTGAAAAGATTTTCAAAATGCAAGGAATTTTCAAACATGATGAGGTCCAGTTCCAACAAGGAAATTCCTTATTTACAAGGGAAAAACTTATTTTGGAAAATAAGAAATTTAATGGTGTGGAGGGGGTAACAAAACGCGCCTTGGTTTTGAAAAGATTTTCAAAACGCAAAGAATTTTCGAAGAAACGAGAAAAAATTACTGGTATTGTGGCTCGACAAATCTCGGTGACGAATTGTGGGTCTCACAATCAAATCTTGCACAGGTGTCGTCGGTTCGGTCGGTTGACTTTAATCGACCGTCGGTTTGTCACGGTCGATATCGACGGTCAGTTCGGTTCCACCGTTCGATTTCACCTACGGAGAATTACGGTCGATATCGACGGTTGGTTCGATCCATACGGTCGATATCGACGGTTGGTTCGATCCAAAAATTGGTCGATATCGACCATACAGGTCGATACAAAAATAAATCGGTCGACGGTCGATATCGACCGTCGCATTGGACATACATTCAAAAAAAGTGTTGATATCGAGTTTGTGTACCAATAACTCACAATGTCAACAGATCAAAACAAGTGTCTGTCACACTGCCTTCTGTTCACCGTGACCAACTTCAAGCGCTTTTCACTAAACAAGACGCACTGACACCAACAGAGACCACGACGGACACGGAGACAAGAGTGTGTCAAATTGGTGTTGATTGTGACTCCACAGACGAGCCCGCCAGCGCTGGCGAGCCAACAGTGCAAGAACAATAACACGGTCCAACGGCTGGTCCCTGTGATTACCCTCGTCGCTACCGCGTCCAATCATTTCGTACAACACTGCAAGGTCTACCTACACCTTCTGCATCTATCCTTTCTTCGCCTTGCTTGTCTTTTCGCCAAATGTTAAATCCATCCACCCATGAATCGACCGGTCGGTCAGTAACGGTCGATATCGACGGTCGGATCGATTACCGAACACGGTCGATATCGAAGATCGGTTCGATTACACCTATGGAAAATTACGGTCGGTTCGATTACACCTATGGAAAATTACGGACCATGTCACGAACGTGACCAAAGTTCTTAATGAGACTATGGCCTCAGATAGGGTATCTCGCTTAAGGCAGAGGTCATAGAGTAGCGATTAGAGGTTGATAAGGTAGCAATCAATCAGATGTTAATGAGGTAGCGATCAGAAGCTCATAAGGAAGCTGATAAGGTAGCGATCAGATGTTGATAAGGTAGCGATCAGAAGTCCATGATGCATAGGTCATACGGTAGCGATCAGAGGTTGATAAGGTGGCGATCAGAAGCTGATAAGGTAGCGACCAAATGTTGATAAGGTAGCGATCAGAAGCTTGTTAGGTAGCGGTCATAAGGTAGCGATCAGAGGTTGATAAGGTAGCGATTAGAAGCGGATAAAGTAGCGATCAGATGTTGATAAGGTAGCAATCAGAAGCTCATGAAGTAGAGGTCAAAAGGTAGTGATCAGAGGTTGATACAGTAGTGATCAGAAGCTCATAAGGTAGCGATCAGATGTTGATAAGGTAGCGATCAGATGTTGATAAGGTAGCGATCAGAAGCTGATAAGGTTGCGGTCATAAGGTAGCGATCAGAGGTTGATAAGATAGTGATCAGAGGTTGATAAGGTAGCGATCAGATGTTGATAAGGTAGCAATCAGAAGTTTGTAAGGCAGAGGTCATAAGGTAGTGATCAGAAATTGATGAGGTAGCGATCAGAAGCTGACAAGTTAGCAATTAGATGTTGATAAGGTAGCGATCAGATGTTGAGAAGGTAGTGATCAGAGGCTCATAAGGTAGAGGTCATAAGGTAGCGATCAAGGGCTGACAAGGTAGCGATCAGAAGCTCATAAGGTAGCGATCAGATGTTGATATGGTAGCGATCAGGATCAGCAGAGGATGCATGCATTGGCCCACGCATCAGCAGAGGATGCACGAGAGTGCACGGCACAGAAAACGCACACACCCGGCAGGTCAATGCAGCGAATATGTGCATGTACATTGCACGGGGGAGACATACACCTTGCATGCGTGGCAGATCCTCCGCATGGCCGAGCTGGATCCTCGGCGCTCAGCGTGGTCAGGCTCGCCAAAAGTGATGTAAAACACGGTTCACGCGCGCACTGATGCAAACATGGAACCATGCTTGTACACAGCCACGCGGGCCGGAGAGACGGTTTCGCGCGTTCATTCAGCGTGGCTGTGGGCCCGCGCAGTCGGCCCTTGAAACGCATCGCAGCTCCATCTTCTCTCCATCTTCCACCGTTTGTTTTTTGAATGTGGGATGTTCCTCAGGTGAAAAGAACAAATTCTTCAAAACTGGATGGTCCTCCAGGGCAAGTGAAAGGGGTGAAATCTGAAGTGGGTGAAATCTGCAAGTGGGTGAAATCTGCAAGCAGGTGAAATCTGCAAGTGGGTGAAATATACAAGTAGGTGAAATCTGCCAGTGGGTGAAACCAGAGCGCACAGCATCGTGGGTGAAAATTGATTTCTGCGGTACAGCAGGTGAAAGAAAACAATGGGTCAAAATGACGTGTAAATGAACACAGACAACGCTAATCATGAGAGTCATAACGCAAGACAAGTGCAGGTAGTAGAAATCTACAAGTAGGTGAAATCTACAAGTAGGTGAAATCTGCAAGTGGTGACTGGGTGAAATCTGAAAGTTGGTGAAATCTGCAAGTTGGTGAAATCTGACAAAAGTGAAATTGGGTGCAATCTGATCTCAAAAGTTGGTGAAATCTGCAACAGTGGGGACGATGGACTTGGGCAAAAATCCGGCCGAGCCCACAGGTGAGTGTGGGCTCAGAATTGTCAAGTGAAACTGGGTGAAATCTGAAAGTTGGTGAAATCTGCAAGTTGGTGAAATCTGACAAAAGTGAAATTGGGTGAAATCTGAATGTTGGTGAATTCTGCAAGTTGGTGGAATCTGCAACAGGGGGGACGATGGACTTAAGCAAAAATGCGGCCGAGCCCACAGGTGAGTGTGGGCTCAGAATTGTCACCTGTAGGCTCAGGATTGTCAGGTGAAACTGGGTGAAATCTGCAAGTTGGTGAAATCTACAAGTAGATGAAATCTGAAAGTGGGTGAAATGGGAAAAAGAAGTGGGTGAAAACGAAATCTACAAGTAGGTGAAATCTGCAAGTGGGTGAAGAAGAAAAAATAAGTGGGTGAAAACGAAATCTACAAGTAGGTGAAATCTGCAAGTGGGTAAAATCTGCAAGTGGGTGAAAAAAAAAGTGGGTGAAAACGACACATTTGAAAAAGGAAGTGGGTGAAAATGTCAAATTTCACCAACTTTCAACAAAAATGAAACAAATTCACCCACATTTTCGTAACGTCAACAAATTCACCCACTACTCATCCCGTCACACCCACCTCAGAGGGTGTTTTGGCTGATGGTGTGGTGGAGGACACCAGTGGTTCTTCTCCCGTATACACTTTGAATGGGAAATGAAAAAACATCAAACTTCACAAAGTTTTGCAATCTGTACATGCATGTGAAAATACATTGAAAAAGCAAATGTTTAAAACATATTTGCCTGTGGGGGGGGGGGGTCTTGTTTTGGAAATCGATATGTCACAGTGAAATTAAATTAAAAGACAACTTGTGTTGAAGAAGACAATGGTAATCAACCGAATTAACAAAATTATACTCTCCAAATTCAAAATATGAATTGAATTCAGTAAGGGCAGAAACCCCTGTAAAAACTTGAAACAACTTTGGATCACAAAGGGCACCCAATAGACTAAATTACTCTTCCAAAACTGGTCTAAAGTTGTGTAACAAGTGGCGGTATTCCAAATCTTGTCACCATCACCTTACAACGCACCAGGAGTCTCACCTTGTTTGTCTCCAACTTTCACGGAATTTAACAAACAAATCTCACTATACACAGTCTCGCACTTGCTCTGTACATGCTCGTGAAAACATGCGGAAGGACAACAATGTTGTCAAAACACATTTGTGTGTCTAAAACGCCTAGTTTGTCTGAAACCTTGAAACAACTTGGATTACCCAGAAATCTGCGGCACCCATAAGACTGTATTACGCTGTCTACAATTGATCAAGTGTAACATGTGGTTTTCCCACTTCCACCTTTCCCCTTCCTCACAATGCCCACAGTCTCACCTTGTCTGTCTCCCAGAAGACCATTTGTACTAAGCCGAATTACTAGAGCGATGATTTGAAAACCACGCTACCCTCTTCTCTTCCTCTTCCTCCTCTTTCTCTTCCTCCCCTTCCTCATTCCTTCTTCTTTTCTCCCTCTCAGGGGGGGAAGGGGGGCGTCACAGAACTTTTCAAACTGCTCCACTCCTACCGAAAAAAAGCCACAAAAACTGGTAAAAAAAGGAGGAAAAAGTCAGGTCAAGAATTGGGTCGGTCCAAAAAATAGTCAAAAACGGGGAAAAGGAACTGCTTCCGGCTTTTTTGGGGTACCCGTCTATACACGAACTTCGTCAGTAAAAGTTAAGGGTACGATGATGACCGAGTGAATTAACTCTAGTAAAAAGCCACCGTCACGACAGTTGATCTAGGCTTCGACGGACGGCCAATGGTGGAGAGAAGCCTGTCGGGGCTGACAGGCGATCGGGTTGAAAGCAAGGGGGCTAGCTCTGGCAGACCCAACTTGCCGGTGAGTGTTTCTCCTGCTGCTTGCCGCTCGCGATCGAGTGCTATAGCAACGAAAAACGCGCATTTCGCATTTCTCGCCATTTTGTTGGGAAGTTCGAAAAGTGGCGGGGCTGACTGGCGACCGGGCTGAAAGCAAGAGGGCTAGCTCTTGCAGACCCGACTTGCCTGTGACTGTTCTCCTGCTGTCTGCCGCGCGCGACCGAGTACCATAGCAACGAAAGACGCGCATTTCGTATTTCTCGCCATTTTTGCACGTTGTCGCGCACCTTGCCGTGTAACGAGCCTTGCTTGCTTTCTACCGCTGCCTGCTTGCTGCCACCTGCTGCCACCTGCTGCCGCCGCCTGCTACATCTTCTACCGCCGCTTACTTTGCGAAAACCAGGCCCGAGGTTTTTCAGACAATCCTGGGGAGGGTTCTGAGCAATCAGTTCCTTCGCCGGTAAACCCCGCTCGGGGGTTTTCAGACAATCCTGGGGAGGGTTCTGCGCAATCAGTTCCTTCGCCGGTTTGGTTGCTCTTTGGAGCACGAATCCGCCTCGTTTACAAGTTGCGAAAATCCCATTGGGGTGGCGACCAAGGGTGCAATTGAGTGAGGTGACGCCCACGCTTGCTGTACGCTTACGTCTCAAGAATTTCTTGATTACTATCGACTTCCAGCTGCGGTTACACCCCTCACTCCTCGACTGAGAGGCTATGCTGACCTCCACCGACATGCAGGATTCGTCCCTCTCCCACAACGAATTTGCGCTGTGCTTGCGATCGCTTCTTCGACCCTCCTCGGCCCTGTCTCAATGTGAATTTGCCACATGTCTGCGAGCGCTAATTCCCTCCCCTGTTCCCGCATGCCTGCGTTCGCTTCCGCGACCCTCCTTGGCTCTGCCTCAAAGTGAATTCGAATCATTATACATGCGTGCGCCAACTCCCACCCATGTTCCCGCAGGCTTTAGACAGTCTGGCTCCCGGCCTGGACAACCAGCCTCGCCCATAACTGGGCTCACCACTCGTGTTTTCCGCCGTCCCCTCCTGTTGCCAACCCCGCATGTAATAGAATATTCTGATTACGTCGTGTTCTTGTTCCACCCTCCACATTTTTCGTATCACCTACCTGCCCCTCTCTCTGACAATTCTATTATGATGGTAATTGTCGTGAGCGTGTGGATTGTCTCGTTAATGTCACAGGTGAGTTTAAATCGGTAGACCCGGTTTGAAACACGCAGGCCTCACACTCCCAGATGAGTCTAAACTCGTCACAAACTGGCCAGCAGCACCCAGTTCAGT
>Ga0335398_10007787_pt1 | contig 12973 bp, 9 predicted proteins | sample BON03_FD_205742 | JGI IMG/M metagenome (GOLD analysis project Ga0335398, IMG submission 205742) | Freshwater microbial communities from Lake Bonney liftoff mats and glacier meltwater in Antarctica - BON-03 (spades assembly) (version 2) | ecosystem: Environmental > Aquatic > Freshwater > Ice >...
CTTCGGGCGCAACGTCTCTTTGGGTAATTCCTCACGGGATGGAGGGCACATGTCGCAGACCCAGATTTGCAGGGGTTAGAGTTTTACCATGAAGTCACAGGTTGCCGCGGGAATGATTCTTGTACCTCTGATCTTTGTGGCCGGATGTTCGCCGCAAACCGTCGTGGAATCGATCTCCACAGCACAGGTGTGCGCAGAGTCAGCGATAATCATGGGTCAGATGCAAGACATGTTGAGGACTGTCGCTGCAGACCCCACCACTTTTGAGACCTACGAAACACGGCTGAGAGAACTGTTTGATGACTTTAACGCGCTAGAACCTGTCAATGAGGAACTCAGCGTTGCCCATGGGAAAGTTGCAATCGGCGTCGATGCGATCTTTGAAACTTTGGGAAACCCGAACCCCAGCGGTCTCTCTGAGCTTCCTTCCCAGCTTGCCGAAACTCAAGGCGCAGCCACGGAGTTTGTGCGAGCTTGCAGACTGTGAGCTTTTTCTCCTCCTGCTCCCCCACTGTGAGGCTGTGAGGCTCACTCCGAGGGGAACAATGCCGATGGAGATAGATAGCGAAAGCCGCTGAGCACCGTTGTTGGGGTTCTGGAAGAGAGCACTGACTCGATTCCAATATCGCCCACCGCTAGACCCCAGTATTTTACTGGTGTCTTTGTTTTCTGTGCCCCCTACATGCCCTAACCAGATGTAACTTTTTTGTTCTTGTTGCCCGTAAGCGGAGAGATATTCCGCGGTTGGTGTCAATCAAACGGGGCGTCAACCGTCACCAGTCTTCATCTAACCGGGCCCGAATGCTTGCCAGGGTCTCGCCCTCGTGGAGCCAGTAGATTGGTCCAGGCATAGTCGCTGCGGTACCCCCTCTCGCCGCGTTCGCTAGGCCTGCAGCTCTCGACAAAGAAACTTGTTCACCGCCAAAATTGACGGTCTTTTCATCCACAACGACGCAAGTGATAGATCTGTCGGACGCGTACTCAAGCACAGAGTCCGGAAGAATTCCATATTTTTCCATGTTGTAACGGATTCCGAATCTGGACCATTTCTCAAGGGCATCTTTACCTTCCAAGTCCAAGCTCAGGTCGTCACCCGGGGTGACATCGGCCACAGCAATCAATTCCAAAATGACCTTGGCTTTGTAGGGGTCCATCCTAAAAAATTCGCGGCTTGGGCGAACTCTATGATCACCAAAAGCGGTGTGGAGGGTTCGCTCGACTTTTGCGTAGTCATCAACTTTTGCGGCGTAATAACACTGGAACGGTAGGGGTATGGAAGTTTTGTCCAGTTCTGACATTCGCTGGGAAACGCTTGTCTCAGTCCGCCCGATTTTGATGTAACCAGGCATAGCTTCATTTGTCAGTATGTAAACAATACTCATACGGTCATGCTAAGCCACGCCCCAGTTTCGGCAAAAGCGTGTCAGTCACCTCGGCGGGCACCTGATGCCTTGGTTGGTGCTTATTGATTTTCCCGATGTCACTGGGTCGATGAAATCTTGGCTTATGACTTCAATCCAAAAGGGAACTGGTCCCGCGTCTTTTTCTCTTATATTCACGACTGTAATGCTGGGCACAGAGCCCTTTTTGGTCATCTGGCTTCTTGCATTCCAAAACACGACACTTGCCGAGCTTCTCAGTGATTGGCCCCCGGCCGGCGTTGTGGGGGGAGCCATGGGCTCTCTGACGCCCGTAGTGACGACTACATAGGCCGAGAACAGATCTCCGTCTCTCGCAGCCGTCGATTGAACAAATGTCACTGTCGTACTTGACCGGCTCAGCGCGGCCTTCGCGAGCTCTCCTCCTAATTCTTCGGTCCTCGTGGTAGTGCAGTTTGCAGAAATTCAGGGAGTGGTCCTCCTTTTTACAGCCGTCAACGGAGCAAACCCCCGTGCGTTTCTTCGGAGCTGGCCGCTTCATGAAAGTTGGTGAACCGTACTCGTAGTTCCTCAAGTAGTGGGTTTGACACATCCCCACATCAGACTTTTGTTCGCTGCGGACAGCAACCTTGCCGCAAACCATGCCGTCTTCAAATACCTGACAGAACTCGTTACGAAAGGGAATCCTGACGAGGCGCAACGGGTCACCGTGTATCCGCCAGCGACTGTAATGAAGGTGGCAATATCCTTTTGAGTAGTAGGGGTTTAGGCAAGGACTGCCTTTCTCAACAACCGGGCAACCTCGCCTTACCTTCTTCTTCAAGTCTCCCTCCAAAACAGCTCTAGGGATGGGCCATCGACGCAGCTCTAGTTGTTCCATTACTCTTCGCCAAACTTCTTCGAAAGGTAAGGCGTCCTTGAGCCAGGTTTCCGTGCCGCCCTTTCCCGGCATCAGCGAATTATCGACACCTTCAGCAATGCCATCTGTTTCTCGCATATCGGTCAGTACAAACTGTTCTACATAATTTGCTTCGTATCCGTACTCAGTCTCAACTTCTCGCAGCACCGTTTTGAACCCGGACATTCTGTGCTGGCTCTTCCTGATCTTGTAGCTAACAGTGTTTGAAATACCCAGCTTGTAGGCCTGGTGCTCTTCGCTTTCGAGAAGGTAGATGATGGCCGGTTCGAAAAACGCGAAAGCAGAGTCGGCGTCCAACGAGTGGCAGACCAGGCAACCACCTTTTCCGCTCTTTGCTGCGCTGACTGATCCTGCAGTTGGGAGACCACACCGAGCACATTGCCCAGGCCAAGGTTTCGACGCACCCGGGTAGGGTTCATCCGGCGAAATTTTGATATCACGGCTCGCCATAACTTCAAGCGCTTCTTCACGCGTGTAGGCGCTCTCTCTACGTTTCCGACGACTTTCAGCACCCCCGCAGTGACGACAACCGCCCTGACCTTGCTGGAGACCAGCCGGTCGCGGTGAAACATTCGCGCCACACTTATTACATCGCCCGGGAAAAGGCTTGCCCATTCCTTGGTAAGGACCAATCGGTGTTATGCCTGCCCGATGAAGTACATCAGTCGCAACGGGCTCGCTCTTCGCCAGATTTCTCTGGGTTGCCACCTTTTTCGTACACTGCGGGCATCCTCGGCCATCACGCAAATCAGACCATACAAGTGAAAACTGATGGCCACAGGTGTCGCACTCCAGTTTAATGTGGGAGAAGGCATTAACACACTCGCTGAGTGCGGTAGCACCAACCGCTTCGCAGGCTCTAGGAAAGTCAATTTCTCGAAGACGCCGGTTTCTCGTCTCACCGGCAGCCTTCTTTGCGCAGTAGTTACAACCTCCCTTGCCCGCACTCACAACGGTGCTATACATAGGAAAAACTTCCGCACCGCAAGTCAAGCATTCGCAACGCCACTTGTTTTTCGCGCCTGGATAAGACTCGAGAGGCCGGACCCCAGACTCAATCATCTGCCTCTCCGCCGCGTCAGCGTTGATGCGATTATGGCTCATGTTCCTCACTCTAGGAGTAAAGGTCCGGTAAAGAGCAGGGTTAAGGTTCTCCCGGTGCCCGCTGCTCTGGAGGGCAATCGCCGTGCGCTTTCAGTGAAAAGAGAAATCCCAGCCGTTCTCTGCGCCCGTCGTCTTCGATTTCAACTGGACAGCACCAAGTTTTGTCCTGCCTGCCTAAATAAGGCCTGACCTGACCCGACGCTCATATTTCCCGCCACAAAGCGACAGAGGTCGGAGGCAAGGAGTATCTCGACCCGCCGGCCTCAGAAAGCGAAAATGCTAGGCCGCTTCTTCTTCTTCTTCTTCTCTAAGTAAATCTCTCGCAGCAACGCAACAATCGACGCCACCTTCAGTTCTGCAGTCTTCGGCACCTCGAAACTCCTCTCCACCGGAAAATTCGGGTCATAGGACAAAGCACCATCCGTCAACGACGACACCCAACGCAAAGGGTCAACCCGTCATTACGTTTCTTCTCCACTTGACGCTCCTGCACGCGAAGGTCCTCAATGTCTTCACGGAAGCCTTCGATTGTCTTCTCTGAGGTCTCGCACGCCTCAGCAAAAATCTCCAACCGGTGCTCACTAAACAGCCGAGTCATCACTCCCTCTTCAGGGCTTACTGAAACCCGATATCACCCTTCGTTGTCTTGCCAGGCCATCACAATTTCCCCTCAACTGATGTAAGCGAATCTGGGCCTTTATGCCTCAACTAAATCTCTCAAACAAAACAATTCAAAACAAGAGCTAGTCCGAATTCTTGCTGCAATTGACAGCGCAGACATAAAAGGTGCTCTGTAGTTTTCCCTGTCAAGCCCAGGAAATGGTTTGGCGCACATGAACCACTCAAGAAACGGCAGGCCCCGGTGACAGGCGATAGTTGGCCAGTGTTCGGCACGCACAGTCACCGAAATTTGGTTTAGGTCAGATTACCTACCGCCAACCCGCTCGGATACCCGCTTTTTGTTCTTTTGGCGGTTGTTCTCCTGACCTTGCCTTGCCGTGAGGTGACGACTTACTCAGTGGCTCACTTGTAGAGCGTCCGAATCTTTACCGTCTGGTCAAGCCCAACCACAAAGTTTTTCAGGTCATCGACAAGGTAGATCAACGGTGGCACACAAACGCATTTCTACCTAGTCTGTGTCTATGGCAATGCAGATGGGTCTTTGGAGAATTGACGGAACGATTGAGCGAGTGAAGCTTGGAGATATGCCGTCTGAACAGCAGCTTGAGTCCCTCCTGGAAAAAGATCCCTCGATTCTCGGAGAGCGCCTTCTCATTTTAGGCCGCCAGGTTCCGACCCATCGTGGCAAACGGATGGACATCCTCGCAATGGATTCCGAGGGCACGCTTCGCGTGCTTGAGCTCAAGCGAGGAAAGACACCTCGAGACGCAGTGGCTCAGATTTTGGAGTATGGCGCATGGGTCCAGCAACTTTCCCACGACGACGTGATTGCGATCTACACCTCTTCGAACCCGACATCATCTTTTGAAGAATCCTTTGAATCCGTGTTTGGCTTTTCAGCGCCTGAGGAGCTTAACCAAGGCCATAAATTGACCCTTGTCGCCACGGAAATTGATGAGGACTCGCAGAGCATTATTGAATATCTGGACTCCGCTTACGCGGTGCCCATCAATGTGGTGTTCTTTCGGTATTTCAAGGATGGCGACCACGAGTACATTGCTCGGCAATATCTGATCGAAGAGCAACAGGAACCCACCGGAAAGGCGGGGAAGGCAGGGCGTACACGAGAATCGTGGAACGGTTTAGATTGGTACGTTTCCTTCGATAGATCTTGGGAAGACGCGATGAGATTGGGATTTGTCTCCGCGGGAGGTGGTGACTGGTATTCCAACACTCTAAAGAATGTCCCCGAGGGGGCCCGGGTCTGGGCGTGCGTCCCTAAAACGGGCTACGTCGGCGTGGGAAGAGTCACCGGCCCAGCCAAAGTTCTTGCCGATTCTCACGTTGCGGGCGCAAAGGATTTGGAATGGGACTTCATTCACGGAAACGGTGAAGCCGAATGGTTTCTCCCTGTCACTTGGGAGGCCACAAAGCCGCTTAGTGAGGCTGTGTGGAAAAAGGGTATGTTCGCGAACCAGAACTCAGCCTGCAAACTTCGAAATTCATTCACACTCTCTGAACTTCACATCGCTTTCGGCGTGCAGGATGATGTTTGAGGCACGCAGGGCATAATCGAAAACCCACATCTTGTGGGCGTGATGCCGGCTAACTGAATGGCTGAGAGCCATCGCTGTTCCTTCCTCTTTCGAAGCTTAGCGATGGTGAAAATGGCCGGAATCTAGGGGGCATTCCGTGGGACACCCGGAGAGATTCGAACCCCTAACTTTCTGATTCGTAGTCAGATTCCACACCGCTAAGCCGCCTGGATATGGACCAGTTCACTGTTTTTAATTCGAGCAGCGTTGGTAACTTTATTGCCTTGGCGTGAGGTGATGGCTGACCGATTGGCTGACTCTCTCGAGTGGTCCAGCCCCTAGCTACGCAATCCTTCCTCTACGGTCACCCCTAGTCCGACGTGTGCCATTCCTGGGCAGAGAAGCCGGGCTTGGGCCACGACCTCCACTGGGTTGCTCTATACCCGTGTGGGCACAAACATCGCATGGGCGTGTTCCAGGGCGGTGATCACCCAATCGAGGAGAACTAAGAAGTTCGTCAAAGGTGGCGTCATCGGCAGAGATTTTGGGAAACTGGCCATAGAGACGCGCCGCTCGGCGAGCGCCATCTAAGAACCTCGACTCGGCGGCAACCGCAACTCACTCGCACCGGCCTGGGAAAAATACTGTCGCTCATGCTCTCATTCCTTGAGGCAACGCTCTGTGGCGAACCACAATCAGTTTTCGGTTCGCTCTAGTCAAAGCGGTATACAAAGTTCCTTGCCTCCCAAAGTTTTCCGGAAAGTCTGCAGGTTCAATTACCACAACGGCGTCAAACTCCAGCCCCCGGGCACGGTCGGGCGGGAGGAGTCTCAATTTCTGCTGACCCTTTTTCCAGAAGGACTGATCCGCCGGGTCGTTCTGCCATTCTCGTTTAAGCAGCGTTTTCCTGAACTCACCAGGCGACACCGTAATTACCGCAATGCTTCCGGAGCCGACTTCTTTTTCTAAGCCCTCGGCCGCCTCGAGACTGACGGCATAGATTTCTCTGATTGACGGAGCCCGTGTAACGAGAGGTTTTTCACCGTCTTGTTGAAACGAGATGAGTTTTCGTTCTCTGGTGGGCAGCAATTGGTTCGCAAACTTGATGATTTGTGCAGTCGATCGGTAGCCGTTTTCAAGTATCGATAACGGAGCCTCTCCACTGTCATTTTCGATTCCCAGCAATTCGGCGACATCGTTCCAAGAGTTGAAGGTGTGGTCGGTGCGTCTTTGGTTAAGGTCTCCCAGGATGGTCCATCCACCCAGGTTGCCGAGTCGACCTAGAATCTCCCATTCAATGGGGTGAATATCTTGCGCTTCGTCAACAATGATGTGGCCAGGGTCCGCCGTGCGATTGGTGCGAACCCCGATGTACGCCAAGAGGCTTCTATATGAGCTGACCCCCTCCTTCCGTAGCGCACCAAGAGTCTCTGGAAGCGCGCGCAAATACCGAAACCATTCGCCTTCGAGTCCCTCTTTGGGAGGTTCGGAAACGAACCACCGCAGCTCAGCATAGACATCGGCTTCTCTGGGTGCTTCGCCTTCTGAATTTTCCTTCGCGTTGGCTAAGGCCTGATCGATCAACCGCGCAAGCTCCTGGCTAACATTTTGTAGCGACACTGACTGTGTAGGAATATTTGATTGGGGGAGACCTGCGAGTTCTTCTAACAGCGAGGGAATTGACCTGACTGAGTAACGAGTCGCGTCGTCTACAAGGTCTCGCAGAACTCCCTTAACGTGCTTTACGTACTCAGCTGTAGGGCCCAGGAGAAGGACATTCCCACGGGGTTGTGAATCTTTGGGAGCCCACGAGTTGAGGAGGTAAGCCGCCCGATGCGCACCGATAACGGTCTTCCCCGTTCCCGGGTGCCCTTGCAGTACCTGGCTCCATGAAGCCGGTTTCACAATGGTGTCGTATTGATCTGGCTGCAGTGTTGCGAGAACGCTGGCCATGGAGACGCCTTTAGGCGCGGCTAATTGCCGTCGCAGCAAATCCGGTGCGCGTACGTCACCGCTGGGGACCGATTCCTCCAGTTTTGCAACAGCCCTTCCCTCGGTAGCGCCCGGGTTGGATCGCTTCACCGGTTTCTTAGGGGTCGGGAATGCTTGTTGCGGGTTGGCCTCAGCTGGGGGAACTGTTGTAGTCAACGGCAAGGGAAGTCGAGGTGCTTTGGGCACCTGGAGTTGTAAAAAGGGGAACAAATTCGGTGGTTCTTCGTCCACAAAAATCTCATCTTCGAGATCGACGATTTTTTCGAACTGATGCGCTAGTACCCTTACCGCGGCGACTTGGTCACACCATTCATGGTGGCCATCTGATTTTCGAAAGTACGTGCAGGCGACGGGCGCGGCCCAGGAGAAGACCCTGTAGCTATTCGTTTCATGATGGGTGGTGCCGATATAGAAATCCCGGTGCCCGTCCAAAAACTCTTCGTCGCCCTCGGCCAAGGCGACGCGGCCAATTAAGATTCCATCCTTTGCGGAGCCGAATGAGGAGTCGCTTGTCCACGTATTTGGAGTGAGTTGTCTTACTTGCCCTTCTAGACGGCTGTGACGATCAGCAAGCGCTTGGCGGTATTTTTCTTCGACAGCGACTTCATTCGCGACGAGAGACTTGACGTCTTGCCCAGTCACTGCGTGACCCTCAATGTGCAGACTGCAAGGTAACTGATTGATACAGCTGGGAGTGGGCTCGCGTCGAGCTCAGCAATAAGTTGGTCATATCTATTCTGTTGACGGTTTCTCTGGCCGTTGACCATTCGCAGGACTTTCTCCCCTCGTTCCCTTTCGATAATTGTTTCGAGACGTCTCTGGATGCCCCGCATTCGCCGTTGATGTTGATCCGCCAGAATTGCCCGCCGCGTTTCTGAGAGCACCTCTTCCTCGGAGTCTCGCTTTGCCTGGACGATTCGGTGCCGCTTTTCAATTTCCCGTTTCGTTCTAGAAACAAGATGAGCCAAGTCCACATTGGGATGAGACGGCGCCTCTCCCCACTCCCCTCGGGCGAGTGATGCCATGAGGCCGTCTACAGGGGCGTCTCCGGCGGGCGCGCCGTTAAGGCCAATCGCTGCGCCCCAAATCTCATCCCCGCCCCTGGCTGCGTTTACAGCGTGCGCGAGGGTGACGACATAGTCCCCAGGGGCCAAAATCTCGGTTCTTTCAATCTGGATCGACGCAAAACGCGCTTGTTTGTGGCCTGGCACCCCACTCGCTGCCATGACAAGCGGATGGGTAGCGGACAACATATCGAGCTCGGTGGTTCGGGCAATCTCTTGATCCAAAGCCAAATGAATGGGCTCACCGTTTTGCAACTTCACGATGAGCGAACCCGTTTCGGAACGCGTCCGTCGGCCTTTCTGAATCAGCTCTACTAAACGCCCCGCCATAGTCTGGTTTCCACGTACCTCAAGAATCTTTCCCCCCTCAATCCACTCGACAGATCCGCCACCGTCGGTTGCTGCCCAATCATCGATGAGATGAGATAGTTCAGACTGCCCAAGGTATCTACCGGTCGACGTCAGCTCTTTTTCAAGGCCCGCTATTTCGACGTCGTCGGCAATCATGAGCCCAGCGGAGGACTCAGCAACGTCTTGAACGGCTGCTTTTTGTGCTTCGATTGCGCTCAAGAATTGTTCGGCTTTTGCTTCCTGTTGCTCGGGCGTCAAGGTGAAATCCATGGCCGTTTGCAACAGATCCATGTGTTGCCCAATTATTGGTTCGAGTTCGCCGATTGAGCGCTCGAAGATCTCGATTCGTTCGAGAACCTTGTGCATGATCCGGGAATCAATCGCATCGTTGTTGTAGAAATTCCGAATCAGGATCTGCTCAGATTCCTGACCAATTCGGTCGATTCGTCCGATACGTTGTTCAACTTCCATGGGGTTCCATGGAAGGTCATAGTTGATTACTGCAGAGCAGAATTCAAAATCCAAGCCTTCGGAAGCAACCCTGTTGGCAAAAACAAAATCGTATCCCCCGTTGCGAAAGTCCTTCATGATTTGTCTTCGCTGCAATCGAGGAACATCGCCATTCAGAACGGCAATTCTGTATCTTTCGTGGAATGCCCCGCGGAGATTTGTCAGCGTCGCCTTGGACCAAGTAAAGAGGAGCGCTTGTCTGCCGAGATCATGAATGTTTGCGAGAACTTCGCCAAGAATCTCGATCTTGCTTTCTGGCAAACGAAGAACCTGGTTGGCGAGATGAATCAGCTCAGGATGGGGCTCGACCCAGTTTCTTCTCTCACTGATTGGCGAGTCACCTTTCCACTTTTCTGGCGCTCCTGCGAGGACAGAATTTGCCGCCATATGAATGCTCGTACTTGCGAGCCGAATAGGCATCTGCATCGAAAAGTACATGGCTGTTTTTGCGGCTTTTGCCCGCAGAAAACACCACTTTAAGAACTCTTGGTAAAAGCTGCGCTCGGTGTCGTTCCAGGACACTTCTATACCTGCGGCATTTCGTAGCGGCTTTTGCTCGTCGACTTCCGCCCGCCGAGTTCGGGTTACCGTCGTTGACAGCGTGTTGAGCCTGCTAATTGCCCTACGCGCGAGGGCAATATCTCGTGCTGAGAGTGGCGCGCGGTCAACTATTTCGCGCAAATCTGCGAATTCAGGTTTGGAGGTAACAGATTTTTCGAGGACTAAGGCTTCTAGTTGCCGGAGAATTTGATGGAACATTGCCGGGGTCGCAGATTTGTCCGGAAGAACTTTCGCGACTTGGTTGAGCACGGCCGTCGGTTCGAGCCGAACCTCCAGGTCTTCAATGGTGTCAAAGTCTGCTGGTTCGAGAAGACCGAGCAAATGCAAGAGGTCGGTTTCACGAAGGTTGATGGGTGTGGCGGTCAAGAAGACGAGATTCGCCCCTGCTGTCCACTCAGAGAGTTGTGTGCCTAAAAGGTAGCTTTTTGTGCCGCTATTCCTCATATAGTGGGCTTCGTCGACGATCACGAGGTCAAATTCCGGGGGGTTTTCCTCGAGCTCTTCCAGTCCATCCCATGTTCGAAGTGTCTCAAGGGAAACCACGTAAGACTGCCGAGAAGGCCGTCGGCCGGTTTGGTGCTGTTCGAGAAACCGACCAAGTTCTGGTCGATCCAGGAGTTTCAGTTCGAACCCAAACCGTTCGTTCATCTCGTCACGCCACTTCTCCACAAGTCCTGAGGGGCAGACAATGAGTACTCGGTCTGACTCGTGTCTTGCCTCCAACTCGGTCCAGATTAAACCTGCCTCGATGGTCTTTCCAAGCCCCACTTCGTCAGCGATGAGGAGTCTCGCCTGACCGGACTGGAGCAGTTTGAGAACCGGTTTGAATTGGTAAGGACGAAAGACCGTACGCGTTGCGTGGAACGAGTAGACCGTATCGGCAAATTTTCCTCGAATCTTTGTGCGTGTGAGTGTTGCACCCATTCGTGCGGCGGTGGATTTGACGCCCCCGACCCAATCTTCTGGCTGTTCATCGAGCTCGACTGCGCTAAGCCTGGATTCGAGAAGTGACTGGCGGCCCGCGGGGCCGCTCACCGTGTACGACCAGCTGTTCGCCAAGAAGGTCCTGGATTTCACCTCGACATCCGATCCGTCCGGGACCGTAATTGCCCGGGAGCCGATCGCAAAAATTGGCGCTTCGACCGGTTTGGCTTGAACCCAGAGATTTTCCACCCACCGATAAGCCTCAGCGAGGGGATGATTGGACGTGTCGTCCCAGCCCTCTAGCTCCAAATTGGATGATGTCCCTGTTTCCCCGCTGGCGATTATCATCACGACAGGATCGTCAATGCCGACGAACCAATAGACCCCGGCAGGGAGGTTCGCATCGATCGAGTCGAGGGTTCTAATCGCTGGCACAGCGTCGTACAGGTCGGAAACCTCATCGTCGATAACGAGGCCTCTTGCGAAATCTCTGCTCTCGAAGGCAACATCGTAACGTGACGCTGCCGGGCGATATCCGAAATCCAACATCAGAAGCCTCCATCCATAGAAGAAAATTCCTCGCACATGGTGTTTCAAGCATAAGCGGTGGGTCCGACAACTGAAATAGAAGCCGAGAATTTGTCAGCCGTTGAGGGAGGTGAAAAGGCAGAGTTTAGAAGCGAGCTTTTGCTGGCCGGGGTGTTGAGGGGCATGGTTCCGCTGCCATCAAAGTTGCTACTGCCATTGATCGAGTATTTGAGCAATCCATTCCGCACATCGCGGCGCTGTTGCAATGCCATTTTCGGAGAGAATTCCAGCGATGTCTGGGCCCAAAATCACCACGACCGGATGGTCATATAGACGGCTATTTTCCTCTACTCCAACTGCGTTTGTCGTGGAATAGAGCTTCGCTTCCAGGAAAAAAGAGACTCTGATTGGGCCTGATTTTTGGCCGAGCAGCATCGAACCGAGAGCGTCTCGGCCGCCATGAACCAAAAGGTGTTGGAATGCGCTATCCCTATTACTATTGGTCTCCTCATCGCCATAGGAGCATCTCTCGGGTGCTTAGGTTGACGCTTCATGGGATGGAGCGAGGGGGGCTTTCCAACCACTCCTCTGTGAGCGCCTCTGCCTGCCGGATAACAGTGTCGATTGCTTGGTTCGAGAAATCTGGCGGATACCCATACCTATCAAGCAGGTCTCGAACCATCACCCGCAAAGCAGCCTGAGTTGACTCCCGCACCGACCAGTCAACCCGAACGTTTTCACGAACTTTCTTCGTCAGCTCTTGAGCCAGACGCACAAGGTCTTCGTGGCGCATCTCACGGGCTGCCGTCTCGTTGAGTTCTAGCGCGTCGTAGAAAGAAATTTCATCGTCGCTGAGGCCATCAGGGTTGCCCGCTGTGACTTGCTCATTGAGTTTCTTGGCCAACTTGATAAGTTCCTCGATGAGTTGAGCTGTCTCAATTCCACGATTATGGTACAGCGCCAGCGCCGTTTCCAGAAGCGCTGAAAACTGAGAACTCTTGACAACGTTGGTTTTGAATCTTGCCTTGATTTCGCTCTTCAACAGCCTGCGCAGGGCCTCCACCGCAAGGTTCTGTTCTTTCATCGCTCGCACCTCCCGGAGGAAATCCTCAGACAGAAGACCGATATCTGGGCGGTCTAACCCAGCGGCGCTAAAAATGTCAATGATGCCTTCTGGAACAATTCCCCGAGAGAGCGCCTGCTTTATGGCTAGTTCCCTTTGAGCGTCGGTCTGTTTCTTTACTGTGGCGTTACCCTTGGTCAGCATTACGCGGATGGCCTGATAGAGCGCGACTTCTTCACGATTAGCGATTGCTAAAGGCTGACTGTTGACTAATGCATATGCCCGCGATAGCGCCACTGAAGCATCAGCAAAACGCTTAATCCCATCTCGTATTCCGAGAATGAAATCTGCAACCTTGGGGATTACGTCGTGCGGTTTGTCTTTGAACCCGGCCAGTGAGCATCCGTGCAAAATGTCGCGAA
>Ga0335398_10007793_pt1 | contig 12950 bp, 14 predicted proteins | sample BON03_FD_205742 | JGI IMG/M metagenome (GOLD analysis project Ga0335398, IMG submission 205742) | Freshwater microbial communities from Lake Bonney liftoff mats and glacier meltwater in Antarctica - BON-03 (spades assembly) (version 2) | ecosystem: Environmental > Aquatic > Freshwater > Ice >...
CATCTCGCTACGCTCGTCGAACCCGGAGGGTTCTCATCCCCCCAAATTGAGTACGGTTCACTGGACTAATGAGCGCTTCGATTATTCGACGCTATTATCGCTTCATGCTGGCGGAGAGAGGGGGATTCGAACCCCCGGAAGGGTTTAACCCCTTCAACGATTTAGCAAACCGTCGCTTTAGACCACTCAGCCATCTCTCCTGAGCAAGTCGCGAAGGCAAAATTTCCCACGCCCAAAGTGCAAGGCGAATTCTTCCAAAACGCTGGGAAATTTAGTCTTGGTCGTCATCGTCCGAGGGACGCTCAAGTTCCTCACGGCATTCATTCATCACTCGGAGCCAGATTTCACGAAGATCAAACAAGCGCGGGGTGGCATGTTTTCGATAGTTTTCTAAGGTTTGGCTCCCTACTTCCGTTTTGTTGAGTAAAGCAAAACAGGCGTTCAGTTCCCGAAGGGCGCGCTTCAGCAGGCTGATCGCCATCGCGTAGTCGCCAAAATCCAAGGCCGCGATAGCGAACATCGACTGTTGCTCGGCGCGATGGAGCAATGACTGAAATTCAAGGGCTGTCTTTTGCGGAACGTTATCAACCCGTTCTGCGATTCGTTGCCACCGATGGGTGAGAGTAAGAAAAATCCCTTTAGTCGCGATGAAGACGGGATTTTTGTGCAGGGTGTAAGGATCGGTTTCCCGCTCTTCTCCCGCGCTGGAGGGCTCGTTGAAAATCTCGATGCTATCCGCCGGGGGCTCAAAATCTACATCGCTACTCCAACTGTCCTCATCCCAACCCATGCGATGAGCGGCTTCGTCGAGGCGATCGTTGCGGCCGTCAAGTTGTTCATAAAAGCCGATATAGCGGTGAATCATCTCATCTTGCTCGCGAAGATAATGTTCCCAGTCGAATTCGTTCCACGCGAGTTCTCCGCGATCTTCCCAATCGTTTTCAGAAGGGCTGTCAGAATCAAAATTATTCATTCGTATAATTTGGCGATAACCATCGCGAAACTTGGAGTTCTCGACCTGAAACGCAATTTAAAAACCCAAAGCGATGGACTGAAAACATTGTAGATTGCGGCGACGAGAATGTAGAAACTAAGTTTCATCATTTATTTATGGCCGAAGTAATCCATCAAATCGTTCATTTTTCGGGGCACGTTCAAGGCGTTGGGTTCAGGTTCAACGTGTCGCAGATTGCCAAGGAATATGATGTGTGTGGGTTTGTGCGAAACTGTCCCGATGGTCGGGTCGAACTCCAGATCGAGGGAGAGGAGAGCGACTTAACCGATTTTGTCGCTACGATTAAAGAACGCATGCATGGCTATGTGCGCAATATTGAAAAATCTCTAAAGCGACGAGATCCTCAGTTTAGTGGGTTTAATATTCGTTAGATGATGAATGCCCCCGTTTTGACTTTTGCGGGAGTGACCAAGGACTTTCGTCTAGGTTGGAGGAATTATCGCGTCAGAGCGATCGATGACTTTTCACTGTCGGTGGGAGCGGGTCACATTTTTGGACTGTTAGGGCCCAATGGGTCGGGGAAAAGTTCGATTCTCAAGGTCGCCGCCGGATTAATTTCGCCCGATCGTGGTGGGTGCGAAGTTAAGGGAGAGACGGCGAATCGACGAGGACCAGCAGTCCGGATTGGGTTTCAACCGGAAAACGGGGGCGTTTATCACCACCTATCCGCGCGAGAATCGCTCGAGTGGTTCGGGGGGATAAGTGGTCTGCCCAAACTTGATGCCCGTAAACGAGCCCGAGAATTGTTGTCTCAATTTGAGTTAAATGAATCAGCGGATCGGCGGGTCGGTTCATTCTCCAAGGGCATGCGACAACGTCTGGGGATTGCTCAAGCACTGGTGCACCGGCCAGAGCTATTACTTTTGGATGAACCCTTTTCAGGTTTGGATCCGCTCGCCGTTCGAGGGTTGATCGTAATCTTAAGAAGGCTCGCCGGCGAAGGGGTTGCGATACTGCTCACGTCTCACCTGCTAGGGCGGGTCGAGGACCTGTGTCACGCCGTGGGGCTTTTGCATCGCGGGCGACTGCTCGTACAGGGGCCTATGGCTGAGGTTAAAGGAGGAGTGGATCGTCAAATGGATGACGTCTTTATTCAGCATATGGAGTCTGCGGGCGGGGAGGCTAGCCGTAGTCATGAGGAGAGGCGATGAGGGTATTTCTATTGGTGGCGCGATCCACTTTCACGGAAATATGGCGGCAGCCCGCGCTGCTGATTTTGATGTTTTTAGGGGCCCTGAGCACTGGCGGCGGCTGGTGGTGGCGCGAATTCGATTTTGGCGAGAACGAGGCGCGATTTTTACTCAATTTCGGGGGAGGGGTGCAGGGGCTGATCGGGGCGCTCTTTTGCATCGTGGCAGTGGCTCAAACCTGGTCGCGAGAATTTGAACGAAGAACCGCGATCGTGCTGCGTTCCAGATCCATCAACCCGTTTGCGCTGGTCGCGGGGAAATCTGCGGGAGTTTGGCTGGTGGCAGCACTCTTTGTGGCACTTTCAACGGTGTGGTTGGCCTTTCTATTAAGCGGAAAAGCCAACGCCGGATTATGGGGCGTATTTTGGGCCGAGACGATCGTGAGAGCGGGCAAACTGGCACTAATCGCCGCGTTCACTTCGTGGTTCGCCACCTACGGAAAAACCGCAACCTTTGTGATATTGGCAAGTGGGGCGTATTTGCTGTTGGGAAACTTGCATGGCTTGATTGATGGGCAGCAGGGCGGGGGAAATGTGCTGCGGTTACTAGTGCCTGATCTACGTTGGATTGATGTGGTGGTGGCGCCGGAGCACTTCTCCCAGATGACCCAGTTCGTGGGAGCCCGTGTGCTGGTCCTAGTGGTCTATACCGGGATATTTTTGATGTTGGCATCATGGAGCTGGAGTCGACGTGAAGATTAACCGGAACGCTTGGTGGCACGGAATAATGTGTGGGGGGGCAATAGCGTTAGGCAGTGTCACCACCGCTCCTTTGACCCAAAGTCGTGTCGTGGGTAAGGAGTATGCAGCGGGTTTTGGGCCTCATCTAGATTTAAGCACAGAGTCGCAGCTCTATAGCGCGATTTGGGGCCGATTTGGCGGCCTTTTGGCGGATTTTGCTTGGATAAAGGTCTATCGGGCTTGGGCGAAGAAAGATCTGCCGGAGTTAAGAGTCAGTCTGAAGCGCGTAAGGGCGTTGAATCCCCACGGGGTGGGGTTTTGGCTCAACGGGGCGAGAATGCTTGGTTACGATGGCACCGCTTGGCGGCGGAGGGAGGCGGAGGCGGGGCGAGAAAATTCGATTCGGCTGGAGCAACTATCCGAGGCGATTTTGTTCCTGCGCGACGGAAGGATCCTCAACCCCGGGCGTTACGAGTTTGGGCTGGAAGAAGCGGTGTTGCGAATGCGACTAGCGGGAGATTTTTCGGGCGCAGTGGCCGCGCTGGAGACGATTGAAGAAATGCCAAACCTGCCGTATTTCGTGGGTCGCGTGCGGGGCGAGTTATTGATCCGATTAGGGCGCAAGGAAGCGGCACTGGCTTGGCTACGGAATTTTGAACAAACCCTCCCGAGAGCGGACTTGGACGCTCAGCATGAAGTCGTCGGGCAGCGGATTAGAGACTTGGAACGGTCGATTGACTGACTCGAATGAGCTGACTTGTGACTTTGACAGTGCTTACACTACAGTTTGACTGCTGACTTTCCATTCACCGTGTCAAACGAACTTCTATTTCTCCTCATTGGTCTTGTATTACTTTGGCTGCCCCGTGGTTGGCTACGAATTGGCAAACCTAGTGTTACCACGAAACGACGTTTAGACCGGGACGAAGAGGTCGATCGTCAACGGCAGCCTTCAGATCACTCGCTTTGGATTGGAGATGAATTCAAACGAATGCGAAATTGGCTGGATTTTTTTCGCGGGCTGGCGGGGGGGGCTGCCGTTGTGTATGCTTTGCCGGTCTTAGTGGATCAATTCTTGGGGGTGCCGGGGAGTTCTGAAGCTAAGCTCGTGATCGGACTCACGGGAGGACTGTTCTTGGCCGCGACTCTGATTCAAATGATTCGAATCGAAGAGCGTTTGAGCTTAACCCCGCCGATTTTCTTTCTGGCTGGAATAAGTTTTGCGCTGCTGGGGCCGAAAACTGGATTAATCGCGTTCGTGGCGATATGGGCGATCAACGTCGCGCTTCCGAATCCCTCTATATTTATGTCCGTTTACGGAACATTAATTATTTTGCTCGGAATTGGACTGGGAGCCGGACGACTAGAAAGCCTTTTGATGGGGGGATTATTCGTCGTGCCGCCGTTTGTCGCGATAATGTTTAAACGCCGATTAACTCGGATTAAAAAGAGAAAAAAGATCGTCGCTCGATGAGCTTGGGATCTCGAGCTGGTAGCTCAGTCTGGTGGGAGGCCGCACGACCACGAACTTTACCGGCAGCGGTTGCGCCGGTGTTAGTGGCCAGCGCGCTCGCGTGGCGAGATGGCGGCTTTCAAATCAGCGCCGCTCTAATTTGTTTGGCATTTTCCCTTCTGATTCAAATCGGAACGAATTTTGCGAACGACTATTATGATTTTGTCAAAGGGGCAGATACGGTCGAGCGGGTGGGGCCGAGAAGAGCGGTTGCGGCGGGCTTGATCGCTCCACTGGTCATGCGTCGAGCCATGATCGGGGTGTTCGTCGTTGCATTTTTGGTTGGTCTGGCGCTCCTGCCATTCGGGGGCTGGCCGCTTTTGATCGTGGGCGTGACTTCGATCGTGTGCGGCGTTCTTTATACCGGTGGACCCTATCCACTCGCTTATCACGGATGGGGTGATGTTTTCGTATTTGTCTTCTTCGGGCTGGTTGCTGTCACGACGACCTATTTTGTGCAGTGTGGCAGTATATCCGAGGAAGCTTGGGTCATGGGAGTCGGCATCGGCGCGTTAGCGACCAATATTCTGGTCGTGAACAATTATCGAGATATCGAAACGGACCGTAAAGCGGGCAAACGCACGTTGGTTGTTCGTTGGGGGCGCGGATTTGCCCAGATCCAATTTATATTCGCGCATCTATTGACGATACTCTCGGTCGTGCTTCTCTGGCAGCGGGGCTATCTGGGAGACGGCGGGACGGCGGCCTTATCGATCTTTTTGCTGATCGTCGCATTGTTTCAGTTAATGAAATTGAGGCGCTCGGAGTCGGCGTTGGAGTTGATCGCGTTACTAGGATCAACGGGACGTCATGTTGCCCTGACCGCGGTATTCATGGCCGTGGCTCTGGTTTGGTCGGGGCAAGTGCGCTAGCACAAAAAAGACGCAGCCGAGAGCTGCGCCTTAAAATTGAGGGATGAAAAGTTTTTACCGACGGAGTTTAGAGGTGAGCGGTCAGCTTCTCTTTGAGTGCATCCTTCGAGGTCATACCAACGATTTGCTCGACGACTTTCCCTCCTTTGAAAAGGAGGAGGGTCGGAATTGCTCGGACTCCATATTCGGCGGAGATAGCGTCATTGTCATCGACGTTCACTTTGGCGATCGAAGCGCTATCCCCGAGTTCGATTGAAAGTTCCTCCAGAATAGGAGCAATCGCTTTACAGGGACCGCACCAAGGCGCCCAGAAATCGACGAGGACTGGTTTTTCGCCGCTGATAGCGGTTGAGAAGGTGGATGAATCGAGGTTGGCGATGTTTGCTGACATAAGAGATTTAAAATTAAAGTTCAGTGAAAAGAAGGATGGCAAATCCCACAGAAGAGAGAGCCGCTAGAGCAGCGAGTGCCGGTTGCCATATCGGAATGTAGAGAGGACCGACATCATCTTCAAATTCCGGGGGGGGCGAAACAAATTTCCGAGGCGAACGACTGAGCTTGGAATAATCGTCGGGCACGTTTGGGAGTTCGAATTTATTGAGGAGTAGATTTTTGGACGATTTCCGCGAGTTCTTTCCGGTCAACGGTTTCGAGATGTTTATCGCGGCGCTTTAATTCTTCGAATGTTTTCAAGGTGGTTTCGGTCATCCGGTCGTGAGTTTCGGCGGAGCCACCGACTAAAACGAACTTCTCTCCTTGAGTAATTCGTTTATGGCCATCTTTGCCATCGAGGCCAACACCAATCAGGCCGGCATTTTTCGCAGGTCGGGCGGAGGGAGAAGATTCTTCAGCGGAGGAGCTCACAAGGTTACGGTGTTAAGTTCGACCGACGTTTCAAGCGGGATATCCACTTCACGGGTTTCGCAAATGATATCGGTGAATGCCTCATTTTGTCGGACACGGAGTTTACCCATGCGAGTCAGCTCCAAAACGGCGAGGAAAGTAGCCACGAGAAGCCGGACGGTAAGCGGACCGGTGAAAAGCTCGGAAAACACGAAAGAACGTTCAGTTTCGATTTTAGTGAGCAACCATTCCATCTGGTCGGCCACAGTCACTTGTTCGTCCTGAATTTCGCCGACAACGAGCTTTTCGGAGAGCCGGCGGAGCACCCTATTTAACGCATTCCATAGCTCCACTCGGTCGACAGGTTGTAGCGGGCGATCTGACTGTGGCACGGTCAGGGGGGAAACATGGCGAGCGAGTAGTCCTTGTTGAAACTCGACCAATCGATTGAGTTCCACCGCGGCTTCTTTAAATTTTTTGTATTGGAGCAACTGGTGAACTAGCTCCCAACGCGGATCGATTCCGTCTTCATCACTTGCTTCGGTATCCACCGCGGCGAGCCCTCGGGGCAGTAACATGCGGCTCTTAATTTCCATTAAGGTTGCCGCCATGACGAAGAAATCGCCGGCGACCTCGAGATCGAGTTCCTTCATCGAATGCAGCACTTCGATATATTGAGTGGTCACCGACACGATCGGTATATCGTAAATATCGAGCTCGTTTTTCCGAATAAGAAAAAGCAATAAATCGAGTGGTCCCTCGAAGACGGGAAGTTTTATACGATAATCTGAATCTGGAACCACGGTTGATCGGAGGTTTGGCGGAGGATTACTCTCCGCAAGGAAAAACCGTTCTGCTCGAATCGCTAGGAGGATTCTCGGCGAAAGGCCGCGACGAAAAATGCATCAGAGTCCAGGTCTGCCGGAAGCCGGCTGAGCTGACCGGTCTTCACGATGGCGCCGGTTTTTAGGTCAATCAAGGGAAGCGGATGAAACTCGGGATTCGCCGAGGAGAAATGGTCGACGACGGCCTCGTTTTCGGTGCGACAAAGTGAGCAGGTCGTGTAAATCAGAAGTCCACCGGAAGCGACATGGGTCGAAAATCGCCCCAAAAGCTCAAGTTGTTTGGTCGCCGCCCGTTTGATACTTCCCGGATTGGTGGTCCACTTGAGGTGAGGGGCCCGGCGCCACGTGCCCGATCCTGAACAGGGGGCATCGACCAAGACGCCGTCAAATGTGCCGTGGGGCTGGGTTTCGACGGTGACATTTGGGAGTCGTGCCCGCTGTACTCGTTGTTCCAATTCCTGGAGGGCGGCGAAGCGGATGTCGTGGGCGGTAACGCGGCCGGTGTGTTCGAGTAACTGAGCAAGTTGAAGCGTTTTCCCCCCTGCTCCCGCGCAGGCGTCGAGCCAATGGCCCTGCCATGGTTTCGAAATCGAATGCAGGAGCGAATGGGAACCGATGTCTTGAATCTCAAAGAGGCCGCGGCGGAATGCCGTGGTGTTTTGCAACGGAGCATCGCCGCCAATTTTCCAAGCGTTGCGCAGGACGGGAGAAGGGGTGTGGGGTATTTGGAGGGCCGTTAACTCGTCCGAGACTAATCGGGGGTTATCGGTTTGGATGCGGATCCAGAGGGGGGCTCGACTGAGTAGAGACTGGAGGTGGGGCGATTGAAGCGCGGCCGGGCATTCCTGCGCGACCCAAGCCGGGAGCAGCGACGTCTCGGCGGCCGGAACCGGCGGCGGATTTAGCTTAAACGTGGCGATGAATAGTGAGGTGGCAGGAATCTCCCCGGCGAAGGTTGCCACATGACTGACCAAGTCATCGTCCGATAGTTGATCGATATCAGGGATTGTTCGCCACGCGGTGTAAGCCAGTTCACGGTAGAACTTGCGGTCGCGACTTCCGGCTCGACGTTCCGCCAGCCAATGAGCGAGGAGTCGGGGCTGGGCGGGCTCGGAGTGCCAGAGCGGACGCAGCAAATGCATCAGCTCGAGGAACAGTCGGCGTTGGTTTTCGACTCGGCTCACGTTATCAGAAACGAATGGCTTCGAGGACGAGGTTAAACCCAAAGTCACTTTCGCGGCGGGGGCCTTCAAAAAAGGAAATTTCGTAGCCGACTCCCCAGCGATTCGCGATGGTTTGGCGGACGCCATAGGTTTGCTCGACGAACCGGTTTCTGCGCGAATCGAAGTGAATTTGTAAGTAACCCTCGTAGACTTCGTTTAAGCGATAGGCGAAGCCACCGACAAATTCTTGAATATCGGAAGCGAGGTAATGATTGGCAAATTGCACGCTCCAGAGGTCTGCGCTGCGAAAGTTAATCGAGGTGTTAAATTCCTCCACTTTCCAGTCGCCATGACGCACTCGGTAGTAGGTCGAAAGATCTAAAAACGGTGCCGGGGTGAGATGAAGTTCGGAGTGAAGAGATGAAAGCGTGGGTTGCCCTGGTTTGCGGTCGAAACGGGAGTCGATGGCGAGATTAACTGAAGCCAGATCACGAGAGCCGTAATCTGGGTCCCGAGTCTGAAGTCGCTGCTCCAATTCAAACCGCAGGGTGTTGGTGGCAGTAAGGTCATCGATTTGGCGGCGAGAACCAAGGGCAAGTGGTTCCAGGTAAGTCGCAAAAACGCGGCGATCAATTTGGGGAATATATTTTTGCCCTTGGTCAGCTTTGGGAATGTAGCGATAGGAAAGGCGCGGCGTCACGAGATGGCGTAATCCATCGATGCCCCAGCGTTCATTTTGGTAATCAAATGCCGCACTGGCGTGAAGTTCGGAATCGAAACCGAACTCGGCGAGTTCACGAGTGTAGATGTCGCGACCGCCCATGGCGCTGGCGTAGTGAGTGAGTCGAACGCCGGCGACGGGATTGAAGGTCAGCCATGACTCTGGTCGCCAAGGCCGGGTGAGTGCGTAATAGAGATCAAAACGTTCTGAATTCGTCTCAATTACACTGCCCGGAAGATCATCGCGAAGCACCGAGATCGACGTCTGTAGCTCGTGGATGAATCCTTGACCGACGGCCGAAGGCAGCAGATCAAACGTCAACTCCGGCAGGCGTTGGCGAACCTGATGGTAGGGATTCGGTTGAGCCCGAAAGAACAGCCCCGTGACGGTATTTTCGCTCGTGTAGAGCAATTCTGCGAAAGTGTCGGGGGTCTGAACGGGAAAAAAATCGCGGGCGCGAAAATCCCGCAGAACTTCGGAGTCGCTCCAGTAATTCACCTCGGCGTTGAGCGTGAGGTTTTCGCCGATGGACTGCTGATGGGACCATTCAACGAGGCCACGATCAGGTTGAATTGGGCGGCCGAGAATATCGGTGAGGCGCCTGCCGGAGTCATGAATATAACCCGTGATAAGTTTGCCGTTCGTCTGACCGAGCGGTGAGGTGAACTCGTAGGAGGCGGAAGGGCCCGCCATCACGCCTCGTTTGGAATAGAGTCCAATATCCGCCCCCACTCGAAGTTCCGCACTGACGGGCGCACGAGCACCGATGAGGATGTTTGCGCCGAGCCGACTGTTATAGCCGGCTTCGAACGTAATATCATCCACCCAAGGGATGTCAGTGGGAAGCGGGGTTGATGGGAATGGGATGGGTTGCCAACGTCCGAGGCCGAGACGGCCACCCTCCGCTTGAATGCGATTCCGCTCTGGATAGTAGGTGAATTTTCGAGCGGAGAAAGTGGGAGCCCACGGGTGAGGTTCACCGAAGCTTGCTTGGGCGTTGGTGAAGGTAAGTTGCTGGGCATCTCCCTCGAGAACATCGCCAGAAATGAAGATCGGAGACTGGCCAAACCTCAGGTCCTGCACAGCAAAGCTACGGGTTTCGATTCCGTAAGTTAATTCAGCCGCCAAAAGCCGTAAACCACCCCGTTGAAGTTCGGCATTACCGCGGGCGACGACAGTATTCGTCTTACGATCCCAGCGCAGTTCGTCGGCGATCAGCAGAACATTGCTGATGGTGGCACGGGCGTTCCCGCGGTAAATGGCTTCACCTGATGCGAAATCCACTTCGAGTTTGTCGGCGGTTAGCTGCGGGGTAGCAGTCGCGGCGCGCTCCGCTTGAGCAACGGCTAACCCGCACGGGAATACCATCAAACAGAGTAAAACGGGCCATGATTTCAGCGAAAATCGACGCATACCGGACGGAGCAAAGGAACAGCCCTGATCAGAAGCAAGCCGCTGGTGCTAAATGCGAGATGCGATAACCGCTGATTTGCCGTTCCAGAGCTCGACGGGGTGCAAAACACCTCCCACACTACCTCGACTCTTTAAGTTTGTGATTACTAAAAAAGCTCAAATCAAAGCTCTCGTCGATGCGCGGGAGGCCGATCCTCACTCCGTTCTCGGGATGCATCCCGGTAAGAAAGGTCGATCCGCGGGACTCATCGTTCGAGCTTTTTTAAAAGGCGTGACGGCTTGCGAAGTCGTTGAGTTGGGGACCGGAGAAGCTACGGCGCTGGAACTGATTGCGGCAGAGGGATTATTTGAGGGTTTTGTGCCACGGAGGAAGACGGTTTTCAGGTATCAACTGCGGGCGCACTATCCGACCGGCGATATTCGCCAGTTTTACGATCCTTATGGTTTCTTGCCCACGTTGGGCGAGCAGGACCTCTACCTCTTCAACGAAGGGAACGAGCATCGCATCTACACCAAGCTAGGTGCGCATATTCGCACGGTCGAAGGAGTGTCAGGCGTGTCATTTGCGGTTTGGGCACCCAGTGCGAAACGGGTTTCCGTCGTGGGAAACTTCAACCAGTGGGATGGGCGTTACTTCCCGATGAGACCGCTCGGGAATTCGGGCGTTTGGGAGTTATTCATTCCGAGTTTGGGCGAAGGGGAACTCTACAAATACGAAATTCTGAATCAGCGGGATGGACTCTTGGTCAAGACGGATCCTTACGGGACTTATTTTGAGGCGCCTCCGGGAAATGCATCGATCGTCCACAATACGAGAAAACACGATTGGCAGGACGGCCAGTGGATCAAGGACCGGGAAGCAAACGCCAAGAACATTGATCGACCGATTTCCATCTACGAGGTGCACCTCGAATCATGGAAACGGAAAATTACCGATGGCGGGCGGCTCTTCAACTATCGCGAACTCGCTCCGATGTTGGCCGACTATGCATTGGAAATGGGCTTCACTCATATCGAGACCATGCCGTTGGCCGAGCACCCATTTTCGGGGTCTTGGGGCTACCAGGTGACGGGGTTTTATGCGCCCACACAGCGTTTTGGAACACCGGATGATTTTGCCTATTTTGTCGACCATCTGCACTCGAAGGGAATTGGCATTATTCTCGACTGGGTTCCGGCGCACTTTCCGCGGGACAGTTTTGCGCTGGCAGAATTTGATGGCACCCATCTTTACGAACACGCCGATCCGCGGCAGGGGGCGCATCAGGATTGGGGGACGTTAATTTTTAATTTCGGTCGACACGAAGTGCGGGGATTTCTCGTGGCGAATGCCTTGGCTTGGCTGGATCGATACCATATCGATGGGCTCAGAGTGGATGCCGTCGCTTCGATGCTGTATCTCGATTACTCTCGTGAGGAGGGAGAATGGATCCCGAACAAACACGGCGGTAGAGAGAATCTTGAAGCGATTGATTTTCTGCGAGAGACCAACCGGCTGGTGCATGATTACTACCCGGGTGTGCTCATGATTGCGGAAGAATCCACCGCATTTGCGGGGATCAGTAAACCAGTAGAAGAGGGAGGAGTTGGTTTCGACTTCAAGTGGAACATGGGGTGGATGCATGACACGCTGCGCTACTTCGAGAAGGAACCGATTCATCGTAAGTGGCATCAGAATGATCTCACTTTTGGCGCACTCTACCAATGGTCAGAGAATTTTGTGACCGTGTTTTCCCACGACGAAGTGGTGCACGGCAAAAACTCGATGCTCTACAAGATGGGCGGATGGCACATCCCGGAAAAAGCGGCGAACCTTCGGGCGTTGTATGCCCACATGTGGGCGTGGCCCGGAAAGAAGTGTCTGTTCATGGGATGTGAATTCGGCCAATCCCGCGAGTGGGCGTATGCCGGATCATTGGATTGGCATTTGTGCCAATATTTGGATCATGAAGGGATTCGTTTGCTGGTTCGGGATCTTAATAAACTTTACCTTTCCGAGCCGGTCTTGGGTTGCAATGACTTGGATCCAGCAGGATTCCGGTGGGTGGCGGCTCACGATACCGAAGGCAGTGTGATTTCGTTTATTCGTCAGGATAAAACGGAAAAGACGTTGTTTCTGGTTGTCGGTCACTTCGCTCCGCAGGTCAAAGAGTCCTACCTGATCGGAGTCCCTAGACGTGGTCGCTGGGCGGAAGTGCTGAACTCCAACAGCGAGTATTATGGCGGCTCCGGCGTCGGCAACGGCGGTGAGGTGCATTCGGTCGATATAGAGACTGATGGGATGGCCCAAAGTCTTGAACTGACCGTGCCTCCCCTGAGTACGACGATCTTCAAGTGGTCGGCTACCTAGAGCCTGTCCCAAAAACTGGGATTTTCCCACGAGTGCCATATTGTCTCGAATTCTTACGGCCATCAGCACTTCACGCAATCTGTGATCCAGATTTGGAATGGGACTAAACACCGCTAACCGCTTGGTTTAACGAGGGATCCAATCAAAATTGATCGGTCATGCCATTGATCGACAAAGGGCGGCACATTTGCTAAAATCGCTCTGTCGGAAAGAAGGGCATTTGCCGAGTGAAATTATAGTGAGCCTATTTGCCTAAATTTGGCCAAAATGGTCGTTTTTAGCCTCTTTGAGATCCACTTAAACATTTACTAACAAGCCATTTGCGTCCGTGGGACAGGCTCTACC
>Ga0335398_10007794_pt1 | contig 12950 bp, 10 predicted proteins | sample BON03_FD_205742 | JGI IMG/M metagenome (GOLD analysis project Ga0335398, IMG submission 205742) | Freshwater microbial communities from Lake Bonney liftoff mats and glacier meltwater in Antarctica - BON-03 (spades assembly) (version 2) | ecosystem: Environmental > Aquatic > Freshwater > Ice >...
CCGCAAAGTCCCATGGCGACAACTGGTATTCGAAGAATGCTCCATACAACCCGCACGCCACGTGAGCCAGATCCAGCGACGCCGTGCCGAATCGACGCACGCCGTGAATCTGCTGCCTGAAACAATCGCCGACAGCAGCCAGAGTCGCTTCCATCATGGCTCCACGATCGTAAGCAAAACCAATGCCCAACAACACTTCGTTCAGGTTCTTCTGCGGTCCGACATGAATCGGTTTGCCGTTGTGTGTCGCACCGTGACCGCGTCGAGCCACATACAGATCATCACGAATAGGATTCAGGATGACACCACATTCCGCTTTTCCGTGGTGCAAATAGGCGATCGAAACTGCGAAGTGCGGGATGTGGTGAGCGAAATTGGTTGTGCCATCCAGTGGATCGATCACCCAGAGATGTTCGGCAGTCACATCGCCCGAGTTCTCTTCTTCGCCCAGGATGGCATGATCGGGAAACGCTTCACGAATGACGGCAGCAATGCGGCGTTCGGAGGCCACGTCGGCATCCGTCACCATGTCTGATACGCCTTTCAAACGGACGGCAAATCCTTCGTCGAAAAAGCGTGAGAGAATCTTGGCCGCTTCCCGAGCAGCGCACATTGCGACGTCAAACGTATTGAGCATTTAGCACTCGATTTAACAAAGTAGACGTCACTCTTCGAGTGACGAAGGCCGCAAAACGCGGCCTTCGACTTTCATCGCTCCGAGAGTGATCGCTGCTATAATCCCGAATTAGCGCACGCGGAGGGCTCACGCCTTGCCGCTCGCCTGAACTCTTCGTATCTACGGAACTTTTGCAACGCCGGGCTTGCCGGAAATTTCATCCAGCATCTTACGCAGATCAATTTTCACATACGGCATCTCCGCCGCAGGCTTTTTGTGGCTGGCATTTGCGACGTAGAGAACGCCGTCTGCCGGGACAAACAAGACGTTGTGAAGATTGGAACTCATCGCCACCGGACGGCTCATCAACCATTGGCAGACTTCGGTGTCGATCTGACCGTGCTTGTCAGTCACACGGCGACGAAGTTCTTCCAGGCGACTTCCTGCCGACAAGACCACGGTATCTGGAATTCCTTCGCCAAGTCGTTCGTCCGACTGGCCTGGCTTGATGAATTCGATGGATTCCGGAGTCGCCGCAACGCCGACTGCTTCATTCGTCTTGCCGTCAGCGAAGACGTAGTAGTATTCACACGTGCGAGGACTGTTGGTCCACAGATCCTGAACTTCCTGCAGCGTGTCACATTCTTCCATCGCGCGACGCATCAGAGTGGCCATTGGTGCTCCGTCCCATTGTCCTTCACCACGACCGCCCATTTCGCCAAGAGAAATACCTTCGGCGTTCATCCCGCTCACGCTGCCGATGAAACCTGCGTAGCCGACGTTGGCAAACGCAAATTGACCTTCAGCTCGCACAATAAACGTCGTCGCCGAATCCTGCAGGCCAATCGTCGTCATGTAATCCAGTACGCGACCGTGATAAAGCTTGCCGTCCTTTGTGGCCGAGCCGAAGACCGCAAAACCAGAGCAATGAAACAGTTCCGGGAACACGTTCAACACCTGCACGATTTCAGGTTCCATGCCCAGCGATACAGCAAGCGCCTGAGTTTCGCGTTTGTGGCGTTCGGGGATGTGCGGTGATAGTCGAGCATATGCTTCCTCCAAATCATGTCGGAACCAGCGTCCGGTGCGGACCGTGTTGGCCATTCCAAAACTGTAGAGCACAGATTCAATGCAGCGTCGGGCTTCTTCCTTCAGCAGTTTTCCATGGGCTGTCCCAATCTCTTCCGGCGTTCCCCACAACGTCGCCACGCGCTGGCCATCGATCCATGTCAGACTACCGTGTTCAGTCGATCTTGGAACTTGTGACGGCTGCGTCAGTTCGCGACCGGGCTGCAGAACTTCCGTCGCGCGACGCACTCCGAAGAGAAGTGTTCGTTCCAGTTCGCCACGCGGCAGTTCTGTGACTTTCATGCCGGGCCATTCTTCGGCCGAAGGTGCATCACCGACTTTGGATTTAGTGTCGAGCGACACTGTGACATCCTTAGCGCTGACGCTGATACTTTGGTCTTTAGGGCATGTCACGGTAGCGTCGTCTGACTTCCAGCAGCCCTTGCTCGGATCATGAATAAAATTCGCGCTGGCCAGCAGGCCTCGTAGTGTTGCTTCGATGTCGCCGGCTGCGAGCAGATTCAAGCCGAAGGAAACTGTGCCCAGGCTGGATTGTTTGGAAATCAGCCGATCAGCGATCGCCAGCGGTTTTAGACTTTCGGCTGCTGCGACTGGACCGCGTCCAATGAATACGGTCTTGTGAATTGGCATCGCCATCGCAGTCACGTCGGCTCGACGGCGGATTTCGATCGCGTAGTCTGCATGAGTCAACGCGAGGTCAAATGATTCGTCATCATATCGCAGCATGCGAACTTCGATGGGCTGTGAGGTGCCATCGATTGGCACGGTAACTTGACCGCTGATTTCAAACTGCGGAGTTTTACCTGTCAAGGCGGACACCAGCGGCGTCAACACACTGGCCAGATCTTTCGGCTGATCTGCGGCAGCAAGTTGCTGCACAGAACTCATCAGAAGTAGAAACAAAGGTACCAGAAGGAAGCGCCTCGAAGTGTTACCGATTTGCATCACGGCGGACTCACAAACATTGGTTCAGGAAAAAGTTTTCGTGCAGGAACTGAATTCTACTGATCGGCCTCAGGATTTCATACGCCGGGTTTGCTAAAAACTTTGCGATTGACCGACGAGCGGTGGGTGTCTACGACCAGTGCAGATACGATTTCGGGTTCGCAAGATGCCCGCGCCACGGACAAACGCCGGAATCGCAATGTACCGGCAAGCTGACGCATGCCGCTCGCCGGAGCGTGATATGATCTGCTATGCTGTGTACCACCCAAGTATTTCCCCTCTTCAGTCGCCAACTCGGGCCTGACGTTTTCCTATGTCGTTTCACTTCGAGCCAGTCTGGTCATGGACTCTGACGCTCATTGCCAGTGTGGCAATGCTGGCCGTTTTATGGCTGGGATATCCTCGGCGAATTCGACAGCTTTCCGCTGGCTGGCGACGTACTCTGATCACGCTGCGATTGGCAATTATTGTCGTTTTGTGTTTGTTGCTGCTGCGACCATATGTCGTCTTCGAAAGTCATGATGAGTCTGATTCCATCCTGTATGTTCTGACCGATGCCAGTCGCAGCATGCAGACGGAAGACATTCCCGGTGGCGGAACACGGCGTCAGGCGTTGCTCAGAATTCTGGCGGAGGCTGAATCGGGATTGAAAGCCATCGGCGAAAAAGCCGAGATCCGCTTTCGCGATTTTTCCGACGTGCTGCAGACGGTTCAGAATCCCGAAGACAAGTCCGACGGCGCGATGACGGCGAATGGAAAAATTCTGGAGTTGCTGTCCGAAGAAATTGGCAAAGATCGCGTGCCCGCTGTGCTGTTTCTGGGCGATGGACGTCAGGCCGCTTCCGGCTCGCTGGATGTGGATCCAACACAGGTGGCACGACTGTTCGGCAAGCTGCAACGGCCGATTTATTCGGTCGGGTTCGGCAGCCCCGAAGCGTTATCTGCGTCGCTTGATCTGGCTCTGGATGACCTTGACCTGTCTCGCGAAGTGTTTCAAGGCAATGTGTTGCCGATTCGCGTCAAGTTGCGAGCCAATGGGGCTCAGGGACAGCCGGTGCGGGTTCGAGTCTACCTGGAAGATCGCACGGGCAAGCAGGACGGTGAAAGTGGTGAGATGGTGGCAGTGCCAGTCACTGAGGATACTCGTCCGATCGCCATGCACACTCCGCAATCCGCTGCTGAAGAATTCATCATTCAGCTTCAAATCGCTCCACAGCAATTCGGCGATCTGAAACTTGCCGTTGAAGCAGAACCGCTGCCGGGCGAAGTCCGCAAGACGAACAATCGCGTGGAGACCATTATTCGCGTCGGTCGCGGCGGCATTCGCATCGCTTACTTTGATATTATCCGTCCGGAAACAAAGTGGCTGATGAAAATGAACGACAGCAGCCGAATTCAGGTGGACTATCAGCCGATTCGCGCTCGCTACTTTCGCGAACGCAACAAAACACCAATTCCGGATCGGTTCTTCGTGGAGGGCGCATACGACGGGTTCATCATTGGTGATGTCCCGGCAGATGCGTTCACTCCGCAGCAGATTCAGCAAATTGCGATTTGCTGTAATCGCGGTGCCGGATTGATGATGACAGGCGGTCGTGAAAATTTTGGACAGGGTGGTTACGGGAAAACAATTCTGGCCCCGCTGTTTCCCATTGAGCTGCCTGCTGAAAACCTCCAACTGACTGATCCGCAAAAAATGCTGCCAGCCCGCGACGGACTTGGACATTACGTCATGCAGATCGCTGCGCCAGATCAAAATCGCGGTCGCTGGGATCAGCTACCGCCGCTCACGGGGGCGAATCTGTTGATACCTAAGCAGGCGTCACTGGCTCAGATACTTGCAGTCTCGGATTCTGGCCATCCGTTACTCGTTGGACAAACCGTCGGAGCATCGCGCGTGCTGGTGTTCGCAGGTGATACGACATGGCAGAACTGGTACATGGAAGGCTATGCCGAAGAGCACACTCGCTTCTGGCGGCAAGCCATTTTGTGGCTCACGCATAAAGACGCCGACACGGATCAGCGCGTCTGGGTTGTGGCCAATCCTCGTGATCTGACACCTGGGCAGCCTTCGGAACTTTCCTTCGGGGCTCGTGATGAGCAAGGACGTCCGAAGGATGATGCAGTCTTTGAATTATCCGTCACCAACCCTGCGGGCAAAAGCACATCGCTCACGCCACGAGCCGGTGTTGGTCTGAGCCTGGCAGATTTCACAGAGACTCTTGAAGCCGGCGATTATTGGGTTCGCGTCAAAGCCACTGAGGACGGACAGCCGATTGCTGGCATTGCCACGACACGATTTCATGTCAATGCGCGTGATCCGGAACTTGATGATCCATCATCTGATTTTTCACTGCTGCGAGAAGTCTCACATTCCAGCGGCGGCGAATTTTTCACACCCGATGGGTTTCTGGAACGCATCAATCAGTGGGCAAAAGACGGCCTGCCAGGCGTCGCACTCAAGCGACAGGAACGCTTGAGTCTTTGGGACAACTGGTTTGTACTTTTGTTGTTGGTCGTGCTGATGACCAGCGAGTGGGCGATTCGCAAGAAACGCGGTTTGGTGTAGTGCTTTTGGCGAGAAGCAGAATCCGGTCTCCCAATGATATCGCCACGCTGAGGGAATCCGACCTGAGACAGGTTGGACTACGTAGGCAGATCTGTCTCAGATCTGCATTCTTCCGCAGCGGAAGCGATAATCGACTGCGTGGCTGACATCGAGGCAAAGGTGATTCCTTTCCTGCCGCTCGCGTCATTGCATGTCATGCAGGAAAGTATCATCGGGCATCAGATTTACGGGCTGGCTGGTTCAAGAGCTTTAACACGAGCTTCCAACGCAGCGTTGGCTTTTTTGGCGTCCTCTGCTGTGTTCCTGGCATCCAATCCGATCACGACGCCGGCGGCTGCGGCAGCCAGAACGACGAACATCGGCAGGTTGAACGCACCGAACTGGCCACGCACAACTTCAGCGTCAGAAACAATAGCTGGAACTGCCGACGCTGTTGGTGGCGCGGTGTCGGCATTCCACAAACGAAACTCTGTCGTACCAACAGGAGTGACAATCGCGTGCAATCCTGGACGCATACCACTCACGGTCGCGAATCCATCGGCATCGCTCACCACAGCGGCCACTTCTTTGTCACGGAACGTCACAGAGACCTGTTCACCGACCACAGGATTGCCCTGCAGATCAACGATGCGCGCCTTCAAGACTCCCTCAGGCTGCAGCTTGACATCCTGCACCAGTGATTCGTATTCAGAAGTTTCTTCAACAGGTGTTGCTGTCGTGCGTTGTTCGGCGGTGAGCAAAGGTCCGTTTGCAACAACAGCGAGTGTGAGTGACCAAGTGACGAATCGAGTGAATCGTGATTTGAGAAATGACATTACGGGGGGTCCTTCGTACTTAGCAAGGAGGCGAATGTGACAGTTGCGATCATCAGCGGACGGAGTCTCAGACTCCGCTTAAACGGATGCACAACAGATTCACAAAAGAGAGGAGAGAGACAGGCAGGAGAGAGGTGAACGAATTCAGTCAGAAGGCGGGATACCAGCAGAATCAATTTTGGGCAAACCGATGTCCTCGGTTGAGCACCATCATTGACTTGAATCCAAAGATAGTCGAATCGGCATTTTCCTGAAATAGGAGTTTGCCCTTGAAAACACCGCCGAATCGGCCGTTTTTTGAAATTTACTAAACGGCCCTGGCGCCTCACCCTGATGAATGACCGCCAGATAGTCCCGCAAAGCTTGACGACTGCCGTCTGATTCATTGAGCAACAAACACGTCATCGCCCAGCTATCGCGGTAGTCGTCTGCATCCATGCTCTCCGCATTCGGGATGTTTTCCAATGCCTGCAACGACGGCGACCAACCTACTCGTGCTTTCCAGCGAGCCGATTTTGTGCGGCTGGAATCTGACCGAGAAAAATCTGGCTCTTCCAAATATTCGGCAAGCCCTTCATCGATCCAAAGCGGCAGAAATGGCAGGTGCTGATGCAGGATTGCGTGTGTGACCTCGTGCCGCAGGTCCGTAATCAGAGTTCGACTGCGATATGCGTAGACCTGATAAACATCGCCATTTCGATAGAAAATGGCTTTTCGCTGGCGCGATTGAGGAATCGTATTCGCCAGAAATCGCAGATAGCTGCCCTGATCGCGAAACAGAATGATCTGAATCGGTTTTCCATTTGGCTCAACGGCCAGCAGTTCCCGCAATTCGTGTGCGACATCGTTGACGTTTTGCCAAACTTCGGCCATGCCAGGATCGAACTCTGCAAAAACTTCGACGTTGCCGTTTTTGTCTTCGACCACCCACCGCGACTGTTGAGCCTGTGCGGTCAGGGGCAGGGCAAGCAATATCAGGATTCGGATTGCTGAATGCAGCATTACCATCGACCAACCGCTGGGTATTCGAAAGATTTGGACTGAAAAACGCATGTCCGGAATCGTCACGCATTCGGGAAATCTGGTCAACGGGAGTTTCGCATGACGGCATTCCCAAGCCTGTGCGTGTCTGCGAGAATTCAATTCTTGGCAAGATTGGGACTCCGCACTTGCGGCTCCTTGATTTGAGCCGCCGGGTGCCAGCTGCGTTGTCGATATCCTGTATTCTCGCAACCCGAAACGTAAGTGAGGGATTGATTTTTCAATTCGGCGGTGTGCCCAAAAATCCCTCGCTGACGCTTCGGGTTGTGATAATGGCATTTCTTTTTGGGCCGGATCATCACCCAGGATGTGGAACATCGCAACTTCAAAATCAGCGCTTTGCGGCTCACTCAATTAACAACGATCCAGTTTCTGTTCTGTTTTCACATCGATACAAGCCATGACGAATCCAACTTCAACCCGTTTGTTTCTGGGCCTTGATCTCGGCGGCACGAATGTCAAAGCTGGCGTTGTCGATGACAATGGCACTGTGATTTCGTCATGCAGTGTCCCAACAGATGCGATCGACGGGCCCGAGGCAGGCGTTGAAAATATCGCGGAAGCTGGACGCCAGGCGGTTGCTGCTGCCAAGATTTCAATGAGCCAGATCGTCGCCATCGGACTCGCGACTCCGGGCACAATGGATATCCCCGGAGGCATGCTGTTGGATCCTCCGAACTTGCCTGGTTGGATCAACTTTCCGATTCGTGACCGTGTCGCCGCTCAACTACAACGCCCGACAATTCTGCAGAATGACGCCAATGCGGCAGCGTACGGCGAGTACTGGGCGGGCTCAGCAAAGAACGTCCGCAGTCTGTTGTTCTATACGCTTGGCACAGGACTTGGCGGCGGCGTGATCGTGGACGATCACATTATCGAAGGCGAACATTCACACGGCTCTGAACTTGGCCACGTCATCCTTGAAATGGACAACGGTCGCTTATGTACTTCCGGGCAATTCGGTACCGCCGAAGCCTACGTCAGCGCCACGGCGCTGCTGAAACGATTCCGTGAAGCACTGGATAACGGCACCGTCACTTCGGTTAGCAACCGCATCGACAACGGCGAAGAACTAACGCCTCGTCTGATCGCCGAAGAAGCAGAACACGGCGATCATCTCTCCGCAGAACTCATCATGGAAATGGCGCGCTACCTCGGCGCCACGATCACGAGCGCGGTGCATGTCATTGATCCAGCCATGGTGCTACTCGGTGGAGCCATGACATTCGGCCGACATGAAACAGCGGTTGGTCGCGAATTCCTACGCCGGGTTCATCAGGAATTCCGATCCCGAACATTCGCGACTCTCGCCGACAAAATCAGCATCGACTACGCCTCCCTCGGCGGCGACGCTGGTTTCATCGGCGCTGCAGGATGTGCTCGGCGAGCGGTTGATCTGCAGCCTAAAGGCTGTACTCCAGCGCTGGAGTACAGGCTTTAGCCTGCGATTCACCAGCGATGTCTCACTCAATACTAATGATTCAGTAAAAACTCACTGCTGTGGTCGCCAAACTCTGATCCAGCCGGGACGAGTACTGTAGGGGGGAGGAACCGACGCTAAACGGGAATTTCCCAATTCTCAACACTCAGCCCCGGAATCGCCAACAAATCACTGTCCGTTGAAACCACTACGCAGTTACCCAGCGACATTGCGATCGCAGCAAGCATGATATCGATCACCCGCATCGGACGACCTCGCCGCCGCAGGTCGGCATAAAGACGGCCGTAGATTTCTGACGCAGATCGGTCGAGTGGCCAGCACCTTAAATATTTCAGACACCGCAGTATCAATGCCTGATTCGCAAGACGAGACGAACTCATTTCCAACCCATAAAATAGCTCAGCAATCACTGGTTCACATGTGCCAATTCGGCAACCACGCCGACGCGCGTGCTCCAGATATCCCATAAGCGGACTGCGATTGTTAGCCATCGACGTTATTGCGTTCGAATCAAGCAGATGCCGGTTCACTCCCATAATTACGCCAACTTATCGCTGTGTTCAAAGAAATGATCCTTCTCCCATTGCTTTCGAGCTAACCGATCAGCCTCCAACGCGGCGAGTTCATGTTCGGTGAATATCAGAGGCTCTAAGGCATTGACCGCTTTAATCCATGCTTCAATCCCTTCCGGCGAATCGTCCCATTCGTCTTCATCGACTTCAGTCGTTTCGCTTGCGGGCGTCAATTCAATCACCACCTCAGTCCCATCCGCCAGATCATCTGGCGCGGGGATTTCAATCCGGCGGTCTTGAACGATAGTACGAATCGTTGTCATTTGGTTTCCCCTGAATAATCAGCCATGAATTGAAGCCAAGACCATCTACGAAACACATCAATGATTCAGCAGAAACTCGCTGCTGTTCAACATCGCCCAGAAGACATCAGCCATGGCGGATTTTGGGTCGCCAGTCGTGCCGCCATCGGTGATGAATTTGCCAATGGTTGCCCGTTCTGAATCTGTAGGACTGCGGCTGAACGCAGCAACGAACAGCGTGTCGAGCTTTTCGTCATTCGTCATCAAAGGGAAGTCGGCAACGGCCCGCAATGTTTGACTGTTGTCCAGCGTTGTCGCATCGTCAATGAACTCACCGTTCATCATCGCCAGCGCCTGCAGGATTGTTGTTTCTTTCATCAACGGTGATTCGTTTTCGTCGCGAAACAACTCCAGAAATCGGCCACGAGGCGTATCACCATCAATCACAAATGGGTTGTCAGTGCGATACGGCTGATAGTATCCAACGGCTTCGGCGAGGCTGTCGAAGAATTGTTCCGGCGTCAGTCCACGCAAAGCCGCGCGGGCAAACTGGTTCGGATCGGCCTGACTTGCGTAAGTCTGGCGACTCGTCGTCTGATACACACGAGTCGCCGTAATTGTCCGAATCAGAAACTTCAGATCATAGTTGTGAGCGATGAATTGCTCGGCCAACAGTTTCAACACTTCCGGATGTGACGGTGGATTGTTGTCCGAAAAGTCATCGATCGGCTGCACAATTCCCTGCCCCAGAAACTGAGCCCACAGTCGATTGACGGCCATCTTCGCAAACCATGGATTGTCGCGGGCCGTGATCCAATTCGCCAGAACTTCGCGCGGCTGCGGTTTTTCCTTCCAGTCCGGTTCTGCTCCCGTCAGAAATTTTGCGTTGACCACATTGCCAGTGGAAGGCACTTTGATGGAATGAGCCTCGGCATCTTCACGCACATTCATCATCATCGCCGGGTTGTCAGGATCGGCGTTGTCCGGTCGCTGGAATCCAGAATAGAACGCCGCCATGCTCCAGAACTGATCGCGTTTCCATTTGTCGAACGGATGATCGTGGCACTGAGCACAATCTAATCGCACACCAAGAAACGCGCGCGATGTGCCAGTGGCAAGATTCTCCGGCTGCAACTGGCGCACGATGAAAAACGCGCTCGGCGAATTCGCTGACTGCAGCAATCCCGGCTGATTGTTCCCGAAGTCGATCGGCGTCGTGATGAGTTCTCGCACAATCTGATCATACGGCGTATCTTCAGAAAAATGCTTCCACAGCCATGCTTCAAAACCCGGAACCAATGCGCGGGTTCCTGGTTCATTGAACGCCTGAGGAATCAACGCATTGCGCCAGATGATGGTGAAGTGTCGCACAAACGCCGGGCCGTCAAGAAGCTGCTCGACAAGTTGGCTGCGTTTGGTTTCTGATGTGCTATCCAGAAATTCGCGAGTTTCCGAAGTGGCGGGAATCCTCCCGGCGAGATCAAGATACAGCCGCCGCACGAATTCTTCATCGGTCGCCGCCGGAGCTGGTTCGACCGCGTTGCTGGTCCAGGCGGCCTCAAACAGCCGATCGATTTCCGCCGCCGTTTCACCGACCGATTTCTGCAATATCTTCGCAGATTCAGGCGGTTGAGCGTATGCGGCTGTATGAAAGGCGAACCAAGCGGTCAGAATGAGTCGAATCTTCATGGTTGCCTCATCTCTAATTCCCGGCGAGCGGTGTGGCGTCAGCCCACCGGTACATTGCGATTTGTGATTATAGTAGCCATCACTCTCCGAGTGATGAATGCCAAGGGCCGCGTTTAGCGGCCGTAGTCATTCAGAGAGTGCCGAAGTAATTGCGAAATATACCCGTTTCGGTTCCGTTTCGCATCTGGAAGATGTAAACCGGCCGTCTGATTTGTCTGTTGAAATCCCTTTTTTGCCGCATTTCCCGAACGCGATCTTTCGTGACACCAACTTCCCCGTCTGCCGCCAATCGAATCACCATGGCCATCACCGAACTCGACGTCGGTGGTGCCGAGCGAGCGTTCGTGCAGATTGCGATCGGCCTGAAAACTCGCGGCTGGGACATCAACGTGATTATCTTACGCGACGCCGGACCACTGGCGGAACCGCTTCGTCGAGCGGGGATTTCTGTCGAAGCACTCCACTGCGGCGGCCCGGCGGATATTCGCGCGATCGGTCGGATGAAGCACTCGCTGCTGAAGAATCCGCCAGCGGTGTTGCTCACATTTTTGCATCAGGCCAATATTGTCGGCCGACTGGCAGCCAAGGGCGTGGGAGTCAAAACCGTCGTCTGTGGTGTGCGAGTCGCTGATCGTCGCTGGTCGGTTCGCATCCCGGAGGCTCTGACAAAGCATCGCGTGACGCACTATGTGGCGGTTAGTAAATCGGTAGCAAAAATTCACTGCGACATCTGCCGCATTGCGCCGCAAAGCATGACCGCCATTTACAACGGCGTGGACTTACAGGCAATTGACGTTGCAGTTCCTGTTCCTCGCCGCGAAATTAAATGCAGCGACAATGACCAGGTGATTCTGTGCGTCGGCAGATTGACTCACCAGAAATCACCGCTCGATGTTATTGAAGCGTTCAACATATTGCGTGAGCTTGATCCGATCGGACATCAACATCGAAAGCTGGTGTTCGTCGGGAATGGACCGCTAAATCCCGCACTGCAAACGCTGATTCAGGAGCAGCAACTCCAGGAACATGTCTACTTGCTGGGATGGCGATCCGATGTGGCGTCCGTGATGAAATCATCGACCGTGCTTGTCCTCGCATCGAAGTGGGAAGGACTTCCAAATGTCATTCTGGAATCGCAGGCCGCTGGTTTGCCCGTGGTCGCATCGGCAGTTGATGGTTGTCGGGAAGTCATCGAAGACGGTGCGACCGGGCTACTGTTTCCGGCCGGCGATACGGACGCATTGGCCTCAGTGCTGCGAGAGTTGTTAGGCTCCAGCAATGGCCCAAATGCGGCAGCGGAACAATTGCGGTCTCGCCTGTCTTCGTCGGCACGAGAATTCGTGGAGTCGCGATTTTCGTGGGAAAAATGCGTCGCCGAATACGACAAACTGTTGAGAAATCTGCAATCCGGTGAAACTTGAGGCTGTGATCGTCAGGTCAGTGGATGAAGCGACGCGGATTGGTCAGAATGTGCAAATACCGAGAGAAAATGGTGTGTTGCGCGTCGCTTCACACACCTGACAAAACACCCACAAACCAAGGTTCAACACGTTGACAAACGGCGCTCACTATACGGTACTTGCCCGCCGATTCCGGCCTCAGGCGTTTGACGACGTCGTCGGTCAGGAACACGTTTCCCGCGCGCTGACGAATGCCATCAAAGCCGGGCGCGTCGCTCATGCGTACATGTTCACTGGTGCGCGCGGCGTTGGCAAAACTTCCACCGCGAGAATTCTTGCCAAAGCATTGAATTGCCCAAACGCGAAGGATGGCGTCCCCTGTAACCATTGCGAAATCTGTGATGGGATTTCCGCTGGCAACGACGTGGACGTCCTCGAAATCGACGGTGCATCGAATCGCGGCATTGATGATATTCGCTCGCTGCGCGCCAACGTCGGTGTGCGTTCAATGCGGACTCAGTACAAAGTGTA
>Ga0335398_10007795_pt1 | contig 12948 bp, 10 predicted proteins | sample BON03_FD_205742 | JGI IMG/M metagenome (GOLD analysis project Ga0335398, IMG submission 205742) | Freshwater microbial communities from Lake Bonney liftoff mats and glacier meltwater in Antarctica - BON-03 (spades assembly) (version 2) | ecosystem: Environmental > Aquatic > Freshwater > Ice >...
GACCACAATCACTCGTGTAACCTCACCTAACCGTCAGAATTTTTTAAAACTACTAGAAGTGGATAAAAGCCATCAAATGCTAATTTTTTTTTCCAATTTATGAATTCAAATTTTTGCGCTACAACTATTTTATTAAACGGCTTAAAAAAGCTTCACTTTGTTTCTGTGTAAAATGTTGTCCACAAACCCAACCAGAGTAATAGTTCCTCCTATCAATGCACAGATGTTGGTTAGTAAATGACCCCAGGGTTTTTCATTCTCTTGAAATCTTAACAACAAAGGAGGAGTATCGTAAAATAAATGAAGAGAGGGAAGAGATCCCCTAGTAGTTTCTCGAACATGTTCGTTGGCAGAATATTGAGTGAAAGTAATAGTAGTTCCATTCAATAAATCGACTCGAGTGGAAATCACCTTGACATAATATTGAACAATAGAATCATTCTCGATGACCACTCTTCGATTTGATAGTGGCAATGGAGGATAAAGATCCTTTCTTGAATCAATCCTTGACATAACCATAGTTGCTTCATTAGGCGCCACATCACCAAACCACAACTTGTGGATTGTGTGAGAAATGTTATATTTTCCAGTACTGCCGATTCCGAAGAAAAGGGCGAAAGCATCGGTTGTCTTCAACGTCGGTGCAAAATGGAAACTTCCTTTCGCCTTATTTACTTCAATTTTTCCAAATATTTGACATCCTGTCTCCGACGACAAGGGATGAATTCCACCATTACACTGCCAAAACCTATCAATGTGAAATGGCCAACCACGAATCAAGAAATGCTGCCTAACTTGATCGCATGAATCACAGCAAGCGTCGATGGCATCACTATAACAAGTGCCACATTTAGTATTCAATGGAGCCTTGGGGGTCTCTTTTGGCAGATCACTGTTTTTTAAAACATGTTGAAGTTGATTGTGAGTAAGAATTGTATCATCTTGCGTTGTTTGATGTAGAGCAGGTCCATTGGCAACGCTGTTGATATCAAGTGGAAGTTTAAATATATAAGGAAGGCTCTCACTTTGAGATTCACCAGTGGCGTCAACAGCTTTTAAAGCGATCGTCGAGCATGTAATAGAAGGGAAAGTAATGTCCATATGAATATCCAGTCGATCATGCACCGTGCTGTCAACATGTACCTCTTCCTTGGCTTCCTTTTTAGAAAAGTGATATGTTTCTCTAATAGACAGAATCAATATCAGTATCATTCCCACAAGTGATAAAAAACCACCATTTCGAGTTCTAATCCTGAACTCTTCAAGAGTCCTCGGATATCCATCGAGCTTGCGAAGGTGAGATCTCATCTTTCCACGGGGGTCGTACCGTGATTTTTGCCTTTGCCTTTATTTTTGATGCTGATGCTCATGGGTGCAACGACTCATTCAAAAACGATTAGATGACAATCCGGAAAAAAGAAGCAATGCTTTCATAGTCGCGATTAATTATGACTTAACATACTTGGAGCCACAGTTAATTTGATCTTGCAGGCCAAAGTAGAACACGAGTATATCGTTGGGACCCTACTCAAGGTGTCTGAGTTGAAACCATCGAATCATTTGGCGAAGCAAGGTACTCGTTTTCCAATTGGACTCTCCAACATTGGCGAACCTTTGCAGCTTTACTAGGCAATGATTGTATTCGCAATATCACCAAAAAGGGTAAACGCTTTATGACACACAAGAAGATGGATCTAGTTCTGGATTTGACGAACGAGCCGGAGGGTAGCCTAGAACCGCTGGGTTCTTATTTAAAAGAATTTCAAGGCAATTTTATGATTGATTCATACTTGGAAAGATTCCGCAAGGTTGTCATGCTGATGAAAAAATATGCCATACGATCATCTCCAACAACGATCGAAGCTCTTGATGGATCAGTTGCTCTCCCTCAAGAAACATTGGAGTATTTCGAAATTCAACCACCCACAGAAGCTATGTTGCCTTGGACGGACTTGGATAATGAAGTGTCTAGTTGGAGAAGGAATCAAGCGGTTAGCCCCCATCAACCGTTTTTGGATTCCAATGAATTTTTGTCGGAAAAAACCAGGGATGGCAAACTGGGTTTTTTCAAGCCTTGTCACTATGAGGCAGATCTAGACATTAACGCAGCGAGGAACATCCTCCTCCGTTTTTTAACCTTGAACAACATAATGTTTAAGAGAGGTTCACTTGGAGAAGCAAGTGTATCCTATGCCCCTACAGTCAGCCATTCAGTTCCCGAAAGGGTGATCTACCACATTTGGGAGATTTAAATTCAGATTTTGCTAATTTCGCCAGTTAATAGTAGTGTAGCAAAAACTTCAAGGCAGAAAAAACTCAAAAAAGCCATCGTAATGAAGTCGTTCCAAGGTGTGCAAAAAGTGAGCTACCCATTCTAATAAATCATAAATGATTGAAACAACGCTTCAAAGTATATGGCGATGAGGTAGACTCTAAAGTGATGAAACCGTCGTTTATGATAATTATTTAAAAAAACATTCTCAAGAATGAATGAACATTGTTAGTAATTGGAATGTGAAACCTATTCAACTGTAAAAGTAGTGAGCATAGCAGATAACGGTTATAACTGAAACTACTGCATAACGCTAACATGGCCGACTATCTGAGTACTATTATTTATCGTAGTTAGATGTTTGATATTCCTACCGAGTAGATCGGCAACACTGACTAGTATTTCTGGTAGATGATGGTTAAGGAGAGGCGTATGTTTGAAAATGAATCCTTTCGATTTATTGCAATCCTGCAACTATCGTCTCCTCCACCAAAATGGTTACTTCAATGTTAATGAGAGCATTTGCTCTAGTATCAGTTGCGAATGCCGTATACGGTGCCATAACTTCAACCCCTAACACTGCTGTTATTGGTGAGGAGTCTGATTTCAAGTTGACCTAGTAAGTAACACCATATATAATACTGAACTTGATGAGCTAACAGTTGCTTGCAGCACATGGTCATATAGTGCGAGTGGGTTAAGTATTGATGTAGTTGCTGTTACTCCTGATCCTATGTTTACTTTCTTGATTGGAAGAAGTGCGAGCGATTATGACAGTATCACGAACGATAATCAGAACGTCTACACCTGGATGCAAACGCCTAGAGTCTTGTGGGTGACCATGCAAGATGGAGGAGTACAGGATACTGCTCTCACCTATTCGTTCTGTTCAAACAGTATATCGTGTTCTACCAATGGTTGGAATCGTCCTCACAATCGTTTTGCCACGAGACTCAACGGTAATAGCTGTACAGCAGATGAATTTGTTGTGAGTGGCTTTACTCAAACCACGGTTGCTACAGGTATTCAGGCTGAATTTACCATTAGTATGACTCCAACTGCTTTTATGCAATGTTCTGGAACGTCTGGTCTTGATGACTCTTCATCGAACCTAGATTACGATATGACTACGGAACTACAAGCGTCAACTCCAATTAGCTTTGTTTTTGCTATTTACTCTAGTAGTTCCCCTCCAAGTGGAAACATTCTTGAAGCATTTGCAGGTTCAAGTGTTCGAGACACGCATCCATATTATTTCTTACGAAATGATCCGAATTATCCTCGTTTGATGACGTTTACCATGCAAGCACCAACTTCTGCTCCTACAGTAAGTCCTACGACAAACCCAACAACTGTCTCTCCTACCACTGGCACACCAACTATGGATCCAACTGGAAGTCCAACAACTGCAAAACCGACGACTGCTTTTCCTACCACCGGAATGCCAACAATGTTTCCAAGTGCAAATCCTACTACCCCAATTCCATCACGGTCTCCCTCTACGGGCAAACCAACATCGGCTTATCCTTCCAGGAACCCTACGAAGGAACCAACTACTCTCTCCCCTACCACTAGCAAACCTACCACAACTTATCCATCCATGAACCCCACGAAGGAACCAACTACCGCCTCTCCTACAACTGGTAAACCTACTACAACTTATCCTTCAGCTGCTCCTGTAACTCAAAGACCTACAACGGCATTTCCAACTAGAAAACCAACCACTGCGTTTCCTTCCAGAAGTCCAGTTACTTCAAAACCAACCAGTGAACCTGGAGTTCTATCCTGTCCTAGCGAAAGAAATAATGTTGATTGTACGAATGTTAATACTATGTGGTCTTTCATGGCACCTGGTGACGCAAGAAACAGAAAAATCTCCAGGAAATGTGACAGGATTCGTGGTTGCACTTCATGCTATAGCCGTCATCCTGAGTCCAGTTATATTTGTCGATCGGTTGTGAATGAAGACGGTGATTGGATGGAAACTGATCTCGTGTGCGAATCACCTGAAAACCCTTTCGCGATGAACGGACCACTTTCATGTCCTCAGATGATCACTTGTCCATCTGCTGAAAACATGGTTACCTGTAGATCTGTAAATACGGATTACCCATCCAAATTTGTGCAGAGGTCAGTGTGTAACGGTGCTTCTAACGATAAAGGAATTACCTCAGGCGATTGTTTATGGTATAAGGGAATTTGCAGGGGGCTTGGGTCATCCAACAACTACCGATCAGCAAAGTCACTTTTGAAATCGCTTCCTGGTTATTTTGATAACTGTCCAACCGACATTTAAAAAACATATAGACATGTTGAATAGATTTTTTATTCAATTTCACTGCTTCAAAGAATTCAAATTTGAGAACCTAAATTTTTAAAAATCATTCATACTACCTTGGTCTTGAATTTGAAATATCAAAGGAAGAAGAAGTGAAGAGTTGATGAAAAAGAGGATGCTCGACTAATTTCTATTTTATACCAGTAGTAAGATACCACCTCGAATTATTTAGATACAAGTACTGCGTCCCGCCTTTGGTTATTCTCAGTTTCTTAACAAGTTATTTTTGAATATTGATTCAAAACAATCTCAGAACAAGACAATCCAAGTGATGATTATCAAATTGAAAAGCGAACATTAAATTCCCTTTTACTTAATTGTCGTTATCAATTTTATCACTGCCAAGGATTAAGTCTCAACTTTGTTTCTTGTAGGTTTATCAATTCACTACTGAATTCATGCTGCACACTAAAACTCCATACATAATAATTGGTATCTCAACAGTCGTTATTATGCTCTCTCGTTGCTTGATTCGCCTTGTGTTTTAAACGAGGAGAAACTCTGCGAACAAGAAATTTAATTTTTTTTCCAGATTTGTTGCAACATGAGTTTCGCCGATATAGGTGTAAAAACAGCATCAGTGACTTATGTAGGAAGAGAGCGCACCACTACAGATGCCCTTCGCAAGTTCCAAGATGAATGTAAATCTCTGTCTCTACAGCTCTCCATGCAAACAGGGCCCGTGATACATGAGCAGATCGAAAAGGCCACTCTAGCTGCTAAAAAGGCCAAAGATGTTCTCGCGGACTTTTGGATTCAGGCTCAAAAAGAAGAGGGAAATGAATTCAGAAAACAAAATCTCATGTACAAAAAGTTTCATAAAGACTTTCAAGCACAATGCAAGTTGTTTGAATCCATAGGTAGAGACGCTCTTAGCGAAGGGGGTCGCGTTTCTTCTCCTGCTGCTGCAACATCAGGAGATGAAAGCAATAATCTTCTTATGCAGGATACTATTATGTTTAATAGAGAGGATACGATTTTAAGAGAAAAGGAACTTCAAAACCTTCATACAAACGTTGTGCAGGTTAATTCGATGTTTCGTGATCTCGCAGTGCTTGTGGAAGAACAAACAGAAGATATTAATGATATCGAATCTAATATTCTAAATGTTGCTGAGACTACGGATGCTGCTCTTGCCGAGCTTGTTAAATCAAATTTGAACAAGAGAAAGATCAGTCCGATTGCCTGCTGGTTGCTGATTATACTAGTTGTTGTTGCACTAGTTATTGTTTTTGTCAAGAGGCATTAAACTTAATAGTATCAATTTTCATTTAATAAAGGTTTCTCCCCCAACTTGCTATCTACAAATGTATGATAATCAAATGTATGCTAATCAGATTGAAAATAAAAAATGCTTATTTTGGTGACGTTGCTTTTGTTGGTTAGTGCACTCGGGAAAGATATTCAATTAGCAGGAAGATTAGGGACAAAAACGCCTTATAATGACTTTGTTAAAACTGGTGTCCACGAGATGCCTCAAACGTGTTTCAAGGAGCACTGCGTTGCCAACTATATGTACAAAGTTGTAAGACATGGGACCAGGTTCCCGACGGCTAAACACCTTCATAAAATGATTCAGTTGGTCAACAAATTGCAACATCCTGAATTTACAACTGATTTTGTGAAACATCAAGCCGATGAGTCCTTACTATGCGATGTTGGAATAGAAGAGCTTTCGACAATGGGGGCTCGAACTAGAAAAGCGTTTCCGAGGCTGTTTGAAGATGAATACCATCCATTGAGATACGAAATTTCATCATCACAAGTAACACGGGCGCTTCAGAGTGCGAACGCATTTGCTCACGGTATGTTTAAGGACGATCCTAAACTGAAATCCGTCGCGATTTTGTCGGAAACGAAATCATATGATCGATTGTTGCGTTTTCACAAAGCATGTCCGCTCTATTCTTCGAGCGTTAAGAAAAACATGACGCTTAAGCATAATGGTCCTATTGCCGAGTTAAGTGAGCACATTATGTCCGTTGTTTTTCGTTCGATCAAACAAAAAGCATCTGCCTTAAATCTCAACTTGAACGAGCTTGCTGCTAAAGACGTGGTTCCTGTTGTGTGGGATATTTGTATGATGGAATATTCGGTGTTTTCTAAAGTGAGTCGATTTTGTAGCTTATTGTCCTCAAAAGATGTTTCGCTCTTGGAGTACCTCGACGATGTTTCCACATACTGGTTGAAAGGATATGGCTATCCAATCAACTATGAAATGTCGTGCTTGCTTTTTAGTGACATAATCAAATCCATTGCCAGAGCCTCTTCTTCCAAAAACCCATCGCATAAATTACACGCTACAATTCGATTTGCTCACGCAGAAACTATGATTCCTTTGTTAAGTAGATTTGGACTGTTTCACGACACTCCCGACAACTATGATGAATTAGAGGACTTGGAAAAAGTGAGAAATTGGAAAACAGGTATGATAGTTCCTTTCGCTGCGAATATTGCAGTTGTGGTTTATCGATGTGGTGACCAACAGATGATTCAAATTTTGCACAACGAGCACCCTATACGTCTTCCTGATTCAATTTGTCCCGGTCATTCAGAAGAATTCATGTGTCCGTTAGATACATTTAGACTCGCAGTGTCACACGTGGTGGAGAATTGTGACTTTGATAAAATATGCGCTAACCAGAACAATTTATTCTAAGTTACTAATTATGCAAACCCATTAATCGCCGCTTTTGGTTACTCGAAATAATCTCACAACCGACGATCGGAACGTTTAAAATTAAAAATATACAACCTGAAAAACTAATCATCGCATGACTTTGTGAACCAGTTGACCTCATTATCACGAAGTTGTATTTTCAAATCTCGAAAATATAGAACCTGGAGCCCACCATCTGAATAGTGGTGGCGAATGTATGAGTACGTTGTATGGGAGTTTCAGTGGTGAAGATGGCGGTATCATTTATTACTTCGAAACGAAATATTGAAAATTGAACATGTAGCACTAAACTTATAAAATATCTCATCATGATCAGTTGGAGAACTGGCGCTTAATATTTTTAAAAAGAAGAAACATCACATTGTCTTGCAGTGCTCTTCATTGTTGCTCGATTGTATTGATTCCTTTACCTCACAGAATTTGAAGGTAATGTGACCGTGAGCACAAACGGCCATGAATTCTTGAGGATCTATTTGTGAAATCCAAGATATTCTTGTTAAAACAAGTGACTTGACATCAAAGTTCACAACTCTTCGAAGCCAAACATGAATAGGATTTTGAATGTTCATTGAATATGTCTCGGCGCATTTGCCACATACAAAGCAGCATCGGTCATTATGAGTTTCTGGTGCAGGGGTAAACATATTGGGATGAGAAATAAGTCTCAATTTAACTTCTGCTTTAGGACGAATCCAAACAGAATGGTAGCGAACGGAATGAATCCATTCACTCGGGGAGTAGTAAACTTGGAATAATTTACTTACTGGGAGTTTTTCAGTCTCAGGGGCAATATCTAATCCAGATGGCTTTATGGTTTCACACAATATATCTGTATATGTTTCAAGATCATTCTTTGATCCATGTAGTGATCGGGGCAAAACAAAGAAGAATGGACCATCGGGATATTCCTCTGGCTTCCAGGACTTTTCTGGAGTTAGTAAATTTCCAACTAATCTGAGAATGAGATTTTCCATGTATATATATATTGGTACTTACCAGATGATAGAAGATTCCCATGATTCCTATTAGAGAAATGAGGTACAGACATCGGAGTTCCAAATGTTGGAACGGGTATTAATTCTTCCTCATTCTTTGACTCAATGATACGCCCCTTTAACTTGAAAGTAGGAGATAGAGAAAAATCATACATAAGAATTCGTTCTATTTGGTCCATTTTTTTGCCGCTTTTCCGTAGTCCTCGTAGCTCTAATTGGTATTCAAGATCATTCTTCTTTAAGCCCTCTAGATGACCCCGAGCAGCCGTGGGTCCCATAGCAAGAACACGGGTGGGTTCCTCATTAGTGGAAGGATATAATATACCTCGGTCGTTATCAGATGGCGGCAATTGATTCTCCTTGAGAGGAAGTTTAATACGTTTTTTACTCGACAATGGGGAGAATAGTTTTTTAGTCAGCTTGATTTCATGGAAAACCTGATCTTCTAAAGACGGAAACGTTCCATACAGTAGCGATGTGTCATAAGGCAACCCTATCAGTTGCACTTGAGGTACTACCTTTTTGAGAGCATTTCCAATACGCACCGAATGGAAACAATAAGTGTTCATTAATTGAGATAGATTGTCGCTATCATCTAACTTATTCCATTGACAACAGCCACGCTTTTTACGATCAACTTCCCAAAATTGATCACCGCCATAGAGGAACGGAGGGTGGGATAATTGCAAAGTTAATACACTTGCATTGTCATGATACTTGACTAGGTTGAGTCGAACAATATTGTCAAACATTATCTCAACTTTCCATCTGTAAAATCTCCCCGTCTTCGTACACATGACTCGACTCCTAGAACAAAATGAATCAGGAATACTATACTACTACCCAAATAAATAAATACATACCATTCATAAACTACCATTTTCTTTCCAGAGAGGACTTTAAAGTGTTGCTCACAGTCATAATCACTAGTGCTGCTACCGGATTCATTAGAACCTCGATTGGATACCTTGGTGAAATCCCCGACAGTAAATGATTGAAGCTTCAAGTACGTACGAACCATGTCTACCTGTCGTTAAGTCACACAATTCAAATCTAGGGTCTACTACTTCAAAGACATGAGATGGCTGTTGCTGTCGTTGCTATTTGAGCACACATTTGGTTGGTGTTTACCAAGTGAACCTGGACCATGTATTATGCACATTAAATCACAAGCAAATGATGCTTCCGTTAGAGGGATTTCTTTCCACGACAACCAACAGGATGCGATTTGCACCTTGGAGACAGTTCCTAACGATAAAAATCTCAAGATTAAATTTGGAGATGAATATGTATTGCAAGTGAATTCATTAGGAATGCTTGGTATTGGCGATTCTTCATTGCCTCCATTATTTCAAATTGATGCCAAAAATGAGTTCGGTCCGTCGATTATTAGTCTCACAGGACAACGTCAATCTAAACCAGCAGCTGCTGTGCGATTATCTAACAACGACCTTGATAGTGCCACCATTTTCTACCATGAAAAAGTCATAGGAATACATAGCAGAAATGATCCTCTTGCGTTGACGTCACCAGTTTTGCAATTTGATCTTAGAGCACCAGAACAAAGTTTGAAACTGGATCATCAAGGATCCTTACTATTGGAGCAGGTGAGTTGTTTTAACATTTGAAACTATATCTGAATACTTGTGTAGAGTTCATTAAGTTTCCCTGGTTTTGTATTGCAACGAGCACGAGGGAGTCCAGTCATCAAAGAGATAGTGAAAGACGGCGATGTTATAGGAAAGCTTGTATTTAATGCATTTGATGGCAAGGAAATGAAACAAACCGCTTGTATAGAAAGCAGTGTTCAAGTAAATGTAAGACATCTAGGAGGCATTCTTTCTTTTATGGTACAAGGACCTGATGGGCAGAAAAGCGAACCTTCATTCGTACTCCATCATGATCGAGCTGAAGTTCAAGTACCATTGCATATTCATAATGCTCTTATAGTAGATTCTGTAGTGATAAAACAAGGACATATTCATGCAGAGATGGTCTCGGTCAGTCGCGTGCAGACGGATGTACTAGTAGCTGAAGGGGAGGTCACCACAGGAAACCTACTGGTCAAAAAAGGAGGAGTGAGAGTAGAAGAGGGAAATGTTGCTGTTCGTTTAGGAGACTTGACGGTAGGTGGGTCTGCTGATATTGCGGGTTCGTTCGCTGTCGGTGGCCCAGTATCCGCTGCTGGAAATGTGTCCTTTGACGAATCATTGGTGGTAAAAGGCTCCGGGACTTTCCAAGATCAAATAAGTGCTGGCGAGGGTATACGTGTATTGTCTCAAGGTATTGAAGTGCTGCATGGAGGTTGCAACATCACTGGGACTTTTAGTGTTCATGTTCCCCTTAACCCAATACCCATATTTACGATCCATCCATCAGAAGGTTATATGGGGATGGACGGAGATCTATTTGTCAATGGCAAAACAACAATAGTATCGGGAAAATTGCATTTGATTGGTTCGAATCTAGTTGTTGAAACAAGAGATGGTTTTGGTGGTGATGCAGCTTTTCAAGGAACCCTAACTGTTGGCGGACACATTCAGTCTGGTTCACAAGTGATGATCAATGACAACACAGATTCAACATCTCTTGAAACTGGATCCTTAGTGACACTGGGAGGAATCGCCGTCGAGAAATCAATTTCCATTGGTGATAAACTGCAATTTATATCTCCCGAATCCGGAGATGTTTCAGGTAGTTTGTACTTGGAAGACGATTCTGGATTGAACTTTGATGCGTCCGTTACCTTTCTATCTTCTGTTACTGCGAAAGATGTGGTTCGTATCGGGAGTCGAGACAATGAAAAGTTGGTACTTTCGGTGAATGGAATATCACAATTTACTGGGCACATGAATCTAAGTGATGGATTAGCAGCATCATTTATAAAAACCCAAGGTGCGATCGATTGCGAATTCATCAATTCCACATCTGGTGATTTCAAAATCCTTAACGTGGGAGACAGTGCTCTATTTTCAAGTTTTACAGCCGATGTTCTTTCTGTGGTTGCAAGTTCGACCTTTTCAGGAAGCACCAGTTTTTCAGGGGATTTGGAACTTTCTAGCGACCTGAAATTCCATTCATTCACTCCTCTAACTTTCTTTGCCAATGAGACTTTTTCTAGCATCTCACAGGACAGCATTCGTTTTTCGCCACCGACATTCTTTCGAGGCCCAGTAACGATGCATAACTCCTCTACATTTGAAGGAGAGATGAAGACAGAGTCAATTAACATTGGAGGCTTCCTAATTACCGGAAAGAATGCAACATTGAATCTGGGAAATACAATGTCGTTGCGTCCAGACCTCTTGAGAATTAGTCTTGACAGCGAAACATTTGATATTTCGTCAAAATCTGGATTGTTGGAAATCTTGAGCTCCACCGGGGCTTCGATTTCTACAAATGGAACTTTATTGCTGAGTTCCTTAAATGGTGGAGCATTTTCATCGGTTGCTTTGAGTCCATTTGAGTTTCTATTTCGAACGTCCAATGGAACGATTTCGAGATTGTCAAGTGAAGGAATAGCGACTCCGTATCTTTCAACGGAGACAATATGTTCCGGTTTGAAATGTATACACTTCAATAATGGCTCGATTACATTCGGTAGCCATTTAGTGGTTGAAGATTCGAGGGTTCGAATAGAAACTGATTTGGTGGTTAACGGTATATTCCGTGCACGCCATGGAATTTTACAAAATGTTTTTCGAATTGATGTTTCAGCATCAAAGTCAATTGTGGATCTTTCTTCAGTAGGGTCTCTTGCTGTTTTTGAAAACTGTCTCAATAATGATCCCTCGATTTTGAAATTGGTTTGTAATACGGATTGCACTGGATTAACAATCACCCTGAAAAATAAATGTACTGGAACTATCATATTAGTACAAGATGACATTCAATTCCATCAAGTTCCCATTGGTTCTTTGACTCAATTAGTTTTCGTGGATGAGAAATGGAGCTCACTGACTAGTTTATTCGATGTGGATACTATATCAGGTATTAACATTGACATAGGAACAACAGGGAGTTTTCATGTCACCGGGGTTACAGGGAATAGGTTGGCGTCATTCAGTGAAAATGGAACTCTAGGTGCGGCGGAATCACTTACGCTATTTGAAAATGGCACACTGGATTTGGGGCCCCATGTTCTTATTGATAGATGCGAAACAAGGAAAATAGAATCTGAACATATCGTGACAACTGTATCGATATCTGAGCTGGATCATATTCAAAATCCGCAACCCATAAGTAATGCTCTGGAGAAAGTATGTAAACTCAAAGGAGTTATGTACAAGCATGAAAATGTTGATCGTTTTGGAATTCAAAGAGATTTAATCGACGAGGTTCTCCCACAAGTGAGTTCAGCAACTGATTTGTCCGTTCAATATACCAGAATTGTTCCGTTGCTAGTTGAAAGCATCAAGGAAATGAAGAATCTTATATCCTCCCTGCAGGCACGAATAGATCAACTGGAAGGAGAATGTAAAGCATAATAATATAATTTATCTGTGAATCATGGGTGATAATCTTATATCCTCCCTACAGGCACGAATAGATCAACTGGAAGGAGAATGTAAAGCATAATAATATAATTTATCTGTGAATCATGGGTGATAATCTTATATCCTCCCTACAGGCACGAATAGATCAACTGGAAGGAGAATGTAAA
>Ga0335398_10007800_pt1 | contig 12944 bp, 11 predicted proteins | sample BON03_FD_205742 | JGI IMG/M metagenome (GOLD analysis project Ga0335398, IMG submission 205742) | Freshwater microbial communities from Lake Bonney liftoff mats and glacier meltwater in Antarctica - BON-03 (spades assembly) (version 2) | ecosystem: Environmental > Aquatic > Freshwater > Ice >...
TCTGTTTTTTTTATTAATTCGAGCACATAGCTGTTGGCCGTGTCAAGAATCTCAATTATCGAATTCTTGTCCAAAGATTGCCTGTCTTCCTTTGTATAAAAAGACTTCTTTTCCCCATTGATGATTGCGGTAAGGTAGCTGATATTATTTACGATGTGTAATAACTGATCTCCAAAGGACATGGCTTCTGGAGTTGGTTGATAATCGTATAAGTTGGCAGGCATGGCTTCCGCCAATGCCCGTGAATAGTCCATATTACGTTGCCAAACATCAGGAAATTGATCAAAAAAATACGCCTGAGCTTTTAAATCGGAACTTCCCATGATCAAAACCAATAAAACAAGTTGATTATATAACGTAGCTTTCATAATTGAGAACAATAAAATCATCTTAGCGTTAAAAAGCAACAACAAAAAAAATGGAATGGCCAGGAAGGAATGATCCCAGATTAATATTTAAGGCAAATTATATTGCTGGCTGAAGCCTAAGATATTTACTTCCGACTGAAAACTACTGGCACCGAATTTTCGTTTCCAATGTTAAATTAGCCACCATGAATCTAAAAACCTTCAGGTTTATTCCTCTATTTTCTTCTATAATTTTACTGTTTACTGGGTGTTTTTCTTTCAGAGACAGTGATAAGCGTCTCAATACATTGATGGAAAAGGAGGATATTTTTTTTGACATCAATTATTTTGAGAAGTATTCTTTAAGGTGGTTATGGTACGAAAACCCGAACAAAGAGGCACCAATATTGCTGTTTATACATGGCGCTCCAGGTTCCTCTTCCGCTTTTCTCTCTTATATTCAGGAAGATACTTTACGAAAAGACTTTTCCATTCTCATAATCGACCGACTTGGCTATGGTTACTCTGACTATGGCAATTACCAACCCATACCCGATCAGTTCGAAGCGATAGATGCCTTGATCAAAGAAGTTCGGTTAAATAATCAAAAGGTCTATACTGTAGGGCATTCATTCGGTGGAACCATCGCCGGCTATGCAGCCATTCAGGATCCGGAATGGCTCACAGGTACTGTGATGATCGCTCCAGCCCTGGACCCCGAACAAGAAAAATACTTATGGTTTGGCAAACTGGCATTGTTTAAAAGTACCCGATGGATGGTTTCCAAGTCCCTACGCGTGGCTGCTGATGAAAAGTATTCCCATGAAGAAGAACTTGAATCTTTTGTTAACAACTGGGATCAAATAAATTCTCCAATTCTCCATATTCATGGGGATAAGGATGGTTTGGTGCCTTATGGAAATGTTAATTTTTCAGAGGAAAAAATTCCTAAAAAATGGCTGAAAATCAAAACCATACCCGGAAAAGGACACTTGCTGCCATTCACTGAAAAAGAGCTAATGGTAAGCGAAATTCTTCAATTTGTTAAGCAATATTAAGCCCATAATTATCGGATTTTCCGGGATTTTAAAAATGTAGTCCATCATTTTTTATGAAGGAAGAAATTATATAGCGCCACTAAAGGATATTAAACCTAGCTTTTAAGACATGAAAACAGCTAACTTGTGTCGGGATTTTTATTTCCATAATCCACAGGTTGAAACTCGTGGCAACAAGGTTTCGCTCTTCGAGGGCTCCTCGCTAGGCAACAATTTAATGGTCATGATTTTATCAGGAAGTAACTTCACCGTGCATTGCAGGGTATTGCATTTTCAGGTTAAAATTTAATTAATGTATAAGTTTTTTTAAAGTGACTTAGATCACTATTATTCCGGATTATAACTGCTATTTTTATTTTAAGTAGAAGCATGAGAGTATTTTAGCTTCTTTTTGATCTTCAAATTTCTATTTCAATTAAAAATAAAAGTATCATGACAAAAAACATGGGATCAGCCGACAGAATAGTAAGAACGCTAATTGCTATAGTTGCCATATATCTCTATTTCTCAGGGATTGTGACGGGAGTAGTAGGTATTGTATTAATTGTCCTTTCTTCAATATTTTTATTAACCAGCCTGATAAGTTTCTGTCCATTGTATAGATTAATTGGCGTGAAAACCTGCAAAACAAATAAAGTTTAAGTACCCTATGCATTTGAAATTCCTGTGCTTCTAGGAAGCATTGTTTGAATTTATTTTAGCTCTTTATGAATTGCCTGCGGTATGGTTGGGATCAAAACAAGGTATAAAAAAACAGGAACAATTCCCTTAAGAAATTGTTCCTGTTTTTATCAAAGGAGCTTATGAAATAGGACACTTTATAAAGTAGTAAGCCCCAAAACTATCCTTGCCTATTGTCCATCAAAGTCTTCATCCTCTTCTTCTCTTGGTGCCCCCAGGTCAAACATACTGCTAAACAGATCATTGAACTGCATGCCGGTATCCAGTAATTTTTTACTCAGTTGGCTGTGTTCCGCCAAACCATGTAGCGCAAACTCCATGTAAAATTCTTTTTCCTTTTCTGGAAGGTCCGTTACAAATTGGGTGGTGATTTTCTCTAATCCTGGCACATCATGAAGTAGCTTTTTGTATTCTTTATCGCTTTGTGAGGCGAGTATGTCCAAGCTATTGCCTTCACCAAACCATGACAGGGGAAGTACATAAGGATTGCCCTCTTTGGTTTTCTTTTTTTGTTCCGGCGAAGGGAAATTTTGTGCAAACATCGTACGAATGGCCTTTCCAATTAGGTTATAAGCTACAATTCCTGCTCCTTCCTGTTCCCCTTCATAAACCAGCTCTACCTTGCCGGTAATAGCCGGAATTACACCGATAAGGTCCACAATCCGTACAATGGTGTCGTTTTCATTGTTGAGGTATAGCCTGCGTTCAGCAGCAGAAATCAGGTTTTCGTAAGCGGAAATTGTCAGCCTGGCTGAAACGCCACTCTTTTCATCTACATATTCACTTTCCCTTGCCTCTACAGCTATTTGTTCGATAAGGTCCTTCATCAACTCAGGGACATGTATCTGGGACATGGGCCTGTCCTTGATTTTGGCTTCCTGTTCGGTTATTTTTCTACCAATTGCGATGCTCTTCGGATAATGGGTAATGATCTGACTTTCGATCCTGTCTTTGAGAGGAGTTACAATGCTTCCTCTATTGGTATAATCCTCCGGGTTTGCTGTAAAAACGAATTGAAGATCCAAAGGAAGCCTTAATTTAAAACCCCTAATCTGGATATCACCCTCCTGAAGAATATTAAACAGTGCCACCTGAATCCTTGCTTGCAAATCTGGCAATTCATTGATAACAAATATGGACCGGTTAGAACGAGGTACAAGGCCAAAGTGAATGACCTTTTCGTCATTGTAGGACAATTTCATCGTTGCGGCCTTGATAGGATCCACATCGCCTATCAAATCTGCAACCGATACGTCTGGTGTTGCCAGTTTTTCAGTGTAGCGGTCTTCTTTTGCCCACCAAGTAACAGGAGTAGCATCTCCCTTTTCAGCGATCAATGCTTTGGCAAAGGTAGAAATGGGCATCAAAGGATCATCATTGAGTTCTGCTCCTTCTACAACAGGTACATAATCGTCCAATAGCATGGTCATCATCCTTGCAATTCTGGTTTTGGCTTGACCCCGTAATCCCAAAAGGTTGATATTGTGCTTTGAAAGAATCGCCCTTTCTATATCAGGTATCACTGTATCTTCATAGCCCCAAACTCCCTCGAAAACATTTTCTTTATTCTTAATTTTTCGGATTAGGTTGCTTCTAAGTTCTTCTTTAATGGATTTAGGTCTGTAACCAACCACTTTTAATTGTCCTAAGGTTTTTATTTTCAGTAAATCTTTATTGCTCATTTCTATGTATTCCATGTTTTAAAAACGTTTCGTTCTATTTCTTCTGTAATCTTCAAAAATTAAATGTCCCAGCCCCTGGAGATTGCTATAATAAGCATTGCCGTTATTTACAGTAGTAAATTCTTTTACAAACTCCTTTAAGTAGGGATCGGAGGCAATCATAAAGGTGGTTACAGGGATCTTCATTTTTCTGCATTGCGCAGCGAGTTTTAACGTTTCTTTCAGGATTTTGCTGTCTATACCAAAGCTGTTCTTATAATATTTGATGCCCACCTTCAAACAGGTAGGTTTACCATCGGTGATCATAAATATCTGTTTGTTGGGGTTTTTTCTTCTCCGGAGCAGGTTCATCGCCAATTCCAAACCCGCCACTGTATTGGTATGGTAAGGGCCTACTTGGAGGTAAGGGAGGTCTTTTATTTCGATTTGCCATGCATCATTACCGAATACAATTACATCCAGCGTATCCTTGGGGTATCGGGTTTTAACCAATTCCGCCAAAGCCATTGCCACTTTTTTGGCTGGAGTAATGCGGTCTTCACCGTATAGGATCATGCTATGGGAAATGTCTATCATCAATACCGTGGAGGTCTGTGTACTGGCTTCACTCTCTACCACTTCGAGGTCATCTTCAGTAAGTAGGAAGTCACCAGAAAAACCATGGTTGATCTGTGCATTTCTCAAAGAATCAGTGAGGGCAATCTGGTCAAGGTTGTCTCCAAAAGCAAAGGGTCTGCGATCTGTACCTCTTTCTTCTCCAGGTCCGGTGTGAGTGGTCTTGTGTTGACCGCCTTTTCCTCTCTTAAGTTTTCCAAATATTTCTTCCAGAGCGCTTTTTCGAATCGACTGTTCCGCTTTTCCGGTGATTTTAAACTCTCCGTTTCCCTGTTTTTCATCCAGATAGCCTTTGCTCTTAAGGTCCTCTATAAAGTCTCCAATACCATACCCTGGCTTGGTCATATTGTATCTCTTGTCCAAATCGGTGAGCCAGCTAAGTGCCTCAGCAGCATCTCCGCCCGTCATGGTGACCAACTGAAGGAAGATATCCAAAAGCTGCTCAAAAGTATTTTTATCTTCGTCCTTCTGGGGGACAAATTTGGTGAATCTAAAACCTTTCATAATATGTTAACAAGAATTATGGGCATGAGGTTTAAATTTGACCAAATACCTTTCGAGAAATTAAACTTGAATTAGACAAAGGCTTTCCTGTTACGTGATGGAATCACATTAAAATCAGCCAATAATTATCGTTTTCGTAATACCTTCGCAGTCCTTTGACTCAGTCTACAATTGTCTTACGTTACTCCTAGCGACTACCAGGAAATACGCGTTTAAATAAGCTCTCGGATTTCTTCAGCCTGAAGGTTACAGTTTATCCAATCCTCTTCCATGCCAGCACCGTATTTTTTGTAAAAATTTATAGCCGGTTCATTCCAATCCAAAACTTGCCACATCATTCCGGTACAACTTTCTTCTAATGATTTGGCGAGTACCCTTTCGAAAAGCAGTTTACCAGCACCTTTGCCACGTTCTTTTTCAGTGATAATGTAATCTTCTAAATAAAGGCGTTTACCTTTCCAGGTGCTGTAGCGGTAATAATAAATGGCTGTTCCAATAACGATTTTGTTATCCTCTTTTTCCACAACAAAAAAGCCAAAGACAGGGTCAGGGCCAAATCCGTCCTTTTCCATCATTTCAAGTGTATTGGTCACTTCATCAGGTGCTTTTTCATAAAGTGCAAGTTCTTTGATCAAATCAAGAATGGCAGGTAAGTCCTCTTTTTTTCCTTTTCTTACAATATACATAACTTGAAATTAATAAAATTGAGCAACTTTACCTTTGTACTGTCCGGCCTTTTTGAAAAATTTTATTGAGGGATTCATTATTACTGCTTTACTTTCTATTTTTAACTTTAACCTTAAATCCTACCACACATGTTTTTATCTATTGATGCAGGCAATTCAAATATTGTATTTGGCTTTTATCGTGAGGAGGAGGATACTTGGATAGAACTATTACGGATTCCGACTAAAAAAGGATTGAAAGTTTATGACCTAGAGAAAAAACTTGCCCTCTTTTTCCTAGAAAAAAAATGGAGGGCGGAACAGGTAGATCAAATTGGATTGAGTACTGTTGTTCCAGACCTGGAGCCGGTACTCATTCGGTTATGTTTGGGTTTCTTTCGCAAAGCGCCATTTGTAATCAATGAAAGCAGTTATGGCTTACTTCCTGTCACTGCCATGAACCCTACCGAAATAGGGACCGATCTTATGGCCAACATTACAGCTGCCTATCTGCGCTTTAAGGATGCCTGTATCATCGTCGATTTTGGGACAGCTTTAACCTTCTGTGTGGTAAATCAGGAGGGGAATGTTATCGGCGTCAATATATTTCCTGGCGTAAAAACAGCCATCAATTCGCTGTTTACCAACACGGCCAAACTCCCAAAAGTAGCATTAAAAATGCCCGAATCAGCATTAGGTAAAGATACCGTTCATGCCATTCAGGCGGGTATTTTTTACGGGTATTCATGTTTGGTAAAAGGCATGATCGAAGCCATAGAAAAGGAAACCAATTGCAAATATCAAGTGCTGGTCACTGGAGGGATGTCTTCGTTGATGAATAATTTGGGAGAACGGTTTAAAACAGTTGATGCCAACCTGACTTTGAAAGGCATTTACCATATCACAAAGTTTAATTTGGACAAATGAGCCTGCATATTGATAGAACCCTGCCAGCTAGCGAAAGATGAAGATACTTGTGCAAACAGAATTATTCTTCGATCATTTCCATTAAGCGTAAACCTAGATTTGAAATATTCACGGAATTTTTTGAGAAAGCTGATACATTGGATAAAATAATTACAGCGTTTTTCCTTTTTACATCCATGGTGAAAGAAGAAGTGTAACCGCCGGTCCCACCACCATGATTCAGCCACCTTCCATTTTGCCTATTCTGAATCATCCAGCCGAGGCCAATTGCATTTTCATAGGCCGTAATAGAAAAGGTTTGCTTTTGGGTAATGGCCAACGCTTGATTTTCAGGGTTGAATTGTGCCAAAGCAAACTTAGTCAGGTCTTCGGTACTGGATAAGATAGCGCCTGCGCCTTCCAATACATTTAAATCCCAATTGGGAGTTTCCTCACCTTCCACATTTAGACCAGTGACAAGCCGGTGCTTTACCCTTTCCCTATTGGTGGTAGTGGCTTCCATCTGAAATGGCCTGGCGATCCTACTTTGCACAATTTCTTCATAGCTTGAGGAATCTATCTTGGTCAATATATAACCCAATAGACCGACACCTAGATTTGAATATTCAAATTTTAGTCCTGGATCCTGCGTTAGTTCTAGCTGTTCTGTGAGATAAAAGCCCAATTTTTCTTCACCATAATCTTTGTAAGGGTTGGTCATATCCACTTCGGAAAGCACCAGATTGTCCGGCAGCCTGGGTAAACCTGAACTGTGGTTGGAGAGTTGTTGCAGGGTGAATTCAGGTGTATTTTTAAGTTTCCAGGGTAAATATTTGTTGGCAGGATCATCGAGATTAAGCTTGCCTTTGAGGTTTAAGTCTGCCAATAATGTGGCTGTAAATACCTTTGAGATAGATCCAATTTCAAAGACCCGATCCTTATTCTCAACTGAGAACAAGGTGTCATTTTCTATCTTCACTCCATAAAAATTCGGCTTTCCATTCTGAATAATTGCAAAGGAAAGCTGGGTTTGGTTAAAAAATGCTTTCGATTCAGCATAGATCAATTTTGATTGCCCTTCTGTAATATGCCCCTTGAAGTTTTGCTGAAAGTTAACAGCTACTGGCTTCTCTTTGCATCCCAAACCAATAAACGCAGTTAGAACAATTATTTTTAATTTCAACATGAAGGGTTATCGTCTGTTTGGTTTGGAAGATAATAAAATAATTCCTGATTGCCTGATAATTGGAAAAATTGAGGATTCTAAAGGTTTATAAAACAGCTGATTACCTAATTTTAGTCTTAAAAGAGGGCCATTAAATTTTGTTACTTGACCAAAGTATAGGTCTCCAAAGAATAACCGGGATGACTACTCAATTCAATTGCCTGAACCTATTGGAATGTTTGCGGTTTTTAAAGTAATCACCGTTTAATTATCTTTGGACGTTATATGGCAGGAACACCTTTCGATCTTCTGGATAAACGGTAGAAAATATGCGACTATATTATAAAATACAGGCCTTTTTGGTCTTTGTCTTACTCTTTACAACTAGTGGATTGGCACAGGATAATAAAAAATTAACACTTGAAGCGGTAATTAAAAATCAGGTTTTTGCACCTAAAACAGTTGAAGGGATCAACTGGATGAAGGATGGAAAATACTACAGCAGTCTAAAAACTGTAGCAGGTTTTTCCCAGGTAGTAAAAATAAATGTGGCTACTGGGGAAGAAAACGAAGTGTTGATAGATGGGAGAGAATTGGGCCTTAATTTTAGTAATTACGCTTTCAACCCAGAAGAGAGCATGGCCCTGCTGGGGTCTGAAGTGGAACCTATCTACAGAAGGTCTACCAAAGCGACTTATCATTTGCTTGAACTGAAAACAGGTACACTAAAAAAATTGGAAAACGGGGATAAAATCTCCTATGCCACCCTATCACCCGACAATCAAAAAGTAGCCTATGTAAAGGACAATGACCTTTATTACCTGGACCTACAGACTGATGATAAGGTACAGGTGACTACGGATGGTGCCAAGAATGCAATAATCAATGGTGCTGCTGATTGGGTTTATGAAGAAGAGTTTTCTATGGCCAAGGCTTTTTTCTGGTCAAATGATGGTAAACAGCTGGCCTTTATTCGATTTGATGAAAGAGAAGTGCCCCTTTTCGATATGCAAAAATGGGGAGAATTGTATCCCGAGGAGGAACATTTTAAGTACCCCAAGGCAGGTGAAAAAAATGCGGAGGTAAGTATTCAAATCTACCACCTGGAAAACGACCAAACCTTAACCGTGGAGACCGGTTTAAATACAGACATTTATCTACCCAGAATGTACTGGGCGGAGGACAACCAAACACTTGCTGTCATTCGCTTAAATAGGCTGCAAAATCAAATGGATATTTTGTTTGCAGACAGCCGAACTGGGGAAACCGAAACCATACTTTCTGAAACATCAGAGACCTATGTGGACATGGATTATAATGACAATTTTCTCTTCCTTCCTGATGGAAATGGTTTCATTAGTACTTCCGAAAAGGATGGTTTCAAACATATCTATCAATATGACCTCAAAGGAAATGAAACTCGTCAAATTACCAAGGGCGAATGGGAAGTGACTGAACTGGTGGCTGTAGACAGTAAAGCAGGGAAAGTGTACTACGTATCCACCGAAAGGTCACCCCTAGAAAGGCAATTTTATTCCATTGATTTGAAAGGGAAAAAGAAAACGCTTCTTAGTCCTCAGGAAGGTACCCATTCCATAAACATGAGTCCCGACCAGCAGTATTATATTGACGCTTACAGCACCGTTTCGCTGCCTTTACAAACTATCTTGCATAATAAAAATGGGAAAGAGATAAAAGTCCTCGAAAACAATCGAGCCCTTAAGGAGAAAATGCAAGAATTTGCTTATCTCCCAAAAGAGTTCTTCAGCTTTAATACCATAGATGGCACCAGTCTTAATGGTTATATGATAAAACCTGCTGATTTTGACCAGGGGAAAACCTACCCTGTGTTAATGTATGTATATGGAGGCCCAGGTTCTCAAAATGTAATGAACAATTGGGGAAGTACACGTGATTGGTGGCACCAGCACTTGGCTGCTGAGGGATATATAGTTGTGGGTATCGACAATAGAGGTACAGGGGGAAGGGGAAGAGACTTCAAGCACAGTACCTACAACCAATTGGGAAAACTTGAGACCGAAGATCAAATTGCAGGAGCGAAATTCCTCGCCGAGCTACCTTACGTAGATGAAGATCGGATCGGGATATGGGGCTGGTCCTATGGCGGCTATATGTCTTCCTTGGCAATAATGATTGGCAATGACACTTTTAAAACCGCAATGGCCGTGGCACCTGTTACCAGCTGGAGGTACTATGACACTATTTATACCGAAAGGTTTTTACAGACCCCTCAGTTAAACCCTGCGGGATACGATGACTTCAGCCCTATCAACCATGTAAACAAGCTCAATGGCAACTTTCTCCTTATTCATGGAACGGGTGATGACAACGTTCACTTTCAAAATAGTGTTGCTTTGGTAGACGCGCTAATAGCTGCTGACAAACAATTTGACAGCTTTTATTATCCCAATAGAAATCACGGGATTCATGGTGGCAACACTACCTGGCACCTGTATAAAATGTTGACCAATTATGTGAAAGAGAAACTGTAATACTACGCTATCCCCGTCTGGTCTAAGTTTAGCAAAGCGTAACTTAGACCTAAAATGGCGAAAGTTTTCAACTTTCATAACTTAGCCTCAGGTAGCAAAAATAATAGGGATAATTCCCTTTCCACCTGCATAGTCTATGGCACTACTGTACTGATAATGTTCAGGTACTGCCACAAGTCCAGCTTCTACAGGGTTTTGATGAAGGTAATCCAATCGTTGCTTTAGCATTTTTACATTAGAAAGTTCAATAGGGTGGTTGTTTTGCTGCCAGAATTGAAATTTTTCGTTGTTGGCGTTTCTTTTACCAGCTCTGCCAAACATCCACAACATCCATTCTTTCCTGCTTTCTTTTGGGTTTTCGGCAATCGATTTCAACAAACCTTTTGAGGTATGCCGCTTCAAGTCCCTCATAATGTCTGATAGGATATTGTTTTCAGAACTTATGATAAGGTGCACATGGCTGGGCATTATGCACCAAGCATACAATTCTAGTCCTTTGTTTTTGCTACAAAACACCAGAGAATCTACGATAATTTCAAAGTACAACTTTCTCGTAAATACATCGATCCAGTTTACGGTAGCAAAACTTACAAAATAAAGTTCACGAGAATCATGGAAAATATATTTTCTACCCATAAAACTATCATGTCTTGATTTTTGAAATTATCTTTAGAGATGAGCTTTTAAACTATTTTAATTTAGTAAAAATAAGGATGTTTTAGCCCTACTCAAGTTGAAAACTTTCGTCATAATGGGTCGAAGTTGCCGCTATCGCTTAAACTTCGACCAGTAGGGGGAAAACTTACAAAATAAAGTTCACGAGAATCATGGAAAATATATTTTCTACCCATAAAACTATCATGTCTTGATTTTTGAAATTATCTTTAGAGATGAGCTTTTAAACTATTTTAATTTAGTAAAAATAAGGATGTTTTAGCCCTACTCAAGTTGAAAACTTTCGTCATGGTGGGTCGAAGTTGCCGCTATCGCTTAAACTTCGTCCAGTAGGGGACCATTTTAAATGGGTAACATTACTGATAACCTGTGGCCACAGCCAAAATAATGGCTATGGTAGCCAACAGTAACATCAAAGCCATAGGTTTCACTGCAAATTTAAGCCACTTATTGTACGAAATACCACTGATGGCCAAAACCGCCATCAAGCTGCCATTGGTGGGGATAATAAAGTCAGCCATTACTGCGCCATATTGATAAGCCAATACGCAGGTTTGTCGGGAAAGTCCGATCAAATCAGAAAGCGGAACCAGTATAGGCATGGTAAGTACGGCTTGACCGGAATAACTGGGAATAGGAACGTGCAATACCACATGAGAGAGCATCATTAGGACGGCAGAGAACGTCGGCTGGATGTTTTTCAGGGGGCCAAAAAGCCCATAAACAATAGAATCTATTATTACTCCCTGTTCCAATACAATGGTAATACTATTGGCCAGCCCTATAATCACTGAGGCAAAAATCATTTCCTTAAATCCTGAAACATAGGCTTCACCTGTCTGGTTGATGCCCAACTTACCGAGTAGGCCTGAAACAATTCCCAAGGCAAAAAAGCAGGCAGAAATTTCTTCAAAACCCCATCCAAGCTTGAGGAGACCATATGTAACGGTCCCAAAGGTTAAAGCCAATAGGCCTAGGATAATTTTACTTCTATTGCTTACTTTCCCATTCAGATTGGGAGCTGTTTTACTAACGGAATTTTTTCTGGCATACCGAATAATAAAGAGCATCCAGATAATAAAAGCTATAACTAGAAAAACCAACCTTAATCCACTTCCTGAAAGTAAAGGAAGCCCGGCTACTTTCTGAGCGATCATTACTGCGAAAGGATTGGAAGGGCTAAAGGAACTCCCAAGTACAGAAGAACCATAGCTCATGTATATTGTAGTGTAAGTGTTATAACCAAGGCTCCTCCCGAAAAGCAATAACATAGGGGTGAGTGCAATGACCTCCTCCTGAAGCCCAATAGTAGCTCCCCCTGCTGTGAAAAACGCAGATACTATTATCAAGGCAAGAACCTCTTTGCCCTTTAAAAGAGAAACCAATTTTGACAGGCCTTGCGTTAATGCACCAGTTTTTTCAATTACATAAAAACAGCCGCCCAATAGGAGAATTAAGACAATAATATCAGCCCTGCCAATAATCCCTTTAGGAACAGCCAATAGCAAATCAAATGCAGAAAGGTTTTCCCCTTCAATTGTCTTGTAAGAATCGTTGACAACTTCTTCCAAACCCGTTTCTGGATTTAATTCTCTTTCGTAAACGCCTTGAGGGATTATAAATGTGAGGATCCACGCGAATACGATAACCCCTAAAATGATAACGAATGCGTTAGGAAAATTTTTCATTTCATAGTCAATTGAATTCAAGGAGCCTTTATTCGCTGCACTTTTTTAAAAGAGAGCTGTATTTATTTTGACAAGGATTCTTCTTTGATGCTACTTTGTTTTAATACAGCGTTGTTAATGGAGTTTCAAGCGCATGAGCGATCAACAGTTCAGGTGTATTTACTGTGTCCGGCCAACTGAACTCCACTATTACAATCACTTGTGTTAAATCGCTAATACAAGTGATTGTAAGGAAAAGATAAGGATTAAAAATGGATTATTGTGTTTTTTGGGAGGGAGTATAGGAGTGCTTTTAATGGCCCCGTCTGGTCTAAGTTTAGCAAAGCGTAACTTAGACCTAAAATCCCGAAAGTTTTCAACTTTCATAACTTAGCCTCAGGTAGCAAAAATAATAGGGATAATTCCCTTTCCACCTGCATAGTCTATGGCACTACTGTACTGATAA
>Ga0335398_10007813_pt1 | contig 12921 bp, 13 predicted proteins | sample BON03_FD_205742 | JGI IMG/M metagenome (GOLD analysis project Ga0335398, IMG submission 205742) | Freshwater microbial communities from Lake Bonney liftoff mats and glacier meltwater in Antarctica - BON-03 (spades assembly) (version 2) | ecosystem: Environmental > Aquatic > Freshwater > Ice >...
ACGCCTTTGGGCGAGCTTGTTCTCTTTTAGCCCACGTTGAGTGTAGAGAGAGGAAGAGAACCAACACAAACCCGTGCCAGGAGCTGATTTGCTCTGCCACCGACAATTCATACATGGTAGCGAAGGCGCAACAATGACTTGTGCGTGTCTGGCTCGAGGTCCTGTCTCCGACCCTCGAGCCCTCGCTGGTGTGCTCGCTGAAAATACTAATGTCTAGACACGTGAAAACACTGTCTACACCGGGCGCATTTGCAGCCGACTTGAAGTGTATAGGGTACTGTCCGCCAAACTCCTGCTGAGGTGCGGAAGCCAGCGTATATGGCGCACTGACAATGTATAAATTCACAGGCTGGTCGCTAGCAGTCTCTGGGGAGGCTGGGGCTGGAACCCGCCCTAGCTTCCCGTCGACGCTGCCACAACGCCCCAAGGTGCTGCGGTTCAGGTACACGATTGTCATCTCTTTCTCTCTTGTCAAATTGTCTTTAGTAGAATCCGAAACAGAATCCTCCCCCTGATTGATAGTAGCAGTGACAGGCCCCAACACATTGACACATGACAAATTGTCCTTAGTAGAATCCGCAACAGAATTCTCCCCCTCTGTGCCAATCTGAAGCAGCGCAAACTTAGCGCTATGGTAGTCCTCAGTCGGGCTTCGAGGCTGGTCTGATTCCACAGGCGCTGACAGCGTCTCCGCGATTTCGAGGATAGGCTCCATGTAAGGCGCAAGAGGTTGCATCTTGCGCACCTCCCAGCGCCCGGTGACTGCAGCTTCTGTCGACGACCCTGCACTCCCGACGTTCTGTGCTGATGGATCCAGAACCAAGCACACACGCTTGCGAGGCCCCGTGGCCTGTGTGTATAAAAGACGCCGGCAAGGGATAGCAAACCACACTGCGTCGAGAGGGATAGTGTCAGGCGGCAGTGCTGATTTGAACCCGGGTTTCCAACCCTCGGGGCGTTTAAGCAAGCCATCACCCCGTGCTCCCTGCTCGCTACTGGTAGTAGGGGCTGACTCCTCCGTAGGAACAAGCCTGGTACGTAGCTACTCAGTGTCAATTGAGTTGGCAACAAGTGCAGTCGGAACGTCATCGCGTGCGCCAGGCGCTGGACCGCAGGCAACAGACACATGGACACAAACAAGTAGTGTTATTGTCTCAAACCGCTACTACATCCCCTGCTCAATTTGTCACAGGTGTCAGGCGCGCGGGGTCACCGATACCATTTACATTAGGGACACAATCTCATATTCCTGCACTGATGGCCGCCATGGTGGGGCCAGCGTTGGCTCTCGGACCAGAATGGGAAAAGGCCCGCTTACCGGTTGACTCTGGGAGTGAACATCCATCGCGCTATGAACCAACTGTCTTTGCGACACGTGACATGCCACGATTAGCACCACATAGACAGTGGGATCTTGACATCACAGAGGTAGAGGGAGCTCGACCAGTTGCGGGTCGCCCTTACCCGGTTGCTCCACAGTACTTGCCAGAATTGAATCGTCAGATTGCAGTTTTGGAGGAGGTGCGTATTATCCGCCGTAGTCAAAGCTTGTATGGAGCCCCGGTGTTGTTTGCACCAAAAAAAGATGGGCGCCTCCGTTTGTGTATTGATTACCGCAAACTTAATCGTCAAACCTTGCAGGATTGTTATCCTACACCAGTGGCTACGGACCTCATAGCGAGAATTCGGGGAGCTCGCATGTTTTCCCAATTGGATCTTCACAGTGGCTTTCATCAGTTGCGCATACGCGAGGGTGATCAGCATAAAACAGCTTTTGTGACACCCGAGGGTCAGTATGAATGGGTACCATGTCCATTCGGGCTTTCTAACACACCCAGCTACTTCCAACGTCTCATGAATGATATTCTACATGATCACATTGCTACGGGATACTGTGTGTGCTATTGTGACAATCTGCTCATCTGTACGGAGTCGGATGATCCAGTAGAGCACTTGCTCAAGCTGACGGCAGTACTTGACACGCTGCGCGAACATGACTTGCTTGTAAAAGGGTCTAAGACAAAATTTTTTCGCAAAGAGGTTGAATTTTTTTGGATTCAAAATCTCAGCAGCAGGCTGGGTGCCTACGGAATCCAAGGTGGCTGCATTGGTTGAATGGCCAGCACCGGAAACCGTCAAACACCTACGCTCATTTTTGGGTATGGCGATTTTTTTCGCACCTTCATCCCGTTGTTTTCAGAAATGGCTGCACCGCTGACAGATTTGCTCAAGGCATCAGGGCCAGATACCCGTCGGCTGGCATGGTCAGTGGATTGTGAGACATCCACATGATCAAAACGGCGCTTACTTCAGCGCCCGTACTGCGGCACTTTGATCCAGCATTGCGAACGGCAGTGCACATTGATGCAAGTCAGAATGCGGTTGGGGCAGTCCTGCTGCAATGGCAGCCCGGTGAATCACATCCTCGACCAGTCGCATTCATGTCACGGAAAATATCCGGGGCCCAATACCGCTATGACGCGCGAAATGTGGAAGCCTTGGCTACACAGATGGTGCTCAATACTTGGTGCACTATTCTCATGGGGGTTCCCTCTGAGATGTATTCGGACCATGATAGTTTGAAATACCTTTTCACACAGAAGGCGCCATCTCAACGCATTCTACATCTATGCGAGTTCTTGGCAGATTATGACTTTCAAGAGATCAAGTATGTGCCAGGCCCGGAAAACGTGGTACCAGATTTCTTGTCACGGCCGTGGGACTCAACGCCGAGTACTTCACCAATCCACATGTTGACTACGTCCATGCCACACCAACAGTCGTCCCTGCAACAGCTACAGAGGCAGCAGGAGCCGTCAGTGGTGGTCATGCCAGTGTGAAAGGGACAGCTTGCAGTGCAATCACGCGACGGGTCGGCAGGGCTGTGGCATGAGTTCATCCCTCAAGGTGCTACCCCTGTGCGTGCGGCAATACAGGCAGTGGGGACAGTGTCAGCGGATGCCACTGTACTGCCAGTTTTTTCGTGTGTAGCCCGCACCGGCGGGGTCGAATTCTGGCGCGCGGATTGCGGTCAGCATTGCAGTATGCGAGGACAGCAATGTGCTACACAGTATCAGTGGAGGACGCCGCAAGAATTGCCTAGTCGAGAAACATGGCATCTGCCACATTTCGAAAGTTTGCCTCATTTTGGAGTCTGGTGTCGTAATGGTCAAGGGGCAGTTTTCCCGCTGGAGTCCGGTCTGGCGTTGTCTCGGGGGGTAATGTGTCCGCAATCAAGTCACAGCGCACAGTACCTTGGTCAGGGATATGGCGACCGCGATTGGCACGGATGGGTTTCTTTCGGGGGTGTCAGAGTCGGTGAAAGATTCCGATGATAATTTCTTCCGAAATTTCTTTTTGGATGTCAACAAGGTGTTGTGCTATCAGCGGGCTGAAGATGTGCGAGCGCGGGTGTGCGTACCAGCAGTGTGTCGAGAATCTGTCTTGCGAGCAGCACATGGGGACAGCATTTTGGCCGGACATCCAGGCATTGATCGCACATATGCAGCAGTGGCTTACGCATATTACTGGCCTAATTTGGCTGCAGACGTCGCCCATTTCGTTTGCTCATGTGTAGTTTGTGCGCCAGCTAAGAGTTCGAATCAGATTCGCATGGGTACTGATGCATTCTCGGCAATTCCACTTCAACCATTCACTAGCTGGGCAATGGATCTTGTCGGGCCTCTGCCACCCACCAAGAAGGGTCACACGTGGATAGTGACATGGGTGGATCGCACCTCGAAGATGATTGTAGCTGCAGCAGCGGCAGACGGTCAAATGACTTCAGAGAAATTAACCCTCATGACATTCAAGGAGATCTGCTGTCGCTTTGGACTACCCCTGAACTTGATAATGGATAATGATATTAAGTTTGTAAGCTCCCTCTGGCAGTCCTTATGGCAATTGTGCGGAACAAAGTTGCGTTTCACGTCCAGTTACAACCCACAGTCCGATCCGGCAGAAAGAGCAAATCATCAGCTTTTAGAAGCGTTGCGTGCGGCTGTGGCTACAGTGGTCCAGTATGATGAGTGGGATGAAGCTCTGCCGCATGTTACTTTCGGTCTGAATACGCATGTCAGCTCCGCTACCAAGGTGACTCCTTTCGAGTTTGCACATGGGTTCAAAGCACGGGTGCCGTTGACGTTAGGGTTGACCGTGGATACTACTACGACAGACGTGCCAAGAGACAAGAAGGCGGTGTCTTTGGCACAACAAATTGCCAACAGACATAACGCAACCTCAGACCAGATGGTCGCAGCTCAGGATCGCTTGGGACACCTTCTCGAACAACGCTCGACACCATCCACAGTAGCTGTGGGAGACAAGGTGTGGTTGGACTCAAAACATACTCCCGTTGACATTCCGTATAAACTTACTGCTCGCTGGTTTGGCCCATTTGAGGTGACATCGGTGCAGGGGGCGCAAGTTACCTTGGACTTGCCAGAGACTTTTGGTAAGGCGAACCGTCGGGTCAATATTCGCAGATTGAAGTTTTTCGAAGCTTGCGATGAGTGTTTTGGGGCAGCTGATGAACGCCCAACGCCGCTTCAGGGACATGCTGGTGTGACACGATACGAGATCAAACGCATATCTAATGCACGAGTCCATAAAGGACAACAGGAACTCTGGGTTGAATGGAAGGGTTATGATCAATCGCACAATTGTTGGGTACATAGGGATGTACTTACAGCAGATGTGACGGCGTTGGTGCGAGCATTTGATACTCGGCCATCGTCATTCAAGGCGTGCGCAGCGGCACCCAAGCAAGCTACCACTGGTTACAAGACACAGGTCCCGTCAGCGGACCTCGAGCGTCGGCAGGGTCTTCGGGCGCGAGTGTAAGTAGAAAGAAATGAGAAGAATAAGAAAGAAGAAGAAAAACGAGACACCCCATATGTACACATGTGTCTGCTAGGTTTTCCCACATTTATTCAAAAGACTTGTGGCTCCTTCACCGAAAATAGTACTGTATATATGCTGGGTTCACTGCGCCTTGCTAGTAGCCGACATGGGAATCATGTTGCTACAACATGAATTCCCAGATTCCAAGGGTAAGTGTGAAAATGTCACAAGTGTGACTATGAGGGGAACGTGACGTAGGTCACGGGACTGTAGAATGTGGAAGTTGTACCCACAGGAACGTAATGGAAATGTGATCAGTTGTGGACCAGAAGGTCAACAAAGTGGAAATTGGGAACACCATTAGCGGAACATGAAATGGTTGAGTAATACCACTAGTTACTATCTGAAAAGTCCTTAGAGCTGATAAAGGGACAAGAGAGCATTGGGAACACCGCTTCAAGGTGGAGTGTACCGGGAACACCGTTTCGATTCTCTAAGATGACATTTGGGGAGCTTAACAGCTGCGAACTGGGTGTCTTTCGATTTTAATGTTTCTTACTCCTCTTGCTGAGGTTACTCCTTAATAAACACTCTTAAATTAAAAAAAAAGAATCTTTAAGTTACTTTTGTTTCCATTAAAGCGAGCTTACGCCTTTGAGCGAGCTTGTTCTCTTCTAGCCCACGTTGAGTGTAGAGAGAGGGAGAGAACCAACACAAACCCGTGCCAGGAGCTGATTTGCTCTGCCACCGACACTTCCTACAACAAACCTCGATAGAGAAGCATGCGCAAAGGAGCAATCTGGGCATGTCATAGCCACAATCCAGCGAAGAGAGCCAACGATACCTCAGTACTGCGCGTGGAAGTGCAGATCTACATAGCCTTCAGGGCAGTCATCAACCGTAAGGCGAGTATAGGGCATCATGGGCGTCTTGGGCGGCGTGACATTCCATTGTCCATACTTTTGGCACACGTGTTCAATGTAGTAAGCTTGCGAGAGGAAAGTGGTGCTGGCGTTGAGGTCACGTGTGGTGGCGCATCCTAAATAGTGGTGCAGAGGTCCTTCGTATGTGCCTTCGAATCCGCCCTTGGCAGGGTCAAGCAGTGCGAATCTGAATTCGTCGAGACAAGCGTGGTTTGTGCCGCATATGCAGAAATCATGAATGTGACTGCCCACCATGATCTTGTCTCCGTTTGCATCAGTGCGGGACGAAGCCAACTGTCATGAAGCCCTGCCGCTCCATGAAAGCTGACATGATTTTGTGCCATGCCCGACTGCTGGTGCAGGCACCGTATAGCGGTGCGCACAAGGCGATAGACATATTTTGCATCCTCACCATAGCCTGGAGGAGGTGAGATGTAGACGTTGCCTTCAAACCTTCCTCTTTGAGCATGTCACCTTGAAGGAAGACTTGGTTGATGTCGACATGATTGATAAGCATGTCTTCGGCAGTGGCAAGAGCAAGCATAGTGCAAAATCCGCTCGCTTGCGGCACAGGCGAATATGAGTGCTCATAATTCACACCCTGCTTCATGTGCTGCCCTTGCAATACTAGTCGTATTTTTGACTTGGCTAGAGACATGTTGGGCTGATGCAATGGGCCTTGCGCCTCGAATTGAAAACTGTTCAAAGCTACGTCTGCTGTTGCAATGATGATAATAATGAAGCCGGCGTCTAGCTTTGCAAAGCAGCATGGCTCTGCCTTGTGTGGGGCGAAGGCGCACACCCCCATCTAGTGTGGTAGGCACCCCCGGAAACCAAGAGCTTTTGTAAACATAACCTGGCGTACGGCAGCAGGTCTCTACCTGTTATGTGGCAGCTGGTGCTGCGCGCTTTTACCTGCTCTGTGGCGGCTGGTGCTGCGCGCTTTTTGTTGGTAGCAGTTGAATCTGTTTCTGATGGCGCAGTGGCATGTCGGTGCAATCGAGAGTTGGCTGTGATAAATCCTTTTCTTCCGCATCATCTTTCTGATGCATGCGCCTGGCATCTTTTGCTGAGAAGATGCGATTTGTCAAAGAGCAAGTCCAGGTCACGAAAAAGAAAAATTGTCTCAAAATGCTTTCCAAGCTGAAAACAACTCCATCTTGTTAGTTTTGAGTGGACATGAATTGAGGAAGTGGAGTCGTCTACTCTTACGTAGATACCTTCCATTGCCCGATCGCCGTGGCTGCCATCTGTGCACAGGCTAGATTCACGTGGAATCTGAACTATGACTTTGCATCCAAAGGGCACTGCAATTGCTGGTTGGTTGTTAGACACCTCCACAGGCTGCATGCGTTCAACCGCAATTGATAAAGTGCCACTAGCCTCTGTGCGTGCCAAGCGCGTGTTCCTCTTTTTTTTTTGATCAAGTCTTTGTCGCCAGCCCCCAAAAACGTAGCGGACACCCGCTCTGCTTCAAGGCTACCCTGGTGTGCGATTTAGTCATGCAAATGGCGCCTTCTAAACGGCACTGGAGCAAGTGGTTGTAGGCTGGCACCAGCTGAAGTGTGATATTGTGCTTGCGACAGAAATCTCGCATCTCGCTGCCTACAAACTCTTTTGCGCCATCAAGGCGCAATGTGCGTGGCATGCGTCCTGTTTCAGTAATCCAATCCTCCAGTATGGCTACTGCTTTTGCAGTTCGAGCGCTGCCTGCGAGCGTATATTGTATAGGTCGCACTCCGCGTACACCCCCGTCGTCAGCAGCTGGAGCCACTGGTGCGCCCTAGACACACTCCGCAGAGTGCGCCCCCGTCTTTAGCGGCTGGAGCCACACTACACGTGCGCCCTCTAGGCTCATCTCACCCCCGTCTTCAGCGGCTGGAGCCACACTTATATGCGCCCTCTAGGCTCACTTTGCCCCCGTCTTTAGCGGCTGGAGCTACACCTATGTGGACCCTCTAGGCTCACTTCGCCCCCGGCTTCTGCGGCTGGAGCCATACTACACGAGCTGCCTCTAGGCTCACTTCGCCCATGTCTTTTGTGACTCCGAAAACTCTGAACGTTCATTGAGTATGTTTGCACACACCGTGACTCTTTGAATTCTTCGACCAATCCTTTCTTTGAAACTGTACAATTTGCCATATGATAATGGTCTTTGGAAGACGACAGCTCTTAACGTTCATGGATTATGTTTGCACACACTCTTTTTAATTCTTCGACCAAACCCCCGTCAGGCTCTTTTCAAGAAGAAGAAAACTCTGAACGTCCATTGAATAAGTTTGCACATACTCTTTGAATTCTTCGACTGATCTTTCCTTTGGACCCTTTTGATTTGCCATATGATGATGGTCTGGTCTGTAAAGGAGACAAAGCTTTGAACTTTCATTTGAGTATGTTTGCACACACTTTTTGAATTCTTCGACCAATCTTCCATTTTCACTATGTCCATTTGTTAGATCAGAACCAGAGCTATGGGTAGAGTTGAGTTAAAGCTCTGAACACTCCCCAAGTGGTGGTCAGTTCGAGAGCTACTGCGCAGTTCGAGAGCTGCCTTTGCGGCTGGAGCCACACGACACGTGTGCCCTTTAGGCCAACTTCGCCCCCGTCTTCTGCAGCTTGAGATCTGCTGTGCAGTCCGAGTGTTGCATTTGCAGTTCGAGAGCTGCTGGTTAGTTCGAGAGCTGCTGCGCAGTTCGAGAGCTGCCTTTGCGGCTGGAGCCACACGACACGTGCGTCCTCTAGGCTCACTTCACCCCCGTCTTTAGTATACATATATAAACAAATGTCGTGGTAGGCATGTACACACATACTTTTCTTACTAGTCGATACCAGCATGCACATAAACACGTATTTAAGTAAGCAAACGACATGCCTGAAATACAGGCATCCATCTACAGTATATGTGCAGCATCGCAATTTTGAGCACACCAAAGACATGCCTGAAATACCATTATTAATCTGCAGTATGTGTACAATATCATTTTCTCTTTTATGGTGCCACCGTGTGCACTGTGACTGCCATCAATTTGCAGAATGTGTGCAGCATCGATCATCGATCGCAGTGCCACCATATGCTCTGTTGACTGTCATTGATCTGCAGTATGTGTGCAGCATCAATCGTATCTCCCCCGTGTCCATCACCAATAGACCTTCTTGCCTACTCGATTGCAGTGCACGTATTAGTCACCCCCGTCTCTGTTCATCCGTCTATGTTCATCTGAGTTGCTTGATGCCACATCGCTACATCAGACGCTTGCCCGTAGCGATGTGACATCAAGTATTGTGTTTCTGTGAGTTCTGAAAAGGGGATAAGGCTGGCTTTTCGTCAGTGCATCTGCTATCATCTCTTTGGTGCCACACAGCATGAGCTTGACGAGCTTGTCTTCAATGAGCTCCCGCACATAGTATTTGCGTACACAAATGTGCCGCCAGCGTTCTCTGTGCAGAGTGTTTTCCTGCCGCGGTGTTTACAAATACGATCGTGGTTGCAGTTATGGGCTGCAGCTGGTAGAGGTTGTCTTTGAGGGTACACAGGCTGCCCACAATGTGCGTGTAGGACTGCATCACCCTATAGACGTCGCCCATATCCGCAAGCTTGCTGTGCGTCGTGCCTGCTCGATGCCGCTGCTCATGCCCGCCACCGCGTTCGCCAGCGTCTCGCGCTGCACTGCCAGCGTCATGTTGTTCCGTGCACACGTCTCCTCGACCTCGCACACGAGCTCTGTCTCGCGCTTGTGCAGCGCGTTTACGAGCGCGGCAAAGTGCGAGGCAATCTGCAAATTTTGCGCTGTCTCCGCGCCCAGCTGTTGCACGTCCTCTAGCAGCTTGGACTTGCGATGTGGTGCTCGAGCGTGAGCTGAAGTGTCTCGACATCGTCAGCGTGTTGGGTGAGCTCGGCTGCATGTGCGTCGACAACTTCGGTGAGCAGGTCGCAGTTGTGGCCCTGGTGGTCGTTGACCGTTCCGTCAGAGCAGATGGGCATCTGGCAGGTGATGTATTAGAGCCGGAGCTCCTGGTTGTGCTTCTTGCACATGCGCCGCTGCGTGAAAAGCGTCTGCCCGCGCTGCGTGAGCTCAGCAATCATCTCGAGCACGTGGCTCTTGGTGCGCTTGCGTTCCTGATGGTGCGTGCAGCACCCGTCGCACAAGAGCAGGCTGCAGTCCGTGCAGGCGTGCGTGACCTCGTCACCGCTGTTGCAATCTTGGCACTCGAGCGTCGTCTCTCCCGGCGTACGTCTCTTGCGTGCGCAACCAGTCTCTGGGTCACAGCCTTTCTCGTTTCTGTCTTTTGTAGGTGTAGGATAGCCGAGCGGACGGTCTCCTTCAGGTCGCTCCCGGAGTTGTTGGCGTTGCGAACCAGCGACAGCGACAGCTGGCCGCCGACCATACTCGTCATGGTCTTTTGATCAATTTTCAATAATTTGAGGGCGTTTTTAACAGATTAACCTCAGCAAGAGGAGCAAGAAACAATGAGATCGAAAGACACCGAGTTCGCAGCTGTCAAGCTCCTCAGATGCCTAGTGTGCGGGGGTGCGAAAGTGGAGTGGAGAAGGCACTAAAGCTGGGAAGAGGGGGAAGGGGAGGAAGGGTCATGAAGAGACAATAATACATCAATATCGTGAGTCCCCATAAGGAACATAGGTGCTATATACACGGCCCGGCCATTGGATCCTTTCCCCCTTGGCTTCCAAGCAGAACCGCAAGGTTCGCAAGGTACGCAGACGAGAGGAACGTGGGATGTGTGTATCACCGAAAGGTGCTCTTCAATCAAGAGACAACCCATATGTATGTATCGTTTATTGGATTGAGGTACACTTAAACAGATTAACCCTCATCAATCGCACCCGGCTTAGGACCGAAGGTCAATCCGCCGGTTACCATATATATGGGCCCGTGGAAGTCGTGACGGATCCCTTCTTTCTAGAAGATCCCTTCTTTCTAGAAGGAGTTCTATACATAAAGTTAACTAGTCACGTCTCCATATCTGTCTTCACACGAATGATCTTTGCGTGACATCAGAAATGGTCAGGCCGTAGTAGGCCGTGTCTAGTCTACCGTCGAGACGGATACAGATTCGCTGGCCGGCTCAAAGTACGTTTGTTTGCCCCGCTGTTTGTTTGTTGTCGTGCTTGTGCCTTGCCTACACTAACTATGACGTCTACTCGCAACCAGACACAGTTTGCGTGCGCTCCCCAGGTTTCGACGCCCCTAGTTGTTTCTTGCCATGTGTACTGTCTGTCCACCTTTTCTCGATTGTTTGTCTGTCAAGCGTTGTCTAGGTCTCTCTCTTCAAATGTGCTGATCTGTTATTTACTGTCAAGGCGGTTGAGGTCGAGTCCATGAAAGGCGCATTGTTTGAAGAACATCCTGGTCATAATCTTGGTGAGACTTACACAAACAATGTAAAAGATTCGCAGTCGACTGTGAATGTGACATGTGATGCTCTAACCTCGGTCTAACCTCGGAGGGCATTATGCAGACACCAGACTCTATCTAGAGTGCCCTTTGTGTCATCTATACCTTGGAATGTACATAGGGTTTCATGAACGGGATTGCATGTGAAACTCAGGCTGGAGAAGTACTCCCCCCTCGTCACTTTATTCAGAGATGTTAGGGGTTGAAGAATTACTCAAATCAAATTCCACGGGTGGTCAAAAGTCCATGGTGGATGGAACGGAGTCTTCGCAAGAGATCAAGAGAGTTTGCAGAGACTCTCGAGAGACCGGCAGACCACGGCACTACTTGTGTGTGAGCGTGGTTACTCTTTAATTACAGTCCATCTAGACTTGGGACAACAATAGCCAATCGTGCGTCAATCATTTCTTAACACTGTAACAACTATTTCTCTCCTACCTACTGCTTTGGTATAGAGCGGTGTAATCTATTTACACAAGAAAGTTTACATGTACAGACGAATATGTAAATTTTATTTGTGTCTGCGCGTGCGTCTATCTCTTTTTCACGAATTCGAATTCATCAATCAACCGTGACACCCATGTGCGTACCTCTCTGTTTCTTTATTAATGTATAAAATATTCACAACAAGTGATGAAGTGTTCAAATATTTTGCTATATGCTGGCGGATCCTGCATTTTCGCACAAAAGGCCTATCTGCAAAAAGCCCTGTAATTCTGCCAAAACCCCCGACATTTCAATAAAAGAGCATACAAACATGTACTTTATGTCGGCGAGAGTTTCGTCGATGAACAATCCCCCCTCTTGTATGGGGGGAATGCGAATGGGTTCACGAGGGTATTTTAGATGCACAAATTCTACGTCTCTCCCTGACCAAAAAGAACACAGAACCTCTTTCACTCCGCACCCCCCGCACCCCCCTCACCCCCCTCATCCGCCCCCTCGCCTTCTGGGACGCCTAAGGTAGGATCGTCCTCCTGGGGAGGAGGCGGATTTTTCAGGATGGCATATTCCCGAACGATATTGGAGCCATATTCCTTTGAGTAGCATCCCCCTTTTGCTTGGTGCTGTGTTCGATTTATCCTGCAGTCAGGAGTCCGGCTTAAAGAATGGCGAAAACGAGATATCGGGGGGTGGGAGGGGGGGGTGGGGAGAGAGAGAGAGAGGGGAGAGCGAGCGAAAGAAAGGAGAGAGAGAGGAGAGAAAGAGCGGAGCGAGAGAGAGCAGAAAGAGACAAGAGAGATAGACAAGAAAGAGAGACCTCCTCGCGTTCACCCATATCTATATGCCTTCGTGAGCGGGGCGTAAGTGCAATGGGCTCAAGGTTCGCTTCGATCGTGTTCTTGTCCAGTTTTGCCGCACCCTGATACCAAATCTTGAGCCCAGATTCAAGATTGCAGCTGATTTTGTTGCCTGTGATTTCGCTGGGGGGTGGGAGTTCATCTTCACCATCCTCGGACTGGGGTGCTTTTGAAATTTCAACCCCTGTGATGAAGTTTCGACTGATGGTATTTTCCGTCAGATTGCATATGCCAGTGCGCGCCACCACCACTCCAAAGTCATTGCTTTCCATCGTGTTGGCCGTCGCAGATACTATGGCTTTGTCGCGAACTTCAAGCCCACAGTGGTAGTTGCGCGCCAGCATGTTGCCCTCCAGAGTCGCCTTTGCCCCCTCATAGACAAGAACACCATCGCGCCGGTTAGCATGGATGTCGCACATTTTGATTGTCAATTCAGTATTC
>Ga0335398_10007816_pt1 | contig 12919 bp, 5 predicted proteins | sample BON03_FD_205742 | JGI IMG/M metagenome (GOLD analysis project Ga0335398, IMG submission 205742) | Freshwater microbial communities from Lake Bonney liftoff mats and glacier meltwater in Antarctica - BON-03 (spades assembly) (version 2) | ecosystem: Environmental > Aquatic > Freshwater > Ice >...
TATATATATATATATATATATATATTTATATATGGGGAGGAGGGGGTAGCCCCCTAGATCTATTGCCGATGGCACGAATACATAAATGAGTATAAATACACACATAGAAATATATATATGTGTATCTCACTATATCTATATCTATCTATATCTATCTATGGAAAAATATATACATACCATGGATATATATATACATATACATATACATATATACATATATGTATATCTATATATGTGTGTGTGCATATACATATTATATTGTAGTATATATATACATATATGTATATGTATGTATGTATATGTATATATGTATTATATATATATATATACACACACACACACATATATATATATGTATATATATATATATATATATATATATATATATATATATATATATATATATATATATATATCGGGAGAACCCGATCTAATAAAAAGCAAATCTGCGCGCAGGTTCTTGTACTGGCTTCTTCCTCCCAGTCTTATAAGGATCATAAGGATTACAACTAGTTTAAACGCGTATTACCAGCGGCATCTCCGTGTGCTCTACGCGCAGGTTCTTGTACTGGCTTCTTCTTTCCAGTCTTATAAGGGTTTCTTATAAATATAAGTAGTTTAGATGCGTACCACCAGCGGCATCTCCGTGTTCTGCGCGCAGGTTCTTGCACTGGCTTCTTCTTCCTAGTCTTATACGGATTATCAAAAGTATACGTAGTTGAGATGCGTACCACCATCGGCGTCTCCGTGTTATTTGCGCAGGTTCTTGTACTGGCTTCCTTTTCCTAGTCATAAGGATTATCAAAAGTATAAGTAGTTTAGATGCGTACCACCAGCGGCAACTCCTTGTGCTCTGAGCGCAGGTTCTTGGAACTGGCTGCTTCTTTAAGTAATAGACTGCTTCTTTAAGTAATAGAAGTAGTCTCAAAAGTATTAGCAGTACTAGATGCGTACCACCAGCGGCATCCCCGTGTGATATGCGCGCAGGTTCTTGTACTGGCTTCTTCTTTTTATTCTTATAAGGATACTCATATTATAAGTAGTTTAGATGCGTACCACCAGCGGCATCTCCGTGTTATCTGCGCAGGTTCTTGTACTGGCTTCTTATTTTTAGTCTGATAGGGATGCTCATATTATAAGTAGTTTAGATGCGTACCACCAGCGGCATCTCCGTGTTATTTGCGCAGGTTCTTGTACTGGCTTCCTTCTTCCTAGTAGTATAAGGATTATCAAAAGTATAAGTAGTTTAAATGCGTACCACCAGCGGCAACTCCTTGTGCTCTGCGCGCTTGTCTTGGAACTGGCTGCTTCTTTAAGTAATAGACTGCTTCTTTAAGTAATAGAAGTAGTCTAAAAAGTATTAGCAGTACTAGATGCGTACCACCAGCGGCAACTCCTTGTGCTCTGCGCGCAGGTTCTTGCACTGGCTGCTTCTTTAAGTAATAGAAGTAGTCTAAACATTATTAGCAGTACTAGATGCGTACCACCAGCGGCAACTCTTTGTGCTCTGCGCGCTTGTCTTGGAACTGGCGCCGCTCGAACTTGTAGAGAAGCACCGACCCGAGCGACTGAGAGCAAGAAACGTGTTTGCCTTAGAGAGGACCCCTCTGGTATAACCACCTCTATATCATTTAAGTACATACATATGTATCTGTATATATATACAGACACGCACATACACGCACACGCGCGAGCGCGCGCGCGCGCGCGCGCGTGCACACACACACATATTTGTGTGTGTGTGTATATATATAGATATACATACACACACACACACACACACATATATATATATGTATATATATATACACACATTAATATATATATATATACTATATATACTATACATATAGCATGATACTGGCGTTGATCGAACTAAAAGAGCAGCACGGAACCAAGCGACTGCGGACGGGCAACGAAACGAGTTGGCGTTAGAGAGCCCCCCTCCGGTGTTGTTCACACACAAATAGAACGAAACAACGCAGAGAGGCGCGTTTGTGTTAGAGAGATGCACTCGGCTGCACACCAATTCACAGCGTCAGCTATGAAATGGCAGCTGATATCGTAGAGTCTCCGGCTCTGCCGTGCCCAGCGGCTAGGAGAATGGCGCGTTTGCATCAGCCCGAAAGAGGCTCGTCGTGTGTATGTGTGTGTGCGCGCGCGTACGAGCGTGTGCGTGTGCGTTCGTGCGTGTGTGTATGTCAGATTTGAGCCTCCTCGCTCGCTCGCTCGCACTGGTTGAAGTATGAGCGTAAGCCGTCACGCAGACCACGTGTAGAGCCGAACTGATGTACTGGTCCGGTTAGTATTAGTGTTAACCTGATTAAAGTAGGAGCAGAGCCCGTCGCAGACCTCCGTGTAGAGACGCTCGTGGTGCGACTTCTTCGCCTTGGCCGCCACGAAGTCGTTAAAAATGCTGTCGATCGTGGGCGAGCGCGGCAGCGGCACCAGCTTTCGTTCCCTTGTGACGCGCTCCCAGTCCTCGACCAGCTTGAGCTTGAGCCCCTGTGGCAGCCGAAGCGACTCGCGCACTTCCGCAACGATAGACTCGTCGCCAGGCGCCACGCCCCCCCTGGCTTTCTTACTCGCGTCCTCCGCGGCGCCGGCCTCGGCCGCCGAGCCCGCCCCGCCGCCGTCGCCCGCCGAGCCGCCAGCCGTGCCGTCCTGCGCCTTGCGCTTGTTGTGCGCGCGCTTAAACTCCCGCACACGCTGCTTCTGAAGCTCCTCGGCCTGCGCAGTGTCCTTGAGCAGCCGCGACTCGGGCACCCACTCGTCCCAGTGCTCGTCCCAGCCCGAGTAGTGCACCTTGTACAGGCGCACCTTGGTCGCAGCGGCACCCACACCGCTAGTCCGCTCAGCCTTCTCCAGCACCTCCGCCTTGAACAGCAACGGGCCGTGGTACGCGTACACACTCTCGTCGGGGGTGAACGACGCCTCGGCCTCTGCAGACGAGCGCGAAGGCATGGCAGCGCGCGGCGCGATTTGTTGGAGACGCTTGAATGCGTCGAAACATAAGTTGCCCAGACTAAAAAAAAACTCAAGGCCTTTGTGTGGGTTAACCAGGGTTAACCCCGCTTTGTTTCTGTGCTTAGCACCAGCGGTAAGCGGATATCTTTGGAGCCAGCGGCTACCTCGGGTTAACCCGTAGCTCTACGTGCGTACTTTAGCCACACTGCAATTGCGCAATTGCAATGTGAGACGAGTAAGGGGACGTAGGAGGTGATGCGGAATGGGTTCCGCCTGACACTGCATTGCCTGCCCTCACGTAGAGCAGGGTTAACCGAGCTCTACGAGTAGAGCTACGGTAGTCGCGTCGTCATGCTGGCGGCGGATATCAAAACCACGCCGAAAAATAGTTTCCTCCACAGGGATTCGAACCCTGGTCTCCCCGGTGAGAGCGGGATATCCTGACCAACTAGACTATAGAGGAAAGACAGGTGGTAAGTCAGTATAATCAGCGGTACCGATACCTCACACAATTTTTCCCGCATGGCTGCGGCACTGGGGGCGAGCCGGACTAAGGGGACTCCAACGACATCCCCTTAGCCGGACCTACATAGCGCCCCCAGGGCGCGTCGGACTATACCCCACCTCCCACGCTGACTTCGGCGCGTCGTGGGTTACTCGTAATATGTGCCGCCATGGCTGTGTAGTGTGCCGCGTAGGGCTGGAACGGTGGGAGAACACGGCCCAGGGCGTCGGGCGTCCGCTCCCGAACGCGCCAGCTCCCGCAGCCTCGTTTTGCACAGGTAGCTGGAATCACAAGACAAAGTTCGTGCCCAAGCGCTACCACACACGAGTAACAGATACCGGGGGTGTATGATCTCTTTTTTTTATTTTTTTTTTATTTTTTAGCACAGCTCATTCGCGCCAAAATGACGGCCTCCACGCTCACCGCGTTGCGCGCTGTGGCTGCGCGCTGCCAGGCCGCCGCATGGAGCTTTACCGACGAGCAGGCCGCCGAGGGACATGCAGTCGCCGAAGGGTTGTGCGATCTCTTCCTGCCGCCTCCAGCCGCGGCCTCCTTGGCCTTGCCGCAGACGCAGCCACATTTGCTTCAATGGCTGCAGCTTATGCCAACCGAACTCCTGTCGGTCGTCCTCTCCCACCTAAACACGCACGATCTGACTCGCCTCGCTGCAACGTGCCGCTCGCTCTGGCGCGACGCGCCCGCTCCTCCGCCGCGGCCGATGCCACTGCTGCGGCCCATGGGGCCGGTGGAGACGGAGCTCCGGCGGCGCGCCACGGCACGCGGCCTGCGCATCGGCTCTACCCTGCCTGTGGGCGCCCTGTCATGGGTGCCGTACCTCCTGAGGTGCGTCCTTCGCGATGCGCTGCGGTGCACGCCCCGGTCGCAATGGGTCAAGGCCAGCCTCTTTCTAGACGCAGACCTCCGCCTGCTCACTTGCGGCACTGAGAATTCAGGAGCGGGAGAGCTTCTCTTGGGGCAAGACTGGGGGGCCGATGTCGATCCCGACGAGCTTCACGCCATCGGCTCGCCCACGCCGGTGCCGTCGATGCAGGGCATTCGCATCGTCAGCGTCGTCGCCAGCTGGCACTGCCTCGCGCTCAGTGCCGAGGGCGAGGTCTACTCGTGGGGTGACGGAAGACACGGCTCGCTCGGCCATGCCGATAGGGGTGCGAGAGCCGTGCCGAGCCGGATTGAGTCGCTGAGCCGGATCGAGAGCATCGCGGCTGGTAGCGGCGCGACCAGTGCGGCGGTCGATGAGGTCGGAACACTCTTTACGTGGGGTCGGGCGATAGATTTCGTTGATGAATCTAAATCTAGGCCATCCGGTCTGGGCTACGCTCTCGACTCTCAAACTAGGTCTCAGCTGACTCCGAAGAGGGTCGAGGCGCTCTCGGAGGATTGCGTGGTGGGCGTCGCCCTCGGTTTCGGCTTTACGCTGGCGGTGACCGACGCCAGCGCCGTATTTTCTTTTGGATACTGCGGTTGTGGCTCGCTCGGCCACGGCTTGCTGGAGGCCGAGGTACTGCCCCGACGGATCGAAGCCCTGGCGCGAACGGGGTGCCGGGTCGTCGCCGTGACTGCAGGCGATTTCCACGCCCTCGCGCTGACCGAGGAGGGCGAGCTCTACGGGTGGGGCGATTGGGAAGGCAATGGCCACGGGGCGAATGAGCACACTCCGCGTCAGGTGGCCGCGTTCGTCGGCCAACGTGTCAAGCACGTGGGCGCAGGCGCCGTATCTTCGTGCGCCGTGACGGAGAAGGGCGAGCTCTACACGTGGGGGGGCGGCGCGTTTTTGGGGGGCGGCGCGTTTTTTCACCTGGGCCACGGGGACGAGGAGCAACAGGACACGCCGAAGCGGGTGGAGGGGCTGAGCGGAGTCAAGATTATGGCGGCGGCGATCGGTGACGGTCACACGCTCGTGGCCGATGAGGATGGCGTCATCTGGGCCTTCGGCAAACGCTTGGCCCTCGGCCTCGGCGATCCGGGCGCGGCTCCCCAGGATCATGTATGGGAGCCCGCTCCGATCCCCACTCTGCGCGTGCGCGCCCACAAGTCCCCAGACGTGCTGCCATTCCGTTTGTGAAGCGTTTCGCGCCGCGTGGGATGCGGTGGACCACGGCGGCGAGGTGGTCAAGGCATGTTCCGCTGTTGGTCGCCTACTCCGTCGCCTGCGAGCCAATTGCAACACCTCGCGGTGTGGAGAGTTTTTTTTTGGGTGGGCGCCGCCACTTCTACTTCTGCGCAAAGGCTGCGCTCTGTCCCTGGCTGTGATGTTCTTTTCACTGGCTCGCTCGGGTTAACCCGAGTGTTAACCCAACACTTTTTCTCAAAGTTGGCGCGAAGTCGGCCGGCGGTCGGATGAAGGGGTGGTTCTTCGTGTGGTCGTTTGTGCTGTGGTTCTTGTCGTTGTCGTGTATTTGTGTGTGTGACCTGCGTCTCTGCTGCACTCATCTTCTTCTTATACCTCTAGAGCTATGAGCTATATAATTATATAAGCCCAAGTCCAAGTCCAAGTAGAGAGCAGTAGCAGTAGTACTAGTAGCAAGTAAGTATACTAAGTAGAAGTAGCTCTAGAGCTCACCGTAGTTTATATTTATAACGAACTACGAACGTCGTACTTATATACATGTTTAATGCGTTATCCGTTATCCATGAGCATCCATGAGTATATTCTGATGTGCCGTGATAAAATATATAAAATATGTGTATATATGTATATGTGTGTGGTCCGTGGTCTTGTGGTGTGGTCCGTGTGGGCCCTTGGTTAAGCCTTGGGTGGTCCGTGTGTGGTCCCTTGGTTAAGCCGTGGCCTTGGTGGTGAGTGGTGTGCTATAGCTATAGGCTATAGGTATAGGTATAGGTATAAGGGTGCTAGGTGCTAGGTGTCGCTCGCGCGAAGAGTGAAGATGAAGGGAATAGGTAGAAGGAACACGCGACCCCAGCAAATAACTAGGGCACATCATGCCAGCCTGACGGCTCCGCCTGACCGTTTGTTCGAGTCGCACGACCCGGTCATACAGCCACGAGGCACTACGCAACGCGCAACTCAAAGCACGAGCAGAGCAGACGACAGGCGATGTACGACCACGAGCACTGTCCACCCCGTGGTCAACAGAAAACAGAAAGCCTAAAACTGCAGAGGCCCGCCGCTGTTGAGAGTCAGGCCCGACGGCCTGGCCACCGCCGCGTGTCGTTAGCGATACACCCAAGCAGCGCACACAACACCACCCGCGCCAACCGCTCACCACGTTCGCCGACCGTCCTTCTTGACGTGCAGAATCCACTTCTCGAGCCGGTCCATCCGCTTCAGGTCAAACTGCGCGTCCTTCCACAGCACCTTGCGCTGCTCCTCCTTGGCCACGCGGTACACCTCGTGGAGCCGCAGCCGCTCGGACTTCAGGTGCTCCGCCAGCGCGTCAACTTCGGTCGTATCCCACACCTCCAGCGCGGGATAGTCTGCAAACAGGCCGGAAGAGAGCGTGAGAGGAGCGCCGCGCTGGGCGGAAACAGCTACACGCGCCGGCCTCACCTAGCGCCTGCCACTTGGGCGACGCCGGGAACGCCGGGAACGCCGGGAGGCTGCAGAGGCTGCGTCTCGTGGCGCCAAAGTGGCCGCTGGCAGCGGCGAGCGGAGACGCGCTGGAGGACGCGAGCGAGGAGCCGAGCGAGCCGGCGCCGATGCGTCTCGACTGCGCCGCCGCCATGCCGGCTCCGGTGGCGCGGCGGAGCATCGCGAGCGCCATGTTAGCTCGACTCTAGCTCGTCGACTTCGGCCGTGTTGGCGCGCTGAAAAAAATGCAGCAGGGAGGGCGGGGGATTGGCTGGGGGGGGGTGGGGGTTGGCGGGTCGGTGGGAGAGGGGAGACTGCGCTGTGGAGAGCGGAGGGGGCGCTGGGGAAACACGGAGAAACACAAGAAATTACGGTACGAAGGTTGTCCACCATTAGCCTGCAGCAGACGCGCCACACTGCGGCAGCCGCTCAGCAAAGGTATGATTATAGCTGCTCAAGGTAACGGTGGGGAACGGGGCTGAGGAGGAGCGAACACTCTGCTACAAAGTAGTACAGCCTCCATCCTTCCCTCTGCGTGTCAACCCCGCCAAATCACACGCCTCCCCCTCGACTTGCTCGTCCGCCCCTTCCCCCCCCCAAAATATGTATTCACGTAAACTGAGCCTTTCGGGAGAAAAACTCGCGCGATTTTGGGTCGAAATGCCCGCAGGTCCCCGGCCGGCTTGGTCGGCGAGCTCCGATAAGCGGCATGCACCCCACCTACCAGACATGATGGCATGGTCAGCGGGCCTGGCGCGGCCGAACGACGCGCGGCAGCAGGTGGCGACGCTGGAGGCGGAGCAGGTGGTCCTGCTCGCCATCGGCAGCGGCGCGTGCGTCGTCGTCGCGCTGTGCGAGCCGTGCGACGTGCTGCAGATGCTGGGACCAGAGGCGGACGAGGTGAGCTGCGTCGGCTGGTGCGTGCGCACGCGGAGCCTCGCCGCTGGTGCCGGCACGGCAGTCACCGTGTACAACCGCCTGAGCCCAGGCGGAGGCGGCGTGGCGACAGCGGGTGGCGAGGGTGGCCGCGGCGACTGGCACTGGGAACAGGGCGTGCGGCTGGACCACGATGGCCCGGTCTTTGCGCTGTCGTGGACGCGCGCCGCGGGTGCCGCGCGTGCGCTCTGGGTCTCCGCGGGCGCCGAGCTGCTGCTGTGGACGCACCCGGACGAGGGCGCCGACGCGCCGTGGAGCGTCGCGTGGCGCCGCGCGCTCTCCCAGCCAGCGGTCCTGCTCGCGAGCTCGTGCCACGGCGAGCCGCTACTCGCGAGCGCGGGCGGTGCTGAACGCCTCGCCAAGGTCTGGCACCCGCAGCCGCCCGACGATCCCGAGGCGGCTGAGCGGCCGCGCGGCCGCCGGCGTGCCGGGGCCGGCTCCGGGGCCTCGCCGCCGTCTTCGTTTTCGTTTGCCTACCTGCCGCACCCCTGCGCGGTGCTCTCGCTCGAGTGGCGCGCGCCGACGCGTGCCTCGCTCGCCTTCTCGAGCGGCGGCCGGCGCGGCGAGGAGGAGGCGAGTGTGCTGCTCTCGCTCTGCGCCGACGGGACGCCGCGGCTCTGGCTGATGACGAGGGACACGCCAGACGCGCCGCCGCGCTTCAGTCTCTGCGCCAGCCTCGTGCAGGAGGTGCCCGCCTCCGGTATCGTCTCCGAGGGCTCGGGGCGGGGCTCCTTTTCGGCGTCGCACCACGGCGCACGGCTCGCGCTCTGGCTCCACCCCTCTGCCGCCCGCCTCTTCCACTCGCCCTCCGCCTCCTCGGCCGCCGCTTCGGGCGCCCTCCAGCCAGCATCGCCCAGCCACCCACGCAGCCCGTACCAACCGGCGCCCTCGCCCCTGCTGGGCCTCGACGCGGGCGTCCCCGCCCTGCGCCCCTCGATGCGCGAGCGGCACGACTACGTGCTGGCCGTTCGGCCCGACGGGACCGTGGTCGTGTTCCTGGTGCATGGGCTCTCGGCGCACCCGCGCTGTAGCCCAAAGGTGATGGTCTGGGCCTCCCTCCCACAGGCGCTGCCGCCGTGCGAGCGCTACCTGGCCGCGACAGGCTACTGCTACTTCGAGGCGGCGGCAAACCCACTCGCGCTCAAGGCGCGGGGTGCGGCGGGGGCAGAGGCGGACCGGCTTCCGACGGAAGTGACGCTGGTGACGCACAGCGTCGCACAGGCGATTGCGGCACAGGCGCACGCCTGTGTTGCGCCATCGTCGCACGAGCAGCCTGGTCCACCTGGACCTGGCGGCGACGGAGGCGAGGAGGAAGAGCAGTGGCTTCGTCGGTATGGCGGTGGTGGAGGCGGAGGCGGCAACTCCTCTTCCGTGGCTGCGACCGAAGCGCCGTTTCGGCGCATCACCGACCTCTCTCTCTCCAGCATCAACGTCGAGCGATCCCACTCTGGCGCGCGCCTCCGCCAAAAGGCGCTGGGCGGCCACGGAGCGGCGGCCGCGGTGCTCTCGGTGGCCGCCCACCCGACACTGCCCCTGGTCGCCAGCCTCGACTCTACGGGGGACGTGCTGCTCTGGGCCTGCCCCATCCTATGCGGACCGCCGCGTGACGCAGCCAGCATGCCAGAAGGAAAGAGCACGCCGGACCCAACTGGCCAGCACGGTGGAACTGGCCAGCCAGACGGAAATGGCTCCGGCGGCGGCGAAAGCAGCTCTGGCGGTGGCGGCGGCGGTGGCGGCGCCGCCCCCTCCGGTGTTACCAGCCCCTGGTCGAGCCCCAGCGTCGCCTCTGAGTTTTCGATCAGCTCGCCCGAGGAGGAGGAGCAGGAAACCGGCGCACGAGGCGTCGACAACGGTGGCATCAACAGAGTTGGTGTGCCAGCGTTTCGCAGCCGTGACGCTGGCACGGCCGCCAGAGCCACCACAGCAGCTGGAGCCGCCGCCGCCGCCGCCGTCGGAGGCTCTTCACACCCCTTCTTTGGTACCGGCATGTTGCGCTGCGAGGCGCACGCGTCGCTCGGCGCGCGCGCCGTGGCGTGGGTGGCGGGGGCGGAGCCGCCGGCCCTGCTGGTCGCGAGCGAGGGCGGGGTCACCGTGCTGCGGCGGACAGCGGCGGGCGCGTTCGGCCACGCCCAGTGGACGCGTGAGGGACGTGTCCCAGTGCCGTGGGCCGCGGCCGGCGCGGCTGCGGCGCCTGGCGCTTGCTGGCTGTGCGCCGAGCTTACCGGCGGCGGCAGAGGCGGTGGCGGAGGAGGAGATTCACTGCCAGAGGGGGGCTCCGACGTCGTCGGTGCGAGGCTTCTTATTCTTACGACTGTTAGTAGTACTAGTAGTAGTACTAAGTAGTTGTAGTCGTAATAATAGAAGAAGAATAAGTAATAGTAGTAGTAGAAGTAGTAGTAGTAGTAGTAGTAGTAGTAGTAATAGTACTCATATTAGTCGGATTAGTATGATTAGTAGTAGTAATACGCAGTAGTAGTAATAATAGAAGAAGAATAAGTAGTAGTAGTAGTAGTAGTAGTAGTAGTAGTAGTAGTGGTAGTGCTACTACTTATATTAGTCGGATTAGTATGATTAGTATGACTATTAGCTACGCAGATAGGCTGACTTTCGTCTCCTCTTCTCGCTCCGACGCCGGTGCAGCATCCTCCGCCGCATTTAGAATTGTAGCCAAACTCCACCTCTACCATCCCCATGTAAAAATATCAACGGGTCACACACACACACGCCGACAGAGAACAACACCCCCGACACACACACACACGACGAGAAAACACCCCAAACCCCCAAACGACCCCCCCCCACAAACACTTAACAACGCTCGAAGACGGCGCGACGACGGTGCGTGGAACGTGAACTTTACCCGTCACCGATCCCTCCTACTCGCCCGTGCCCCCCCTCCCATATTTTGTTCTACAGCTGTGTGTGAGATGTGTGTGTGTGCATGTGTGTGTGAGAGAGGTGTGTGTGTGTGTATGTGTGAGAGAGAGAGGTGTTTGTGTTGACCTGCGTGTTGTCGTACCGGTGGGGAGGACGCCCATCTTGGCCTTTACAAAATGGTCATTTGTTTATTCTGGGATTGTGCACGAGCCAATTCTATTATCCGCCCGAAACGCCTCCTTTAGTTCGCCCCCCTGTATTTTCACAAACAACATCGCGCAATGTATGCTTCCCCCCCGACCCTCCTCTTGTGTGCCAGGCACCATACAATATTGGCAATGGCGATATCGTGTAAAGACCAACGCCCATCCCACATCGGCGAGCCAGAGCCTCGTCCTCCCCGTTACCGAACCCTCCTGCAAAACCCGTACCCCCGCACAGGTCTGTCTAACAACAGCGACTAAGCACGTCGGGTTATCCCGAGATATCCAGAACTGAAGGGCGGCCCTGCATCACTCACCGCTCCGATGGGTTGCCTCTTCCTAGGTGGTGGTGGCGGACCAGGCGGGGAGAGCCACGCCCTAAAGTAAACGAATATCTTGTAGGCCAACTCACCAATCTGATGGGTTGCCTCTTCCTAGGTGGTGGTGGCGGACCAGGCGGGGAGAGCCACGCCCTCGTCTTGCGCGGCGACGCACGCGCGGCGCACGTATGGAGCGCTGTCCGGCCCGGCGCGCCCCTCTGCTGGCTTGGCGAAGTTTTGTTTTCGGATGGGTCGTCTTCGGAGGTCGACGCGCCGGCTGCAGCGGGGGGCGCGGACGACGGAATAGCAGTCAACGAGCCCGCGGCCGATACCGGCCGGGGGCCTGCGGTTGGTACCGCGGGGGGCCCGGCCGGCGCTGATACCGGTCGGGGGCCCGGCCCGCCCATTCGCCACGCGGCGGCGCTGCGGCGGCTGCCCGGCGGCGCAGAGGAAAGCGATGGCTACCTGGGCGCCCTACTCACGGCGGACGAAACCGGCCGCGCTTGCTTTTGGGCCGTCCTGTGCCGCGGCTCCGTTCACAGCGGCGGCTCCGACGTGCACAGCATTCACAGCGGAGGTTCCGTTCACAGCCTGGACGGCGGCGCGAGTGGTGGCGTGGGCAGTGGTGGCGTGGGGGGCGGCGGCATGGGCGGAGGCGGCGGAGACGGAGGCGGCGGAGACGGAGGCGGCGGCATGGGCGGTGGCGTGGGCAGTGGTGGCGTGGCGGGTGACGTCGCTGCTTCTTCCGGCTGGACGAGCCTCGCCGGCGCCGGACGGAACGGCGGCGCGCTGCGAGCGGTCCTTCGGGTGTCTCTGCTCCTACCTGGCCACGGCCCGGTCTGCTCGCTCGCCTGCCTACCGAGCGGCGCGCGCATCGCCCTGGTGCGTGCCGGCAGCACTTTCGCCCCCTCCGCTACGGCCACCGCCTCCGCCGCCGCCGCGCCTGTGCTCTGCCTCCTCGACTGCACCCCTAGCAGGGGCGTCCCCGCTGTGGACTTCGCAGTGGCCATTGGCGCCGCGGCGCCCGACCAGCACCAACAGCACCGACAGCAGAATGGGGCGGCCGTGGAGGGTCCTGTGTGCGTGTGGCTGGGCGAAGACACACTGGCCCTCTGCTTCGCGCGGCCGTCACACGCGCGCCAGGCGAGTGGCACCCACGGCTCCTCTGCCGGGACGCTAGCCACAAATGCAAGCTTCGACTATACTACCATCGGTAGCGACCCGACCGCCACCGCCAGCATGCTCGTCTTCGCCGACCGCACCGCCGCCAGCCCCGGAGGCGGCGAGGCCGGCTTGGGCGGCGCTGGCGGCACTGCTGGCAATACTGGTGGGGCTGGCGGCAAGACGGACCATGCGCATGCCTATTTCTGCGGGGCTGGCGAGCTGCGCGGCTGGTCCTGCGTGGCAGACCTCCCGCTGCACGCCATCCCTACCGCCGCGGTCGCGCTGCGCCAGGTATATATATACAACTATACATGTTTTTTTATCTATCTATACACACACACGCATATATATATATATATATATATGTATATATATATATATATATATATATATACAC
>Ga0335398_10007819_pt1 | contig 12917 bp, 11 predicted proteins | sample BON03_FD_205742 | JGI IMG/M metagenome (GOLD analysis project Ga0335398, IMG submission 205742) | Freshwater microbial communities from Lake Bonney liftoff mats and glacier meltwater in Antarctica - BON-03 (spades assembly) (version 2) | ecosystem: Environmental > Aquatic > Freshwater > Ice >...
AGATGTCCGTGGACAAGATCGTCCACACGACCTTCGATATGGTCAACGGGGACAAGTCACGCAGACGCTGTTGAAATTGCCGTAGAACAAATAACAAAATAAAGAGGAGAGTACGCCTTCAATGGCAGGCTATATGCTATGGATATACATATGTATAATACGCATAGTATTGGCCAAGACTCTTCTTCGTGGTCCCCATATCCACAGTACCGCTGGCAGAGGTGGGAGAGTGGGGCACGATAACAAAGGTCTGAATGAAATTGACTCGCAGTGCGTTGGCAGGGAGAATAGTTTTCAGAAAGTCCGTTACGACTGGAAAAATGAATAAATTACTTCTTTTCTTGCATGCATTTTGGTGCGATTTTTGCCGCCTTCCTGGGACGCTGCGTCGCCCGGACGTGCGGGTAATCTCTAGGGCGGAATGTCGGCAGCGACCATCTCCTTGACCAACTCCTCAAAGGTAACTTCGGGAGACCATCCCAACTTTTCGCGGGCCTTGCTTGCGTCCCCCACCAATAAATCCACTTCCGTGGGGCGAAAGTACTGCGGGTCTACGCGAACATACACCCGCGTCTCGTCGCACGTGTCGACCCCTCTTTCCTCGTCACCCGTCCCCACCCACGCCAATTCAATCCCCACCTCGTGAAACGCCTTTTCGACAAACTCACGCACCGTGTGCGTCTCACCCGTAGCCAGCACAAAGTCTTCGGCCTGCTCTTGCTGAAGCATGGCCCACATGCCCTTGACGTAACAACGAGCATGCCCCCAGTCACGCTTGGCGTCCAAGTTGCCCAAGTAGAGCGTCGTTTGCAATCCTTGCTTGATCCGGCCCACTGCCATGGTGACCTTGCGCGTGACGAACGTAGGACCCCGTCGCGGCGATTCGTGGTTGAAAAGAATGCCATTGACCGCATACATGCCATAGGCCTCTCGATAATTGACCACAGCCCAATGCGCGAACAATTTGGCCACCGCATACGGAGAGCGCGGATAGAAAGGCGTTGTTTCGCTCTGGGGCACGCACTGCACGCGGCCATACAGCTCCGACGTCGAGGCTTGGTAAAACTTGGTTGTGTGGGTCAGCCTGCACGCGCGAATGGCGTCCAAAATACGCAAGGTGCCCAAGCCATCCACGTCCGCCGTGTATTCCGGCATGTCAAAGGACACTCGAACATGACTCATGGCCCCCAGATTGTACACTTCGTCCGGACGAATCTCACTCACGAGCCGCATGACGCAGGAACTGTCGGTCAGATCGCCGTACACCAGAAACAACTTGACATTGTCGTCGTGCTTGTCCTTGTACAGATGCTGTATACGACCCGTATTAAAACTGGAAGAACGCCGCACAACGCCATGCACCACGTAGCCCTGCGCGAGCAGCCATTCACATAAGTACGAACCGTCCTGGCCGGTAATTCCAAAAATCAGGGCAGTCTTGGCCATCATGGGCGCTGAGAGTGAGTGAGTGAGTAAGTAAGTGAAGTGTAATAGGACATGTAAAAAAAGGCGGGGACTTTTTCACGACAATAGCAAATCTCCACAAAAAAATATTTCCCTTATGCTAACAGTCTCTGACATCGTTTCTCAATATGGCACCTCCCGATTACGCAAACTTTGGCACTTTCACCGATACGGAATTTCGTGATATCTTTCACAGGCGCCAGCACCAGGTCGTGCCGACAGGCAACGTCATTCAGAAGCTCCATACGCATTATGACACGGCTAATTCCGCGCCGATCTTGTCGTCCGTCCAAGCGTCGAGCATGGACGCGACCAACACGCAAGGTGCATGGAATTTGCTGCTGAGGTCGGCGACCAATCCTCTCTCTGGGGAGAGCATCACCACCGCAAACACTGCGGCGTGGACCGCCAATGCCATCATCACCGCCACGCCGAGCTTGACCACGCTTCGTTCCGCAAACGTTTCGGTGACCTCCAACCTCACGGTCAGCGAGAGCCTCACGGTCAGCGGGGATGGAAGGGTGAATGGCAACGTGAGATTGGGAGATACGATGGTAGTCAGAAAGGATACGGCTTACGTTGGTATTTCGACAGTGGACCCCAAATACTCCCTGGATGTAAATGGAGATATCAATAGTCAAGGACTTATCCGCATTCTTGGCAACGCGGTAATGAGCATGACGGACTTGGGTTCGACCGTGGTAAACTCTAACCTACACACCCTTGGGACACTGCAAACACTGACGGTTGATGGCGAATCAAAATTAGGTCAGACAAGGCACCGTACATTCGATCGTACGATTCCAGTTACAAAAACTACAGTCAACGTCGTTGATATTGTTGATAATGTTGGCCTAGGGGGCACATTCATGGTCGAATTTACTGTCGTTCAATGCATTTTAGACAATGCCTTTGCCGAAAAATATATCGTCCCGGTGCGGCGATTGAGCACTGGAGAAGACTTTAAGTGGCTTGTCCCCACCAGTACGAGTGGAGATTATGGCAGTAACAGGGCTGGACTTCAAATCAAGTGCGAGGGAACTACGGTTCTCGTTGCAAAATTCCGCCTTATGAGATCAGGATCGTCTACTGTGGAGCTCAGCGGCATCACAGTCTCAATGACCCTATTCCAGGACACAGGTACGCAATTGATCATTTCACCCAGTACTATGACTTCTACGGACACCGCGGGGACTCTCGTATATGGAGGTACCCTTCTGACAACGAATGCGAAGACCGGATGTGTGGGAATCAATATTTTTGAACCCGATATAAACTTTTTCCTCGACGTTAATGGTGCCGCGAAGGCTCTCAACCTCACCGTCACTGATACCGCTGTCGTCGGGAACCTCCAGGTCCTGGGGTCGGTGAATTTTGGCACGGCCACGACACTTGGCGCTGACAACATTCTAACGAGTGGCAATACAGTGTCGGGGAATGCCACCGTTTTCACGCTGGCCGATTCCACGACATTCAACTTCAGCGATAAGATGCGATTTTACTATAATGCCGAGATCGATGCTCTGGAAATCCACCGCAAGATTGGGGCCACGTGGACCAAAACCGCCACCCTCGCAGTGTAGAAAATTTGCCTCAAATCTTGTGAATGGGGCGCAAGCACACAAGCACACAAGCACACAAGCACACAAGCACACAAGCACACAAGCACACAAGCACACAAGCACACAAGCACACAAGCACACAAGCACACAAGCACACAAGCACACAAGCACACAAGCAAGAAAAGAATCAACGACAAACAACCAAACAACCATGGGGGCTTGGTGCCCTCATACGTGGGCGACACGACGCACATAAAGTGAGCAAAATAATGTTGCCTTAAAGGGTAATCAGGAGCCATCATGAAAGCCTTTCCTTTCCTCCTCGTTGGGATTTATTTCCCATTTGGCCTCGGCATTCCTACAGTAGAAGCCTGTTCCTTACGCGGCAACAAACACGTACAGCAATACAACGCGTGGACGACCCAAGACAACAAGCTGCTGTACGAGGGAAACGTGTTCCGCCTCAAAGGCGTCAACTGGAACGGATTTGAGTCGGACTGTCGCGTCATCCACGGCCTCTGGGCCAATCCCGTGGAACACTACTTGGACCTTCTCAAAGCCCAGCATTTCAATGCCCTGCGCATCCCCCTCTCGTTTGAAATCATGGAAAACATGTGGCTCCCTATCAAGGCCTCGTGCGCAACCGCCGATCCCAGCATCTATCCCGACATGACCGTCCACGCGTACCTTGGTGTGTTCCTCGACAAAATTCGATCGCGGGGAATGTTCGCCCTCTTTGATTTGCACACCATTGGCGACCGCATCACCGAATATCCATGGACAGATGACGTGAACGAAGATCGGGTCGTCGAGGCGTGGACGAATTTCGCCCAAGCGTTTGGCCACCATCCTGCCGTCATGGGCCTTGAAATCAAGAACGAACCCCACGGTCCGTGCTCCACCGCGGACTTTCACCGCCACTCGGCCACTGTCATTGCACACATCGGGTCGCGTTTCAATGGCCTGTACTTTATCGACGGCACCGCCCGTTCGCCAATCGACGGTACCAAGGCCCCCTGGGGTGGCACCTTTGAAGAAATCTCGCGCACCTGCGACGACGACCCCTTGTGCAAACTCGGCATGTTCCAGAAAATTGTCTTTGCGCCCCACGTCTACGGCCCCGATGTCCGAGGAGAGAACGCCCTGGTGGAGAACGACGACACCTTTGAGCGACGCTACGGCTTTCTCAAACGCCATCCCTACTTCAACGGCTCCGCCATCGTCGTCACAGAATTTGGAGGCCGCATGCGAGACGACGACGGACCCGACTACCGATACTTCCAACGCTGGAAAATGTACATGGACCGCGTCAACCTCACCGCAGGTGCCTTTTTTTGGACTTTTCCACCGTCCTCCTATGACACGGGCGGATTTCTGAACGACGACTGGCAAACGATCGACCAGCGAAAACTCGACTTTTTGAAAAGCGTGCAACCTTCACCCTCCAACGTCTTTATCTGCTGATCCACAGAATGCCCGAAGTCGCCGGCACGGTCTTGCAGGCACTCCACGGCCACCCACGCGACGCACGCATCTCGTTCCAAGAAGAGGGCCACGTCTACACCGTCGACGGGAAATCGGGGTCCTATACGAGCGTCACGACCCTCATCCATCGCTTCTTCCCCCACTTTGACGCCGACGCCGTCATCGCCAAAATCACCAAACTCCCCAAAAGCATCTACTTTGGAAGGGACCCCGAAGACATCAAGGCGCAGTGGGCCCACGCAACACAAGAGGGCAGCTGTTTGCACGAACAAATCGAACTCTTCTTTGACGAGTACGCAGGCAAGGGCGCCGCCCCCGACATTGTGGCGCCCAGCGTCGAGTTTGGGTACTTTCTCGACTTTTATCACGACCACGTGGTGGGAAAAATGAAGATTTATCGCACGGAAATGTACGTCTTTGACGAGGACGTCAACGTCTGCGGCAGCATCGATTGCCTCTTCTGCGACCCCGACGACGACTCCAAGATTTGGATCTATGACTGGAAACGCAGCAAGGAGATCCGCACGCGAAACGCCTTTGAAAAAGGATTTTCCTGCTTTTTGCACCTCGATAATTGCAACCACGCACATTATTCCTTACAACTCAACCTGTACAAGTACATCTTGGAATCCAAGTACGACAAAACGGTCGTGGGCATGATGCTCGTGATCTTGCACCCCGTCAATTCCACCTACAAACTATTCCCCGTTCAAGACATGCAACCTGACATCCACCGAATGCTGGCCACCAAAGACCATACAGGCACCAAACAACCCGTCTTGCAAGGAAACGCGGCCAAGTACCTTGTTTGATAGTGAGTTTCTGAAAATTATTTGTCGTTCATGAAGCAAACCATCGGTGAGTTTACGAGTGGGTGGACGGTCTGGGCAAACATTACTAATTGTACATCCAAGCTCTGTCCCTAAGCGAAAAAAATATTGTTGAAGAGAAAAGGTCATGTCCTATCCATCGATCTATTCGCTCCCCCACCAAAAAGCCGTCATCAACCAGTTGGTCGCGTCATGCCCCAAACAACGAGGACTACTCGTGGCCCATCAAATGGGCGGAGGCAAAACCCTGACGGCGCTCATGATGTTTCGAAACTACCCCAAGTCCAAGCACATTATCGTCTGTCCGTCGTTTTTGAAAGATCTCTACGACCGCGAAAGTGTTATCGTATTTGGCAAACCACTCCTTGAAAATACCGTGATTCTAGATTACGAAGAATTCAAAATCAAGGCCCTGACGGACGAAGAGTTCTTCAAAGACGCCATCTTGGCCATGGACGAAGCGCACTACCTTGTGCCAATCTTTGAAACACTAGACATGGAAACCTTTGAAAAGCTGTATTTTGTCCTGCTCACGCAACCCAAGAAGTGCCTGCTCCTCACCGGCACGCCAGTGTACAATTCGTCGAACGACCTTCGGCTATTGGTCAACATTGCGGCTGGAAAGGAAATCCTGCCATTTCGAGAAACGGACTTTATGCGCGAGTTCACCGTGCCACGAAAATCCCGCGCCGCTTTCTGGGGCCAATTCATGCCCACTTTGAACACAATCGTTAATTACGGGAAATGGGTTCCTTATGCTAACTACGGTAGACATGTTATACGAACGAAGATAGATGACTTTAGGGGGGCAGATGACGCGAAGAAACTCAAAAATCAAGAAAGAGTGGCGAATGCCGAGTATACATACAAAGTAGTAGGAACCCAGTTAATGGTCCTTAATATGTTTTTGATTATGGCCAATTCATTTGCATCGAATATGGGGCCCATGTTCTTTCGAAAATACGACTACGACAAGATCAAACAACGAATCGGTCCTTACGTGTCGTCCTTCAAACTGAAACCCGGAACGCTGGGCATTCCGGAGACCAAGCAAGTGGACATTCACGTTCTCTACACTGCCTACCAGACCAGAATGCTGACAAGAATGTGGTACAATGAGCTCACCACCCAAGATATTCTTGATTTGGGCATTCTGAAGAAAGATGCGACGCAAGCCGCATTCATTGGTGGCAGTAAAATCAAGGAAATGAACGTAGATAAGTATAAGGACGTGGGCAGAATGATCAGCAACACGTCTGAGATCGGAACCTATCCACGCAAGTTCGAGAAATGCTTTGCAAATATCGTGTCCGACGCCCAAACCCCCCAGTTCACGGTCGTGTACAGTGAATTTGAAGCGGCGCATGCGAGGTTCATGGAGTTCCTACAATTCAAAAAGGACTCGGGGACGCGATTCACATTCACAAACATCACGGCCAAACACACGCCCGACGAAAAGTCAAGGATACTCAACGACTTCAGAGAAGGCAACATCAATGTGCTGGTCGTGGGCGTGGGAATGTACGAAGGCATCTCCATTTTACGCGCCTCGCAATTCCACATTCTTGATCCCCCCAAGAATTACAAGGACGTGTCCCAGCTGTATGGCCGGGTCGTCCGACTTCACAGCCACGAAGGCCTCCCACGTGAGCGACAACTTGTGACGTACTTCAACTACGTCGGGATTCTTGATACCAATAGTGTGGATTTGCCATTGCTGGAAAGACTAGCCCTGAAACCAGAAGAGGCGCTCAATAAGAGTACCATGTTTGCGGAAAAGTTCAAATTGTACAAGGAGTCACTCAGCTACAAGTACACGACTATTGGCCTGTACAATGCCCCAATCACCGCGGGAGTCACGGCAGAGTATCTTGCCTTCAGTGCACAAGAGCCACTCCGGGAACTCATGAAAGAACTTTCGAAACTCCTTGAACACACCACGGTCCTCCCCAAGATGCTGTGCTGTCCGACGTACGAAACGAACGGCATTTCGGAAGATTGTCTGCTTACGCACGTGACGATTGCGTGCTTGGAGGAATAAAGAAAACTGCAACAAGCACAAAGAAAACCCTGCTATGCAATGTTGTCCCAAACAGTAGCGAATGCCTTGAAGAACACCTATCCCAGAATTGTTTGACCTCGATTTTCACACAAACTGCCTTTCAACTCTACCCATCTTTTTTGGAGAAATCCTCGAACCAGGAGCACTTTTTCAACCATCTTTGAGCCTGGAGCACTTGTGTCAAGTATTCTACGAGACGTTCAAACCTCATTTCCGTCACATCTCGCAGAAATTGTACGTCAAACGCACCAAATAATCCCATCCACATCCACATGCCTTCTGCCGACGATCGAAGATGAAGAAGAACCGCCGGTGGTCGGATCCGCCCGTGCCACCCGCTTGACGAACGCTTTTGTGCACCGCCTCCGCGACAAGCTCGCGGACCAAGAGTAGGTCCTGTATGGCATCAATTCGCGCTCCGTCACCATCTATAAAATCAAAACGTAAATTTTTGCTCCTCACTGCTCAGAAGCTGCGTATACAGCATCTCCGCCGCTTTCTTTCCAAGTCCCACTTTTAAGGAAGTCAAACACTTGACAATCTCCTTCGGCGTCTCGCAACCACGCAAAAAGTCCAGCAACAAACACATGGTCGGGTACGCTTTGGCGAGCACCTTGGCCTTTTCGTCGGCAATCCCCGTGACGCGCGAGATCTGCTCCACATAGACGCGCGCCTGGCCACGGTTCGCCGGCTTGGTGCCAAACGCATGTTTCACGTTCTCCGTCAACGGCGCCAGAACACCGTGGGCAAACATTTGGCAGTTTCTTCCCGTCCCTTCTCATGACGGCAAAGGTCTGTCGCGCGTTCTCATTTCTCTGCCCACACATACAGCATGTTGCAAATGAGCGACCACTACTTGCCGCTGCACCGGGCCTGTGCGCGCAAAGACATCCAGAGAGTCGGTCGTATGCTCGCCCGTGACGCCATGGTCAACGTCAACGAAGTCGATCACTTGAAGCAGACGCCCCTCCATATCGCCGTCAAGACGCGCTGTACCACCATTGTCTTTCAGCTGCTCGATTACGGCGGCGTGGACCTGGACGTGAAGGATACCTTGGGCAAATCGCCGTTGATGTATGCGAGCGAGAACAACGACTGCGTCTCGCTGACACAGCTGTTGGCCCGGCGAGCGGATCCCAACTTGAGCGACATCTTTCGCACGACGCCACTGATTGTCGCGAGCAAGTGTGGCTTTGACATGGTGGTAAAACGCCTAGTGAGAGACGGTCGTTTGCTCCTTGACTACCCGGACCATTTGCGCGCGACAGCCGTGTGGTATGCGGCGCACCACGGCAACGTCGACATATTGCGCATGCTGCTCCGACTACGCGCGAATCCGAATGTCAAGGACGTGCACGAAAAGACCCCGCTCATTGCGGCGGCGGAGAATGGCCACCTCTTGTGCGTGGAGCACCTTCTGGAGTACACGCGCATGAATATCGACCACCAAGACAAGTTTGGATTCACTGCCCTTCAGTACGCGTGCGACAATAACACGACGCACGTTGCCCGGGCACTCATCGAAGCCGGCGCCCTCCCTCAACAGCGCTCCCCCTTGGATCAGACCACTCTTTTGATGACGGCGAGCCATCATGGAAACCTGGAGCTCGCCACACTGCTCCTACAATACGATTGCTCCAGCGTCCATGTGTGGGACGGCGGACAACGCACGGCCCTGTATTATGGGTGCCACCACCCTGACATGGTGGCGCTCTTGCTGTCCCACGGGTCTCAACCCGACTGTGTGGACCAAACTGGGAAAAGTCCATTGATGCGGGCGGCGGAAACGGGGTGTACGGAGGTGCTTGGTCTTTTGCTCGATCGCCGCCTGAATGTGGACGCGATTGATATGGAGGGGTACACGGCCCTGACGTACGCTTGCGTCTTTGACAAGGTGGAGGCAGCCCGCCGTTTGATTCATGCAGGCGCCTCGCCCCTGGTGGCCGACCGAGACGACCAGACGCCCTTGATGCTGGCCACACATCACGGCCACGCGGCGGTGGTGGAGCTCCTTCTGACATGCGAGCTCGACGTGGGCGTGGACTACCGCGACTGTCAGGGCGACACGGCGCTCGCCAAGGCGTGCATACGAGGCCAATCGAACCTGGTGGCCATGTTGCTTCAGCACGGCGCGTCTTCCTTGGCGGAGGACAATACGAACGTGACGCCCCTCATGCGGGCATGCAGTGACTGCAACGCCGAGGCCACGCAGCTACTCCTTGACCATGACGTGTCCAATGTGGATGCACGGGACATGCATATGCGAACGGCGCTCTATTTTGCATGCGCACAAGATGTGCCGAATCTTGACTGCGTCAGATTGCTGCTGGCCAAGGATGCCAATCCCGCACTTGCAAACAAAGACGGCTTTACGCCCATGATGCTAGCGTGCAATTCCGGCAGCGCCGAGGTCGTCGAAGCGCTTGCCGATGCCACGAAGGAACCGCTCTTGGACCTTCAGGATATGTACGGTCAAACGGCCCTATCCTGTGCGTGCAATGCCGGCGATTCCCTTAAAGTCGTCGAAGTTCTTCTCCGCAAAGGGGCGAAGCTCACCATCGCTTGCAACCAGCAACGGACACCGCTCATGCATGCAAGCGCCCAGGGCAGCGAGGACATTGTCGAGGCGTTGCTCCGCCGAGCGGGCCCCTCGTACGTGGACCTCGTGGACTGGCAGCACATGACCGCATTGTACCATGCCGCCTTGCGAGGGCACCTGGGGGTGGTGACGACGCTCCTACAGCATGGGGCGAATGCGCGCATCTTCTCTGACAGTCGGAGTAGTCCGCTCTTGTTGGCCGCCGAGCAGGGCGCGACGGACATTGTGGAGCAACTGATCCTGTCGGTGCGGGACAGCCACGCGCAGCGGCGCTACGTCAACGACGGCGACGAGGCGCTCGTGACGCCGTTGCACCAAGCAGCCACCTTTGGGTACCGGGAGACGGCCGAGTGTCTTTTACGGCATGGCGCGTCCGTGTGCTCTGTCGACGAGGAAGGGGACACGCCCCTTACCGTCGCCTGCCTCCGCAAAGAGAAGGTCGTGGTCAGCTTGTTGCTCCAATACGCTACCGCTGCCGACATCAATCACGCCAACCACCACGGAAAATCTGCACTGTACCATGCCATCGCCACGCATAACATGGACCTCGTTGATCTCCTTCACCGCCACGGCGCCCTTGTGCAGCCATTGCTTGACAACGGCACCCTCTGGAAAGCTGGGTACCCTCAATATATCAGACTGCCCATGCTACGGTGCCTCGTGGATGCGTTCGGGGTCCCAGTGGACGCCTGCAACCGCCAAGGAAGGAATGCGCTGCACATGTTGGTCATGTCTTACGGAAACGCCACGGAGGCCGTCGCCTTGTTGCTCTCGCGAGGTGCCAATCCTTGGCTCACGGGCCGGGGAGGGATGCTGCCGGTGTTGAACGCCCGACATCCAACGATGCAAATTCTCCTGAAAAATGCCATGTCCGAGCACGAACGCTTCCGGCTCGTGGAGAAGGCCCGCGCACTGCACGGCATGTACCAACGGATGGAGCACGTGGCGTATTACGCCCGTACGCGCGACAGCAAGCGCCTGAAGTGCATCCCCACTGCCCCCAAAGTTTTGAAGGAACGGCTCGCCGCGGCAGAGAAATTGCCGACGATCCACGTCAAGGAGTACCCGTCCAAGCTCCACGGGGTCCTGACGGGCGTCATGGAGCGTGCCAACGACGACGTCTTCCGCGAACTCTTTGAAATGATGCAAGTGTCGTGGGATTCCTAGTGCACCGACGGCGCGGGCATGCGCGCAGACATTTGACACACGCCGTTCCACCATTCAACACAATACAGGGCAGATGTCGCCCAGCCACGCGCTGCCGACACCCTTCCTCGAAGAGCCGTGCGACGCGTCCGTGGAACGCACAATACCTAACCAGGAGCACATGTACAATCTGATGGTCGACGCCACAATCCAGGAATTCGGATATCGCATGGATTGTCTGACATGGATCTGTACCCATCACGAGGAAGTATGCGAGCTGTGCGCTGCCTACGTCCAGGCCATCCGGAAAGACATTGAAAGGGCCGGGATGACCTCGGAGCTTCAAACGGACCTTCTGGCCGCAGAGCAAGAGGCCAGAATGCAACAAACGAAACTTCGCCGCCACCACCAAATTCTACATGGGTTGGAACAACACATGGCGGCCCTCAAATCCCAGCAATTGGATTACTACGCGGGGGTAGTCACCCAGCGGCAATACGTGTCGGTACGTTGATTTGTTTGACGTTTGACGGTTGATTCTTTACATCGCGCCCACTCTGATGCTCCTTCCTTTCCCCGCGACAGGCCACGTTTCACAATGTACTTTTGTCCCCCGAGATGCTGTCCTATGTGCACGCTGTCCTGCATTGATGGGTAAAATATTTGGAGAATTTTACCTTGCAAAAGCGACATGTCATGGCGCCCAATTTGTCTAAAAAAGGCTCTATTGATTCGGCCTGCGTCTTCACTACGCATAGAATTTCGAGATTCTCCAAATCGTTGCTGCCACCGAGCGACAGTGGTATGCGGTGGTCGACTTCCACCACGCTATCGAACCTCTGCTGACAGCGATTGCAGCGCCAAGCCTGTCTGGCCCCTAGAATTTTGAACTGCCGCAGCGTGGCTTTGCGACGACGATGGCGAGATAACATAGTAAAAAAAGGAAAAATATTATGCGGCTGGTATTAAAAAAACAATTGGCAATGGCAATTTATACAATACTCCTTTTATCCGTGGCGTTGCTTTGCTTTGTCGCGTTGGTCTTCTCCTTCAAACCAGACGTCCTTGGGGTCCCTCCCGCTGTGGGGAAGATTATCACGTTCACGGGCGGACAGTCGAAGAAATACTGTGGAATCAGTGGAACCAAGGAGATCCAATGCAACTTACACGGTCCGTCAGACGCCGCGAGGTTTGTGGTAGAAGACTTGGGCGATGGGACGCACGCCCTCAAAAGCATGACGACGGGTCAATATTGTCATGATCAAGGAGACAAAATCGTTTGTCACAGCGACAAGGTCAACCGGCATGAAAAATTCCACTGGATTGACATGGGCAAGTCGTTTGCCTTGACGGGGCCCAAATCAGGGACCAAGCGGCACTACTGTGCGGACGAAGTCCAACGCATTCGGTGCAACCGACCGAAGCCCGGGCCATGGGAAACGTTTACGATCCGATCATCGAGCCAGCTGCCCCCTGATTCGTTTCCGTCTGGAAACGATCCTTCCGACGCAGAGACGCTTGATTCGGATTCGTCGTCGCCATCAAGTGCGGGGACGCAAACGAAAGCAATGAGCGCGACTGCGCCCAGCAACCAGAGTCTCTGGCAGCTCATCAAGGATTTCATTGCCTCGTTTTTGAAAACCTAACGGACTTTCTGAAAACTATTCTCCCTGCCAACGCACTGCGAGTCAATTTCATTCAGCCCTTTGTTATCGTGCCCCACTCTCCCACCTCTGCCAGCGGTACTGTGGATATGGGGACCACGAAGA
>Ga0335398_10007820_pt1 | contig 12917 bp, 2 predicted proteins | sample BON03_FD_205742 | JGI IMG/M metagenome (GOLD analysis project Ga0335398, IMG submission 205742) | Freshwater microbial communities from Lake Bonney liftoff mats and glacier meltwater in Antarctica - BON-03 (spades assembly) (version 2) | ecosystem: Environmental > Aquatic > Freshwater > Ice >...
TGACTCTGTTCGATGTGTCTGCGTCGAGACTGACCCTACCTCTTGCTACCTGTTGCATACAACTTCTCTTTGATCCCTGCCTGACGCTGCACGTAAGCCAACTGAAACAAACGTCGGGTTTTGTGCTGTAGATGACAAATACGGGCTACAGAATGATGTCCTCAATTTCCACAATTACAACAATTCTGTTCAGGAATTTCAAACCCAACAACCAACCAAAATCGTCACGGTCAAGAAATTTGTTAGCCACCTCCTTACGAATCTGCTCCCTGTCCAGAGTGCGCTGAATCCCTATTCACATGGGCACCGCGAAAGTACCGAACACATGATTCAACGTTATATAAATTCCATTAGCGAATCAAATCCCAGTGCCTAATGCAGTCGGTATTTTTCAGTTTTTTTTCGTTAGTTTTGATCTGCAATGAGCTTAATTTCTGGATCGTCCTAGCCAAAATTGTCTTGTTGACCGTCGGTCATCAACGCTCACAGTCAACATGCACGATATTGTGAAATTGATTGATGAGATGAATAAACACATTTTGGTACAGCAATTTTGACAGATTTTTCGGTGTACAAATTTCAAGTCATACGCAGGTCCAATTCAATATTGCAATACCAATTTAAACAGCCTTGCGTGGACTGTATCCCTATTCCGGTCATATTTGCACGTGCTAGTCAAAACAGAATAAATAAAAGTTTTCAAAACAACTATTAAAAATACAAAAAACAAAAAATAAAATAAAAAACTATAAAAGACAGCATAATTGTACATTTGTACATGTTGGCGTTGGAATACTTCCTTGGCAAAAAATCTGACGGGGAGATCTCATGCCATGCATTTTCGGATATGAGATGGTTTGTTTTATTTTCGATCCCCTGCGGATTTTTGGAAAATGCATCCGGGGAGCACGAATTTCCAAAAATTGACAGGAAAATGGCCAGGAGAAAGGTGCAAGCAAGGCCACAGCAGGCAAGTCCTGGATTCTGAACCGTCGAGGATTAGGGAACACACTTATATAAGTACAAGGGTGAACAAAAGAGTGAGGAGAAGGTCCGGTAGCAAATTCCCGCGCTCCAGGATTTTTAGGCAACACAATCCAAACGGCAATCAGGCGGTTTTGCTATCGCGTCGGGCCCGAGAGAGAAGAGGCCAAGCGGCCGCTCGCGTTGAGAAGCGGACCAGGGTTCGCTCCGCGTAGCAGTAATGCCGGCGGGAACACCGCGCATGGTGGTCACAGCGTGGATGGCGCCCCACCGTCACGGTCGGACGGTCCTTGCAGGTGTGAGAGTGTGTACACGAGGCTTGAGAGCCGGGCCCAGCCTGTATGCTTCGGAGTGTGCTTGTGCAGAGGCGGTGGTGTCTCAGCCACAGGGCGTGTGCTAATTCGGTGGTGCCCAATGGTGGTCGTGTTCTGGTGCGCGGCCCTCCAACCTTAATGACTATAAGCCCTGTTCTTGCAGCAACGGTCTTGGCACTGGCCACGCTAGCTGGCGTGAACGCATGCCCAACGAGTGACGCGGTGAGCCAACCCCCTGACACGCCCCCTTTTCAGTTCCGCTGCTCTCTCACTCGTGGGCCATGCCCAGCTCCTCGTACTGTCACACTGTAAACACTGCAAAACTTTTAGCTCACAACCAGTGTGGCTGTCGGAGATGAAGTATGACTTGTACGGACGAGAAATTCTTGTGTGCACTGTTCTTCCTGCTGCCTGCGCTAATACATGGCGCGCGGCTGTGCAGGATATACACTTGGACTCCTCCACTATTCCCTACGCAATCACAGCGTCTGATCTCACCGTTCAAACGACGGAAAAAATAGCCAACATTGCCAACGGCAGCATCGTGCTGTCCGCATTCACGTTTGCTTTGCCCGAGCGCACAGGCATCCAGCTGGCGAGTGGTCAAATCCAAGCCACAGTGTATTGCCCGAAAGTCGAAAATTCAGGCTGCACAGAAGCTTCTGTAGCAGGCGCGGACGGCAACTCCACGTGCATTGGCTGTGCTGGCGCCGTTTTTCCCGTAGTCACTGGGCTAGGCGCTTGGGTCAGTACTGGGAACCATACTAATTGCAGTTGCTCAGACTCTGGGGTGGCCAGCACCCACAGCACCATCTACCATGCACAGGCTGCCAACCCGCACTACTTCACGCCCGAGAACGTGCCCGTGAACAACTGTGCGAATACGTCAAACGCCTCCGTGTGTTTAACCGCGCATGCGCAATTGTGTGGCGCGGCCTGCGCTTGTGACGCCGTGGGCAACGCCTCGGGACCTACCAACTGCACATGCTCATGCAAACAGAACATGTGTAACACCATGAACCAGTACAATACGTCAGCCGAGGAAGGCTCGAACGGCGTACACGGTACAAATTGCTCTTGCTCGGACTCGGGCGTTGTCTCTGGCCAAGTTGAGTGCGGCTGCTCGTGCAGCAACAGCACCACTTACCATGCAGAGGCTGCCATCCCACACTACTTCACGCCCGAGAACGCGCCTGTGGATAATTGTACGTACGAGTCGAATGCCTCAGCATGTGCTACCGCGCATGCAGAATTTTGTGGCACAGCCTGCACTTGTGACGCCGCGGGGATTGCCTCGGGACCTACCAACTGCACATGCTCATGTGACCAGGGCATGTGTAATACCATGAACCAAAACAATACGGCGGCCGAGGAAGGCTCGAACAGCTCACACGGCACAAATTGCTCTTGCTCTGACTCGGGCATCGTCTCTGGCCAAGCGGGGTGTGGCTGTTCGTGCACCAACAGCACCACTTACCATGCAGAGGCTGCCAACCCGCACTACTTCGCGCCTAAGAACACGCCCGTGAACAACTGTACGTACGAGTCGAATGCCTCAGCATGTGCTACCGCGCATGCAGAATTTTGTGGCAAAGCCTGCACTTGTGACGCCGCGGGGAATGCCTCGGGACCTACCAACTGCACCTGCTCATGCAACCAGAGCATGTGTAATACCATGAACCAATACAATACGGGCGCCGAAGAAGGCTCAAGCAGCACAAACTGCTCTTGCTCTGACTCGGGCAATGTCTCTGGCCACGCCGATTGTGGCTGTTCGTGCACTAACAGCACCACTTACAGTGCACAGGCTGCCAACCCGCACTACTTCACGCCCAAGAACACGCCCGTGAACAACTGTACGTACGAGGCGATTTTAGCATGTTCTACTGCGCTTGTGCAATTGTGTGGCACAGCCTGCGCTTGTGACGACGGGGGCAATGTCACAGGACCTAGTCACTGCACATGCTCATGCAAACAGAATATGTGTAACACCATGGACTACAACCATACGGCGGCCGAGGAAGGCTCGCAAGGCTCAAACGGCACAAATTGCTCTTGCTCTGACTCGGGCGTTGTCTCTGGCCAAGACAGGTGCGGCTGCTCGTGCAGCAACAGCACCACTTACTCTGCACAGGCTGCCAACCCACACTACTTTACGCCTGAGAACACGCCTGTGAACAACTGTACTGACGAGGCAATCTTAGCGTGTTCTACCGCGCATGCGGAATCGTGTGGCAACGCCTGTGCTTGTGGCGACGCGGGCAATGTCTCGGGACCTGTCACAGGACCTAATCACTGCACATGCTCATGCAAACAGAACATGTGTAACGCCATGAACCAAAACTATTCGGCGCACGGCACAAATTGCTCTTGCTCTGACTCGGGCGTTGTCTCTGTCAAAAACGAGTGCGGCTGCTCGTGCAAACCAACCATATACCTGTGCGCTTGCGACCGGAAAACGTGCGGGTCGCAGGCATCTTCGGATAGCAAGACTTTCACGTCAACGAATGGTCAGAGCACTTCTGGCGGAGGGACTTGCCAAGTGGAAGCTGCGTGCAACTCTGGATTTTACGATGGCGGCGTGTTTACTGCATACTCGAATGGAGCAAACGTGCGACCTGAACTGTTTGGGCCCGATGGCCCAATCTCCAGCTCGTATCTTGGCTCGACTCCTCTGTCTCAGTCCACGGGTGGTGTTTTTCATTTTGCAAATCTCATGGTGACAAACTATGCTGAGGCATACAGCAAACTGTACCTGAAATTTCACGCTGGTTCGAGTGGTGCCAAAATACTCACGAGCCTGGCTACTGCGTCCTTTGCAGCATGGCCCACAAAATTCAAAGTGACGCAGACTGCGGATGCCAACAAAGCGTATTTCCTTCGAAACGAGTACAAAGTGAACGCGAGGGGTTTTGCTGATCTTGGCAACTACAGCCTCTATCTTCTTGACAGCAATAATGCTGTCATTTCTGGTGTGTCAAGCACGTCTGGATTCAATGCCACTGCCTCTCTGATCACAGGACCAAACTCAGACTCTTCGAGTAAAGCTGAGTATTCGAGCAATTACACCGACGTGACATTGAATCTAAGTCTTTTCAGTCGAGTAACGCAGGAAAAGACAGCAGACTTAAAAATCGAAGAATCGAGTTTCATGAAATTTGGCATGCACGTAGTTGAGCGCGTGGGCAGAAGTTTTGGAGTTGTCTTTGCGATGGAGAACATCACAGATACGACTAAATACGTGGTGCTGGAAGCCAAGCCCTTGGAAACCATGCCCTCCAGCTCCAGCTTCGATTTCGGAATCGTTGCAGGCAAGATTCAGGTCGCGTATGGTGAGGGTAAGACTGTCTTTGGACTCAACACAGCACCTAACATTGTCAAAGTGGATGGCGGCAACACAAACGCCACAATGAATGTCGATGGACTTCCAAATCCGCTCCATGTCCTCTTTCAAGACGGGGCTGGCGCAACACTCAAACACGGGTCGTGCACAGATTGCGTAATGGTTCGACTTATGCAATGCACTGACGCAACAGGAAAGGCGAGCTCGGCTTCAACAAACTCTACTGCCTATCCGACATGTTCTACTGTGGCGCAGGCCAAGTGCGCAGGATCGTCAGGCACCAAGTGTAAGAGTACAGTCAGCAATTCATGGCTGGATACCCTGACAGGCACGACTCTTGTCAACATGGTTGATGGTGTTGCCACCTTCCCTGATCTGCAACTCAGTCACGTCGTCGGTGCAGGGTATAAATTGCAGTTCACTCTCAATGCAAATGGGAGGAACACGGTTTTAGAAACTGTGACATTGAATTCTTCTCCTGCCGACACCCAGGTGGACTTCCCCAATCTGGAAACTAATTTGAACAACAGCTTCTTCGTACGCCCGTATGCGTTGGGTATCCTGCAAAACATTGGTGGTGACGGCGTGAAAAAACCCTTTGATAATAACATTCCGAGCGGTGTTGGGAATGGATTTCCTTTCAGATACCAGCCCATCGTCAACCTGAAGGGCAAGGGATATGATTTCGATAGCACCACCAATGTTCACGGATGGACGCCCATAACAGCTGAAATCAAGACTTGTGGTCGTGAATCTTGCGCAACTAAAAACTTGAAGCTGAGCGGATCTACCTCAGCGCCTTCATGGAACTTTAAGTCATTTGACGCTAACACTGGCATGGGTTCTGATCCTGTCACACAGCAAGCAATTGTGCACATGCGGTATAGGCCATGGGATAGTAGCAATGGCATACTGGCCATGTCTTGGCTTGACCTCATTGTTCACACCAATGACACAGCAACCTGGCAGGGTGATGTAGTAGTCACTTTCAAAGTAGGCCCTGGACCAACAACTGGGACGCTGCCTGCTACCTACACCTCGATTGATTCCAACAGTTTTGATGTCTTCACGTTTCCTGAACCTCCCCGCAATCTGCGGGTGCATTCGTATAGCGAAAATGGTTTCCGTGTTGAATTTGACCCCGCTCCAATCTCGCCCGCGCAGCCCTTGTCCGGGTTCATCATTGAAATGGACGTTTGTGAACAAGACGCAACACGCTGCACCAAGCGTGGGACCTTGAGCAGCGCCACATGCGTAGCTGACAAGGCACTCAACAAGTCTGATGCATGCTTTGCAATCCAGGAAGGCCTGGGGCGTAGCGAATACAAGGATTTTGGGTTCCAGGTTGGGTTGGGCAGCGATGTTACGTCTGGTGGTGGCTACACCGAGGATGTTCTGCTAAACTTTACTGGTGCAACTGCCGGTGATGACTCTGCTGTCAACTTTTACATTAATCCCAGTAAGTCATTGTATGCTGGAGACCAATTCGTTCTTGATTTGGGCAAGTCGTACAAATTCAGGGCCTTGAAAGAGTTCACTGTTTGCGTTTTCACCGGCCCTGACGCCGAAAGCATCATGGTGTCAAGTTTTGATGATTCAACTCTCATTTTAAGAGTCGCAGCCAACAAGATTCTACTTGCTACCAAGCCTGTCCTATTTTCGGCGCCGGAGACGTGCAAAATCAAGATGCCTCCTAAGGGTAACACCACGCACGGTTTTACACAAAATCATCCCCCACCTACTATTATCCACGCGCCTGTGCTCGGAGCCCCGAAATCTTCTCGTGGCGACAACTGCAAAGGCACTACGGCAGGTTGTGTAGCGAAAACCACCTACATTTTGCAAACCATCCAAGACTCAAACCCTGCGGATGTAGATTGGTCTGGAGCGTTGCATTATGGTGGCGCTGGCCTTTTGAACATTGGAGCTCCTTTCTTGACTTCTGACGAGAATTGCAAATCAGGTCGTCCTGGTGCAACCAAAATGTGTGCCCTGTCCATTGGACAGGACTGGTCGATGGGAGTGGACGTGTCGTTAAACTGGAGCCCGCCACAAGCAAACGAAACCGTGGGCCAGGCAAACCAAGCCGTGGGCCAGGCAAACGAAGCTGTGGGCCAGGCAAACGAAACTGTGGGCCTGGCAAACGAGACTGTGGGCCAGGCAAACGAAACTGTGGGCCAGGCAAACGAAAGTGTGGGCCAGGCAAACGAAATTGTGGGCCAGGCAAACGAAATTGTGGGTCTCGTTGTTAGTTATCCCTTGTTTAGCGTCAACTTCACGAGGGATCGTGCGCTTGCGGGCGGTGACTGGATAGACTTTCCTGTTCCAGGAATGGGCATGGACCAGCCGGAAGACGGGACTTGCCTATATTTTGTAGAAAGGGGAGCAAAAGCTGGGCCCGTCAATTTTTCGACGGTCAAGACGGGTGGGTTGGCAGATTTTACTGAAACGAATATTTTGTGCGCGAAATTTGTTACGGAGGTGAATATGATTGCAGACGCCACCGTCGGGGGTGGTGTGTTGCAGGGTTTGGGCTGGGAGACCTATTTCGATCCTGAAACATCGGTCATGTCTATCTACGTGGGTTCCGCCGTGTTGGCAAACACAATGATGAACGTAAAGATTCGCGGCTTCAGTGCCACGCCAGCTTCGAGGAATGTACAGTCCCCCGGCCCGATAGATGCTACAGTGAGGCGTGGAAAACGCACCACAGTCATCTTTGAGAATGGTGCTGACACTGTCACTTATTCTACGAGTGGCTATGATCCTGTCGGAAGCAAGAATCTTTCCCCGAAGCGCCTGATAATCACTGCTGGCGAAATCTACAGTTTCAGGGTATATGCCTACAACAGCAGATTTATGAGTTCGGCCATAAGTACGCAAGTGCAGAACAGGGCCATCCAAAAGCCCGCAAGTCCAGCCTACTTTTCACAGATCAAGCAGGAGGTGTTGCCAGCTGAATTGCGCTTCAACAACCTCCATGAAGGGTATGTCATGTCCAACAAAGAAGATGGCAGCACCAAGAATCCATTCTTTCCTGGATTTAACGCAGCCACACGTGTTGGATTGAAGATAACGCCGAATCGGGATGTGAAGCAGAATTCTATCCTTTCCATTACGCTGCCCGCTTTTATGAGCGACATTGCTTACATGCCGATTAGTAATACTCAAGGTACTAAATTGTTTCAAGATGTCTACGACGTCGTTGGAGAAATCACACATTCCCTCAACACATCACGGATGAGTAACGAGTCTTCGATGAACAACACCTTGACTCAGCATGGCTGCACTTGTGATGCAAATGGTGGTATCTTCACTCCGCGCAACAAGTACAGAGTGACAAGAAGAGCAACTGGAAGTGACGCTGTCGAGTTTGTGTCAACAGGCTGGGCAGATGACGTCATCACCAATTTCCCGGCGCCTTCCTCTGCAGTCCCAGCCAAGTCGTGCGGTGAATGCTCTTGCAGTCTTGCTGGCGTGGCAACCACTCCTGCCTCCATATTCAACACGACTGGCAACTGTACGTCGTGCAAGTGCGATGGCAGTGGCGTGTCGAGCCACGTGGCACCGTGGCAAGTGTCACCGCAGGCCGGTGAGGATGCCTCAGTTGTATGCTCGGATTGCTCGTGTTCTGTCTCTGGTGTCATCTCTGCGACGTCCAACGGCAATTGCTCGCAGTGCATGTGTAGGCAACAAGCATGCGCATGCGCATGCCCGCTCTTTAGGGAGTGCACGTGTGGCTGCGAGCTTTACGAGTCGTACAAGTGTGGCTGTAACCAGGACAAGGCCAGTAACGTTTTCAGCAATGCTCTGTGGTCTACTAGCGAGCGCGCGCTGCTTCTCACTGTCGACCAAAACGCTATGCTCAGGAAAGATGTGCCAGAGACGGTGTGGATTTCGACAGAAACGGGTCTCAGGACCCCCGCAACGGTTCAAGAATTTGACGCAAATTACGAGCTCCCAGAACCTGGCGCATGGGGCTTCCAGAGCGAATTTCGCCTTCAGCGATTCCATCTGAATTGGGTATCTTCTTTTCCAACGATCTTAGCGCCGCGATTGGGGTTCGTAGTTCAATTTACCACTGACTTGTTCTGGAAGACTAACATCCAGACTGTCTACTTCCCCGACGATCTCTCGGAAGGCGTTGCATTTGCGCAGCCTATCGCCCCTCTTTCTGAGGATGTTCCTATCACAGCTACGAGTTTGACAATTGGGGCTCCGTGGCTTCGCCGTGGCCAGCATATTATGATTGACTCGGAAATCATGCGTGTAAAAGAATCAAACGTGACGCATTTGGTTGTTGATCGCGGCGAACATGGCAGTGTTATTGTTGCGCACTCGTCTGGTGTGAATGTGAGCCTTGTGCAGATCGGAGCCACCGACCCAGCCATTGAAGACGGTATTGACAACAAGGTGGGTCCGACCGGTAAGGTCGGGTGCAGGCTTGGCAATCCGGCATATGTAGCTGAAGGCTGTAATCCTTCCAATCGCATCTTCCCCAGCTCTGCACGCATCTTCAGCAGTGGAGATATTGTCGCCGGCGAGACACCCCAGGCCAGCTTGGTGGGTGCTTGCAGCGGGAATGCAACCTTCTGTTCAACCGGCTGTAAATGTATTAGCACCCCAGCAGCTCTAGGCGCAGATCTTGGCTCCCCTAGACCTCGCGGCTCCCCGTTCCTGGCGTCTCCTGGAGATGTGCTTTCCTACCCCCTGGATTTCAGGGGAAGACTGGTTCATGCTGTGTCGACCTCGACTACTAACATGATGCTGGATTCATCCACCCAACTTGTCCGCGGCAAGTACCTGCGCATCGGCGTTGAGATCATGTTTGTACTGGCTGTTGGAGAAACAGCCACCGGCCTGAAGCAGGGTGTCAAAAGCATTGGTACCTTCAGGGCCAGTGGAGGTGCTGAATGCACATGTTCCATTGCTGGCGTTGCCTCTCCGTCAGGAGGCTCCTGCTCCTGTAACGGCGACCAAGGCGCAAACTGTACTGCAGCGGGTACTTTAAAGACTTTGGAGGGCAGCGGCGGGGGGCGGGGTTTTGCCGGCACGTTCACAGTTGATGGCGGCAAGATCACCTCTATTACCGTGACGGATCCGGGCGAGGGCTACACTACATTTCCAAGAATCGTGATCGCAACTGGTGGTGGCAACTGCGTAGTGCAATTTTTTGCCAGTCTCTCAGCATTTACTGCCACGGTGCTTCGTGCGCAACTTGGCACTGTTGCAGCTACTCATACGGCAGCCTCGAAAGTGAGCACTGTACTGTGGGCATCGCAATCGGTGGCCAATAAGCCGACGAAACGCTACAGCTTCCGTCTTGCAGCTTACAACCAGGCTGGTATGAGTGATTTCTTGTACTACGACCTCCAGCTGAAAGGAAAGAACATGCGCCTTCTACTGCCCCAAGGTAACCAGCTCTTGGAGCTCAGCCTCGTTGGTGGTGGAGTCGTAAGCAGCCCTCGCGATCTCACTGTGACTCTGGTTACGCCAGGCACCACCGACATTACAAAAGGCAAAGCGTGCACCTCAGTATCGGTGCTCGACCTGGCTGGCACACGGCTCACATGCCGCACGCCCAAGTGGGTCGGCGCCAAATTAGATCTCATTGTCTCGTACACGAGTGGCATGTTCTCAAACTTTAACGTGGGCGCAGGGTGGGTCGCCTATGCGCCGCCCACTTTGACTGGCCTGGTTCCTGCTCTCACCAATAAAGCAGTGCCGAATCAGCCAATTGTCATTACAGTCTCCGGAACCAATTTCGGAATCACGAGTGCCGATGTCACGGGCAAATTGGTCGGTTCCTTTCTTACTGATGGTGAACTGCCGTGTGCCCCTCTCGTTGTTGTGACCAACACTCAGATCTTGTGTACATTGACAACCAAAGCGAAGGAGGACCAGCTTGTTGGGGACATGATCATCACGGCGGGCAACGACCTGGTCCATGGCGGGGGCCAGAAGACAGTGGCCAGTAAATTTTCGAAAATGGCTCAGAAGGCACAGCCGGTGGAAGTGCGAGCTACTATTGCTGCTGATTTCACTGCTATCACATCCTCGCCTGCAAAGGTAGCAGAATTCAAGAACACGTTTGTTGCAGAGACGTCATCGGCGCTGGGTATCCCGGCATATTTGCTCGAGATCCTGTCCATCCTCCAGGGCTCTGTGATTGTAATTTTCAACATCTTACCCGACACGTCGTCGACGACGTCGCTTTCTCCCGCGGCCTTGGCAGTCAATCTTGCCGCACAAGCAGCAGATCCAAACTCGGCGTTGCGACGAGGATCCCTGACTGGTGCAATGACTGTTTCTCTGCCTCCCGGTACAGCAGAGCTCGCGGTCGTCTCGACAACACAAACTGCCTCGGCTGCAATAATGCCGCTCTACTTTACGAAGTGCGTGCCGCGTTCCTACACAGCATGGGACATGGAGATTTGCTACGACTGCTGCACATATCTGTGTGAGACTGGAACAGAGATTCCTCAGATGGGCGGCCAGGATGTCTTGCCCGGCTACCGTGCAGGTGTGTGCCAAAGTGAGTGCATGACTTACTGCGGTTATGCACGCCCCCTTGAGCATTAGCACCTCTGAGAAATCACTGTCAGCTTGGCAGATCTATAATATCGTCAAGCCTGAGACATCGCTCATCGGCCGCCACAGGCGCCTCCAGCGAAGGACAATGACATATGGTAGTGAACGGGGCACATTCTAGTGTGTAAAGTACACGAGGTGGCTCTCATTCTCAACACACACATATCTAACACGTCATCATACACAATGCACAAGTGCACGAGGTGGCTTTCATTCTCAACACATGTAGAACACATCGTCAGGAAACAAACTGGAATCCCTATCTATGTTTTCACTCGTGTATATTTGCGCATTTGTGTACATGTAAGTGGTAACTTGGCATGTTGTATTTGCTGATCGATTTGATGCTGCAAAAGCTTCTTGTTAATGAAACTCATCGATCAGATCGGATGCGCTCGTGAGGTGTGTCGTTACACAATCGAGAAGAACATCTTTATTGCCAATCAAAACAAGCACCCAATAATCAGTAGTACTCGTTAATACATGCCAATCTATTGGGGAACAGCTGTGCGAAAGCAAGAGCGTGTATATCGTTTTGCTCTTTTCCACAATCTCTCACCCCAGTACTCGTTAATACATGCAAACCTATGTGGGAACAGCTCTGCGAAAATAAGAGCGGACATATTGTTGTGCTCGCATCGCATCTCCCTCACCCCCGTACTCGCATTCGCCGTGTCCTGATTCCTCTGCCCCCCCACCCGTGTGGGCGTGTCGAGTAGGTATCCAAGATAGGAAACGTGACTCGGAAGTAGACTCCTCACTTTCTTCAAGAAGAGAGACTATGTATAATGGTACTGCCGCGAACTAGGTGTTCCGTTAAGTGTAGTAAGCAACTCCAGGGAACCAGAGTTTTAGCCGGAATGCGTCGCCGCCGTTTAAGTAGTAGCGCAGTAGTCCTGCACGGGAACCCAAGATTACGTCACAATGCAAATATGCACATGTGTTGAGACACATACACATGTATTCAAGTAGCAGTGTACCGTATTATAAACCCCCGCCTCCGTTTTCCTAACTATTTCTAATTACTTTTCTAGCCACATTGTGTGGATCTTGGCCACCCTGTACCTGATTTCCATCACACGTGAGTTCCTATACACTCACAGATACATCCCTGCATATATACACAAATACACATGTACAGCCGGCGCTACCCCACGTAGCGAAAGCAGCCCTATGCACGTACCCACACCTCTGACAAAGGTATACATGCACATACAGATAAAGAGAGGTAAACATACCAATGCACATCCACAAACCCGTACGCATACACGTACGCATATGCATACGCATACACATACACATACACATACACATACTCTACACGTAAATGTTTGTAACTGCACGTACGCATATACACATACATACACATACACGTGTACACACACATACATGTACAACATGTACACAAACACATGCAGTCATGTCACATATGTGAACAAGTCATGTCTGCAGCTATATCTGAACATAAATGTCTATGACTTCACATACACATACATATACACATACACATACACATACACATACACATACACATACACATACACATACACATACACATACACATACACATACACATACACATACACATACACATATACATACACAAGCAAAGGTGTCGCGCATGTGAACGAGTCACGTCTTTAGCCACATCTGATCATATACGTCTGCAACTGCACATAGTCATA
>Ga0335398_10007822_pt1 | contig 12915 bp, 17 predicted proteins | sample BON03_FD_205742 | JGI IMG/M metagenome (GOLD analysis project Ga0335398, IMG submission 205742) | Freshwater microbial communities from Lake Bonney liftoff mats and glacier meltwater in Antarctica - BON-03 (spades assembly) (version 2) | ecosystem: Environmental > Aquatic > Freshwater > Ice >...
CGGCGTTGCGACCTCATTTGGTCACGGTCATTCCGCCTTTGGTGGAGGGAGTGAAGGACATGGACATCCGTGTCAAGTATGTGTCGGAACGGGCCTTGTTGTATGCCTTGGAGATTCATTCCCGGGCTGAGACCTTGGGCGAGTTTGTGGCCCAAGCGCCGATGGAGCCTGCCAAGTTTGTCCGGGACTATGCCAAGCGCATTTTGGTGCGGCTCAAGGCGGATTCGGACGACGAGCAGGAGGATGACGAGTAGGGGGAGTAAAGAGTAGTAAGTAGGTGGCTCGGTAGAATTTAGTAGAGGAGCATAGCATTGGGAGTAAGACTTACAAAAAGAAATGAAAAGCAAAGCAAAGCGAAAAGTTATTGATGTCTTGTCTTGTCCAGTTTCTTTAGAGTGCACTCTCTGGGAGGGCTTTTTCTGGCGCATGCCGAAGCAGGCCTACGGTACATGCAAATGCTCTTGGTAAAAACCTCCTCTGGCTGAGTTGTGGAACCCACCGGTATCGTAAATTTGATTTTGAATTGGCGGCAGTTGGATGAGGGGAAGCGTGCCATTCGGACAAGGACGGTACGTCCAGATTCACCCCAGGGAACCCTGCACCAACTTTATCCATGCCCTCGAATGTCTTCATATCTTGCTAAACAGTTGTGTTGGTCTGTGTGCATGGTTTTGTCTTCCGTCCCCGCGTTGCACCTGACGACGAGGCTTGCATCCCTCCGTCTCGCCTCCCCTCTCCCCCCAGCGACGACAGGCACGCGCACGCGCACATGTTGCCTGAGCTTCCCTGCCTGCCTTCTTTTCTAACGCCCCACACGTACACCGCACACACACAGGCTTGTAGAGGCAGCCCGGTCTGGAGTGTGACGTCGTGAGACCACCAGCATGTCTTTCCTCAACACTTCCCCCCGTGGCAAGAAGGCCCTCGAGGCCAAGGCGGACGCCTTTGGAGGCAGCATGCGCGATGCTCAGAGGTAAGTGAACGAGAAAGAAGCACGACACATGGGTCTGGTTAGAGTGTGTATGTCCTCGGGTGTCTGCCTGCCTGTGCCTGCGCGTGTGGGTGGGCGTGCGGGAGCGTGTCTGTGTCTGCCTGCCGGGGCAACCCCGTCCCGTCCACACGACTTGTACGCGTGTGTTGATTCATCGAGCCCGTCGGCCATTGCCCGTGCTCTTGGTGTCTATTTTACATAGCTTATTCGTGCGCTCTCTCCGGCGCTGCGGCCCCACTGCCGCACCCTCCCCCCTCTCTGTCCAAGCTCCTGTCTCCCCCTTTTGCCCCGCGCCCCCATCCCCCATCTATCGCCCCCCCTCATCCCTTCGATCCTTCCCCCCCCACCCTCAACCTTAGCTACAAAATGGACCTGCTCATCACGCAACTCACCGAGACCGTCCGCGACAAGGACGCCGTCATCAGCACCATGCAAGCGGAAGCCGACTCCCTGCGTACCTCCCTCGCCCAGATGCGCGCCCAAGACGCCCTCAAGTCCCCCCGCAACCGCAAAGTCGTCGCACTCTCCTACGAAGTCGAAGCGGATGGTGTCCTCTCCCGCGCACGTGTCGGACGGCATGCCTCTGTTGCGACTACCCAGGTCCTGAATGCTTTTCCGGTTGAGAGCACGGACGAGCTGGCTAGCAAGATGATTGAGATGTTCCGCAAGCCCTTGGACAAGATCGATTATTTGCACTCGGCCCGCTTTGCTGACGATTTGATGCAGCTCTGCGCGCGGGCCAAACCTATTTATGAGGCGGAGCCCCGGTGCTTGGCGTTGGAGAGTCCTACGTATGTGTTTGGTGATATTCATGGAAATTTGGAGGATTTGAATTTCTTTGCCGATCACTTGTGGAAGCTCGGGACGCAGCTGACAGCGGGCAAGTTTTTGTTTTTGGGGGATTATGTGGATAGGGGGATGAATGGGTTGGAGTGTGTGGCGTACCTGTTTGCGTTAAAGATCTGCTCGCCGACGAAGTTGTTTATGTTGCGGGGGAATCACGAGACGAGGGATGTGAATGGGTGGGAGGACCACTATGGTGACCGGTCGTTCCTCCGTCAGTGCAAGGCGAGGTTTGGGCGTGATTTGGGAGAGCAGGTCTGGGAGGCTGTGAATCAGGTGTTTGATCGGTTGCCTTTGGCAGGAGTGATTGACAATGACATATTTTGCGTGCATGGTGGCTTGCCGCGCCCGACTAAGGGGCAGGAGGTCGCGACGCGGGTGGAGGACTTGTTGGCGGTGCCACGGGTGGCGGGTATCTCGCCTGTGTATGACCATGAGAGTAGGGCGTCGCAGCAGTTGGCCTCGGATTGTATTTGGTCCGACCCAGCCTTGGCGGATATGGAGCAGGGGAGGGAGTTGAATGAGTTGGGGTTTGGAGAGAGTCTGAGGGGGGGAGGGGCGGTGTGTTTTGGGAATCGCGCGGTGGATAACTTTTTGGCCGTCAATCAGTTTTCATATATTGTCCGGGCGCATGAGGCGCATGCGGAGGGGGTGGGCTTGAGTAAGGGGGCGCGGGTCTTTACGGTTTTCTCGACGAGCAAGGATCATGGACAGGGGACGGGGGCGGTGGCTGGGTGTATTTTGGTGGATAACGATGCCATTCGTGTGATCAATCGCTCGGCAAAGTACAAGAATAAGTTTGTGCATCGACGACAGAGCGCGACGGCAGCGGGGGTGGCGCCTACGCATGTGGAGAAGGCGATTCGGTTGGGCTTGGTGTTGAATACGCCCCATGAGCCGTTGGATCGTGTAGTCCCCCGGATGGTCTTGCAACAGCAACAGCAGCAGCAAGTGGTTACGACAACGACGACGATGACGACGGCGAGCAGCATCAGCAGTATTAGCAGCAGTGGTGGGATGGTGGTGGCGGATGCGACGGCGACGCTTGCTGCGATGGCCTTGCAGCGGGAGCGCAGTCATTCTTTTTCGAGCGACGAGGGGGGGTCGGGGGAGGGGGAGGAGGAGGATGATGACGACATGGAGAGAGACCAGCCTAAAAGATAGAGGAGAAGAGGACTGGAGAAAGGGGATTCATAGCAAGCAAGGTTGAGAGACTCAAGTTGTATTTGTAGACTTTCATAGAGAGGGTAGAAGGAGCCACAAGAGAGTGTTAGCAACAGAGAATCACGGTACACACACACTCCATCAACCACAAGTATTTTTGATTTTATAAACATCGTATCACACACCCATGACCAGTCACCAGCAAGGGAAGAAAAAGAAATTAGCAGCAAACAGCCAAGTTATGTCAGAGTGTAGGATTAGGAAACTAGAGAGGGAGAGATGCGGGAAAGAAAGAGAAGAAAGTTATGAAAGACATTCGCTGGAGAAGGAGAGCAGGGGGAGGAATAATATGTCATGACGTGTGTGAGCAGCTTGGGAAATTGTGTGCCAACGTTTCAGACAAGCCAAGCGGGCAAGGGGCTAGTTTTTGGTGGGGAGAGGCAGTACTGCAGCAGTGGGAAAGCCCAGCCAACAACAAATCAAATATTAAGGAATGATAGGATAAAGGACACAACAGTTGGAGCTAGAATTGTGATTTTGCTTTTCTTGCATTGTGTTGCTCTTGTTTCTAAAATGTACCCCGGGACAAAAGTCTTGTCTTGTCTTGTTTCTTTAGAGTGCACCCTCTGGGAGGGCTTTTTCTGGCGCATGCCGGAGCAGGCCTACACTGTACCGTGCAGAGCATCACACCCCCGTGGGCAGGGTGATCAGGTCTTATGCACTTGAACCATCTCGGGGCATTGTGCGGCTCTTACACATGCATTGCCCGTGGAGGGACTCAGAAGAGAGTCGACCTCCCCACCCCCTTTCGAGCGTCAGTACTCTTTTCTCATTCGGTTTCCACGCTTGTGCTTGCGGCTTTGGCTTCCAGGTCTCCTTCTCCACTTCTACCTTGTCTTGCTACTGCTAAACTGCTCCTTGCGCCAGCGCTTTCTGTAATTAAGTAAACGCAAAAGTCCTTATGGGCCGGCCGGCTCGCCCTAATGCCACAGCACTACTGCCCCCAGCCTCCCCGCATATTTCGAAATGCTCCTGGAGTTTTGGTGCCAAACCACGCGTGCTGGCTTGAGCGGACACTCCGCGCTTGGCCCGCACCACCGCCTCGAGCTTTCCGTGGTCGTGAAACCGTGGCTCAATCATCGTAACGTAGTCTCATGGTCTTTTCATCCCTCCTCCGACACAGGAAGCGCTTCAACGTTCGAAAGGAAAGCAACTCTGCTGCTGCTGACGACGACCCCGACCAGTGCAGAATGCGTTGGCTACCCCGCCCAAAACAACGGCGGGACCACTACGAGCATGCACATGCCCACCTTCTTCTAGTGGCGCTGGTGCTGGTGCTAGCGTATAGCTGCCAAGGGTGGCTTCTCCCGCGCCCTGCTCTAACCCCTTCTGCCGTGCGAAGACGGAGCGTCCGGGAATGGTTTGCCCCGCATCACCAGCAGATTGCTGCTGCTGGAGTGATAAGCAAGGTACGTTTGGACTATATGCACACCTTCTTCTTTTATCTCCCACCTCTTGTATCCCTCCACTCGGCCCTTCTTTCCTCCCTCCCTCATAGTCCTCCCTCCACGCACACTCGCACCACATTTCACATACAGCCACATACTGCCACGCACCGCAGCTCCACACGGCTGCACCTTTGGAAAGGATGGGGTTTGGGTGGTGGGAATAACTCGACGGCATCGGCACGCCAACCGCAACGAGCCGAGGAGGACGAGCAGGAGGAGGAGGAGGACGACGGTGATTCTCTGGATTTGCTAGGCGAAGAAGGTGAAGACGAGGATGCCATCATTATTGAAGGGGTGGATGACGATGATGATGACGACGACGACAATCTTCGCAACGACGACGAGGACAGCGATGACGAAGAGGTAGAGGACGTGCGTGCCGCAGTTGCCGCGATCCGAAATGCCGCTGCTGCAGCTCTCGCCTCGGGGGCAAACGATGACGTTGACCGTCCCGTGTCCTCATCCTCTTCCTCCTCTTCCTCCTCCTTCTCCACCTTTGCTCCCTCCACCTCTTCCTCCTCCTCGACAACGCAACCCCTGACTGCTACTACCACCACGCTCAATGGTGGCAGCAGCAGTAGCAGCAGCAGCAGCAGCAAGCCCGCACAACTGATGACAGAAAAGGCTCTAGCGCAATTAGACGATAGTAGCTCCTTTGATGGTTTTGAGGGCTTCCGTGGTCGGCGTGTGTCGTACTCGAGTCAGCCCAAGGCAAGGCATAACATTGTGTTTGAAATCTGGCGGCAACGCACCCCGGAGGACGTGGCGATTTTGTATAAGGGGCAGCATCAGTACTCGGCGTCGAGGAGAGTGCAGGAAGCGATCAATGAACAGGTCTCTACACTCTTAGGTATGTCATTCTTCTCTTTCAATTCTTTTTTGGCCTCTCCTTCTTCCTCTCCCTCACCCCTCCCTCCCTCCCTCCCTCCCTTCCTCCCTCCCTCCCTCCCTCCCCCAGGCATGTTCCTGCGCGAGCCCGACTTCCAATCTCGGCTGCAGATCCAAGGCGGGCAGCTCGCCAACCTCTTCTTCAAGCTGCAGCTGCTCGGCTACATGTTTTCAAACGCAGATAAAGTACTCTCGGCCTCTAGTAGTCTCAATCTCGATCTGAAAAATCAAGGAGAACGAGGAGGAAGTGGGGGAGGAGGGGGAGGAAGGAGGCCACCACCGCCACCGGTGGGGGAGTTGGAAGGGTCGGTGACTGTTTTACAAGGGAGGGGAAATGTGTTGGGGAGTGGGGAGGGAGGGGGGGAGGGAGGGAGGAATGTGACGATGGGGGCGAAGGAGTTGTTGGGGAGTTTGGTGAGGGAGGTGGAGGTGCTGAGGGAGGAAGTGGAACGAGCCAAGATGACGAGAGAAGTGAGCAGGCAAAGCGACCTCATAGCATTTATCCGTGCCTTGCCTGAAGAGCAACAAAGGGCCTTAACTGAAAACACACCTGATTACACATTAGACTGCATGCGGAAACTCGTCGATTTGGCTCTAGCTCGCGCTATTCCCACGGTCGGGAATCAATGGAACCCCGTCACCCCTGTCCTAATTCCTAGTAAAGGCATATTTGCCGAGCTTTGTATTATGCAGGTGGTCCAGGGCTATTTGTTGGCGGCGACAGAGGAGGACCAAGCACAGCAGTTGAAGTTGTTTGGGGGGGGGACTGGTGGTGCGGGAGGAGGGAATGGTGGAGGGGTGTTTCCGTAGGAGGAGAGGGAGGGAGGGAGGGAGGGAGGGATTTGAAGGGTTTGCACACACAGACGTAGAGTTTGAGGATGGTAAGACGAGAGCGAAACGAGTAAAAAAGGACATACACATATACATACATAGGAAGACTGCATTTTTAAATGAGTAAAAAATACTTGTGAAAAAGGAAAGCCATTAACATACATTAGGCAGGAATCTCTTGTTGTTGTGGCAACCAGCAGCGCATTGCTCTAGTCTTCTTCAAATACGAAGGAACTTTCCCCTCTGCTCCTCCTTCCATCATTCACTTTTCATTCATTCTTTGTAATTTCATTGCGTATTGCTCACACACTTGCGGTTCGACAGCATTTTATGCAGAGCACTTCGACCATTTGGACTGCATTTCTTGCCAATCACATTTCCTGCTTCCTTTTCCCCCCTCTCACCCCTCCTTCCCCTCCCCCTCCTCCCCACCCTCGCCCGCTCTCTCCATCCTCTCAACCACCACCAGAAAATCCCTTCCATAATACAAATTACCTCTAGCCGGCCCTTTGTCATCACTGAATTCTTTGAATCCTTCGGGAACCTCACTCGTCTTCAGCACCTTCAACCCCGCCTTCCCCAACAGCAGAGTCACAATGTCCGGGGAGAGGAAGTAAAAGCCACCGACCGTGTATTTGGTTTGGGCGGCGAAACGACGGAAGCCGGCGGGGGTTAGGAGGTTAGCGGTGGAGAAAAAGGCTGTGCCGCCTGGCTTGAGGAGGAGGCGGATTTGGTGGAGGGTCTGGTAGAGCGTGTGAAGGTCGACGTGGACGAGGACATCGAAGCAGTAGAGAAAGTCACAGGTGGAGTGCAGATGCTTGGGGTACTCAATTCGATTGTTGTTGGAAGAGTTGTCACCCAACAACACAAAATCGATTTTGGTGATAGTATTGGCGGCGGGGTGGGCAAATAAAGCAGCCTTGGCCTTACTAAGCATCCCTGCGGAAATATCCAGACACGTCAAACTCGCGCACTTCCCCATGACACGCACCGCGACCCGTCCACCGCCCACCCCCACCTCGGCCACGACACTTTCGGGCGTCAAGTACGGAAAGTGGAACTCCCGCAGGACCTCTTCTAGGTCTTCTTGGCTGCTCCATTCTTCGCCCACTATGGTGGGAGGGTGCTGGATGTCGTGTGGCCCTTTTTTGCTTGTCGTGGCTGTGTGCGCTGCCATCTCCTGGACCCAGCCGCTGGGCGTTTGCGTGGGTGTCGTGCCGTTGCTAATTTTGTTGTTGCCCTGAATGGTGCCGCCATTACTGCTGCTGCTGCTGCTGCTGCTGCTCGTGGTGCTCGTGCTGCTGCCCTTGTCGTTGCCCTCGTGCCACTCCTCCGAATACCGATTCCAAAGCCTCCGATTCGTCTCGAGATTGCCCACGTCCGTATACACCAGGGCCCCGGACAGCGCTTGAATCAAGCCTTCCACCATGGACGTGCCTTCTTTCGGCTTGTTGTCGCTCGTCGTCGTCTGCGGTGGCTGAGACGGAGGCGCAGACTTCGATTCCACGCCCGAAAAGGAATCAATCAATGCTTGGATTGAGCTGCTTCCTGAGGCCGTCGCTGCTGCCGTCGCCTTGGCGTTGTTCTGCGGCTGAATTTGCCGCGGAGGCGTGTCAGAGTCCACGGCAGCCGCTGCGGCAGTGCCCACAAAAGCGTCGATTATGAAGGAAGGCGAGGGCGAAGACGACGACATTGGTGTTGCTGCTGGCTTTTGGGAGTCCGCCATGGCCCTGGTTCTTGCGTCGGCCCGCCCAAGAGGTGCCTATGGAGGTGAATGACGATGTAAGAGAGTCAGTGGGGGTTCAAATGTAATGCTTGAGGCTTGGAAATGGTGGCTAGCTAGAAGGCGTGGAAAACGAAGCCTCGCCGCTCGGATCGAGGAATGGAACGGCTAGGCAACGCATTTACACATTGGACACAGCCTCACGTCCACACTATGCCCACCACTACCACACACACCCCACAGCCTCAGCACAGCCTCTGACAGCCGCAGATCCTGCTTGTGTATCCTTCGGCCCTCGATCCGGCGTCTGCAAAAGTCCCAAGGCACCCAACTGCTCCACACGCGCCTTGCCCTCATCTCGACGCCCCTGCTTCCTTCCTTCCACAGCCAAACCAATGGCACACGACACGCCCCCCCGAAGCAGCGGCACGCTGCGGAGAGAGCAGAGCTACGAAGAGGCCAATGTCTGGGCGCCGCGGAGGTCCCCCACAGGCCGCATTTTCGTGGGCGCCGATGGAAACTTCCCCGCATTTGACGGCACCAGCAACAGCAGCAGCAACAGCAGCAGCAACAATGAGAGCAGCGAGGGGAGCAGCAACGACAGCACCCCGCGGAGCAGGGACAGCCGGGATCAGGACCAGGAGAGGAGCTTTGGTCGCTTTGGGAGCGGAGAACGGCATGCGAGGAGTCGAGGGCATGGATCAGGCGTCGGACCGGGCATAGGGAGTGTGTACATTGCGGGGACGACGGGTGACGCCGATGGGGGAGAGGTGGTGTTTGCGCTGGCAAGGGGGGTGGCAACGGTGGTGACGCTCTCGGCCTTGGCATTGGTGATGGTCTTGTTGATCATTGCAGAGGCGGTCCTGATGGTGGTGGCGGAGAAGATTGGGCTGGCGCCGGTGGTGGTTTTGGTGTTGGCGATTATGTTTGTGGTGGGAAGGCAGATGGGGGTGCCATTTCAGTCGTTGGCGCGGGTGTTGGTTTTTTTGTGGGCCTTTTGAAAAGGAGGGAGGGAGAGAGAAACTGTTTGCGTGAGTGTGTGTGGAGAGGAAGTAAAGAGTAGATTTTGTATATATGTATATATTTGGCAAGAGGAGAGGGATAGACTCGAAGCAAAGCAACAAGTAAACCAGGACAATGCACAGCATTGACTTGGTAATAAATGCACATGTTCTTATAACTTCGGTTTCTTTTCATTTCCTATTCTCTTTTGCAAGAGGGCGGTGGGGGTCGACCAAAAGGAAGCTTTGTGGAGAGTGGGTGCGGCTCATTTTGAATCACACTTTTGATATGCACACAAAATTTTGTTCTGTCTTCCTCTCCGTTTGCTTCCATTTGGGTTTTAGTTTCACTTTCGAGGGACGGTGGAGAAAGAAGCTGACGAGGAGGAGGACGAAGAAGAGGAGGAAGCGCGAGGACTAGGGCGTGTTCGCTGCCGACTTGTATGGGTAGAAGCTCCTGGCAGATCCTCCTGAATCGTCCCTCGCCCCTCCTCTTGCTGCTGCTTGAGCTCGGTCTTTGTCGTTCCTCCCACCCATCCTACATCCTCTGCTGTGGCAAAAGCACGCGCGGACACACGAGGAGACGCAGGACGTCGTCCTCCTTTGCTAGACCCCTCCGTCTTCCCTACCGCCGTACGCACATCTCCCCTCCCTCCCTCCCCTCCTCCCGTCGTACTAGGAGAACGCGGAAGGGAAGTAGGACATGTGGTGCTGCTACTACTGCTACTACTACTGTTTTCTTCGCGTGAATCCGCGCGGGGTGTAGAGGTCGGTCTCGATCGAGGGGAGGGCGCAACTGCTGCTTCTCTCGTCGAAAGAGGACGTGCGCTGGTACCGCTGTTGTTATTGCGGATACTGCTACTGCTGCTTTCTTGTGATTCCGCGCGTGGTGTGCATGTAGGTCTCGATCGAGGGGACGGGGCGACTGCTACTGCTGCTGCTGCTCTCGTCAAGCCAGAAGAGAGAAGAGGAAGAGAAGAAGGATGCGCGCTTCTACTACTGCTACTGCTGCTGCTGCCGCTGCTACTACTACTACTGCTACTGCTGCTCTCTTTCTCCTCCTCGCCTGATTCCGCGCGTGGTGTGGATGTAGGTGTCGGTCGAGGGGAAGAGGAAGAGGAAGGGAGGGAGGACGAGCCGGTATTCACACTCAATCCAGAAAGGTGACGACGTTGGACGCTGATACTTGGTAAAGGAATCTGTTGTGGTAGTAGTATTGCTGCTGTTGTTGTTGCTGCTGCTGCTGCTGCTGTTGATAGAGGAGGAGGTGGTGGTGGTGGAGAGACTACCCGTTTGTGCAGTGGCTTCGGGGGTGGTGGTGGAGAGGGATGTCGCGGTTTCTCCTGCTGCTGGTGCTGTTGCTGCAGCGGCGGCTGTTGTGGCTGCTGCGACTGTTGCTGTGGTGACGGCTGTTGTGGCTGCTGCTGCTGCTGCTTCTGCTGCTGCTGCTGCTGCTGCTGCTGCTGCGGTGCCTTTTTCTTTGGGTGGGGGTGTTGGGGCTTAGGCGGGGAGACTGGTCGCTGCTTTGATGCTCGTGGTGATGATTGTCGAAAATCGGAGGAGGCTGAAGGTGAAGCAGGCGCCGTAGGGAGAGGAAGAGGAGTAGGAGGAGGAGAAGGAGGATAAAGCGTCACGCTCGCACGAGGCACCACCCGAGGAGGGGATGGTGGTGGTGGAGGCGTGGCCAGCAGCTTTTCAAAGGCAGGACGACGGGGTGGAGTGAACTGCAAATGGGAGGATGTGGTGATTCCTCTTGTTGTCGAGGAAAGGAGGGAGGAACGACGACGTCGCGCGTAGAGTTGTTGGCGTTGGTGCCGAGGACTTTCCAAAAAGGGGAGACCGGCAATGGCAAAATAGTGATGGTCGTGCGAGACCGGAAAGACGGCATCCAGGCAATGTTGCGGCAAGGCCAAGATGAATTGTACTAGCTCAGGGAGAAGATGCGTCTGGAAAAAGGCGTTGAATGCATCAGAGTAGGGCGCCACTACACGGGTAAGGGCCAGGTGGGGCACGCTGCTCTCGGGGAAGGCGAGGGCAACGAGGAAGCTGGCCTTGATCATATGGTAGAAGGGCAACCACGACACCAGCCACTCCATGGTCCCCTCAAAGAGCTGCACCGCCCCCAGCACCGTCCAGGCCGCCAGCAAATCGGGACTCAGGGCACAAGGGAAGGGGGAGAAGGAGGAGGAGGAGGGGGGCGAAGCGTCGATGTCCATTTCATCCTCGTCCTCTTCTTCGAGGCTCCCCTCGGCCAGCGCCTTGTACGTCCGCCATCCCAAGGCCGCGGCAGCGTACACCGAGGCCAGGGACGACAACAGGGACATGGATGGATGCCTGTGTTTATAGGGGGAGTGGTTGTGGGTTGTGGGTGAATTAGTGAGCGGCGAAAAAGAGGAGGAGGAAGAGGGCCCGGCCACGAGCGTCATCATCCAAATCAAAATAATGGTGGTCCACTTTCTCCCCCTACCGACTCATACACACCACACCCACACACACTACACAGCCAGGTGTGTACAAGACAGACGTGGGGGGAAACGACCAGCCTCTCTGACGGGATCGCCAACGATTTTCGGGCGAGCGCCATCATCACGGCACCCCGCCATGCCAGCCCCTCTCTTTCAAGCAAGCCACCACACGCCTAGCTAACCCACGCATTCCCCTGCACACCCACACACCTACATGGACCGGCACATTTTCAGCCTCGGCTTCCCCTTATTGCGGTTTAGGTCCCGTGCATTGCTTCCGCCTCCCGGAGCCAGACCCCTCCTCACAGACAGACCACACCCACCATCATATACAGCACCCACCATGGCGACCGGAGGCGACTCAAATGGGGACACTGTGCCCCTCAAGAGCCGCAAGCCTGAAGGTACAGTGTCTTTGGGAGAGGGATAGATGTTGAGTGGATGTGTAGTCCTGTTTCAGTGATCGCGAGTGGTGGGAGCGCGTGGGGTGTTGGTGCATTGAAGGAAAGAGACAAACCACTCACACATCCCGCCTTATACGTATTATAAAACAGACACGGCGTTCAAACAACAAAGACTCCCTGCCTGGCAGCCCATCTTGACGCCCAAGTGGGTCATCATCACCTTCACCATTATTGGTACGTCGCTTTTCTGGGGTAGGCTTGGGTTTGCGTTCTGGTTCTGTCTTTTTGCCTTCTTGACCCTCTCGTCCCCGCTTCTGATTTATGGTAATTTGTCTCTAAACGCGCTTAACTTGACTTTGAATGCCCTCTGTGGCTGGGATCGAAGATAGGCAGGGTCGTAGAACTTTCCCTTTTCAAATTCACAGCAGGCTTTGAATTCCCCCTCGTCACCAACCCTTCCTCCCTCCCTCCCTCCCTCCCTCCCTTTAGGCCTGGTCTTTCTTCCCCTGGGCATCGTCCTTAAGATCCAATCGGACGCCATTGTCGAGTACTCCTTGCAATACGATGGAAAGGGGACTGATGCCTCCCTCGAGGCCTGCCAGACCATTGATCCCAACCCTCCCTCCCTCCCTCCCTTCCTCTCTAGGCCTGGTCTTCCTCCCCCTGGGCATCGTCCTCAAGATCCAATCCGACGCCATCGTCGAATACTCCTTGAAATACGACGGCAAAGGGACCGATGCCTCCCTCGCGGCCTGCCAGATCGTTGATCCCAACGCCGTGGGGCCACGACCGCCCTGTACGGTGACTTTTAATGTGGAGAAGGAGATGAAGGCGCCTGTGTATTTGTATTACCAGGTGGATAACTTTTATCAGGTATGCGAACGTTTGCCCACCTTCCCTCCCTCCCTCCCTCCCTCCCTCCCTCCCTCATCTCTTTCCTCCCTTTTAAGGTACACTCTCATTTTATTGACCACTATAGTCTAACCTTTTGCCTCCCACACATCCCTCCCTCCCTCCCTCCCTCCCTCCCTCCCTCCCTCTTTCTCTAGAATCATCGTCGTTACGTCAAGTCCCGCTTTGACGCCCAGCTGATGGGT
>Ga0335398_10007823_pt1 | contig 12914 bp, 9 predicted proteins | sample BON03_FD_205742 | JGI IMG/M metagenome (GOLD analysis project Ga0335398, IMG submission 205742) | Freshwater microbial communities from Lake Bonney liftoff mats and glacier meltwater in Antarctica - BON-03 (spades assembly) (version 2) | ecosystem: Environmental > Aquatic > Freshwater > Ice >...
TGTCCTAAAGAAGGTCTTAGGAAACCGAGACACAAAGTGGATTGGTGTCCTAAAGAAGGTCTTAGGAAACCGAGACACAAAGTGGATTGGTGTCCTAATTTGGAAGGTCTTAGGAAACCGAGACACAAAGTGGATTGGTGTCCTAAAGAAGGTCTTAGGAAACCGAGACACAAAGTGGATTGGTGTCCTAAAATTGGTGTCCTAAAATTGGTGTCCTAAAATTGGTGTCCTAATTCTATTATGGCTTATAGCTTAGAAATCGTTCTATTTCAAATGTTAACGAATATAATATTAATATTTGTGAGCAATATTCCATAAAGGACTGATAGTCTTCATGTGTTTTAAACAATTCATATACGCTTGACGGATCCATTCGTAACATCGTGTTAACAATGAACTTTTCATTTCTGATAATTATCTTAAATGATTCATATGGAACCTTGCGAAATATGTATGTATGTAATCGCACATCGCAGGACATATTCTCAGATATGAATGTCGTTGCGAAGTTAATAAAATTGTTATTTGTTGGATTGTTATTTGTTGGATTGTTTGCTATTAAATAGTTACAATAGTATTTTAATTGCGAATAACTGTTAATTGATGACGCATATAAATGTATTATTTTACGAGAGTACTCTTTGTCATTTTTTAAATATGTGTCAAACATATATTTAACAACTTTTTTAGTAACAATCGTATTACATTTGAGTATTTGTTCAATTATTTCGTATTTTGTCAGTCGTAATGATAAACATTGGCGAAATATAAACTTGACTGTATTTAATTTAATAATATGATTATATGATTGCATACAACGATGTTGTATTGAGGAAATGATTGAATCACTTGTAGATCTACTTATTACAGCAAAGAGTTTTTCAAACAATCCTGTCCATGGATATGTTTGTAAAATTCGTAAACATATTGAAATTATTTCAATATTGCGGTATACACGTAGTGTCTCGGATAAATATGATATTTCCCGCGACTCAACATCTAAACTAGGGCCAATATGATAAATCATTTGGTTAATTCTACAAATCATAGCCGACAATTGACTAGATTTATTTAATTGTAATAAATCAGTTATACCCGATGATCGATTACCTGATGATCGATTAACCGATGATCGATTAACTGATGATCGATTACCTGATGATCGATTAACCGAAAAATACTTGTTCAGCATAACACAAGCCATCTGTAGTGGTGCAAGTCCATGTGATAGAATGAACGATCTTTTATCGCCGATCATCGTAAACAGTTTTTGATTATACACAAATGGCGCTATACCATTTACAACAATTTGATTTTTTGCATCCTGTTTACATCTAATTCCATAGCGACGCCAGATATTTTTAAATGAATCGGTTCTCGCAGTTTGTCGACAGTTCGTATATGAATAGTTTGGCATATCATTATGCAAAGGGCAATTGCGTGCATAGCATTCAGAACTTGGATATTGACGCGCGATAAATATTTGTCGTTTTTGATTATGTAAATTTGTTATAGTTTGGTCTACCAGTAGGTCTCTGTTAACACTTAACGTAGACCCACCGGACTTATATGCAGATAAATATTGCAAATAATCGTCTGGTAAATTCGTATACATATGTGATTGAGATTGTGATTGTAAATACAAATATGCAACCATATCAACATAGACATGTTTAATAGCAGCATTACAGTTGATAGACTTCGTTATCATATATCGTAATAAATAGCATATTTTTTGAGTTTTTAATTTAGTGTTCGTATTGATAAAATCGACAATCAGGGTAGATGTTGTGCTACGTGTAAATATTAACACAAATTGAACAATATCGGCGATTTTTGTCAATGAGCCTATAATTTTATTCAGTATTTCTATTGGCATATTATTAATTGAGGCGGAGTGAACACCTGAGTCCCTCAGGTAATAAACATGGTCAGACATTAAGTTGTTTGGATGAGTTGGATGAGTTGACTAAAACTATTGTAGTAATTATCATTCAATTTTATCGTTTAATCGCTATGTATGCTAAGCAAAAAAATGTAACAGGTGTTTTGTTATCTTAACAGGTGTTTTGTTATTCTAATATTAAAGTGAAAAGTTTTTCATAACAACTCGCATAAAATCTCTATGAATCTCGGGTAATTCCTTAAGAAGATCTTCGGAAAATAATGGACATTTTTTGAAAAAGTTCTTGATCATCATATTGTATTGCGCATTAAAGAATTTCGCCAACTCACGAGACTGAATGACAAATTTTATTTTAAATACTTCCTGTATGTCACATGACTCCCGTATAACACGTGGATCTTGATAGTATTTCATAAACGGACTTTTACGTACATCATTAGACCCGCCTATCAAGAATATATCTAATCCGTATTTTTTAATGACTTCTTCCAGTGCATCTTCATCAGAACAGGTTTTTTTAACAAGAGGATCAGTATTAATAATTACAACAGCAACAGTTTCATGATTTTCATTATTTATACATATATTGGCGGTAAACCCACTTTTTGAATATATTTCACTTATCGAAATAAAAGGGTACCCAACAATATTATTCACCAGTAACAAGTTGTTATCTCGAATGGCTAAGGAATACTCTTGTTTGAGGTTAAAGGCTTTGTTTGTGATATCTATAGAACGTTTGCGAATGTCAACAGATATCTTATTATTGTCTAAATTTATTGCGGAAATTCTTTGTCCACTGGTTATCTTGTTGCATGTGCACCCCAGTTTATATGTATTAGTATCTACCATAAAATTTGCAATAAATGTGTCTTCGTTCGTAGGATCTAACTGTACTTTGGGATAAACAGGAATGCCGAATTCTGTTTGAGGTTCAGCCATTACACCCTATTTATAATAAAGCAATACTGGAGGACTTACTAGCAAACAGGACTTACCGGCAAACAGGACTTATCGGCAAACAGTACTTACCGACCAAACAGGCCTTACTGTCAAACAGGACGTAACTGCTAAAAAACATAGAAAGATTTTTAATTCAAATTTTAGCCACTTTTGTATGTATACCAACCGGAATACGTAGATGCATATATTCATCCGTATTACATATAATATTGGTAAAAATTTCGACATCGGTCATTGTTGTTATTGTGTAATCTATCATAACAACGTTATCACAAATTAATGTTATAACTATATTATTAAATTCAGTCTCGACAACATAAATATTATATTGTTGGTCGTTGTCAAATATATAACTACTTGATGTTGCGGTATTATATGTTAATTTAAATCGAGTTTGTAAATATTGTATCGCATCGAGAATAAGCTGACCACGTGTATCAATGTTGTTTAATATTAGATCAATTATATATCTATAGTCGGACGTAAATAATAATTGAATAGTGATAATACAACATGGGGGAAATCGGTATTCTTCATCCTTTATTTGATAGCTTAAACAAATATCAATAAGACTAAATATTAGAATTACTGAGTAACCTCGGAAGAATTCAGTTCCAGAGCCATCTATTATTAATGGTTTTGGTTTAATATATAATATATATTTTGTCAATACCGGACATACTACATCAACAACAAAACCCTTAGTTCTTATATAATCTGCAATATTATTTACATGGCTAGTTATTCTTTCGCCGTCTAGTTCCATAATTAGAAACAATTAGGTCTCAGATAAAAAATAGCAATATATTGCAAATTCAATTTTATATTCAGTCGATTTATTGCTATTATTAATGGTTTTGGTATAATCTAACATAAATGCGAAGAATAATCAGATGTGCGAATCAATTGCGCAAAGTGTTCAACTTCTATCATTGAATATACTGTTATGCTAATTAATTTGGTATTATTTATAAACAAACATAAATTACCCACATAATATTTTATATAATCTACATCCGTGTCCAACGTAATCTCATATTTAGAATTTTTTACAAAAGTTAGTGCGTTTGACTTTTTATTTTCAATAAGTTTAAATTGAGTATTTAAATATTCCACACAGTTGTATAATAATGCCCTACTAGTTTTAATACGATTAAGTATAATATCAATAGCGACATGGAAGTTTTCGATTGTATTTAGATGTATTGTATCGTATTGATTGTATATAATATATAATGTTATTCGCGATCCTTCTACCGTATATCGCAAATCAAATCTAAATCGCCTAGTCGAATCGAAGGACAAAGTATACGGTATCGACCACAATGTAACCATATATGGTACTTGGGTACAAACAGGACCTGGGGAACAAACAGGACCTATGGTAGTTTCATCTGCTTGAATAGTATCAAGTCCTGTTTGTTTTTTAGGTCCTGTTTGTCCCCTAGGTCTTGTGTATGTAGTCTCATGCTCTACTATAATTTTGCTTATATCTTTAAGACTTTCTCGGATATACTCAATTATGGTATTAAAATTAGCAGTTATTATTGTCATATTATCAGCAGATGTTGTCATATTGTCACTTATCAAAAATTCTATTATTGTCAAAAAATATATATAACATAAATTCAATTTTAAAAAACACAATAAAACTCAATATGTAAGAGTATATGCACCCACTAAATGGTCGAAATGCCATTTAGTGGGTGCATAGACTTTTACATATTGAGTTTTAAAATTGAATATTATTTTACTCTTAATTTTGCCGCTGCTATTGTAACGATAAAAAGTCCAAAATGTCGAAGAAGTACACTAAGGCTCTCACTCGCGCCATTCTGACGTCGAACATCGATTTCAAGGCACTTAGGGACACTCACGAGTTGAAGTTAATCCCCCAATACGCCAGACAATTTCTCAACATAATTTGTCGCCATCTTCGCTCGCCTGACGCAAACAATCGGTTCCCGAATATTTTGAGATTTCTTGTCTTCCTCCGTGAACATATGCGAGTGAATAAGGCCATTCAAAAATGCTCAGTGCATTATGATCCACGCACGGGTCACAGTCTGAACATTTGTCAATCGTGTGGGTATGTTGATATGTGGATGTACCAATACTATATTGAAGTTTTCCTCTCCAATGATCGTCTGGAGCTGCTCTGGATGCATCGAGAGACACTCTTTGATTTGTTTCCGAAACTCCACTTTCACGTGCATGTCATCATGGAGAAGAATCAAGATTACAACTGCAAACGTCTTGACATACTGCTGAAGATTGGTGATTTGTATCCGAAGTCGCTTTCATCTGGTACCACATACCGCGAATTGATGTACACATCATTTGCCCAGATTGTTGTCGATCGCGAAATTGACATAAACACATATCCCGATTATGGGTATGATGGTTCTTGTATGAGTCGTCATTATCGCGCTCCGACACTTGTCATGTTGCGTCGATTGGCAGCAAGTTGTGGATACACGATGAATGATTACGAGCCTATTCGATATTTGTTGGGCTCTCATTACAACATCAAACTTACACTCAATTCGCTCAAGGCTATTCTTGCAAAATAACTTGATATTATGTTTATGATATTGATTGCATTTATGATTGCATTTACGATTGCATTTACGATATCGATTGCATTTATGATTTTTTTAAGAAGAATACCATAATATTATACATCCAAATATGCATCTTTGTGTATCATGTGGTTATATCGATAAATGGGTATTACAAATATATGTAGATCGAATTATCAACTAAAAATATCAACTAAATTATCAACTAAACATCATATTGATTTTGCTGATTTCGTAGAGATCTTTATTATAACAAATAAATCATGTGATACCCGAATGCATTCATATTTGTTGCTTAAAACTCTACTATAAGCACTAGTTGTATATAATAAAAAATAATGGTTTTTAAAATTAAGATGAAATTTTAACTAAAAAGTTTCATATTTAAATTTTGAATCATACAGTATAGCTGTCCTAGTTAAAATGTCAGAGTGTTTGACGATTACTTTATCATCTATTTTAACTTGTCTACTCTTAATATATTTGTTATAATAGTTTCGCAGTGCTGTTATTTTTCTTTTTTCATCAATATCTATGGGCGCTTGAGTCGGAAATAATGTTGAGTTTATTCCATAATACGCACCAGCAATTTGTCCTGTTATTGCTGCGGTTGTATCACAATCTCCCAGTAAATTAACTGCTTTCATTAAGGCATCCGCTAATGATTTTGATTCAGATGTGCAATACAATGCAATTGCAAGTGCATCCATAGAGTATGAGCCAAAATATCCTTTATTATTGGGATAGCCATTATAATTGATGCCTCTATTTGTCATTGAGTCTATACATAATTTTTTATAACTACTATAATCTTGTCTGCATCTCCAATTATAAAATGTACATTTTTTTGTAATATCATCTTTTATAGAATTAAATTGAGTATCGATCATAGTTTTCGTTTCAACATCTTCAATATCGTATGTTTTCACAATTTTAGTCTTTAAATCTATATACCATTTACCATTAGGTGTTGTAAAATGTTCTTGGCTACCGGGATTGAAAAAGAGTTCACTTTTTAGTAATAAGTACAGACGTATATGTGATCTAATAGCAGATTCAATTCGTTTATAATCGGGAAGTAATAAAGAATTTTTGAATGGATCTTTAAAGAATTTATCGAGGGCACTAATTGAAAGTTCAACTAAATACGTATCAATATATGAAGTGCGACAAGTACCCAATAGTCCTTTTATTGTTGCATCGGGATTGTTGTTTTTTATTATAGATGATATAAGAAAGCCCATAAAATGTGCGGTTATAGAAGCATCACAACCACGATGAGTTGTAATACTTGATTTAACTGAATATTCTGCCGCAACAAAATGATTATTTCTATATGCGATTGGTATTGCACCTAACCGCATAAGACCGCCATTGCCAGACGCATTTTCAATATCGATTATTATTTTTTCTCGATTTCTTTTATTGTCATTGTGAACATGTTCAATTTTGGTTGGATTAAACGAAGACATACTATCATAATCCCAACATGAATTTATACCATCACATTTATGATCAAGTGCAAGTATAGTAGAATACATTGAAACCAAAATATTACCACCCAATCCAATTGATTGATGTTGATAATATTCAGCATTATTATATTTTTCCGTATGCCATTTGAGAAATCTTAAACGAATATCAGTGCCATTAAATTCATTATTTAACATAAGTGAATCTAAAATGCATAACCCCATTGATGTATCGTCTGTCCATATACCACCTCTCATTCCATCCACAGGTCCTGTTTGTCCCGGGCGCCCTTTTATTGTAATATTTTTCTCAGAATCTGAACAATAAGTTGTATTTATAAAACCATCCCGCGCGTTGTATTCTGCAAAGTCGTTAGTATCTGCATTAATAAGTATATTAAACCCTATTTTCTTGTCTCGTATGTACTTATTGACTATATATTCAAATGTATCACTGTCCTTACTTAATTGTAAACATGAATAATTATCACCAACTCCAATAAATTCTAAAACACCTCCAAGCGCATCACCCAATACCATTCCAAACATTACACCTAAGCATTTGTTCAATTCTGGATCATCTATTACCTTTTCTAGTCGTTGACGAATGCTTTCAATATAATCATATTCATATTTATCAATACTATTATATTTTATCTTTTCGAAAGAAATCTTTGTCGATATATCTATTTTTTGTACTAATATAAAGAGTCTGTATTCTTTCTGTTCATAAGCAACTGTAAATAAAGGTTTATTATTTTTAATATAGTTTGATGTTATAGGGTTATCCGTTACATCAAAAATAGCACAAATATAATCTACATTACTAACTAAAGCATCTATACCAAATTCTTCTTTCATTTGGTTAATACATATACGCCGATGATGATATCCGAGTACAGTTCGGACTATGTACATAATATATTTATCGTATGTTATATTTTTGCACTTATCATCAGGTGTTACTGACTTAAATATAACATATTTACGACTGTTAATTCTCTGAATCTCATATAGTAACTTACAATCGGTAATTGTTATCGTATTGCTCGTATTATGTTCAGCGACATCTTTGTTATTTAAATAGTAACAAAGATGATGTGATGTCATCCAATTTTAGTAAAATAATAAGTTAGTATATGTCTAATTATTAGTATATTATTTTTTGCAAAAAATGAATTAATATTGCCGGAAATGTTTGATGTTCCAATTGAGCTTGCTGATGAAGATAACCAAGTATTTTAAAGCAGACGTTCCTATAAATTTGAATTATTATTTAGTCTATATTTTTTGACAAAAGATATCCAATATAGCGGAACAATCAGACCCTTCAGGACCTATGGCTGACCAATCAAACGACATTACGAATCCAGCATCGTTTGCAGTTGAATTGATTCACAATGAAACAACTCACAACTGTACATTTGTTGCTAAACTGATTCCGACTGTTTATGCTGCCCGTGCAAGTGCACTACAATCGACTATTGAATACCATGGTAAGTTTCAGATCCCAGCTGATGTCAATTATTGGCAGCATATCGATATTGCTCGCATATGTTTGAAATATGGCGATTACAAATTGGCCAATTTAGATCCAAGTGGTTGTACGTTACGATTAAGCGATTTTTACTTTCAAACACCGGTTGAATCCAAGGAATGGGACTATGCATTATGTGCAGTTGTGACCAATCCAATTAACAATTACGGTGTTGTTGGCAATCTTGTTCTACTTGATTCATTGCCACCGATTAGGAAGTCACTTCGTCATCTTTGTATCAATAACATTGGCAACTATCCATCACGGCCTATTGGTAATGGATCAGATGGTTTGAATGTATGGAATATGTACAACAAGACGACAATTATCAAAGGAACAGTGGCATTAGTGAGAACCATGTGTACCGTTCAGTACAGCAACATGGAATTGTATTCGCATTTGTATCCAAATAGCACCAAGTCCGGTTTGCTCTCTAGCAACATTTCAGTTGTTCCTCATTACGGACTATATCAACCACACGGTGCGATAACAGCAGCACATTCACCGAACTTGTTTGTGAAAGTCGATTGCCATTCGATTGCAATGGTATACGAAGACACCCCAAACTTCATTTCTGAATTGACAGAGCTAGAGGAGCTTATTATTATCAATCACGACTTGGGATCGGAACTGGATCTATCTGCGAACAAGAAGCTCAAGAAGTTGACAATTTCAGCACCAGAGCTAACATCGATCAAGTTGTGTGAAAACTCCAAGCTCGAGTTTATCGACGTTAGTGAAACAAAGATTTATCTAACTAACATAATGTCGTACTGTCGTGTCATGCCAAAGACAGTTGAACTGCGCGAGAAATACATGGACCACAGTACTCATGGGTTGACTATTCTCTCGTACAAATCATTTGATGGTTGGTAAACTCGATATGTAAACTCGATATGTAAACGTCTACTCTCCAGTGAATAGTCTTTCGACTATTTACTTGGCTCATGCCCTATACATATCGTGTTTGGTTATTCTTTTTTTTCTTCTTTTTCCTTCTCGTCTCTTTACGCTTTCGTGTAAGGTACAATAATACTAATTCGTACTATTATTAACCGACAATAATTGATATATAGAGTTGGTATTTAAAAATTAAGTGTCTCCTTGCTATTAAATATATTAGATATGCGAAAGCATAAAGAGATATGCGAAAGCATAAAGAGATAAGAAGAAAAAAAGAACGACCAAACTCAATATGTATAGGTCATAAGCTGAGTAAATAGTCGAAAGACTATTTAATTGGCGCGTAGACGTTTACATATTGAGTTTATTGAGTTTAAAGATGTAGAAATTCTTATAGCATATTGTTCCCATCAAGTCTTCGGTAATACGAGAAATAGGATAAGATAGTAGACATGTCCATTTAGGATTATTGTGCATATAGTAATGCATACCAGTGCAGCCATCAGACCCACTCATTTCTCCTGCGTATATGACAAATTTGTGTGGACTATCTACTGTATCTGATAATATTGTTTTTTCAAATGCTCGGACGGCATAATAGTCACATGGTGAACCTGGAGGTGGTGCGATAATAAGCAAAATATTACTATTATAGCCGTACTTTTCAACTGCTTTATCTGATTCAAGTCCATACTCGACATCGCTAAAACGGCTTTCGGACTTGAAACTGGGTGGCAACATTAAATCTGTCTTTTTGATAGTAAAATATTCTTGCATATTGAGTGGTAAATGTGATCGTAAGTGATGAAGTAATATGTCTGATGGTACACCAGTGCCAGCAGCTACTTCGAGAATGTTTATATGGGTTTGCGTATGGGTTTGCGTATGTGTTTGCGTATGTGATTGATAGACTGGCAACAATCCATAAAGCTTCAGAATAGCAATAGTTGCAATACTAAATTCTCGACAAGAGCGTTTAAAGCTTAATAAATCAATTGTGTGTAACATTTTTTCCGAAAAGAATTTGTTAAAGATAACATGTGAACTATCGTCTTGGTTACGCCATGGTCTTAACGTTTCATTATGTGTAAATTTATCCATATCGACATAAGCTTGTAGTGCATTGATAAATAGCTGATCGATATTAGACTTATTGTACTTATCGGACTCGACAGCCTTGTCGTTATTAACCGTTTTTAATGTACTAGGCTTCGGTTGTCCCGAGGTCTGCTTGGACCCAAGAGAATTAAGTAATTGCATGAATAGGTCATTTGTAGACATGATAAATTCCAAATATGTTGAATTAAATTCAAATTCATTTTTTAATCTAATAAACTATCAAAAAATAAATATGATTTGTATTCTAATTTTGTTTTGTGTGGTTATAGTTTGTTGAGATCTGTTTGAGATCTATTTGAGATCTATTTGAGATCTGGGTGAGTTCCTTTGAGATCTGGGTGAGATCCTTTGAGATCTATTTGAGATCTGTTTGAGATCTGGGTGAGATCTATTAAAACGAGACAAATTATAGTACTCATTATTGTGTCCTAATTTGAGTTAAAAAATGAATAATATAGTTAATGGTAAATTTTTACTGTTAATCGAGAATACGTAATGGATAATACTACTATATCAACTGAAACTATACCATCTGAAACTATACCATCTGAAACTATACCGTCTGAAACGATACCATCCAAATTGGTAGTATCCAATTCTGAAACCAAACCTGAATCCAAATCTGAATCCAAATCTGAATCCGAATCTGAAATGTCAGAATGGATAGCTAGACCTGTGGTAACAGCTGAAGAGTTATTTGGAATTTTAGATGAATTTGCTCAGGACCTACGCGTAGATCCCGAACAAGTAACATGTAGTACTAAAATTGGTTCAGGATCATATGGTACAGTATGGTTAGGATTATGCAACAAAACTGTTAAGAAATTAGTAGTAAAAAAATTTATAGATAGTGAATATTTCATAAAAGAATTATTAGTATGTAATTTACTACAAATTAGTAATGATCGTTATGTTATCTGCGGGAAACAATCAGGATCCGAATATATTATTCAATATTATGGATGCCACTTATTATTGCGTAGAATAATGTATGAACTTTTTGGAGAATCTGTTTTTACCTTAAGCAAAACACATGATTTAAAAATAAATCCATATTACATACCACAGTTGTTGAAAGGACTGGCATATCTACATAATGTTTGCGGATTAATTCATCAAGATTTTGCTCCTGCAAATGTTTTAGCAATATGTCTAGGATGTTCAAATTCAGAATGTAGCTGCACGCCAGTTAACGTTGAGTTATGGGAAAGAACAACATGTATCAAGATATGTGATTTTGGCAGCATAATTAGCGAACATGCAATTAAAAAGAAAATAGAAGTAGCTCCTATTCGAAGTCCGTTTGTTACAATTTGTTCCCTTTCTGCAATGAGTCCGGAATTATTACATTACGATCTCTTATATAAACATGATAAAACCTTCATTAATTTTGATCATCTTGATAAATTTGATATGTGGGGATTTGGTTTACTTCTTGTTTATATATATATGGAAGATATTTGGATTGAGCATGTGATGAATTTAAAAAAAAATATTGGCGATTGTGATCAATCAAAAGTAGAAGTGCCCGTTGAGCCTATTGATATTCGTGCCGAGATAGAAAAAATATTTAAGACATTACAAGATTCCATTAATTTATATTTTAGCAACATGACTAGCATAACTGAGCACAATACTAAATTGCATAATATCCTAAACGATGTTGTAATTTATAAACAAGAAGATCGATTATCAGCAAAAGATTTACTAAAAAAATACTACACATTGTCAAATTCAGTTAGTCCCGCTGATTTGGTTAGTCACATAGATCCGGTTAGTCACATAGATCCGGTTAGTCACATAGATAATGACGTATTTTTGGATAATGACGTGTTTTTGGATAATGACGTATTTTTGGATAATGACGTGTTTTTGGATAATGACGTGTTTTTGGATAATGACGTGTTTTTGGATAATGACGTGTTTTTGGACGAGTTGCAACCAGACACTAGTATATGTTCGAAATTTATACAATTCATTGATAACAATAATGTATATGACAGTGATGACGTTGATCAAGATTCAAAGGTTCCTGGTAAATATGCGTTGTTTGGAAATCGCATGACAATACTTCAATTACTTGGGAATATATACGAATATGAATACTTACTAAGCCATTTGGATAAATTTTCAAATGACTTGCATAAATTGTTCGAACAATTTTTAGAGCATCAAAACTCAATATGTAAACTCAATATGTAAACTCAATATGTAAACTCAATATGTAAACTCAATATGTAAACTCAATATGTAAACTCAATATGTAAACGTCTATGCACCAACTAATTGGTCTTTCGACCATTTAGTTAGCTTATGCCCTATACATATTGAGTTTGTTCGATCTTTTTTTCTTTTCACGCTTTCGCGTTACCTTTTTACGCTTTCGCGTTGCCTTTTTACGATTTCGCGTTGCCTTTTACGATTTCGCGTTG
>Ga0335398_10007829_pt1 | contig 12908 bp, 10 predicted proteins | sample BON03_FD_205742 | JGI IMG/M metagenome (GOLD analysis project Ga0335398, IMG submission 205742) | Freshwater microbial communities from Lake Bonney liftoff mats and glacier meltwater in Antarctica - BON-03 (spades assembly) (version 2) | ecosystem: Environmental > Aquatic > Freshwater > Ice >...
CAGCGCCGTAGACGGGAATGCAGACGGCCGTCTGGCCGCGGCTGAGCTCCGGCCGACTTTCCGGCGCGACGGTTCTCAGTGGCACAGGGATGGAAGCGTGATCGGTAGTGACATATGCGAGTTGCAGCCTAACGTGGGGGCAGCACGATGGCGCCTGCGTTGCTGCTGGCGACGACGGCGTGAGCCAACCTGAGCCCTAGAACCAGTGCCATCCAGCCCTGTGGAGCCCCGCCCGTGACAGAACCAGTGCGTAGCCCAGCAGTTCGTTCTTGAGGCGAAACTTGGACTGTTGGTGTACGAGAGGGGTGCTCGGCCTGCCGGGGACCCTCGCGATCTCCCCGCCGGCCAGAAGAACCTTGAACGTCAGTTCAGGGAAGACTGAGAAACGCCGTCCGGAGAGCCCAACTGCAGAAACAAAAGTTCTGCTGAAACCTCTGAAACCATAGGTACTGTCGGGAATATCAACTCCCAGAACGAGCTTGATAGCGCGTCGATATACGGCCTGATAGGCAATGTATCGCTTCGGCGTTTCGCCAGCGCTGCCGCCCTCTTCGTAGCGCGACAGTAGAACCAGATCTGCCCCGCCTCTCAACTTGTTCAGGAACTGGGGCACGAGCTCAACGGGGTCGCGGCCGCCGGGCATCACAACAAAGCAGTAGCGGCCGCGCGAATAAGCGACCCCAAGCCGCACGACCGTCCCGATCCCGGCGTACGGCAACTCCTGGACGAAGACGCGGATATGCAGCAGCGGGAAGCGGTCGGCCAAGCCGGCTGCCACCTCAAGCGTCCGATCCTTGCTCCCCGCATCGACGATCAGTACTTCAGCCGACGCCCCGCCTGCCGCGATCGCCGTGTTCAAGCGGTCCACCGCGGCCGGGAGCGCGATCTCGTCGTCCAGCGTCGGGATGATGATTGATGCCTCAACGGCCACGAGAAGTTCCGCGAACAAACCAGGAGGCTGGACAGGTCACCGTCAAGGTCTACCTCTCCTCGACCGACCACGGATCCCAGTGGCGCGGCGGGAAACGTACGTCATCGCCATGCGACTGCTCGATTGTCGCGTCAGATAGATAGAGGAGCTTGGTGCCCGCCAGCAAAGACATCGCGCCATTCGCGTACCCCGCCGGGACCTCGACGATTGAGGGACTGGCAGCATCGATCACAAAGCGACTGACCGGCGTGTCGGCGGACGGCGCCTCCCAGTCGTCGATCTTCACCGCGCAGACCAGAGCTGCTCCGGCGATTGGGATTACCCACTTACGTTCGCGACGATGGGCGTGCCAGGCCCTGACCGTGCCGACGGCGAAGTTCTCAACGATGTACATACGTCGCGCCGGCTCAAGGTCAAGTTCATTCGCAAAGACAAGGCGTCCACGATCGTCGGACGCCGACCCGCCCGGGATCAGCCTTGGCTCATCAGCGCTCATCAGTTACCAGCCCTCTCTGTTTCGGTGTGCCGCGCGAGCAGATGTGCGCTACGAATCTCCCGGCCAAACGGAATCCTCTCCGGTGCCAGGAACGGCTTCAGGGCGTCGTGATTGGAGAACTGGGAGATCGACAGATCACGCACTCGACCCTCGTCGATCAGTGACGCCACCTCATCTATCGCTTGGTCAATTGTGTGCTCGGCGCGAAACCCAAGCTCGGCCTCGGCCCGGGCGAAGGAGACTCGGTAGTTGCGCGTGTCATGGAACGGACTGTCGAGCAGATCTACACTGGCACCGGGAACGGCCGCGACAACGCGGGCTGCCAGGTCGGCGATTCGCACGTTCTCCATCCCCAAGTTGTAGATCCCGCTCGCGTCGCTGGTCAAGTGCGGGACGATGGCCGTCGCGACATCCCGCACGTGAAGCAGCGGACGGTATTGATCCCCGCCGAAGACCTGAAGCTGCCCGACGAGCTTCGCGCGCATCACGAGCAGATTGACGACGAGATCGAGCCGAATCCGCGAGTACGTATCTCCGGTTCCGGCGAGCGTCGCCAACCGAAGGATCAGAGCATCGGGACGGTTCTCCAGCAACAGGCGCTCAGCCTCCAGCTTTGACTCAGCGTAGATCGAAAGCGGCGCGGTCGGGCTGTCTTCGTCCAGAAGCTCATCCTGCGCGCCGTAAACAGAACAGGTCGACGGGAAGATTACGCGGCCTTCGAACGACTCCCACAGCGGCGCCAGAGCTTCCTGATTGATCTTCCGCGTCAGTGCCGGATCCAAGCCGCAGACAGGGTCGCCGACGAGAGCGGCGAGCCAGACGACCGTGTCTGCCCATCCAAGCTCGCTTTCCAGAGACTCCCGATCAAGGATGTCGCCGGCAACGAAGCCGACCGGCTTCAGAAAGCGGTCCTCATAGAGCAGCAGGTCGAAAACACGGACTTCGTGCCCCGCAGCCGCGGCTTCGTCTGTCAACCAGCCGCCAACATAGCCGGCGCCGCCGACGATCAGGATTCTGGCCATAGTTGAGCGTAGAGGAATTGGTATTGCGGGGTCACAACTTCCGAGCCGCGAGCAGCATCTCGCCACCATATAGGGGGACGCTACGGTCGAGCACGGCTTCCGGCAGTCGCTCTACGACTGGGCCTACAACTCGGCGCAGCTCAGGGCCGAAATGACGCATTCGATCATACGTCACTCTGATCGGCATGTGCTTGATATTTGGTCGTACTTTGAAAGTTACGAAGCCAAGCTGGAGCGCGAACGCCGCCAGCGTCTTTCGGTCGAAATAGTATATGTGCTCGGGAGCCGCCACGGGTGGCCAGAACCTTCCCATCAGGCGAGCGGGAAACGACCTAAGATTCGGCGTCTGAACGACAAGCGTGCCACCCGGACGCAACGCTTCCCCGGCAATCCTGAACAAGACCGCTGGGTCGCGCAGATGCTCGACAACGGCGACCGCTGTTACTAGATCAAACTCAACCCCGGCGGGCGGGCAGTAATCCTCTAGCCGCGAGGGCGACACCCGATTCCCCCTCCCTTCGGCCGCTTGTGCCGCAGCGCTCGCCTGCAGTTCAACTCCCCACCCCTCGAATCCAGCCCGCTCAGCCTCATCGAGCAACATTCCATCGAAGCAGCCGAGGTCGAGCATCGTTCCGCCAGTCGCAGCGCCAGCTCCCGCAAACCTTAGGACCTCCCGACATTGCGACCGGCGGCCTTCAGGATCGCCCGCCGCTCGCGGGTGCAGCTGATAGTTACCATTATGCGACCGGGCAGCGTAATGGGCCGAGAGCTCCGCAATGGTCGGGAGCGGGTCAAGGCGCCCCAACCCGCAGTCCTGGCAGCGTACGTGAGACCATCCCTGACGAACGTAGACTTCGCGGTAGGCGTCAACGAGGCATAACGGGCACGGGGGCGATTCCGTCTCGCTCGGGGCTCTGGGTCCAGTCGACGAAGAATCGTCAGTAGAGATCATTAGTTTTCAATCCCTTTAGTTGTACTTGCCAGCCAGGATCATTTACCTCAAAGTGAGGGTTCTTGCCAATGTACGGCCAGAACCACAGCCGATCGAGGCGGAGTGCATATCTTCTGGTTCCCTCAAGCGCACGGAACGTTGCTACGAAGTTGCCGGATGCACTTCGCACATTCACCGCGATTACACTCCCCTTGGATCTTGCCCCCCCAGTCAGCTCAAGGAACGAGGCGCACGAGCGTTTCGTGAGCCGGCACTGGGGAGCACTTAAAGCTCGTGATGCAGCCGGGACAAAGCCCAAGTCCTGCGAACGACCGAGCCGACCCGCCCACCAACGGGTAAGTACGCGCTCGCCCTGTCTCCGGGGCCGCAGAATATCGAAAGTTGATGGTCTGACCTGCGTGTACCTCGCCATCGGGACGTAATTGGCAATTGTGTACGTCATCACAATAGGCACTCTGACCGTCAGCGGGACTCCGTCAACGAACGAATCACGTCTCCATAGAATCCGTTGCGGCCGCTGCCTCGCCAGACGGTCAACCATCACCTTCTGCTCGCTAGCCTGAGAAGCATTGTAGAGGTTGTTGTGGTAGGGGAATCTCTGCCCGAGCAGGAAATAGACTGCTGGAGCTTCACCGACAACCGCGAAGGAACCCTTTCGTCGGCCCTCGCTGTCGCGAACAGCTCGAGCAAGCGCGGGCTCCACCGTCCACCCGGGATAAACCGCCGGGTCAAAGCGGTTCCTGTCGGCGCGGACAAGAGCCGGACCATTGCCGGTCATGCCAACACTATCGATGACCCGCTTCGGCACTCCGGCAGCTGACTGAGCAAGCCGGGTAAAGCCATCCCCGGCGTGCACCGCCGCCCCAAGTGACCCCGCGAAGATGCCGCAGGCAACTAGGACCCCGATGCTGCGGCGCGAACAGAGAATGATTACCGCCAGCGCTAGAGCCAACAGCGGAATTAGCGCCACCGCGTCGAACTGAGGGCGGACCAGATGCTTCATCAGCACTACCAGCGATAATCCGGAGCCGCCAAGTAGTAGCGCGGAGGCGCTGGCCGCCGCTTTGCCGCTCTGAAAAGCAAGTAACAGCCCGGCAACGAGGAGCATCGAAGTCGCTCCGGTGAGCAACGCGGGGAGCGTCGGGATGAGGTCGATTCCTCCCATTAGAGCCCCGAAGTGCTGCTGATCGCCGGCAGAGTAGGCGGAAACGCCACCGGGATCCAGCCAGAAACGAGCATTGCCCGCGAAGCTCCCTTGAAGTACCCAAGTCGCTGCCACGATGCCAAGAGCGGCCACGCCGATTGACACATCCATTGCCGCGCGAACCGCGGTATGCCACGAAAGCGGCGCCCGCCGTGAGATTAGCTCACCTCCCGCAACAGCCACGCAGCCAACCGCCGCGCTGCCGAGGCTGTCCAAACCATAGAGTCCGCAGCCTACCGTCGCTACCAACAACAGGCCCCACATCGACGCGCGGCGGCTGGGCTGCATCGGGCCGGCCGCCGCATACGCTGCGACCAGCGCGAAGGCCACTGAGTACCTCCAGGTGGAGTCATTCCACGCTGCCAATACCGCAACCGTGGCCACCGCGGCGAGCGACCGCGCGACACGACTATGTCGGTCGCTCAGCTGAGCGACCGACCAAGCAATCAGGCCGAGTGTGGCTAGCTTAACCAGCCATTGCAACCAAGCCCCCGAAGGGAAGAGATCGAAAGCGGAGTTGAGTCCATACGGGTAGAAGAAATCCTTCATCGGCACGAGCCCCTGGGCGACGGCCCACTCCCAGCCAATTAAGTTTTGAGCGTCCCACGACGGCGTCACTCCACGAAGGGGGTCAAGCACCGCCGAGCCAAAGCGCGGCACGAATATGCCTGCGATCAACAGCGTCCCGGCGGCAATCCAGAGTGTCGAGCGCCCTGAACTAGAAACCTTTGCGCCTGCATCACGCGGCTCCCTGCCGCCGTAAACGGGCGGTCGCACACGAACAAGAGCCACGATTGCGGCGGTTACGGTGATCGCTACGACCGCGAACAATATGCCGATCTGAGCCCCCACGTAGGGGGTCCCAAAATAGGCCGCGCCCCCAACGCTAGTGCTGACGGACGGAAGAGTAGTGATCTCGCCAACCGCCACCCTAAGAGCGAATGCCGTCAGCAACCAGCCGCAAACAAGAAGCGCCGCGCCGAAGAGCCGTTCGCGCCAGCTCGACATCGAGGCCACAACGACAAGCAAGCCTCCAACAAAGCAGCCCTCGATTGCGAGAACCGGTAGCGACGAGAACGGAAGGAACGCCCCCATTACGCTGGCGTTGGACACAAGCAGGCCGCACGCCCAAACAATGAGAACACCGACCAGAGCGCCTGCCTCGACGACAAGAGTCGATGCCGAATAGCCCATTGGCGCGGACAGCTTGGGCAGTATGAAAGTGGGACGCAAGGTCACTCAAAGATCTTGACACTGAGCGGAGCGCTACCGACTTGACGGAGCACCTTGGCTCCGCCCGGCCAACGCCGACTAATCCGTCGGACCTCTGGTTGAGTAATTGGACCCGCGCTTCTTGCGACCACAGGCTCAGCCATGAGCTAGGTCGGCGATCATCTGATCCCACGATGGGACCACGATTTGGGTTTCCGCTCCAAACCGGGAACCATCGAGTGAGCGGTTAATCGCAAGCGACGATGACTCTCGAACCTCAACCTTCAGGCCGAACGCATCGCGCAGTCGGCCCAGCAAGTCGAACTTGTTGATCGGGTCGCTGGCTACTTGGTAGACACCCGAGATCGCCGACTCCTGCTCGAACAGCTGGGCAAGTACGCGCGTCAGCGCAGCTGTTGTAAGACCGCTGAACCAAGCCTCGGAGAAGCCGTCAACCGCACCTCCGGCTTGGCTCAGGAACCATTCGAGCAACCCTGTTTCCCGAACGAGCTCGCGGCCGATGATGCTGGTCCGAATCGTCAGACCCTCCTCGGGAGTCGTCTCGCCCACCAGCTTCGAGCGACCGTACAGATCCGTTGAGTCAGGTCGATCCTGCTCCGTATAACGATCAGGAAACGGTTTCTGGCCTGAGAAGACGCAGTCCGTGCTGATGTGGACGAAGCTGGAACCTGACTCTTTGCAGGCTGCGGCAATCTGGTGAGGAAGTAACGAATTGACTTCGATTGAGAGGATCGGGCTAGCGGCTGCGTCTGATTGCTTGATGATTCCAATGCAGTTGACGACATAGTCCGGCCGCAGCTCGTCGAGCAGTTCGCCAAGCACATCGAGTTGGGTTGCATCCCATTCGAAGATCTTGCCTGGCAAGCCGTGCTGCTCAGCAACGCTGAGGCTGCGGACCGTGGCGCTCACATCAAAGCTGTCGGCAAGGCCCCTCACTACCTGGTGCCCCAGCATGCCCGTCGCCCCTAGGACCAGTACACGATTATTCGTTGTCATTGTTGACTACCATCCTTCCTTCGGCTCAGGGAGTTGCGGCACCGGGCCAGCCGCCGTTCTGACCCTGACGCCGCGCTCGTCACGTTAGCGCAGCCGACTAGATTTCGATTCGATAGTTGAGTCGCTCAGTCGCCGCGGTTGCGGTCGGTGACGAGCGAGAGCCGGCTCTGGACTCGCCAGCGAAGAACGCGAAGTGGGTAGCGGAGATAGGAAGCCAGCAAGCCTGGACCGATCCGGAACGATGTGCCACGAAGTCCCGGGCCACGCGTTCCGAGCACTGATGGAAACTCCGCAACCGAGATTCCGTTGATCGTGACAATCTCCATCTCTTCCATGATCACCGCGAAACCGGGCTCCCTGAGGTTCCACTCGGAGTACATCGCAAGCTCAACGCCTCGGAAGCCATTGGTCACGTCCCTGACCTGAGTGCCCATCAGCAGGCGGGCAACCTTGCTTCCGAGCCATGAGATCGATGCGCGCCATGCTGGGACTCCGCGCATCCCGCCGCCTTGGACGAAGCGGGACGCTTTCACATACCTCACATCGGATGAGAACCTCTCCAACAGCGCTGGGATCTCGCTCGGCCGATTGGTGAGGTCGCTGTCCATGAAGACTGCGTGGGTGCAGCCGAGGCTTCGAGCAAGAGCGGCCCCTTCTCGCAGAGCAGCGCCGTACCCGCCGTTGTTTCGGCGTTCGAGAAGATGAAGCCGCGGCTCCTTCGCAGCGAAGCTTCGAACCGTTTGCGCCGTGTCATCCGTGCTGCCGTCGTCAACCAAGACCAGAGTTACGAACTCCTCACAGCCGTCCAGTTCGCTAAGCACAGACCTGCACGTTTTTTCGACACCCGCCTGCTCGTTATACGCCGGGATCACGACAGCCAAGCGGGTTGATCCCGCGGGATTCCCCCCGATCACAGCCCGTCACCGATGTACGAGCGGGAGATATTAAGGTGACTGTCGGCAACCTCATGCCCACGAATTGTGCCGCCCTTCAGGCGCTTCAGCAGGTCGTCGACAACCCGCTGGGATGCCACCCCGTCGCCCAGCCCATGCTCCCAGTCTGTCGCCGCTAGGCGCTCCAACTTCTCAAATAGCTGCGGGGGATCGGCATAGTCCTGGTGCGCCGCAGGATCAAACTTGACTGAGGAACGACAGTCATAGACCTGTGGCCGTTCGGTCGACCGACGCATCTGCAGCGAAGGTATCCCGAGCACCGCGCTCTCCTCCACTACCGTTCCAGAATCTGTGATGACTCCGACCGAGTTGACGAGGAGTGTGAGGAACTCGCGATATCCGATCGGATCGACCATGCGGACCTGCGCGGGAATCTCGGCGCCCATCGACGCGAGCCGTTTCTGGGTTCTGTAACTGGCTGGGAAGAAAACCGGCCGCGGGCTATGCCTGAGTAGCGCGAGAATCGCTTGGACTGAATCATCCTCCTCCAGATTCTCCCGCCTGTGCCAAGTCATGAGGTAGAAGCCGCCGGATTCGATTCCACGTTCAGAGAAGAAGGCTGGTGATGCAAACTGATCAAACTGATCCCGTCTGGCGTAATAGAAGTCATCCAGCACGTCAACGATTAGGTTCTGGACGACGACGAGGTTGCGAGGGTTCAGGCCTTCGGCAACTCCTTGATCGGCGTACTCGGGAAAGTAGGTGTAGACGACGTCGGAAAGATGGTCGATGACGGTTCGGTACTTCTCTTCAGGCATCCGCCAGTCGTATGAGCGCATGCATCCTTCAACGTGAGCGATCGGGATGTTGAGCTGCGCTGCTGCGATGCACCCCATCACTGTGTTGGTGTCACCGAGAAAGACCGCTACGTCAGGGGCGAGCTCCTCCAACACCGGATGGAGTCTTGAGATCACGGCGCCGACCGTCTCGGCGTCGGTGGCTCCGCTGGCCCCGAGCTCAATATCCGGCTCGGGCAGACCAAGATCCCTGATGAAGACATCCTTCAGGTTGTCGGCGTAATGCTGCCCAGACCAGACGAACTTCAGATCGACATCGGGGTGGTGCTCGAGCAGTTTGATGATTCGGCTCGCTCGAATCAGATCAGGGCGTATTCCAAGCGTCAGAACGATTTTGAGCATGTCGGCACGCTAGCTGGTTGGCGGTTGTCGGTCGGTACCGGCCCGAATCACCTACTGCCGCCCGGCCAGCGCCGGTGGCGCGCTAGGTACCCGAGCCGGTAGGCGAAGATCACGGGCCCGAACAGCAGCGTCCGCAGCCAACCGCGCTGCGACACGGCGATCAACGGGCGCCTCAGTTCCTGCGGCATTACCGCGTCGGGGCCAACCAGTGCCCGCGCGTCGTGGTCAAGGATGGCGGAGAGCTCCTCCGAGAGTGCGACAAGCTCGTCCTGCCGCCGTTCGAGCAGGTCAATGCGGAAGCCGAGCGTCTCAATTTCGAGCGTCAACTGGACAGCCTCCTCGGCCAGCCCCCTTATACGGCGAAGCGGCATCTCCGCGACCTCCCTGTAGGCCTTGACGAAACCGGTCGCTGCGCCGTCCCAGGTCAGCTGCTCGGCAGCCGCCAGCAGTGCTGCGATGTGCTCGCTGCGCAAGCGGTCATCGCTCAACAATGCGGCAACCTTTGCGGCGCTGGCCGTCAGATCCCACGGCTCGATCGTCGCCAGCTCAGCCGGAAGCAGTTCGGCAAGCGAGCTTTGCGCAGCGAACAGGCAGGCTGTGCCAGCACGCGCCGCTTCAAAGGGAAGCAGGCCAAAGCCCTCATAGGTGCTTGGGTAAAGAACAGCGGCGGCTTCGCGCAGTAGCCACTCACGCTGCTCGTCATCAACTGCAGGTAGGTTGACGACCCGCTCGGCGAGCTGCGGCCGCTCGCTAAGAAAGGCTGCCTCATCTGCAGCGGATGAGCCGTGAAGCACTGTTGCGCCAGCCAGCACCAGCAGGCCGCCCCAACTGTGCTGATTGATCAGTTGCTCGAGCAGACGGAGTGCAAAGAGCCGGTTCTTGTGATGAAAGTCGGTGCCGAGGCAAACGAGGAACTCCGTCTCCGTCTGCTCGAGCGCCGGCGGTCGGCTGGCAGCGACTTCGGTAGCGCCGCCGTGATCGGTGCCGATCCTGACAACGCGCGCGCGTTCCGGCGAGATCACTTCGGCATTGATCGCCTCGCTGGCCGCGTGCCGGGAGAAGAACAACACTAGATCGGCTAGTGCAAGAGTGTGCCGCGTCAGCCGCCGGTACCGCAGCCACTCTTCGGCCGATTCGAAGTAGGCGACGTTGTTGAAGGCGATCATGTCCTGCTGCGTGACGACGATCCTCTCACCGAGCCGCGGCAGCAGCTCAAGGTCGTATTCCGACATCACTTGGAAAGGCCTGTGGACGATGTCGGTGAGCGCGGGGTGCTCATAGGCCTGCTCGATCGTCAGCAGCTCAACGTTGCTGATCGCTGCAAATACCGCGCTGGCATAGTCGCTGGCTTTGTCCGGCACCAGCACCCGCAGAGCGAGTCCCTCAACCCGCCCGAGCGCAGCAACAACCTCGAGCACATGGACGGCTGTGCCAGTGACTTTGTGGCCCGTCAGGCAGCGGCCGTCAACGGTCACCGACAGACCGCTGAGCGCTCTACGCGCCGCCGCGAGCGCCCGGGGCAGCGGACCATACGCGACGGCTCTGAGCCCGTCGACCACCGGCTCATGGTGGGGGTAGCGCTGATCGATGATCTGCTTGTGCGCGAGCTTAAGTGCCTCGGCGTCAGGATCGAGGCCGAACGAAGCGCCGCCACGATGACCGACAAAGACATCATCAGCGACAACGTGACTGAGACCGACCAGCGAGCAGCGGTGCGAGAAGTCGACCTCTTCGCCATAGCCGGGCGAGAAGATCTCGTCGAAGTCGCCGACGAGCTCCAGCGCTCTGCGCCGGACGAGCATGCAATGGCCAACCGCGACTGGGATCTCCGGGTAGAGGCGCAGACTGGCCTTGCCGATCGCCGCTGCCGCCCGGTCAACCGACCAGCCCTCCGGCAGTTCTGGCTTGGCGTCGTTTCGGTCGGGGACGGAGAGGATTGAGCCGTGGTTGGTCAGCGTGCTGACGGTGGCGACGCGTGTATCTGACTGAGCGGCGCGGAGCATTCCTGACAGCCACCCCTCAGCGACGATGCAGTCGCTGTTAAGCAGAATCACGTCGGCGGGCTCGGTCGCCTCAAAAACCTGGTTGGCGACGGCAACGAAGCCGTGGCGCTGCTCGTTGCGCTGGTAGACGACGCGGTGCTGTAGCTGATCCTGCTTTAGGAAATCGAGTAACACGTCGTCGTCGGCGCGATCTTCGACAATCAGGATCGGCGTGTCGAGCGGCGTGTGCAGCAGCGCGCTCTGCAAACACTCGATCGCCAGTTTGTGGGCGCCGGAAACCGGCACGGCGACGACCGTCGAATTACGCGATAGGCCCAGAGAAGTCCCGGGCAGCTGGAGCTCGAGCGCCATCTGCCTGTGACGCTACCGCGAGATTCGCGGCGCCGCGAATCTCGCCGCCCACCCGGCGGGCCCCAAGGATCGGCGATCCGTCATCCTGCTTAAAGCGATGCTCAAGCAACTGCGCGCAAGCGGCTACACGATCACGGCGCCGGCCTACAAGCGCGTCGCCTACGTTGCGCTGTTCGCGCTCTGGCTGATCGTGCTGTCCGGCGCCGCGGTGCGGCTGACCGGGTCGGGCCTTGGCTGCCCGGACTGGCCAAAGTGTTATGGCGGCGTTGTCGCACCTTCGCAGCTGCATGCCTGGATCGAATATGGCAACCGTTTGCTCTCCGGCCTCGTTGCGCTGGCGGCGATCGCTGCCGGCCTGCTGGCATGGCGGCGCAGGCCGTTCCGCTGGGAGCTTGCGCTGTTTGGTGCGCTGCTGCCGCTAGGAGTTCTCGCTCAGGTTGGACTGGGCGCGCTCACCGTTGAGAACGACCTTGCCCCCGGCTTTGTGATGGCTCATTACATCCTCTCAATGCTGATTCTCGACGCCGCCTTCGCGCTGGCCTGGTGCTCCACCTATGAGCCAGGTGAGCGGGAACGTTCAAGCGACCGGCTGGGAGTTTGGGCGGTTCGCTGCCTGCTGCCGATCGGCGCGCTAACGATTTCGGTTGGCACTGCTGTCACGGCCGCTGGCCCCCACTCCGGCGGCGCCGGCACCGGCGACGTGATTAAGCGGCTTGACTTCCGCGGCGCCGACACGCTCTCCTGGCTTGCAAACCGTCATGCCGCGATCGCCGTCATCTTCCTGCTCAGCGTGCTGGCCGTGATCGCGCTGCTAAAGCGGCCGGGCGGCGCCAGTCAGGCAGTCAAGCCGCTGTCGGTGCTGGCCGGCCTATTAATCCTGCAGGCAATTGTTGGCGTCACGCAGTACCGCACCGGAGTGCCTGCTGAGCTTGTCTGGGTGCACGTGCTGCTGGCAACACTGACCTGGCTGGCGATGCTCTGGTCAGTCGGACGAGCAGGGCGACTTAACCCGCGGGGCGCTGAGGCGTGAGGCGGTTTTTCGCCCGCCGCAAGGCCGACGCCGCGCTGCCAGTCCTCCCACCCGAACCGGTTAGCCGCCAGTTCGGCAGCGAGCGCGGCCGGCCAATCGATCGCTGGTACATCGAGCGCTTTCTCGCCCAGAACCGCGCCGACGTGCGCGGGCGCGTGCTCGAAGTCGCCGAATCGACCTACACCGAGTGGTACGGCGATAGCGCCGTCAGCAGCTCCGACGTTCTCTACGCGGCCGAGGGCAACGCAGAGGCGACAGTCGTTGGCGACCTTGTCAGCGGCGACGGGCTGGCAGAAGCAGCGTGGGATTGCTTTATCTGTACGCAGACGCTGCAGTTCATCGCCGACCTGACGGCCGCAGTTGCTGGCACGCGGCGGCTGCTGGCACCTGGCGGCGTGCTGCTGGCAACCGTTCCAGGGATCAGCCAGCTCAGCACCGTCGATGACGCTGCTTGGGGCGACTGGTGGCGCTTCAATGCTCGCGGCGTCCAGCGGCTCTTCGAGGCTGAGTACGGAGCAGCGAACGTGCAGGTTGAACGCCACGGCAACGTCAAGACGGCAGCCGCGTTCCTTTACGGACTGGCGGCCGAGGATCTAAC
>Ga0335398_10007837_pt1 | contig 12895 bp, 19 predicted proteins | sample BON03_FD_205742 | JGI IMG/M metagenome (GOLD analysis project Ga0335398, IMG submission 205742) | Freshwater microbial communities from Lake Bonney liftoff mats and glacier meltwater in Antarctica - BON-03 (spades assembly) (version 2) | ecosystem: Environmental > Aquatic > Freshwater > Ice >...
CGCGCCTTAAATCTATTTCGAGTGCTCTGGCCTTGCCAGTTTCTCGAGGGAGACACGCAAAGTTGATAGATAACTTCAGTCACGAATCAGACCTCACGTCCCTAAAGACTCCTTTCTAATTTACAACTGTGTTCCACGTAAATTGAAGAGGCACCCTTCTTAAATCTAAATGCCGACATTCGCCATCTTATCTTTTCGACTCTCTGGTCTCTACCCTTGCAGTTTACGCCACCGCGTTTATGTCTAAACTTTCCCTGGTGATTTGAAAGAAGCTGATGCTAGTCCCAAGTTCTTGATGCTAGTCCCAAGTTCCTGCAAATGAACCACAAAGGAAGCCCATTCTGCTGTAGAAGAGAGACCCAGACTCTGAACAAAGGGTTGTCATGTAAATTTGAACTTGCTGGGAGGCAACAGCTGACAAAAAGGGGGGTGGGGTTGGAAAGGGGGGTGCGGCTTTCTTTCTTCAGTTCGTACACCTGCTAAAGCTCAGTTTGCCTCCAGGGCTGCGACAGAACTCCCGTCTTTTCATTTCTTTCTTCTTGTTGTTTCTTTCTGCCGCGGTCATTCCGTCTCCCTCCCAAGTTTTGCGTTTTTTTGAGAGAAGAACTTGAAAAAATAACATATCAATTTAGCTTGAACTGTTGTTCAGTGCGCGAATTATATTGCGATCCTTGGTCCGTGAATCAAAACTAACAATTTCAAAAAGAAGTGATGTAAATGTGTCACGTGTGTGTTCTTTTTTCGTTTTTTTGGAAAGTCCGTTAAATGATTGTTGGAACTTGTTAGCCTGACGATGCACACCAGCCCAAAAACATTGTAGATAGGTTTTACCCACGGCGGGTCTGCCATAAAGTAGGTCGCAACAGTCCAGGACCGTCTCTTGGGTCCTAAGTGATTTATTCGGTCCTCACCACCCGTTTAGTCCGGTAATTAAGTTGGGTTTTCGCCACCTTAGAAAAAAAGAAAGAAAGGTTAGATGGAGAAAACCGGAAAGACCTCCAAAAAAAGAACTGAAAAAGAGAAACCAATTCTTCTGATTCAGTCATGACTGAAAAGGAGAAACCCAATATCAATTCTACTTATTGTGTACTGAAGTGGCCCCCACCCCATGTACACCTCCCGATAAAAAGGGAGGTGTACATGGGGTGGGGGTCAATAAGAAGGGAGTTGAATGAAAATTCAAAAATCTGACCAAAATCTGACAATTGTGTGCCTTTCAATACATATGAACATATATATGCTCTAAAATACGTTTACACATATATACATACACACATGTATGTGTACATATATGTGTGCATTTATGTAATATATGATACAGTTGAGCAGAACAGGATATAATTGAAATGGAAAACAGTCGCTTGAGGCAGACTGGCCCGTGTCTTGCTTGCATTGCCTCTACTTGGGGAGACGCCACCTCGCACCTGGTGCAGTGGTGAGCATGGTGAATCCACGCCTGGCACCTGGGAGCCTGGGGTAGAAGGGGTGAAAGGGGTGCGCAAAGGGGAAGAAGGACTAGTGAAGGGCAAAGCAGCGGACGTTAGCACACAGAGGTCTTTGCTTCTACACTGATCGTTACCACATGTTGCAAAGGGCGAGTAACCCTTCACTTCGTAGTAATTTTCACATGCTTTCTCAAGCTCTTCTCCCAGCCACGGGCCTTCACTCCAAAGGATCTCTTTAACACTTTCTGATCCGTCTTGCAACGTTTTCACTGCATCATGCATTTGCGTAACTCGTGTTGTTGTAATAACCATCATGCCTCCTTCCTTTGTTTCAGTGATCTGAAATGCTGGTAGCGGGGAGACCCTCTTGGGCCCAACGTCCATAATCTGCTCAGCTTGCAACGCTTGCTGCCACTGTCGCATTTGCTGCACCGCTGATCGACCCGAGAGTATCCACTTGATGCGGTGCGCTTTGACTGCTCCTATTGACCCTGCTGCGAACTTGTTCATATTCTGCGGATCCTTTACCGTTTCTGCCTGATGCCAACCTGATCTGAGTCCCGCTTTCAATATCCAATCTCGTACACTGTCCCATTCTCCTGGCTTGTAATTAACACTGAGTGTTGCACGCTGACCATAGATTCAATGCACTGTGGTGTCCGCTTCCTACTCTGTGAAGTTTTCAATTATACATTCCAACTCCTTACAGTGCACGTCCTTGTCTTCAAGCTCTACCCAGCAGCCCCATGGCATTGGCCAGATCAGTTCTGTTTGCTGAGGTTACAGTGCATACTTACCTGAAAACTTGCCAGTGCCTCGATGCTCTTCCAGGAAATCCTTGTGCGCCTGTCTATATTGCGCTCGTTGGTTCCACCGTTCTTGCTTCGTCGTTCTAAATGCTAGATCTGCTCGCCGAGATTTGATCATCACTTCCAGTACTGTCGTCCATTCCATGAGATTGGCCACCCTGTTCACTTCTTGCGGTGTGAACTTGAAATCGCTACTATAATAAAGTCCGAATCGTGTCATGTATTGCTGAACTGCTACAGATGCTCGGCCTGGCCTTCCTCGAGTTGTTCGTGCAACTATCAACATTGCTAGTTCTTTCAAGATTTGTACCTGCTCCAGGCTTCTATGAGGGCCACGTTCCCGTGCCCGGTTATCTCTCCCTAATGGATTCTTCAGTATGAGCATCCCTGCTGTCGCTACTCGACTTTCAACCACACACGAGAGATCCATCTCTTAAATACACTTTCCCTGATTAATATCAGTGATGATTTGTTGGGCAGTTGGGCGCATGATTGCGTCTAGTTCTTATTGAATGCACGGTATTTGCTTGGGATCAATTTTCTTCGCCTTGATCGCTCCTGTTTGGCCTCCTGGGTCTCGCGCCCAAGGGTCTTGATAGCTCAACAGTTGCTCATCGATTGTGCACGATATCAGCGCATGATCGTGCGCACACGCTCCTAACCAATGCACTGTAATCTTCGGCGCCGGCATTTCGGCCGTATCATCATTAAAAAAATTCCATGTGATGATGTGGTCAAGTGTTGCACTTTGGATATCATCAAGTGATGCACCACCCATCAGATCCTTGCGTGTATGTGTTTCAGATTGAATCAGTGATCCTCCTGTTCCTTGAATAAATTCTTTAAACTGAGTATCTACTTTCTCAAAATGAGACCTTATCGAGTTGGAATATCCTGTACGCGACGTTGCCGCATTAAGGTCCCCTCCCATGATTCTGCGCCGCCCTTCTGACTTATTCATTTCTGCCTGAATGTGAGTATTCACGCGTCTTTGAAGGTCCCGTGCCGTCTCGCTGTTGCTTGTGTCAAGTATTATGCAATATTTTCGCTGATGATAGTACCAATCGCAAATCTACGCTTGCCTACTTTCTCTTTGTTAACAATGCTGTCTTTTCTTGCAGATCTTGTTTAGGATCAATCGTTGCAACATCGACGACCGAAGTCGAGTTACAAGCATTCGCCATGTGTGCAGCGGAGGTTCTGTATGCTCGTAAATCATGCGTGGAACTTGGGTTTACTCAGTTGCATGCAACTACGATCTATGAGGATAATACAGGGTGTATTTTGCTTGCACAGCATATGCACTTACGAAATAGATTTAAGCATATTGCTTTGCGTTTTTGCTTTGTGAGTGCTTTCATAGAATCTGGCCAACTGACACCTGTACGTGTTCGGCTGACAATATCGCAGATTTAGGAACTGCTGCTCGTGCTCGCCTAGCTTCTAGAAGTTGTTGATACTGATCATTTCATTTCGAACAAGTTTGAGGAATCTACAGGCTCATGGGTTTTGGGCTTGAAGTATCTTTGCAATAGTTTTACAAGGCTCAGTCATCATGTCTCAATCAGATGACACTTTTTCTTACTCGTCCACAGCTTGATCATACTTCCCTAGCGGATGCTCATGCAAACTGGAAAGAATGAAGACCTCTCATGCAGTCAGCCATGCACTCGGTAGTGCTCGGTCATATTCTAGGGGGTGCTAACATGGATTTCACAGCGGCAGATCTTCTGTCGGCGTGGATCTATTAGCCAAAACCTACACATTTTTATTTGCCTGGGTATCCGGTTCTTTTACATAGCCTCGCTGCACGTGGACATGAGAGAAGACAAAAGCAAAATAGTGCGCGTGGTCTTGTTTACCAGAAGATCCAAGCATCATTTTGGATGCCTTTGCAAAATCTGATGCTGAGTGTGTTGATATCTGCAATCCCCGTAGTATGTCTACTTCCTATAAGCGCGAGATTGAGGATGGTGATCAAGTGGCTGATTACGATGGTGACTAACATGAGCCATATGCTACCCGTCTCTATTTCATGCTTGAAAAGAAATATGCTAAAACCGAGGCACTCGATGCCTTGCGTGTAGTGAAAGAATATGAAGTGTCTCTGTGTAAAATTCACAGGTGGGATTTTGAAAAATGGACGGAGGATTTCTCCGAAAAATGGAGGGCTCTTGTTAATGGCAGGAAAACGCAAAATCCTGAGTTTCATGACTGCATGCATCTCTTGACTTTCTTACAGGAGTCCAAGATTCCTATGCGGAAAACCTATGCGAACATGTATTTTCTGCAGCACAGTCAGGATCCCAAATATTATGTCGTGGCTTCTTTGCTCGAGTCTTTGCAAAGTCATTATCGCCTTCAAACGCATGCACTCCATGGTTCAGCACCTAGTCCTGAGGCCAAGTTTGCAAAAGAGAAAAAGAAAATAAGGATACTGGCAGCGAAAGTTCTGGCGTCGTTGGTGATATATGAGGAAGGAAATGCCATTTGCATACGATGCAATGACAGTTTCGTACCTCTCGTATCTCATCATACCTGGTGCTCAAAGTGCCACTCTCCAAAGAAGAAAGATGCTAAAGCTTTGGAAGCTGCACGTCTACTTCCCGAGGCTGCGGCTGCTAAGAAAAAGGCCGGAATTTAAAAAAGCAACGTGGAATCGCGGTTTTTGTTCTTCCTCCCGGCAAGGTGGCTATTAGCAAGATGGCTATTCATAAGAAGAAAGTTTCTTCGAAATCTGTTGCTAATCGTGCAGCAATCTGTGCAAAGGACTCTAGTGCTTCTGTCAGCAAGGATGTTTGCGAGAGTGAGCATTCTGATAGTGAGTCAGGTTCTGATGCGCGCGATATGCACGATATGCTGCACAACTCTGATGACAGTAGTGCTGGTGACGATTCTGAGGAATATGACTCCAGCGTATCTGTAAATAGTGAGAGTGTCTATGAGGACTTGACTTCTTCAAAAGACATACGTGATGTGCTAATGTCATATGGCATTGCCAAGGTGCCGTTGTGTACATCTTTTGAGGCAGGTTCAAAATCGGAAGAGGATGCGTCTGCACGTCTTCAAGCTCAAACAGTTCGAATGGGCATGCGCTATGTGGAACCTATACTCGAGATGGACACGGGTTTTGGTGCTTCGTCCTTGGATGAAGTGCAGGCCTTTAACGTTTATTGTGCAAGTTCGTCTGCAGGAATGGGGACCAGCTCACGTGGAGCCAAGGCTTTTGCATCCTCTACTTTTCTAGCTCCAAGTGTGCTTCGGGATAATTGGTACGGTTCGTTCCTCTTTGCACACTTCTTTGCATGCTCACAGTGCTAACGCGAATTCTGATTCTTTGCGGTATCTCCTACATTGGCCACTACTGTTGCAAGGTAACACAAAATTCTTTGGCATTGTAGATACTGGAGCTACGAGTCTTTTGTTACCTGAAGCCATGTACTTGAGTAATGTGCAAGAGTCTCATGAGTCAGTTTCCTGGGGAAACAATAGCTCGAGTCGTGCAACGGGTGTCGGCTCATTGTATGGCACAACCGCTGGGTCAATTCAACCTGGTGGAGATGGCGTTCTTGTGCCCATGCTTGTCACTTCTGGGCAGCTTGACTCTTATGCTCTACCAGACATAGATCAGATTCTATTTTCCGTGCCCGTCTGGAATGCACAAGGTCATACTTGTGATTTTGGGCTGTATGCAGCAGGACTCACTATCAAAACTCGCATTGGTAAAGTGCGCATTCCTTTTGTACGTCAGCAGAGCACCATATATTGTTTGATGAGGTTGTATCCTCCTCCTCCTTATGCGAGTCTATATGTGACAACAATTGGGGAGCAAGATCCAGAGATATCAGAAAGCTTGCCAGTCATCAATCTGACAACGTCCAAGATCAGCTCTAATCTTGTGCAGGTTGTGAAAGGATTGAATCCTTCTATCGTGGGGAGTGACTCCGATTCAGAGTCTTCTGCTGCCTTCAATGTTTCCAATACAAGTTTCAGGTTCTCTGCTGAAAGTCTTGTGCTTGCTGGCAATCGTGTCAAGAAACGAGCTCGTCTCAAGCGTAGGAAATCGTCAGATCAAGGTAAGTTACGAGTTGTTAAAAAAATTGTATTTCATAGAAAAATAAGAGCCCGAAGACAACTTCCAAAAGAGATAAAAGCCAAACGTGTGATGATGATTCTGATGCTTCCTCGGCATTAATGGATATAGATCACCTGCTTGATTCTATGCCTGCTCAACATAAAGGTATGTTTCGTGGAGAGTATGAAAAAATACATCGACGTTCCGGACATGTTGACATCAATCGTCTTGTATATGTTAAGGGTGGACCCCTCGAAAAAGAAATTCACGAGATTTTAGGTTCGAAACGTGAAGATCGATTTTCGGACCCTTTTTTTGATTGGTTACAAAATACTAGTTTGATTCGTTTTTCGTACCTGCTTCGCCTGTGCAATTTCTGTGAGGCCCCGTGGGACATACGAAAGTTCCCGGGAACTACTACTATTCTGTCTTTGTCGATGAGAAGTCACTGTATATGAAGTAGAAACAGGCATGATACCCAACCTGGGTGATATTCCTCCAGTGGGTTGTTTTGCCATTCGCGTCCTCGACAAACTTGATTGAAAGGATTTCAAACTCTCACCAGCCAATCAGGTCGGTGTTTTTTTGGGATATGCTACGCTCCGACATGTTTTTGGTGCTGTCATACAGGTAGGATCTAACACTTATGTGACAGCACGTCACAATGTAAGTTATGTGTTAGATTATTTCCCTCATTCCAATCAGTCACATTCCTCAAATGCTGAGCTCTCATTGCTGCATACTCTGTTAGCTATATCTCAGAACAAAGAAGGGTCAGTGTCTTCCGATAAGTCCGCAAGTGAGATCGAGGATGTATAGTTTTATTGCGCAGAATCTTTTGTAGAAGGGGTTGGGACTCTTGAAATCTTTTTGAATGACAATCAGACCTCTGACAAAGGAACTGACATCAATCAGTAAGTACAAATTGCTCTGCAGCAACTTGCGATTCCAGTTCGTGAGACTCGTGCAACTGCAAAGTCAAAAGCAGATACCGAAGATGCTAGTTTTCTAACTTTGAGGTCACTTCATTCCCAAGATTCTACCTTAGTTGAGCAGAATCAGAAGATCGACAAGGCCAAAGCATACTGCATCGACTGATGTGATAGTTGCGCCAAAATTTACTGAAGGTGAACTGCGTGCAAATCGCACTTTGCTGGTAGGACGAATTCTTGTGCGTAATTTTGGAAAGCCAGGTAATTTCAAAGGAGTAGTATCTTCTTATGATGCAGTCCACGAGGAATATCACATTGACTTTAGTGCAGATCATACCTATGAATTGCTCTCATTCGATGACATGTTAACGTTACTTGGCTGTTTAAACGTGCACATGCCAATATTGCATGTGTGTAACTTGCACTTACAACCACTATATTTCATGTTGCTGTGCTCAAATACACAGGAAACCCTGTGGCTTTTGTTGCAATTGCCTCAGGCTGCACAGAACCAGGTTCATATGCTGAATCTCTCACAGTTGTTGATTCTGCCCTTTGGCAAGAGTCGATGATAGTTGAGATTCTTCAGCTCGAATCTATGGATTGTTGGAATTCTGTTCTTCTCAATGACTTGCTTTCTCAATCATTTGTGATAGGCAACAAGTGGGTGTTCAACTTGAAATATCTTGATAACGTGTTTGACAAACGTAAAAGCCGTTTGGTGGCTTTAGGTTATCAGCAAGAAAAGGACAGAGACTTTTTTGAAAGTCTCAGCCCTACTTGTAATCAAATTGCTTTGCGTTTAATACTTGGATTGACTTCTACAATAGCGGCTGGCGTTCCATTGATATGGATGCGCTCTCAGCCTTCATATCATCCAAACTCGCAGTGGGTGAGCATGTCTATATGAAGATGCTTCGACACTTTGCAAGACACACATTGTCTATCCCTGAATAGATGTATTTATGGTCTGTGTCAATCTTCTCGTGCTTTCTTCATGCTCACACGTGAAGTATGTATCAATGCTGGTTCTACACAACTCAAATCTGACAAGTGTGTATTCGTGAAAATTGAAAATAATATCATAGGTGAACCTGCTTTGTTGTCTGCTGAAGATGTTATCAATCACAGTGCTTTTGTTTCTATGAGTAATGTGCCACCAGAACAAAGGATATATCCTTCTTGTCCGCACAGTGTTGCAGCTCTCTGTATCATCGTGTATGTTGACAATAATGCTTTACGTTATAATTGTGACGAACTCGTTGAACAGTTTGAAGCTTCAATTGCTGCGGATGCTCGTATTCAATTGCATCGTGATGGGAATCTTGAATGGTTTTTAATCTGTTAGATATGCTTTTGATGACAACAGGTGCTATTGGTTACAACCAAGAAGCTTATATTGATCGTTTGTTACGTAAATACGGACTTGATCAATGCAATGCTACTAAGTTGCCCATGAATCCTTGTACGGATTCATTCATTCTTCAATTGCTGCGGATGCTCGTATTCCGGCGAAACCAAACAAGCTTTGCGTACTGGCATATTCTGCATTAATAGGTGAACTTTTGTTCATTGCTATTAATACGGCTTCTCAAATTAGTTATGCAGTTTCCATTACATTGTGTGTAGATCGACAATCCATGTACTTTTTCCAGGTTGTTCATACACAACATCAGGACAACACGGAACGCAGTGCCATCCTTCAAGTCTGATAGTATCACTCATGACACACGGGGGAAATTTGACGTGTGTGTCAATTGGCCGAGAGACAGACATGATCTTGCCGTACACGTGTGTCTTCGGTTCGAGAAGTTGCAGCGCCGAGATACGACGCATCTTTTTACCGTGGTGTTCAGTACTAAAGTAGTAGGCATCATTCCAATCATTGTGACTCCCTGAGATTGATGAAACACCATCACCAACAACATATCAATTCCCACTACCACATCCAACCCCTTCTCGTTTTGTTCACTTGAATTGAATTCATTGTCAAAGACTTTGGACTTTCGCAAGTGAATTACCCGACGCATTCTGTCCGCAGATTTACTTCCTTTCATTTCGTAATCTGCAGAATCCAACAGTGCTTTGACTTGACCAGCTGTGGGAAAAGGGGGTTGGGGAAATAGCGGACAATCAGTGATGCGAGGACATTTTGTACGCATATGTTTTTTCTCGACAGATCTGTCTTTAGTCCCATCACCATTGTCAATGTCACTTTCGGCATCTGACGGGATTTTGTCAAGTGACATTGGTTCAGAATCATCGGGATTTTCAAATTCTTCCCACAACTCCTCTCCCTTCCCTACGTTCCCCTTCACCCCTGCTACACCCCCCTCCCCCCTATCCCCCTCCCCTCCGACTTCCTCCCCTCCCCCTTCGCCACCACCCCCCTGTCCTCCTGTAACCCCACCCCCTTCATCCCCAACATCATCATCATCTTGGCGACCGTCAACACCTTGTGTCTCTTGCTTGATTCGAGGTTAAAAATGGTCGTGGACGACGGCTTGAATTCCACGGTTGCAAAAATTTGCCGCGAATTTTTGGGTTTTGGAGCCAAAATCTTTTTTTTTGGACCAAAAATCCATACGTTGCGAATTTCTATTGTTGAGGTTCGTTGGTTGGTTGGTTGTGATTTAGTACAACTTTTAGGGATATATGTCACCCAAAAAAATAAAGGGACCCTTTGCAGGGATGACGTGTTTCCCATGAAGAAAACCAAAATCAAGCCCATAATCTGATCTAGACCGATTTCGACATTTTCCAATCAAGCCCGTAATCTGATATACACCTTTTTCCTTTTCTTCAAAGTAAGCATAGCTTGTAACTTGTCATCCTGATCTGTGTAGCCAACAAATTGAATATCTCAGTCCACAAATAGTCCGACGGTAGGTGTGGACTATGTTGCTTCTGAATTGAATTTGTAAGCTGATGTAGGCTTTGTACCGCCTTCGGTATGTCACTCAAAGGCGCTACTGCTGGGCTCGCACTCATCTGCCTCACTCGCAAACAAATTCAGCTTTTGCGTTCCATATCACTTGACACTGAAAGTTGCTTCCATTTGACGTTTACTCTTCTCTCGGCTAGCCACTGCGGTGCTGCCTTAAATGTTTCAAGCGTCAATTGCTTGTAATCTTCAGAAGATTGCGATTACTCAGCCCACTTCTGAAGATGTTGCATCGATGGCACTCCCACCCTTAGCACTCCTTTGTTATTGATACTCATGGCTTGCAGTAGCGGTGGGCAGCCGTCCACCATGTCCTTGAGCATTTTCAAAGGCCTCATGGCCTTGAATCGTCCACATTCTCGCCCACGTCCACGGAGCTCGGTGAGTGCTACTGAGAATCTCTGCAATTGGTTTTGAATAGTGAATTCGTAATTTTGTTCCTCAATCTCTCTTCTGCTTGGATCCCAGAAGACATTAAGGCTGCTGTGATCAACCCGTTTATCGTTACCCACACCCATTGGCAGGGAGTGTCGGCTCTCGTTGCTGTCATCTGGTCCCATCGTTTTTGCCTCCTCCATCTGAAAGATGCCTCTGCCCATGGCATGAAGTGACTTTTCACTCATTCTCGTCCTTCATTCTGCTTTCCACTCAAATTTTCAACGTTGCGGCAATTAACTCTTTTGCTTCGAAATTCACAGAAAGAGGACTTGAAGTCTCGTGACCCCTCTTCGATCTGTTCCTGTTGCTGTGTTGCTACGCCAGCAGCAATACAGCATCACGGTGTTTAACAGACAACGAAATCTCCTCTGCGCGTAGAGTGTTCTTGCAATTACTTGAAGATGGCATTAAAACGTTCAGATTGTGCGTGAATTTGCAATCATGGATCAGATTAGGGTCAACAGAAAAATAATTCTCCCCCAATCTGGCTTCAATTGATTGATACTTTGGTACAGTTGCTAATGCTGTTGTTGAACGAAACAAAAAATGGCCAAAGCTTGGGTTCCGTACTGAGCAGCTTTCGACAACTGCGATTTGACCATTTTTCGACTTCTCTGCGACGACTTATGTCTTGCTGAGCCTCGCGCGAATGATGATCCTTGATTTTTGCAGCTTCTCGGCTCTGCTTCTCTGTATATGAGCGGAAAGCTGTGCGTGTCAACAACAGCACCCGCCGTGTGTCGCAGTTTCCACAATTAGTACAGTCCGTCCCAGCATCACAAAATCGTGAATCGTCACATGATTTATCATTGGCCTATTGGCATGACTTGACTTGAATGATCTGTTTTTGTGGGAGCCTGAGTGTCACTGGGACGTTGTGTGTCTTTGCAATTCTCAGGTCTACCAGGTGGGCAGACTTTGGACAATTCTGTCTACCAGGTAGTACCTGAAAGCAATGCCAAAGTTGATTTAATGCGGTTGAGGGGTCGCCTAATCCAATTCCAGTACCAAATACAGACCTTGCAGATTGAAGGGCACGTGAACATCAATTGCACAGCTGTAGGCAAGAAAAGAGCACATAGAGCTTCCAGCAAAGCTACTAGACTATTTCTACGAAGTAATAAAAGCAACATCAATCAGAGAAGTTGAGACAAATAATGCTTTGAGACCAGATGAGGGCTGATTCAGGTAGACCTTCAGACATTGAAACAGTCCATGAGATTCGTGTAATGCTGAAAACGTGCATAGTTAAGGAACTCAAAGAAATTGTCATGATAATTGCCAATGTGCCGAGTCTTTGATTTTCAGATTGATTATTATCCCTGTTCATCATGGGGAACAAAATCGCAGAGATTACCGAAATAACTAGGTTCATGAAATTGAAGACAGCCACAGCAATTTCCTTGTTGCATGGATCTAAATCATGAAGTTCGTGACATATATTTGACCCATTTTGTGTAGACAGAATACCAAAGGTCGTGATGAAGACGCTTGCAGCCATCATTAAGTGTAGAAGAATTGTCGGGAGAGATACTGATTCTGGCATCCTGTGGGCCTCAAGCTCGGACGTGGGTGGGGACTGACCTAGTGTGTGTGAGAGAGAGAGATACATGAGAATTAATCAATGAAACATATTTGTACAACTATTAGAGAGTAATCAGTCAACATTCTTATCCTTTTCAGGGAGGAAAAGTCACGGTGCAAAGAGGAAAGGCTCAAGGGTATGAGCAACAACCATGGGCTTGTTCAAACATCTTGGACACAATGATGATACTCTTCATATCCTGAAATATTTATATTTCAATGCAGAATATGTCAATTTGCCCCGATGTCTCTTTGCAAATTGCATGCTTTCATTGAACAATCTAATCGAGAAAGTTGCCAAATCAACAACAATTATTTACCTAGGCACCATTCTCTTTCAGAGAGTGAGAGAAAGGAATAGACTGTGGAAGGTTGGAGGAGAGAGAGTGAGAGAGTGCAAGCGAGCGAGAGAGCGTGCGCGCACACACACGACATAACAAGAAAGCAGGAGGGCAAGCAAGCGAGTGAGTGGGAGAGAGAGAGAGAGAGAGACGGAAAAGGAGAGAGAAAGAGAGAGAGAAAGAAAAGACAAAGAGAGAAAGGGAAAGAGCGAGAGTAAGAAAGAGAAGGACAGAGGGAAAGAGAGGGAAAGAGAGGGAAAGAGAAAGAGGGAGAGAGAGAAAGACAGAGAGAGAGAGAGAGAGAGAGAAAGAGAGAGAGAGAGAGAG